>Ga0114931_10002888_pt1 | contig 21833 bp, 20 predicted proteins | sample 2SBtaG_FD_89579 | JGI IMG/M metagenome (GOLD analysis project Ga0114931, IMG submission 89579) | Deep subsurface microbial communities from Kolumbo volcano to uncover new lineages of life (NeLLi) - 2SBTROV14_V59a metaG | ecosystem: Environmental > Aquatic > Marine > Volcanic | place: Kolumbo... | reverse complement strand
TATCTTTCTAATAAATTTATTACGGCAAACATTATAATAGCAAAATAAAGTGTGTGTGAAAATTGAAATGATTTGTACACCCAAAATAGGTTTATAGACTCAATAACCGACACACTAATTAAAAAAACAGTAAATATATACCCAGAAAAAACTTGAACCTTAATTAACTTGGTCAAATATATATAAAGAGCTAAATACAAAATAGTAATAATAATTAGGTTAATTGAGTATGTATTATGATAAATAAAATAAAATATTGATTGATGTAAGTTAATCAAAAAGAAAAAAAGATTAAGTGCTAAAGCCACATAATCCCCAGCCCTATATACCGACCAATTATTAGCTCTGCAAAGAACATTAGTTACAAAAATTGCGCCAATAATTACCCCTCCCAATAAATAAGGAGGACCAATAAAATTAAAAAATGTTAAGTTAATCTTTGTGTTAGAAGAAATTATATACAGCACCTTACCTAAAGTTAAAGAAATAGTTGCTAAAATAATAATAAAATTCCAAATCTTTTCATTTCTAAACCCTTGCCTATACATATTCCCCCAAAATATAAAAAGCCCAATAAAAACAATGAGAAATATAAATAAAAAGTTAAAAAAGCTGATAAAAACTTGCATTAGAAAATTTAAGCTCTTTCTACATAATCACCTGTATCAGTATTTACAATTATTGTATCATTTGTATTAATAAAAAGTGGAACCATAACAGTAGCACCAGTACTAATTGTTGCAGGTTTATATGCTCTACCACTGGTATCACCTTTCTCTGCAGGTTCTGTGTATGTAACAATAAATTTTTCATTAATCTGAGTTTCAACTAAAATAGGAGTATCTTCAAAATAAGTAACAAAAACATTTACCCCATCATTTAAATAATTTATTTTATCTCCCACCAATTTATTTTCAATACTAAATTGTTCAAAAGTGTTTGGATCCATAAACATACAATTATTATTATCTTTATATAAAAATTGAACAGTTTTTTTAAAAACATCTGCTGGTTCTAGCGTATAACTATTAATATAAGATTTTTCCTTAATAACACCTGTAAGTAGATTTCTGGTTTTAAGCCTAATAGTAGCAGTGCCCCTACCCATTTTGGTATGTGCGTACTTTAGTACTAAAAGTGGTTCGCCATCTTCTTTATAAACTGTTCCTGTTTTTGCATCCGTAATTTTCATGAAATAAAGTATATCACTAACTGCAAATGTATGTAATCTTTACAAACTAACACCGAGTGTACTCTATCACCTAGGTCACTATCACCTCGGGGGTGATGTCACCATCACCCCCGAGGTGATACTAGCAAAAATAAAAGATGGAAAAAATCTGTTAAACAAGTATAATTTATACCGTTAATATAATTAAATATGCCAGAGTGGCGTTTAATGAGAACCAACAAGTTTACGAGTTGCTGTTCGAATTGATGCTCACACGGGTTGAAGATTTGTGAAAGTAAATAGCAGTATTAGTAAGTTTAAGAACTAGGCCAGAGTGGCGGAATTGGTATACGCGCACGACTCAAAATCGTGTCTCGCAAGAGATGAGGGTTCGACCCCCTCCTCTGGCACCATAAATTTATCAAACCAAAAAAGTTGTAGTAGATAAAAACGAAAAACTAACTGAATATTTTCACAAACCCCCTACTACTCCTCAGTCTCAATCTTAGTAGTTTCCATTTCGTAAAATTTAGTTCTGCCACCTCTAAAGTAAAGTTGAAGCTCACCTGTTGGACCATTTCTATGTTTTGCAACACTTAAATGTACAGACTCCCTATTTTCATCACTTGGTCTATACAAAAACATAACCACATCAGCATCTTGTTCTATACTTCCTGACTCTCTTAAATCTGATAGTTTTGGTCTTGTTTCGCCTCTGCTTTCAACTGCCCTACTAAGTTGAGCAAGCGCTAAAACTGGAATACTAAGCTCTCGAGCTATATTTTTTAATGCCTGTGAAATATCAGAAACTTCTTGAACTCTATTTTCATTTCTTCTTCCCTGAACAAGTTGTAAGTAATCTACAATTATCATACCTACTTTATGTTCAGCATGAAGCCGTCTAGCCTTAGCTCTAAGCTCCATAATATTAATTCCTGGTGTATCATCTATAAAAATAGGTGCCTCGGCAAGCTCTCCCATTGCAAGTGTAATTTTATCAAAATCACCATCATTTAAATTGCCAGTTGATATTTTCCAAGAATCAACATCAGCTTGGCTACTAAGCATTCTATCTGAAAGCTGGTTTGCGCTCATTTCTAAGGAAAAAATACCAATTGGAACTTTTTTTTCAATTGCCGCATATTGTGCAATGTTAGTTGCTAAGCTACTTTTTCCAACAGAAGGTCTTGCTGCTAAAATAATCAAGTTTGATTCTTGTAATCCACTAAGCATATGATCAAGTTTAGCAAGTCCGGTTGGAACTCCACGCATTTCTCCTTTATTTCTATGCAGTTCATCAAGCCTATCAAAACTTTCTTCTAAAACAGTTCTTAAAGGGACAAAATCTTCTTTTAAATTTTCTTGTGACACAGAATATAATGTTTGTTCTGCCTCATCTAAAAGCTGATCTACAGCTATATTTCCATCATAACCAAGCTCTGCAATTTTGGTTGCAGTTAAAATTAACCTTCTTTTTACTGCTGTTTCTTTAACAAGCCTGCCATAAGTTTCAAGATTTACACTACTTGGAGTAAATGAAACTAAATCAGCCAAATATTCAACTCCCCCACACCTATCAAGCTCATTATTTTTGCCCAATCTATCAGGAAGAGTAACAAGATCAATTGGTAATCTTTCTTCGTAGAGTTCGATCATTACTTTAAATATTGTTGCATGTCGACTTGAATAAAAATGTTACTCTTTTAAAAATTCTAATACATTTATTATCCCTTCTGGTTCTAACAAAATTGCACCAAGAACAGATTTTTCAGCATCTAGGTTTTGAGGTGGTACTTTTATCTGACTTGTTTCCATATTTTTAATTTTATTATATCTTACTTACTTTTTCTTATGGTACCTGAATCAAGTTCAGGACTAATTCAAACTTCCGCTCGTTCCTCTCGGGTTTTCATTGAGTTTGAGGTGGTACTTTTATCTGACTTGTTTCCATATTTTTAATTTTATTATATTTTACTTACTTTTTCTCATGGTTCCTGAATCAAGTTCAGGACTAATTCAAAATCCAAATCGCTTTAATAATTTCAACGTTATCACTTTGCTTTTACCCAAACAACTGTTTTATCTTGATTTAAACTTGTCAAAGTTTTTAACTTTAATTTATCATCAGAAATTATATTCTCAGAACTAACACTTGATAAAAACTTATCTAAACTTTCTAAGTTTTTACCAATATTATCAGTTCTACCATCATTAAAATGCATTGGTATTACAATATTTGGCTGTACATTTGCAACAATAGTCTCTGCAATATTATGATCAATAGTATAAAATCCACCAACAGGAACCATTAAAATGTTTGCATTACTTACTTCTTCGTACTGCTTGTCAGTTAAATCGTGACCCAAATCGCCTAAATGCACAATAACAAAATCGTCAATATGAATAATATAAATTATATTTCCCCCTCGCTCTAAACCTTTTTTATTATCATGGTAACTATTTATTCCCATTACCCCTACCCCATTTATCTCATACTCACCAGCACCATAAACTAAAAACTGATTTTTACCTACCTTTCCTGCACTTAGCCTTGCATCTTCAAAACCCTTTACCCCTTTTATATAACTATGATCTAAATGATTATGAGAAACCAAAACAATATCTGCCTCTTGCTTGCTCCATTTTAGATTAGTAGCTTTTGGATCAAATGGGTCAATAATTAACTTTGTGTCGTTATTTGTAATTTTAAAACTTGAATGACCTAAATATTCTATCTTTATCATAATTATAATTTTTTCTACTTAGTATTAGGGTTTTATAATAGTATTTTTAATTGAAATGATAAAGAAAAAGGTATGTTAAATTTTGTAAAATATAACCCCCAAGATTTCTATAACGCCATTGTTATAAAAACCTTGGGGATTGGGTATAGTCAAAAAGATTAAAGATGAGTTTATTAACTTGAAAATACTCCCAAGACAACACTAGAGGTGAAAAACTTTCACGATTCTTGTGTTATCTTGGGGATATGAGTGTTTTACCTCAAGAATGTTTTTTTAAAGAAATTTAACATTCTTGAAAAGAAGTTACACCCCCGAAACTTGTTGCCACAATGACCCGTACCATTGCGACAACCTGAACACCCACAAGAACAAGACCTCATTTTTTCCTCTCCTTATCTACCCCTCAGAGCAATTCTGAGGAAAAAAACACGTAAAAAGAAACAAGTAACTTTATTTCTTTTTACCTATCTACAAATCTTTTAATTTTGAAAGATTTATAATTTTGTTTGTAAATGTGCTTATGTTTGTCTCTTCTTCTCTGTCATTCTGAGGTAATCCGAAAAATCCATTCCTTTTTTTCCCTAGATCCTTCGCTTTGCCTCGTCTAACTAGGCTTTGCTCTTATCTTCTTATCCGCCAGAGGCGGATTATATGTAAGTAAGCTCGTTACACTCGCTAACTTACATATAAAAAAACCGCCTGTGTTAATTGGCGGTTGGTCGAAGGAAAACCCTTACAAAAAAATAAACGCTACTAAACGCTCCTTCGACACAAGTTAATGAGTACAAAATACTTTTTTGTAGTACTTATATTATTTTTCACAACTTACACATTTAAAAACAATTTTGGTTTATTGTCAAGAATTTATATTATTATAAATAATGCCAACAGATAATATATATAGTACAAATAGTTGACAAGTTAAATTTTAATATTTAGTATAAACAAGTTTTCTGGGGGTTAGCTCAGTGGTAGAGCGCCACGCCCTGGTGCGTGGAGGTCGCAGGTTCAAATCCTGCACCCTCAGCTTAGGCAACTAGAAGGAATTGAAAAATGAGAGGAATACACAGATACCACCCCCTCTCCCACCTCATCCTTCTAGTTGCCTTCTTTTTTTGTTTCTTACCTAACCCTTGCTTTTCTGCTAAAATTATACAATGCAAAAGTTATCTACAAACCCTTACAAAGGCGCTAGGGATTTTTTCCCTAATGATAAAAAAATAGCAAACTACATTTTTAATACCTGGCGAAAGGTTTGTGAAAGCTATGGTTTTAAAGAGTATGATGGTCCATTTTTAGAAAACTTTGAAATTTATCAAGCAAAATCCGGTGATGAGCTAGTTAATGAACAAACATACACCTTTACTGATAAAGGGAACAGAAAAGTTGCAATTAGACCGGAAATGACACCAACAGTTAGCAGAATGGTTGCAAGTAAATATCAACAACTTGCAAAACCAATAAAATGGTTTAGTATTGCAAATTTTTACAGATATGAAAAGCCACAACGAGGGCGTCTTCGCGAATTTTACCAACTTAATGCAGATATTTTTGGGGTTGATGCTATTACAGCTGATTTTGAGATCTTAAGTTTAAACAGAGCAATAATGAATGCATTTAAGGCTATGCCTGATATGTACCAAGTTAGAATAAATAACAGAAAATTTATTGATTTTATTTTAGAAGAATGTGCTATTACAAATAAAAAAATAAAGGCAAAAATATTAAAAGCAATTGACACAAAAGATAAAATATCTAATACAATCTTTCAAAAAATGCTTACAGACTCAGGGATTACTAATAAGAAACAGGAAAAACTAATAAAACTTTTATCATTAAAAATTGGTGATCTTAAAGATATTAAAAATCAAGGTGCACAAGAACTTGTAAAGTTATTTGAACTATTAAAACTTGCAAAAATTGATGATAATATTGTTTTTGACCCATATACCGTACGTGGACTTGCCTACTACGACGGCACTATTTTTGAACAAAAAGATTTAAATTTAGAAAATGGGCGCAGTATGTTTGGAGGAGGAAGATATAATGGACTTATTGGTTTATTTATAAATACCAAGGTACCTGCAACAGGGTTTGCTCAGGGCGACGTACCCATAAAGCTATTTTTAGAAAGTTGGAATCTGTTACCTAATTTTAAAAATGATACTAAGTATCTTGTTACAATCTTTCCCTCTAGTGATATAAAGTTTTTTGAAAAGTCCCAAGAAACAGCAAATAAACTAAGACAAAAAGGTGAAAATGTCGAAGTATATTTAAACACAAACACTAGTTTGTCAAAACAACTTGAATATGCAAATAAAAAAGGTATTAAAAAGGTAATAATAATAGGCCCTGATGAAATAAAAAAAGGTAGCTACACAGAAAAACTTTTAGATTAAAAATTATTTATTTAACTCACTTCGCGCGGCATTCATCATCTCTTTTAATGTTTTAGGAGCAGTTTTTTTCTTTTCCTCAATCTGTTTTTTAACCTCAATCTTTTTATCAATTACCTCTTTTGCCTTTTTGGCAATTTTTTGTCTTTGCTCAAACTTTTCTACCCTACCCATAGTATCTACAAATCTCTTTTCACCAGTATAAAAAGGGTGACAATTGGAACATATTTCTACCTGCATATTTTCAACAGTAGAAGGAAATGTATAAGTAGCATTACAACTTGTACATGTAACCGTAGCATTATTATAAATTTTTGGATGAATGTCCTTTTTCATAAAGGGAATGTTAACAAAAAGGGTAGGTTAAAGCAAGGAGTATACTTAAATAAAAAAACAGACCACCTAAGATTTTTCACAATACCCTAGATGGTCATTCTTCACTAAGCCTTAAGCTCATTGCCTACAATGGTCAGTTGACTAGGCAAAAACCCTTTGCTATAACTTTGGTAAATAATAAAATACACACCCTCTCTAACTAAACCCACAATCTTGCCATCTAGTCTTTTAACATAAAATATTAGACTGGGTGGCATCTCTAATGGATCAAAATCCACAAACATCTTAATTGATTGCACATTTGCCCCTTGGTAAGGGGCTGGTTTGCCTATGTTTAGCAAATACATTAACTCCACTCCTTTCCAAAAATGATTTAGAAGATTGTAACAAATCTCTCTGCTATAATAATTAACACAATGAAAGAACAAATCAAATACATTGACCAAGCAATTGAGTTAATAGAAAAAAAAATTACAGAAGCAACTAAACTTTTGAAAGAAGAAGGTTTAAAAGAACTGGCTACAAATGAGATTGAAAAACTTAAAATTGAAAAACAAAGCTTGACTGAAAGTAAATCTGCAATTGAAAATGAAGGATCAACAAATTTACCAGGAGTAAAAATTAGAAATAGAGCAATAGTAGAAATTAGAGCAGGAGCAGGAGGAGATGAGGCAGGACTTTTTGCAAATCAAATGTTTCAAACATATATTCAATATGCAGAATCTAAAAAATGGAAGGTTGAAATTATAAATAAAAATATAGGATCTGGAATTGGCAATATAAAAGAGGTTATTTTTGAAATTACTGGCAAAGGTTGTTATAACATGTTGCAATTTGAAACAGGAGTGCACCGGGTACAAAGAGTTCCAACAACAGAAAAATCTGGTAGAATCCATACATCAACAATTACCGTTGCCATACTACCTATTGTAGAACCTGTCGAGATAAATATTAATCCAAATGATATTGAGACTGATAGATTTAGGGCAAGTGGTGCAGGAGGACAAAACGTAAATAAGGTTGAAACTGCAGTTAGAATAAAACATATTCCAACAGGAGTTGTAGTTGAATGCCAAGAATACCGAAGCCAATCCAAAAATCTAGAAAAAGCAATGGAAACACTAAGATCTAAACTTTTTCAAGCTATGCAAAACCAACAAAAACAATCAATAGATGATTTAAGAGCAGAGCAAATTGGAACTGGAGATAGAAGTGAGAAAATTAGGACTTATAATTTTCCTCAATCACGAATTACTGACCATAGAATTAATAAATCATGGCACGATTTAAATAAATTTTTTAGTGGAAATATACAAGAAGTGTTAGATGATGTAAAACAAGGTCTTACCAAAACATATACCGAATAACTTTTTTTTATAACGTCTTAACCTTTTCTAGTATATTGCTTAAAAACGAACTTTTTTCCATACCTGCAACCTCAATAGCCTTAGCAAGTTGTGGATCAGCGTCTCCTATTTTAAAATCATCAGGAATCTTAACCTGAATATCTGGTGTTATACCAATTTTATGAACCCACTCTTTAGTGGGTGTTAACCATTTAGCTATCGTTACATTTAACGCGTCGTTATTTTCAAGCTGAACAGATTCTTGAATAGTACCCTTTCCAAAAGATTTAACACCAATTAAAACAGCATTAGCATTATCTCTTAAAGCCCCAGCTAAAATTTCCGATGCAGAGGCGCTTCCTCCATCTATTAATACCACAATATTTAAATTTAGATCCTTAAATTTACCTTTTCTTGTAGAATTATATGGAGTTTGTGTACCATCTGCAGTTTCTTGCCAAATTACTGGCGTATCTTTGTCTAAAAACTCGCTAGCTAAATGAACTGCGCTATTTAAAACCCCACCAGGATCTTGCCTTACATCTATTATTACCCCTTGTAATTTATCAGACCCAATTTTTTCTAAAATCTCATCAACAATACTATTCCATTCTGCATTTGTATTTGTACCAAATCTTGATACCCTAATGTATGCAATTCCATTCCCTTTATCTTTCCAAGATACAGAATCAATATGAATTTCATCTCGGGTAATTGTAATATCACGCGTAGCCTCTTCTCCTTTTTTTATAACTTGCAAAGTAACGTTAGTCCCCTTTTCTCCTCTTATTAAATTAACAACCTCATTTATATTCATCCCCACTACATTTTTTTTATCAACACTTAAAATATAATCCCCAGCCTTTAACCCTGCTTTTTTTGCAGGAGAACCATCTAATGGTGATACTACAATAACGTTATTTTCTTTAACGCCAAGCTCTGCACCAATTCCAGAATACTTTCCCTCAATTGTTTCAGTTAATTGCTGATTTTCCTTTGTGTTTAAATAGTGCGTATATGGATCTTTAAAAGAACTGGCAAGACCTTTCATCGAGCCTACAACCATATCTTTGGCAGAAATATCATTTCTATATATAGAGTTTTTCCTTAAAATCTCCCAAACTTTCCAATACTCTGAAAAATCAATATTCTGTGGAGATGTAGAATTTTTAATATTTATTTCTGGAGGGAACTTATTTAAATTTGCGTCAAATCCGTTTATGCCAAGCTGATATCCAGACAAAGCACCAACAACAAGACCAATTACTAATAAAATTGTAGATTTATTCTTAAACATAGAAAGACATTATATACTGATTGTTGGAGAAACAAAATCATAATACATCAGATCTTTTTTTATCTTATCATCAAAAAAGTTAACTCTTAATTTTCCACCTGTTAATATTTCTTCAACTTTTCCATAACTACCAAAAGTTTTAGGAGAAATTGATATTACAGCACTACCAATATTTATCTCTTCAAACTGATTTAAGATAGATGGTTTTACAATATTTTCAGAAACCAAAACTTGCGAAACACCAGGGCGAAAATAAACAAATCTGTTTTGTAAATCAGATGTTTCAAGAACAAGTGCAGTGTCAATTGCAATATCACCAAAACCATGAATCATAATAAATGGTAATTTTTTCTTAATTAAATACCAATAATCATCTGAAATAAGCCCCCCTACTATAATTCCAATAACACCCTCTGCAATTAACATATCTAAAGTCTCTCTTGTAACTTTTTCCGAGTATAAAACTACCTTTCCATTAAGTTTTGGATTAACCGTAGTAACACTCACAATGGTTTTTAATTCACCAAAAACGCTTTCACCATAACCTTCTACTCCCTGTATTACTAAACCACTAGCTTTAATTAACAATGATTTCCCTTCAATTAAATCTACAACCTTGCCATATACACCTGATATTAATTGACTTTCAGTTGCATATTCACCCACTATAACTTTTTCTTTAGTTTTAGAATATACTAGTCCGTTAAAGTTAATTTTTACGCCTTTATCTTTACCAATCAGATTTAATAATTTATTACCCCCAATCACATCACCATTTTTTAATTTATCACCAACCTGTAAATTTTTTGCTATTTCAATAGGTAACTCAATTAACTGATCAATTTTATACCCCTTTCCAAGTACATCAAAAATATTTACTATCTCTCCTTTTTTGGGAAATAACTGCCCCTTATATTTAAGCCTTCTTTCAAGTAGTATTGAGTTTGATTTGTATAACAAATTTCTGGTTGGTATTTTCATTGTAAAGGTAAAATTTTTGTTTCTAATATGTTTTTACTTTTTGTTGGTTTATCTCTTAAATCAATAAAAAAACCGTATTCTCCTTCATCAATATTAAATTGATAAGATTTTCCAGTCGTTTGCAAAGTAACTTTTGTTGTTTCTCCCCCTAAATTAACTCTTACTCTTTCACTTTTAGTTATAGTCATTTCATGTTCTTCATCAATTCCAAAATCAATTGAAAGATTGGTTTTACCAGCACCAAAAAATATACTAGATAAAAGTTTAGAATTATCGGGTGCATGCCTTCCAATATAACTTGAAGTATAAATACTAACCAAACCTTCTCCTGAATAACTATCTGATACCAAACTTATAAGTTGCTCTTTTCTAAACACACTACTTGCAAGTCCTGTAAAATACAACTTACCAGATAAAGATTTAGTGTGAAAAAGATTAGTAAAATAAGAATATCCAAGTTCGTATAATAACTTTTGGTCTTGTATATCTAAAAAAGATGCTGGACCTGAAATTTGTAAATTCTGCAAAAGATTTTGGTAATACTCGTCAAAATAAATAAAACTATCTTTTTCTAAATTATTTATCTGACTAAATAGTTTTTCATCAACAAATATCTCTTTATTTCCAAATTGTACTTGTTCTTTAACATTTAAATTACTGTTTATGTTAATAAAATTTAGCTCTGACTTATCTGTATTTAGCGTTTCAGATAAATTCTCAGACAAAACCGATAAATTAGAAAAATGTGGAACAACAACTAATTTAGGTAAAGAAACAAATGCCAAAAATTTAGATAAATAGACAGGTAACATGTTTCTAGTATATAACAACCGACATGATAAACAAATTAAATCTCGTGTCTGTAGGTGTAAGGAATTAAAGCCATATATCTAGCTCTTTTTATCTCTGTTGTAATATGTCTTTGTTGCTTAGCAGTAACACCCGTTTTGCTTCGAGGATAAATCATTCCACGAGCAGAAGTAAACTGTATTAAACTTGCAGGAATTTTATAACTAGGTTTAGTTAACATATTTACAGTGATTTTCTCATTTTTTATGTTTTTTCGTTTTGACCTATGATCCATATTTTTTATTTAACTTAGTTAAAAAGGTAAAGAATCAGATTTTTCATCATCTTTATCTTTATTTGTTGTTTCTTTCTTTTCATCATTAAAATCTTCAAAATCACTTACGTTAAAGCTTTCAGAGTCAGGATTTTTTAAATCAGAAGAAGAATTAAAACTTTGTCCATTTCCACTTGCAGCACCATTTTGTTTATGCAAAACTAACATATCTTCACAAACAATTTCTGTTTTATAGTTTTTGTGCCCATCTTGATCATCCCAAGTTCTAGTTTGTAATCTCCCTCCAATATATACTTTGTCACCTTTTTCTAAAAGTTGTGCACAAAGCTCTGCAAGTTTATTCCAAGCAACAATGTTATGAAACTCTGTACTTTCTTGATTTTGACCATCAGAATCATTCCAATTACGATTTGTGGCAACACCAAAGCTTGTAACGGCATGGTTTTGCGGTGTATATCTTAACTCTGGCTTATTGGTAAGATTACCAATTATCATTACTTTATTTAAAGAACGTGTGCTCATGCTTTTTTCTCCTTTAACGCCTTTTCGGGCAATTTTACAACTAAATACCTAATAACATTATCCATGTTTTTTATGTCTCCGACAAGCTCTTTTAATTTAAGTGGGTTAACAGAAAAATTAGTTAAAAAATAAAAACCATCTGTCATGGTCTTAATTTTGTAGGCAAACTTACGTTTACCCCATTTATCAGTTTGTAAAACTTTACCCTTAAACCTTGTAATCTCTTTTTCAACTGCACCAGCTACTTTGTTAGCATCATTCTCAGACAAACTACCCCTAACAATATACATTATCTCGTAATTATTCATAAATTATTGTGTTTTAGCAATGGACTAATACTGGAAAGCTAAGCTTTCTACTAAAACAATAAATAGGATTTTATAGGAAATAAGGGTTAAAGTCAAACCTAATAAAAACTAAGTGTAAAAAAACAAGGGCAGGCACATGGCAAAAGAAAAAAAATTTGCGCATGTACCTGCCCTTTTGTGCTACCTTCCTATGTACCAAGGCGAAAGCGAAGCACATGAACGAAAATGCAACAGCCGTTGTTGCCAAGTGCTACAATCAACGCCCCCAGCAAATTTACGATGCACCGGCGTTGCCGTTGCCACGGGTCGCACCAAATGAACTCTTGGCGTTGCCGTTACCACGGGTCGCACCAGACGAACGACGGGCGTTGCGGTTGTCGTGCAATACATTTTGCCAGTGTTAACGTTGTACACCCCATACGAACAAACTGGGGTTGGCACAGCATTGCCACTAGCTTGCGTAACTGCCGGCAACAAAATCACAGACAACACAACCAAAACCAAAACCAAAACGGAAAAAACAATGTATTTTTTCACAATAAGCTCCTTGCCTTTCGGCATTTGTATCTACCCCTAAATTAGCGAATAGATAAAGAAAAAATGCTGAGTATTTATTATACCATAAATATGTAACAAATGCGTAGTAGTATGTTTAAAACAACAAATATGTCAATAAAATAGAAATTTTTATCCACCAATCATAAACTCTATTACATCACCATCCTTAACAATATAGTCTTTTCCTTCGAGCCTTAACTTGCCAGTATTTTTTGCTGCTAACCAACCTTTTAAGTTAACAAAAGTATTAAAATCCACAACCTTTGCCTTTATAAATTTATTCTTAAAATCAGTGTGAATAACACCTGCTGCAATTGGCGCAGTTACGCCATTTTTCACTGTCCATGCCCTACTTTCATCTTTTCCTGTAGTTAAAAAAGAGATAAGCCCAAGTGTTTTATAAGCACAACGAATAATATTATTAAGTGGTGATTCTGATAAACCTAGCTCTTGTAAAAACATGTTCTGGTCTTGCTCATCTAAACTTGCAAGCTCACTTTCAAGCTTAGCCGAAATCTTTAATTCCTCTATGCCCCCTGCCTCCTCCAACATCACCCCCGAGGTGATGTTAACATCACCTCGGGGGTGATGTTGCAAAGATAGCTTATCTTCATCAACATTTAAAACTTTAATAATTGGCTTATCTGTTAAAAACTGAAATTGGTTTATTATTTCTCTTTCTTTGTCACTAAAGTCTATATCTCTGATTAAAATGGACTTTTCAATTGAACCAATCACTTTTTCTAAAGTTAAAGTCTTTAATTTAACTTCTCTATTTTTCTTTTCAGATTGTAAAGCTTTATTTGCTGTTTCTAAGTCTTTTAAAAGTAGTTCTGTAACTATAACTTGGTAATCTTGTTCTGGGGACTTTGAACCTTCAATTACAATATTAGTATCCAAAAAATCTCTTAGCACAATTAAAATTAAATCTACCTCTCTTATATTTGCTAAAAACTGGTTACCTAAGCCATCTCCTTTGTGTGCTCCTTTTACTAAACCAGCAATATCAACAAGTTCTATTGTAGAATATGTTTTTTTTATAGAGTTACTTAGTTTTGAAAGCTTGTCTACTCTATAATCAACTATCTCTGCAATACCAACATTTGGCTCTATTGTTGCAAACGGATAATTAGCAGATAATGCCTGTTGCTTTTTTAAGATTGCATTAAATAATGTGGATTTACCTACATTAGGTAGTCCTACTATTCCAATTTTTAAACTCATGGGTTTTTAAGTATAATGTATCTAAAATTTTGTAGCTAGTAGTAAATTAATTTTTAAACCCGTATTTTATTAAATGCTTGATTCACAACCTCATAGTTAACGCCCTGTTTTAACTCTACCTCTTTTATTTCACCACCTTTCTCTAGCTTAAAAACAACTTTTGCATTGCCTGGGTTTTTTTGTAAAAAACTTTTAATTTTATCTACCTTTTTGGCATTTGTTCCAGCAGGAATAGAAATATATATCTTTTTTATTTCATCTGATACTTGTTTTGAGACTAAATTAACATTGCTTTCTTCAACAATATCAGACATTAACGACTGTTTTAACTCTGTAATCTCATCTACTAAAAATGACTTTCTATCATTTTTTTCTGAGACTTTACCTTTAACTAAAACAAGTTGGTTTGGAGTTATTAAGCTTTCATACTGAATGTATGTTCGCGGAAAAACCACTCCTTCAAAATCTCCATTTACTGTTTCAAACTTTACAAACGCCATTGGATCACCTTTTTTTGTAGTAATCTGCCTTTTACTAACAATACTTGCCCCAACTAATATCACCTCGCCATCTTTTTCATTTTCAATAAATTTATTATCACAAATTGCACCTTTACTATTAAACAATGCTATATAATTTTTTAATGGATGAGTACTGAAAAAAATCCCTAGCATTGTCTTTTCCCAATTCATCTTTTCTATGTTTGAAGCTGGCTTAGTTACTGGTAAGCTATGTTTAATATTTTTCTGAATTTGACTATTTGTTTCTATTCCAAACAAACCCACCTGCCCCATTAATTTCTGTTTATGTTGCATTTCGGCATAACTATAATAAGTTTCAATTAACTTTAATAACTGATTTCTATCTCCAAACTGGTCAAAAACACCAACCTTAACCAAAATCTCATATGTTTTTTTATGTACCTTATTAAAATCTGGTCTTGTAAAACAATCCATAAACGATTGATAATCACCGTTATTTAATCTTTCTTTAACTAACTCTTCAACTGTATGAGAACTAGCCCCTTTTATTCCACCTAATCCATATCTAATACAATCATTATCATCTTTATTTTCAACCATAAATCTAACCTCACTTTTATTTATTGCAGGAGGTAACACCTCTATCCCCATTTTTTCTGCTTCTTCAATATCAATAACTAACCTATCATAATCATTTATATCCGACTCTATTAGTGCAGCAACAAACTGAATAGGAAAATGTGCCTTTAAATATGCTGTCCAATAACTAACCGTTGCATAACTAGCCGCATGAGCTTTGTTAAACCCATAATCTGCAAAAGGCAATAAATACTGCCAAATTTGTTCTGCAACCTTTTTGTCATACCCTTTTTTAATTACCCCCTTAATAAATTTATTCTCTTCTTTTTTCATTACCGAAAGCTTTTTCTTTCCCATAGCTCGTCTTAACATGTCAGCTTCGCCCAAACTGTAACCTGCAATATCAACTGCAATTCTAATTACCTGTTCTTGATAAATAGCAAATCCATATGTCTTTTTCAAAATTGGCTCCATCTCGCTAACCAAATAGGTTGGCTTACTTTTCCCATGTTTACAGTTAATATATGGATCAATAAATTGCATAGGTCCAGGCCTATAAGCTGCTGCCATAAAGCATAAATCTTCTAATGTTTCAGGATGAAGTTTTTTAAGATACTGTTTCATTCCACTAGATTCCATCTGAAAAACAGCTGTAGTTTCACCATTTTGAAAAAGTTTAAATGTTTTTTGATCATCTAGTGGAATTTTTTGCAAATCTATACTAATTGTTAAATCTTGCTTTATCAAATCTATTGCTTTTTTAATAATTGTAAGATTTCTTAAACCTAAAAAATCAAATTTCATAAGACCTAGTTCTTCTAAGTAATTTCCTTCAACCTGTGTTATTATCTTATCTCCCCCCTTACCCTCTTTCTGAATTGCAATATAATTTGTAATAGGTTTAGGAGTAATTAAAACTCCACAGGCATGGGTTGAAATGTGTCTTGCCATTCCTTCAATATTCTCTACAACATCTCGCATTTTTAAAAGATCAGAATCATTTGAAATTTCAGTGGAAAATTCTATATCATCTTCCATCATTTTAGAAATAGGCTTAACTCTTCCATATTTAACATGAACCATTTTAGAAAGTCTGTCTGCAGTACTAAGCGGGATTCCCATTACTCTGCAAACATCACGAATTGCTGCTTTTGTTTTCATACGACCAAATGTTGCAATTAAAGCTACGTTTTGTTCACCATATTTTTGTGTTACATACTGCAATAATTCGTCGCGGTGAATATCTGCAATATCCAAATCAATATCAGGAGGTGAATTTCTTTCTGGATTTAAAAACCGCTCAAAGTATAGTTCCCAACTAATTGGCTCTATGTTGATAATCTCAAGTGCATAAGCAACAACAGAACCTGCAACTGATCCCCTTACCGAAACTGGAATGTCTCGCCCTCTAGCATAGGAAACAACATCTGCCATTACTAAAAAATAATCATTATAGCCTTTTTTATCTATAACTGATAACTCATGATTAACTCTATCTTTAAGATCCGTTGTAACTACCTTATACTTTTTCTTTAACCCCTCAAACACCTTTTCGTCTAAATATTTCTTGGCTTTTTTCTTATCAGAATCAAAAAACATAGGCTGAACTCGATCATAAGTAATATCATAATCTTCAACTTTTTCAGCAATTTTTACTGTATTTTCTATAGCTTGCGGAATATCAGCAAAATGAGTAGCCATTTCTTCAGGAGTTTTTATATACGTACCAGCATAAGCCTTTCTTCTAGTTGGATCTTTTAGCTGTTTGCCATCTTTAATTGCAAAAAGCACCTCTTGCGTAAATGCATCATTCTCATTTAAATAATGTGCATCTGTGGTTGCAATTAAAGGAATATCATACTCGGTAGAATACTTAATTAGTGTTTTATTTAAGTGAGATTGTTTTTTTATATAGTCTGCTGTTTCAAAATCATATTTAGAAAGTAACTTTTCATCTATTTCATCAGTTCCAACGCTGTAATGCCTTTGTAACTCAATATAAAAATCATCTTTATAAACTTGTTTAAAAAACTTTAGCCATTCAATTGCTTTTTTCTCTTTCCCTGCAACAATATTAGAAGCAATAGGACTACCCATACAAGCACTTGTTACAATTAAACCCTCGCTATACTCTTTTAGCAACTCTTTATCAGCTCTAGGTCTATAATAAAAACCCTCTAAATGACTGCGACTTACTAATTTAATTAAGTTTTGGTATCCTTTTAAGTTTTTTGCAAGTACTAACAAATGATAATATTTATCACCATCAACCTCGGCTCTTAACCCCCTTTCTGCAGGAGAAACATAAATTTCACAACCAATAATTGGTTTAATATTATTTGCTCTAGCAGTTTTCCAAAACTCAAACACACCATATAAAACCCCATGATCAGAAATTGCAATTGCTGGCATATTAGTTTTAACTGCCTTATTAATTAATGCTGGAATACGATTAACTCCATCTAGTAAAGAATATTCTGTATGTAAATGAAGATGAACAAAGCTGGACAAGTTATTATTTCGTGCTTGCAACCTTTAAGTGTATTTTTCATTTACTTTTACACTTAAATCAACAAATCACTACTTAATTTAAAACTACTTTTTTAAAACCCCTAAACCTTTTTAATTATAATTTTCTCCCCATCTAAAATCTCATATCCTAGTTTATTTATTTTATCTCTAATTTTATCAGCTTCAAGAAAATTCTTATTTTTTCTTAACTCTTTTCGCTTTTGTATAAGCTCTGCAATATCTTTTGGTAAATCTTGTGGTTTAACGTCGTTATTTATAGGCTTTAATCCTAAAATCTTAAAAGCATAAGTCATAATTTTTTTCTTTTCTTCAACTTGTAAGTTTTTGTCTTTTGTCATATTAAATAAAACAGACAAAGCCTGAGGAACATTTAAATCATCATTTAACTTTTCTAAAAACCGAACTGAGTACATATTTTGTTCAATATCTTTGTTTGTGAAATCAGGGTGTACAAAAGTCGACAGATTTTGCAGTGCAACCTGTGCAGCCTTTAAACCCTCCCAACTAAATTTTAGTTCTGATCTATAATGTGCGGAGTAATAAAAATATCGTAAAGACATTGCATTAAATCCTTTATCTAAAACAGTTTGTAATGTTACAAAATTACCCAAACTTTTACTCATTTTTGCTTGTTCAACATTAAGCATAGCTCCATGCACCCAGTAATTTACAAAAGGTCTACCAGTAGCACTTTCTGATTGGGCAATCTCGTTTTCATGATGAATTTCTTTTAAATCCTCACCTCCAATATGAATATCAATTGTTTGAAATTTACCTAAACCATTTCCACTTTTATCATATGCATTTGAAAGTGTTTTCATACTCATTGCAGAACATTCTATATGCCAACCCGGAAAGCCAACTCCCCAAGGACTATCCCAAGTTTTTTGTCTTACTTCGTTAGCCAATACATATTTCCAAAGAGCAAAGTCTTCTGCTTTTCTTTTTCCTTCGGTTAAATCAATTCTAGACTGACCTTTATCCGAATTAAACGTATTTCCTAATTTTCCATAGTCATTATCCTTACTCGTATCAAAATAAATTCCATAATCAGTTTTATATGTATAACCTTTTTTTTCTAAAACCTTAATTAACTCTATCTGCTCCGCAATATGATCGGTAGCATGTGGATATAAATCAGCACTAATATTAAGCATTGCAAGCTGATCCATATAAATTTTTTCATATTTTGAGGTAATCTTGTCAACACTAACATTAAGCTCTTTTGCTCTTTTTTCTATTTTATCCTCAACATCGGTAATATTCATTACTGTTTTAACATTGTATTTGTTAGCTTTTAAAACCCGCTTTAATAAATCCATTAATGTTGCAGTTTTTAAATTGCCAATGTGCTGATAATCATAAACTGTAGGTCCACAGACATACATAGTAACATTAGGTGGATTAACTGGCTTGAAATTTTCTATTTGCCTTGTTAATGAGTTGTATAGTTTCATAAAAATAGTATAACAAAAATGTATTAATAATCCCCTCTACCCTCAATTGCACGTTTTAATGTTGTATTGTCTGCATACTCTATATCGCCACCTACTGGCATTCCTCTTGCAATTCTTGTTACTTTTATACCAGCTGGAGCAATCAATCTTTTTATATACATTGCAGTTGCCTCGCCTTCCATACCTGTATTTGTTGCTAAAACCACCTCTGTAACATTGGTATTTCTACCTAATCTTTCAACTAGTTCTTTAATAAAAATATCTTCTGGTCCAATATTATTTAATGGATTAATTGCCCCATGTAAAACATGATATAACCCATTAAATCCTGCTCGTTCTAAAGCAACAAGATCCATTGGAGTTTCAACCACAGCAATTATATTTTTATCTCTGTTTGCATCAGAACAAACCTGACAAGGGTCGCTTGATCCTATGTTTTTACAAATTGAACAAACAGCCGTTTCTTTTTTAAGATTAATTAAAGACTGACCAAACTGTTCTAAAGTTGCTTGTGGATTATGTAGTAAATAAAAAGTTAATCTTTGAGCTGTTTTAGGCCCAATTCCTGGTAACTTTTCAAAACTTTCTGTTAAATTTTGTATTGCCTTTGGTATACGCATTATCAGTATATAGTATCGAGTATTAAGTATCCTGTATAGGTTTATCTCGTGATGACTTGACTAAACCACTCAACAATTTATTAGACTCAATACTTTTATCAAATACTTTGTGAAACTTTCCAAGCATTTAAATCATAAAAATTATTAATCATAAATACTAGATACAATATACGAAATACTAAATACCTAATACACTATTCTTCTAAAAGTTTGGCAAGATCATCAATATCTATCTCAACATTTTTTACATTAGCATCCGTTAACTCACCTTTATTTTTTATACCCTTTTTTGATTGTAAAATTTTTACAGGTCTTTTTTCTCCAATTACACAATCTACAATACATTCACCAATATATTCTGCCAACACACTTTCAATAACTTGTCTATTGCGAATTGCCTCTATCCGTTCTTTATGAAAAGAATAATAAACCTCTAATACAACCTTATTTTTATCAACCTTAATTGGCTTTGCATTTTTAATGATTGATGATAAAGAAGAGTTTATATTTGCAACCTGTCCAGTTACCATAGCCCAATTACTAACAAGACTTTTAACTTTTTCTGATGGTTTTATCGTACTTGCTAAAGTTTTAGTTTTTTTTTCAATTTCTTTTTCAACTTTAAGTTTATCTTGACTAATTTTTTTGTCAATTTTCAGATCTTTTTTTTTTACTTTTACTGGTTTATCTTGCTCCGTATTTCCCTTTAATAAAGTCAAAATAGCAATTTCAAGTGGAAGTTGTGGTGTTACCGCGTATCTAAAATCAAGTTGAGCTTTAGTAAATATATCTATTAACTTTATTATATGGGTTTGATTAAGCTTACTTGCAAAAAACTTCAACTTTTCTAAAGTTTTTTCTTCGCTTGATACCAATTCATCCTCACCAACAGAAACTAGCAATATATCACGAATGTAAAAAACTAATCCTTCAGTAAAAACAGGCAGATCAACACCTTTTTCATATAAATTATTTACAAGCGAAATTGCACCCTGACTATCTCCTGTTATTAGGCAGTCAACCATCTTTTCAAAATTTTGAGTATCAGTAGTTTTTAGTACATCTATAACATTTAAATTGGAGGTAACAACTTGTTCTAATAATGTAACTGCATCTCTAAATCCACCTTTACTTGCAAGAGCAATTTTTGTTAAATCTTGTTTATCAATTTTATATTTTTCTTTTTGTGCAATTGACTCTAATACTTGCACAATATCATCTATCTTAGCTCTTGAAAATTCTAAAACCTGGCACCTTGACTTAACTGTTTCTGGAATTTTATGAGCATCAGTTGTTGCTAAGATAAAAATTGAATGAGCTGGAGGCTCTTCTAGTGTTTTTAATAAAGCGTTAAATGCCTCGGTTGTTAACATATGGACTTCATCAATTATATATACCTTATATTTACTAACAGATGGAGCAAGTTTTACCCCCTCTCTTAGTACCCTTACATCGTCAATTCCTCGGTTACTGGCAGCATCAAGCTCAATTAAATCAATAAAAGAACCGTTATTTATAGATTTACAACTATTACATTTATTACAAGGTTCGCCATTTTTGTTTGGCTTTTCACAGTTAATTGCTTTTGTAAAAAGACGTGCTAAAGTTGTTTTTCCAGTACCCCTAGGACCAATAAAAAGATATGCATGAGCAAAAGAGTTATTTAAAATTTGGCTTAAAATAGATGATTTTATATTACTTATTCCAATTAATTCCTTAAATTTTTGCGGACGATATTTTCGATAGAACATGTAAGTTAGTATAAAGTATTTAAGATTTTGTTTCGAGTGTTTTGTTTTTTTTTAGATTGCTTTGTTACTTTTTTCCCCTCCTCTAGGGTTTTTTCTTTTCTACCTACAATGCGACATTTTCAAGTACTCGATTAAAAATTCAAAATCCATATTTATATAGATCTCCAATCAAGTTGGGGATGACTATACTTTAGAATCGTCATTCCCGTGTAAACGGGAATCCAGTGTTTAAACTAGCATGTATCTCTAATCCAAGCTGGAGATGACATGTTTTGCTTAAATTGCTTTGGTATCATCATTACATACTCTTTTTTCTGTGTCATCTTGAGTGAAACGAAAGATTTAGGAATAAATAGATTACCTGACGTAACGGGAATGACGATGAGTAATTAAATTCTTGAATTTTTGGTAAAAACAATTAAAATAACTGCACCAACAGAACCTA
>Ga0114931_10002887_pt1 | contig 21835 bp, 13 predicted proteins | sample 2SBtaG_FD_89579 | JGI IMG/M metagenome (GOLD analysis project Ga0114931, IMG submission 89579) | Deep subsurface microbial communities from Kolumbo volcano to uncover new lineages of life (NeLLi) - 2SBTROV14_V59a metaG | ecosystem: Environmental > Aquatic > Marine > Volcanic | place: Kolumbo... | reverse complement strand
AGGGAGCGCAAAGCTCCCTGACCTTATTGCCAAACCCGATTTCTTCGAGGCTCTCGCCCAGCTTGTCGTAGAAACTTGTTCCCTTGCTCTGCTTACTATTATCGCGGGCTATCCACCACTCTTCCTGAGCTGGCAGACTTTTCTTCCGGATCATTTGGAAACCTGTAATACTTTTTGATTTTGCCAAATCAAAACTTCACGTTTATCGATTAAATCCACAGTCTCCTAAGATCCAACGGACTGTTGGTGGTAAATCATGAAATTTCTACCCCTGAAGATTTCTGTTGTGCGGGGCTGCTGCCTGGTGGTGTTGATATGTATGCAGGCGCATGGAGAGGTGCCGGTGGTAGAGGATGTGGATGGGCAGCCGCTGGGGGCGAATGTAAAACGCCTGCTCGCGGCGCTGGAGTATCTGGGTGCGCCATTGCCGGAGGGACTTTCGAGACAATTGCGGGAAGCTGCCAACAAGCGGGACGCAGCGAAATTGCAGCAGCTTCTGGATCAGCAGGTTCTGTTTGTGGTCGACCTTAATCCGAAGGTTCGGGTGAAAGTCAGGCGCGGTCCGGGCGGGGCGGTGCTGCAGCAGGGCGGCTTCACTCCTCTGCTGGTCAAGGTGATCAATGGCAGCACGGTGGCCGGGCGCCTGCGGATAGTGTCACCGCAGGCTGGCGCGGTGTATGCCGGGGCGGCGATTTTCACTTTGAAGCGCATGGCGCAGACCGAGTTGAACGACAACGAAAACAAGACGGGGGCGACCGACCGCTTTCTGGATGTCGACATGTTCCGCTCGCCGCCCATGACGGAGGACTTGAGCGGCCTGCGGGTGGAATATGTGATCGCGCTGATTTACAGCAGCGAAGCCGGCAAGCGTGAGGCGACCATTGGGTTCGATGTCGGAGCGGGGACACAGGATCTGGGGTTCCGCGGAGAAGTGCCGGTGCTGTTTACTATCAAACCGGCATCGCTGGTGAATTTGTCAATTGCGGATGCGGATGGTCAACCTACCACCGCGCGACTGATTTTCCGGGACTCGCAGGGACATGTGTATCCGTCACAGGTCAAACGCCTGGCGCCTGACATGTTTTTTATGCCGCAGATTTACCGCCATGACGGCGAGTCCGTCCTGTTGCCTCCGGGAAAACTGACGGTCGAATACAACCGCGGACCGGAATACGAGGTGTTGAAGAAAGACCTCGTCGTCGAGCCGGGCAAAAACATGACCCTGAATCTGCGGTTGAAGCGTTGGGTCGAACCGATGAAGTATGGTTTTTACTGTGGAGACCACCACATCCACGCCGCGGGTTGTGCGCACTACAGCAGTCCGACCGAGGGAGTGACGCCAAAGGATATATTGCTGCAGGTGAAGGGCGAGGGGCTGAATGTCGGCTGCGTGCTGACCTGGGGATATGGATGGAACTATCAGCGCAGTTTTTTTTCTCCCGATGCCGACAAGCTCAGCGAGCCGTTGACGCTGATCAAATACGACATGGAAGTCAGCGGTTTTGGTTCGGCGGCGATGGGGCATGTCTGCCTGCTGAACCTGAAGAGCCAGACCTATCCCGGCACTGAGGGCAGGATGGAAAACTGGCCGAGCTGGACGGTTCCGGTGTTGCGCTGGTGCAAGGAACAGGGCGGGGTCACGGGTTATCCGCATTCCTCCCTGCGCGTGTCTCCCGAAAATTCCGCCCGCGAAACCATGCTGGCGCTCGATGCCAATGGGGATGGTCAACTCAGTGTTGAGGAAGTGGGTAGCAATGTGTTGCCGGATACCTTTGAAAGAATCGACAGTGATCAAAGTAAATCGATCTCTGAAAGGGAGCTGTTATTCACCACCAATGCAGCGGTTGACCAGTTGCCCAACCTGGCAATCCCATCGATGATGGGGGGTGGCGCCGCTGAAATATTTGTCAGCGTACCCGAGGGGGTGTGCGATTTTATCTCGGCGATGGATACCGATCGTATCGGTGAGTGGAACATCTGGTATCACCTGATGAACTGCGGCTTTCCGCTCAAGGTAAGCGGGGAGACGGATTATCCCTGCATGAGCAGCCGGAGGGTCGGCCAAGGACGAGTCTACGTGCAGATGGGGAAGGTGGATACAATCGATTATCATCAGTGGATCAGGGGCGTGGAGAAAGGCCAGTCCTATGTTTCGGATGGTTATGCCCATGCTTTGAAATTTGATGTGAACGGCGAACCGCCCGGCCACAAGGACGTGCCGCTGAGCAAGGCGGGACGGGTGGATGTGACGGCTACCGTTTCTTTTGCGCCGGAGTTGCCTAGGGCAGTGGCCTATGGGCAGATCACGCCAGCGGAAGGGCGTCGGGTAGTGGGAGATACCGTGACCCTGCATGCCGATCGCAGTTACCAAACGGTGAAGGGCGGCAAACGCCTGGTCGAGGTGGTGATGAATGGTATGGTGGTAAACAGCAAGTATGTGCCCGCCGACGGCGAAACCCATGATCTAAAGTTTCAGGTGCCGGTGAGGGAGAGCAGTTGGATTGCCCTGCGCCACTTTCCCCAACTGCACACCAACCCGGTGAACGTGATCATCGGTGGCAAACCAATTCGTGTTTCACGCAGCTCTGCCTTGTATTGTGCCGAGGCGGTGAAACGTTTGTGGAAGAATCGCAGCAAGAGAATCAAAGAGTCGGAAAGGGCCGCGGCGGAAAAGGCCTATCAGCGGGCCATCAAAGAGTATGAAAAGCGGGCGGCGGAGGCGGCGGCCACGCACTCTCCAACCCGGGACGATGTGCGGTGACAGCAGACCCCGGGGACCCGGAGGGAGACAAACGCGGAACACAGCCCTCGGCACTGCTGGTAGTCCGGGAGGGCTGGCCCGCATTTCTGCTGCGACTGGCTGCGCCGCATTCCGCGTGCCTTTCGCTCGATTTTTGTTTGGGCAGCATGTACTCATGCAGCCCTGCTCACTTATTTTTGCGACACTGTATAAGTTTGACCGGAGAGGCGAAACGTGGAGGATGAGCGAAAGCCAAGTAGACGACCGTGGGGCATTGGTAGACCGAAAAGAGTTGTCCCGGATATTTCATGAACACCAGCAGAAGCCGTCTGATGGAAGGATGAGGTAACAGGTCTGGCGTCGTGCCCGCGAGCAGTGGGATATTGGGCGGTTTTATGCGTTTTTGATTTGAGATGAAGACATCTCCGGACACTCCCTCCGTTTTTTGATGGCGTCGGGGTCAGCACCTTGGTGTGAGTCATCCGCTTTCGAGTTTTGGACAGAGGATTCGATGTGCTTTCGCAAAAATATCCCGGCTCGGCCACTCGGCTCGAAAGGCTCGAAAGGCTCGAAGTTCTTCCACCAAGCATTTCAAAGCCAGCCAGGCTCCTCGTGCGGCATCAATATTGGCGGTTTGCAACCGTGCGAACAATGCTTGGCTTTTACAAAAAAACATACAGCGGCAGAAAGCAGTAATGGTCGTAGTAGCCGTGAAAAAAATGTCCCTCCTGATGGCCGTGAACCGGGTCATCCGTGGCATCGAAATCAGAGGTCACTTTTCGACTCTTACAACTTGAAAATTCAAAGAGAAGCTGGTTACATTCCGTCATCGTGTCGGTTGGTTGTGGTTTAAGAGACTGTGGAAAAACTCTGAAGCGAAAAAGCGATGACACTTTGGCCCTTGAATCAGCGGCTTCGCCGGAAGCAATTTCTGCACCGCCCCTCCGGGCTGCGGCCCTTTTGTCCGCTGGCCTCGTTGTGATTCAGTCAGGTACAGGCTAACTTCTTTCACCGCGCCTCGCCATCGAACAAAATGACTCGCAGTTTTTCATTCCACCGTTTTTCCACAGTCTCTTAAGCGTAAGTAACTCAAACTGAACAACACTTAACAACCGCGCGATTCTTTTTTACGAAATATTCGGGCTATATGCCGTGAAGGGAAGTAAGCAAAAAAATCCCCGTCACTTTGCGGATCAATACTCCGGCCATTCATGCTTCGGATATCTCCCCCGCAACTGGGCTCGCACCGCGGCGTAACTTCTCGTCCAGAAACCAGCGAGGTCTTCGGTGACTTGCACAGGGCGGTGATTCGGCGCCAGGATTTCCACCACCAGGCCGACTTTTCCCTCGCAGATGCGGGGCGAATCTTTCAGGCCGAACAGGTGCTGAATCAATACGGAGACTCTTGGCTTTTCTCCCGTCGAATAAAAAACCCGGACGCGTTTGCCGCTGGACAACTCGATTCGTTCCGGGGCGAGTTGGTCCAGCAGGTGCGCCTGATGTGGCAGCAGCCACTCTTTCAGGGCCGGTTTGCTTGGACGATCCTTGATCTCCTTGTAGCTCCTTGCTCCCGCACAAATTTGTTCCAACAAGAGTAGTTGAGCCTCCTCGTCGAGCGCCGGGATTTCATATGCTGGAAAAGTCGCGGCCACCAGATTGACACGGGCGATGTATTCCTGAATGGACCGGTCCCAGGATTTCAAATTCAGTTCGTCGGAGAAAACTTTCCCGGCAAGAATGGCGGCGGCCTCTTCCGGAGGAGGCGTTCCCGATTGTTTCGTTTCCAGAATGAGATCGCGAAATCGCAACTCTTTGCGGGCCTCGATCCGGCGCGTTTGCTCATCGTAAACGGCTCCGTCTTTTTCGACGAAATCATCAGGGAACAAATCGCGAACCCAGGCTTCTTCCACCCGGGTGGACAGGGTCAGGCGGACGTTGAGGTCTTTCCCCTCAATTTCAATCATCTCGCCCGCAATGAACAGGGAGTCATCTTTTGCTGCGATGCTTTCCCGGTCCATCAATCCGCGCCGCCCGCCCACGACGGCACAGGCGAGAGTTGCTTGGCTGAGTTTTTTGGCCAGTCTGTCGGAAAAACCGGTGAGCAGAATCTGGCCAAGAGTCTCGTCGTCGGGAAGCCGGGATTGATCCCCGCCATCACCAAATCGGGAGGATATCCGGATGAACTGCCTGGTCACACGGTCAATGTTGCGGGCGGCCGCAGCGTTGATTCCCATTCGTTGGCATCGTTCAAAATCGAAGCGACTTTCTTTCATCTGACTCCAGGCCCGGTAGTGGGCCTGAAAATCTGAGATATCATCAGGATGCCTGAAATCAATCCAATCGGCCTGAGATGCTGCGCCTTTTCCACGGAGGAAAAGAGGCCGGTTCCCCACCATCGCGGAAATGAAGGCGAAGAACTCCAGGCACCCCCGCCGGGCGGCCTCGACCAAAATCCGCCCGAAACGGGGATTTACCGGGATCTTTCCGATTTGTTTTCCGATCTCCGTGAGAGATTCATTTTCATCGAGGGCGCCGAGATGTCGAAGCCACCGCAGCGCTCCTTCCAGGGCCTTGGGATCGGGTTTTTCAAACCACGGGAACTCCGCGATCTTTTCCACCCCGCTGGCTTTCAGAATGAGAATCGCCTCAGACAAATCCATCCGCTGAATCTCGGCGGGAGTCAATCGATTGCGCTGTTCGTGGTCACGCTCGCTCCACAAACGAATTGCCGTTCCCCGGCCCGTTCGTCCGGCCCGCCCGGCTCGCTGATCGGCGGATGCCTGTGAGATTTTCTCGATGTGCAGGGTGTTCAGTCCCCGACGCGAATCGAATGCGGCCCGCCGTTCCAGGCCGGAATCCACCACCAGAGTCACACCATCAATCGTGATGGAGGTTTCCGCGACGTTGGTCGATACCACGATTCGGGGTGCTGATCCCGCGGAAACCGCGGCATCCTGTTTTTCCGGAGGAAGTTCACCGTAAAGTTCGTGAATTTCGAAACCCTTCGTCCAAGACGTTTTGCGGAGAGCATCGACCGTTTTCCTGATTTCATGCTGGCCAGGCAGAAAAACGAGAGAGTGGCCTTCCACTCCCCTGGTTTTGAAATGATCCCGCATGACCCGAACGATGTGATCCCAGATCTGCCCCTTGTGGCGCTCCCGAGGCGGCGAGTATTTGATCTCGACCGGGAAAGTCCGCCCCTTTGATTGGAGGTGGACGCTGTCATCGCCCAGATAGCTAATCAATGACCGGGTTTCCAGGGTCGCCGACATGGCGATGATCCGCAGATCGGGCCGGAGTGTTTTCTGGACTTCGAGGCAGCGAGCCAGACTAACATCACCATAAAAATGGCGTTCGTGAAACTCATCCAGCACCACGGCGAAGACGCCCGCAAGATCGGGATCATCGATGAGACGTCGAATAAGGATGCCTTCCGTCACATAGCGGATGCGGGTTTCGGGGGACAATTGGTTTTCAAATCGAACCTGATATCCCACCTCGGTCCCCAGTCGGACATTTCTCTCCCGGGCCACCCGCGTCGCCAGCATCCGGGCGGCGAGACGGCGGGGTTGGAGAACGTAAATTTCGCCATCGTGTGAAGCTGGCAAATCCGCCAGCATCTGCGGAACCTGAGTCGATTTTCCGGAACCGGTCGGCGCTTCAATGACGACGCGGGCATGATCCGACGCCACCGCTTCGGCAAGCGCGTTTTCGAGTTCAAAAACAGGAAGTGATCGGTCGCGGTCCACTGTCTCTCAGGGTGAAGTCCGGGTGGAAAAGATCAATTTCTTTCAGGCGGCAGCACGCTCTGAAAATACCGCAACAACCCGTTCGCCACAATCTGCTGGCCCTGATCATTGGGATGGATTCCGTCCAACAGCAATTCAGCGACGGATTGTTGCGCCGTCTTCTCAAGGCGCTCGAATTCCGCGTAGACGTCGATGAGCGGAACTTTTTCTTCCTCCGCGATCTCCCGGACCTTTTCCGCGTAGGTATTGAGAATCACAGTGAAGCCGTTTTCAGCATCGGGATGGTAGGGAGGTTTTCCATACAGTTTTTTCGTTTTCTCCGTCCAACGCAGCGGATTTGGCGTCATGAGAATCGGATGGCTGCCGCCGGATTGTAATTTTTTTATAAAATAACGAAGGTTGCTCTGGTAATCCGCCAGCGAAACGCGAGATTTCGTCGTCGGCGGCTTTTTCCAGAGATCGACTGCCGCGTCGTTGATCCCAAATTGAATGATCACGAAATCCGGGTTCCGGTCGAGCACATCTTTCTCAAACCGTGTCCGGGCGAGGGCGGTGGTGTCACCTCCGATTCCGGCGTTGATCACTTTGGCATCCATCCCGATTCTGGGTAATTCCTCCCGTAAAAGCTCGGAGTAAATCTTCAGTTTCCCACGGGTCGCCGTTGTGGAATCACCAAAGGCCACCACGATTTCCGGGGCCTTCTTTTCACCCGCAAAATCCTGTTCCTCAATGATGATCCGCAATCCTCCCTGCATGGTCGTGATCCAGAGTAATCCGGGCTCTTTTTCAAACACGTATGGATAAGAAACCCATCGGGAACTGCCTTTGGTGCTGCTGTCTGGTGAGGAGGCAAGGACGATGGGTTTGCTCCAGCTTTTGCCTTCATTTTCCGAAAAGGCCAGAGACAATTGCCCCCGGTAATTGCTGACCGGCGCCGCCGACCAGATGTTGTCTCCGCCGCTCAGGGGGAAATCGTATTTCCCGTCCGGATAGAGACGGTTCCACAACAGCATGAGCCTTCCGCTGGCCAGCCTGCGAAGCATGCCGGGCGCGCTGCTGGCCGGAATTCCCGAGGGTTGAATCACTCTCCAAAACTGTCCTCCATCGTCTGAGTAAGCCGACCAGAATTCGCTCCAGTTGGTGCGGATCAACATCCATAGACGACCGCTTTTGAGCTGAGTCAGGGTCGGCTCGGTGACACCTCCGTGGTTGCCGGCTCCACCAAGATCGATCAGGTTGCTGCCTTTCCAGGTTTTGCCATCGTCCGTCGAGGAGTAGGTCAATATGGCATGTCGCCCCGGATGATGCTGCATTTTCATGGCGGTAAAAATGATCCTGCCCTCGCGGGTCTGGATCATATCGCGAACCGCGCCCGACCAGTCATCATGCATTTTTTGAATGTCCAGCCAGGTTTTTCCCTCGTCGAGACTGCGCATCACGTAAGTTGGCAGGACGGCTCCCGGCGCATCTCCCAAATCATTTTTCCAGGTCCACTTCCGCTCATTGAGATTCATGAAAGCGGCGATGATGGTTCCCTCTTTGGTCCGCATCATGGCCCGTTCATTGCTGATTTTGATATTCTGCCCACCAGTAAAAACCGGGCGCGGTTCCGACCAGGTGAGCCCCCCGTCGGCGCTGACGAAAGTGGCCGCACTATCGATGGCAAGAATCCTCCCACCACTGATGTTTACAAAGGGCCCGAGCTTGTCGGTGGGCATGGGTCTGGCGCGTGGATCGTGTCGCGGATCCAGGTCCGCTGAGAAGATCAAGCCGGACGACAGGAGGATTGCTGGCAATACAATAAGGCCTCCCAAAAAAATCGATTTTCTGTTCATAAAGAGTGGCAGCCAGTACACCGTTATTCACCAACACTGCAAGATAAAATAGCGGACCACAGAGTTTCCGCTCATTCGGTAATTGGTCTTTGACTTTGTGGTGGCTCCTGTCTGATTGCCCTTGATGACGATCCAATTGAGTTCCAGAGAAGAAAAGGCGGCGCTGCGCTGCATTGTGTGGACCCAATGCCTGGGAATCGTCGCTGTTGCTACGATTGTGAACGGTACTCTGCTGCTGTATTTGACGGCCATTGGAATCAGTGCGGTCCGGACCATGATTTATCTGGTAATTTCGCCACTTACTAATGCGGTCCTTCTTTTGCCCGCGGCCTATCTGGCTGACCGATATGGCAAAAAGCGAATAGGGCAATTGGGGGTGACAATCGGCATTTTCGGCTGGACTCTTATTTCCGCCGGCGCATTTGGCGGTCATCTGTCGGAGGGATTGATTGTTTTCGGAATTGTTCTGGCGTCCGTCTGTTCATCCATGACGGGGGCCGGATGGTTTTCTTTGCTGAGTCCCATTATTCCCGCGGAAACGCGGGGCCGTTTCCTGGGACGCCTTCGGCTGATTTTCAGCTTTGTGTCCTTGATCCTTTCGGCTATTTTTGCCTGGATACTGTCCCTCGATTCGGGTGTCATCATTTACCAGGGAATCTACGCGGTGGCCACCTTGGCTTTTATTGCCCGATGGTTCACTTTTCGCCTGATTCCCGAATTGGAACCTCCTGCAATTGAAACCAGATCCGCCTCGTTTCGGAAGGTTCTTATTGAAGTGGTTCAGTTGAAAAGTCTGGCTGGTTTTTGTTCCTATATTTTCCTTTTGGGAATGTTCACAGCCGGCGCCGCTGCCCTGTTCGCGATGACTGAAAAACGAGTCCTCGATTTTTCTGATACCTGGATCATTTTGCTTTCCAACGTCAATTTGGTTGGCGGTATGTTAGGCATGTTTCTCGGAGGGCGGATGGTCGACGGGCACGGTACTCGCCTGGTTTTCGCCGGGTGCCACATGTTGTTGGCGCTGACGCTGTTCGCATTTTTGCTGAGAGTATTTTCGGGACCGTCATTTCTACCATTTTACCTGGGGGGGCTGCATTTTCTACTTGGCGGGGCACTGGGCGCCATCGGTATCGCGATGACAACCGAATTGCTGGGAATTCTTCCGAAAAAAAACAAATCGGTTGCGGCCTCCATGTTCGTCATTTTCCAGACGTCGGGAGTGGCCTTGTCAGGGCTGATTCCCGCCTGGATTCTGAAGGCCGATATCCTCAGGACCAGCTGGAAATTAGGCGGCCACGAACTCAGTCCCTTTGATGCGATTTTATTGGGCTATGGTTTGATGACTCTGGTTCTGGTTGCCACCCTGGGACTGGTCCCATCAATGTTGAGAAAATCAGAACCCGCCAGCCTTGGATTGAACCGTCTGTGAACCTGGATTTTGCACGGGCAACAGCGACCTACCAACATCCGGGAATGACTGGTGCAAGGTCGTGAAAAAAAGGGTGGGGATTCGCGAGGAATTTTTCAACGAGTTCAAGGCGCCAGGGGAGCCGACCCCGCGTCGGCGGGGGAGACAGCCAGCCAAAGGCGGCAAAGGCTGCCCGATGGTTGGGGCGCGGCGACGGCAAAGCGAAACCCGCTCCGTGACCGGCGAAGAAGGCGGAAATGTTTCCTGGCCCGTCTCTCTTTCATCCGTCCGGTTGTTTTTTGCGACGATGCGCCAGGAAGCGAATCTCCTCCATCACGCGGCGCTGGTGGTGCGTGATGGGGGCATCATAAGCGATGTGGAACAACTTGATGTTTCGTCCAGAGTTTTCCGGATGTGGGTATCCGTGTGATCCGTACTCTGTAGGGTGAGGGCGGGAATTTTCAGGAGGGCCGGGACCGGATCAACTTTCGTGCAGGAGAAGGCATACCTGCTCCCCCGGACCATGGACTCCCTCAATGAGGATACCTTCGACGTCGGCTGTTTTTGAGGGGCCGGTTACCCAGACAATGTTCGAGTGGGAACCAAATTGCCGAATGGCTTCGGGAATGGTCGGAATCAGTTGGGCGGGCCGGATCACGGCGATATGGATCCAGGGTGTCAGGGCGCCGAGCCGATCCGGAGTGTCCTGATCGGTGAGGATGACGCTTCCCGATTCGGCAACGGCGCCACTCGCCCGGGTGATGCCGAATTGATAATCATCATAGCGGGAACGGTCGAATTCACAGGAAATTTCAAATGCTTCATTCTCCAGGGCCAGCCCGATTGCCTGATACAATTCCGGGGCACAGTATCCGAAAGTGCAACTTTGTTCCCTGAGCCATGACATCAGAAGAACCGGTGAATCCATGGCGCGACCGTTGACCGCGGAAAAATTCCGGCCGAAATCATTCCATAAATCATCTGGAAATTCCAAGTGAGCCTGGGAGACGAGCAGCGAATCCTCGTATTCAGGATAGGCTTCCGGAGCCCGAATGGTTCGGTTAGCTTCCCGAATGGATTGAAAGATTTTGTCCTTGGCCGACTCGCTCATTCTTTCGATCCCTTTCGATACTTCATCCATCTCCGAAATTCATTTCCTTGAAAACGGGGAAGGCTGCGCTGGCTAAGCCAGGTCTTCATGGCCGGGATGGGGAGCAGAGATCCGGGAGTGTGATTGAGGACACCCCCGGCAGTCAGGGCAGCCCTCCACAGGGCAGGGGAGGAGGCAAGCACACCGAAGAGTTTCATGGACGGAGTCCCCGGCGAAGTCACTCTTTCGATCTGAGCCTTTTCGCGCAGCCTCAGGAGCAGGTCGGGGATGGGAATATCCACCGGACAAACTTCCCTGCAAGCTCCGCAAAGACTGGAGGCTTTTGGTAAATCGGCCAGTTCGGGGAATCCACTTTTACCGGCCAGCAGAGGGCTGAGAACCGCGCCAATAGGTCCTCCGTAAGTGGCCCGGTAGGCGTGTCCTCCGACCTGGCGATACACCGGGCAGACATTCTGACAGGCCCCACAGCGAATACAGCGGAGAATTTCCCGACAGTTGGAGGCCAGGGCTTCGCTTCGCCCGTTGTCGAGAAGAACGACGTGCATTTCCCCCGGTCCATCGGGTTGGGATGGTGGTGTCGGCCCGTTGATAAACTGCGTATAAACCGTCAACTGTTGCGCCGTGGCGGACCGGGCCAGCAGGTTCAGAAAAACGGCGAGATCGCGGTCTTTGGGGATGATTTTTTCAATCCCAACAATCGCAATGTGGAGTTTGTTCGGCGCCAGGCTGAAGCGTGCGTTGCCCTCATTGGTGACCAGAACGAGGCGCCCCGATTCAGCGGAAATAAAATTGCCACCCGTTATTCCCGCATCGCTGGACATGAATTTTTCCCTGAAAAACGCCCGGGCCCTCCGGGTGATCGTTGCCGGGTCATCGTTGTATTCTCCCAGACCTTTCCGCTCGATACTGCGGGCCACTTCCCGGCGGTTTTTGTGGCTGATCGGACGCACGATATGGCTGGGAGTATCGCCGTCGATTTGGATGATGAACTCTCCCAGATCAGACTCCAGACATTCGATACCGCTTTCCTCCAGAAAAGGATTCAGATGGATCTCCTCCGTCACCATCGATTTTGATTTGACGATTTTCCGCGCATTTCGGGATTGCAGGACGCCGAGAATCGCCTCCCTCGCTTCCTGCCCGGTAGATGCAAAATGAACGGCGACTCCGTTCTGTTCCAGCGCTCCTGTTGCCTGCTCCAGATAGAGATCCAGATGATCGAGAGTGTGCTGCTTGATTTTACCGGCCAATTCTCGGAGGACATCCGGTTTCGGAAAATCGCGCCAGAGAATGTCCCGCCTCTTTTCCGTGGTCAGGACACAACTCGACATGACTGCGTCGCGCTGGTCCCGGGAAATATTCGCGGAAAACGCGTCGATGGGCTGGACGGGGCCTTTACTCATTTTTCCCTTCCTGAATGGCGTCACGTAGAACCTGGCTCAAGTGGGCGATAGGAATATCGCGGCCTTGCCTCTTTCCTAACCCTGACAAATGCATTAGACAACTCATATCGACGGAAACAAGTTTGTCGGGTCGACTTTCGAGGACGTGATCGAGTTTCAAGCTTCCAATCTCGCCGGAGAGGTGGGGAAAAGTGACGGAAAAGGTTCCGCCGAACCCACAGCATTGATCGTCTTCGCCGAACTCGACGATTTCCAAACCTTCGATCCCGGAAAGCAGGGCCATCGCGGCATCTCTCGTTCCCGATCCCCGGGTATGACAGGAGTGATGAAGGGCCACCCGCGTCGATTGAATGGTTCCAGACCAGGAATCAATCCCCAGACCGTCGGTTAAAAAATCACACAATTCCCAGGTTCGACGGCCCATGTCCGCGGCGGCGGCGCGATCTTCTTCGCTTTCGAATTGGAGAGAATTTCCATGCTGATTCATGGCGGCACATGATCCTGACGGAACAATAATCGGCTGCGTTCCCGAAAATGTTTTCATGGTGTGGCGGGCCACCTTGCGGCCGGTTTCAAAGTCCCCGGAGTTGAAGGCGGGCTGGCCACAACAGGTTTGGCCTTCGGGAAAGGTGACCTCGCAGCCAAGGTGTTCCAACACCTCTACGGTGGCCTTGGCCACATCGGAATAGAAAGCGTCGCACAGGCAGGTCGCCATGAGCATGACCTTTTTGCCGGTCGGTTTTGCGCTGAGAACCTGATTCATTCGAAGGGGACGGAAAAGGGAAGTTGATGCGCTTCGGCTACTTTCTGGCAGGTGAGTCTTTTCTCCATGCAATTGATCCCGCCGATGAGTTCGGGGCGCACCGCGCAAGCTCCTTCGAGCCCTTTTGTCGCCAGGAGTTGAATGTAGGGCAGAGTCACACTGGTGAGAGCCTGCGTTGAGGTGCGGGCAAAGGCGCCGGGCATGTTGGCGACACAGTAATGGGTCACCCTTTCCTCCACGAACACAGGGTTTTCATGAGTGGTCGGATGAGTTGTCTCCACGCAGCCACCCTGATCTACTGCGATGTCCACCAGCACCGTCCCTGGGCGCATCAGTTTGAGCATTTCCCGGGTGATCAGCTTGGGAGCTTTTGCTCCCGGCACCAGGACCGCGCCAATGAGAAGATCCACACTCGGCAACAATTCCAGGAGAGCGAATTCGCTGCTGTAGAGAGTTCGGGCTGCCGGCATGGCGGTGTCCAGCCAGGTCAATCTCTCGCTGCTGATGTCGAGAATTGTGGTTTCGGCTCCAATTCCGGTGGCAACCTTGGCTGCATTGGTCCCGCAGGTTCCGCCTCCGATGATGAGCACTCTCCCCGGAAGAACGCCCGGCACGCCCCCCAGCAAAGTGCCGCGTCCCCCGGCATGTTTGGCCAAAAAATAAGCGCCCACCATCACGCTCATGCGGCCCGCCACCTCACTCATGGGTTCGAGAAGGGGCAGACGGCGCCCCACTTCGACCGTTTCATAGGCGATCCCCGTAATGCCGGTCGCCACCAGCTTTTCGGTCAGCGCTTTGTCAGCCGCCAAATGCAGATAGGTAAAAAGAATCTGCCCGGACCGCAGTTGATCCATCTCGGCGGGCTGCGGTTCTTTCACTTTCACAATCAACTCAGAACGCTGAAAAATCTCGGCTGCGTTGTCCGAGATTTCAGCTCCGACCGAACGATACTCGTCATCGGAATAAGCGGCGCCATTTCCCGCGCCCGATTCGATCAAAACGGGAATTCCCCGCCGGGTCAGTTGCCGGGCTCCTCCGGGAGTCAATGCCACACGATTTTCCTGACTCTTGACCTCTTTCGGGCAACCCACCACGAGTGCCTTGTCCAATTGTTTCTCAGGCGAAAGGTTCATCAGCTACTCGTTTAGCCCACAGTATCGAAACAGTCCAATCAATGCGGTGAGACTTTGTGAAAATGCTTCCGGTGAATGCCTATCCAAATGATCAGGACAGCCACGAAAACGATGGAGGCATAGACCTGATGAGATGCCAGGGTGGCGGGAAACAGATCCGCGGAGGCCCGGGTGACGAAGGCCAAACAGAGGAGCCAGACAATCCAACGCCATGACCTGGACGTGGGAGAGACCACCGGGCTGGCCGCACAGTGGCCCAGGATCACCCGGTCGGCGATCAGCGGAATCGTCAGGCCAAACCCTCCAATGAACAGGAGGTGTTCCAACCCGAATCCCGGTCCCGGCCAGAACCCCCGGAGCAGAAAGCAGGCGGCAATGGCGGTAATGGCGCTACGCAGAGCCCAGGCCCGGGTTGACGGACAGGTTCCTCTGAAGGCGGAAGGAAAGGCAAACCAGGCCCAAAAGTAGAGCGCGCCGAAGCGGACCAGATTTCCGGTCTGAACTCTGCCCCAGGCTTCCAGGACGAATGAAACCAGAATCAATCCCGCCCCGCCCCAGATTCCCATCTTCCGGCTCCGGGCACTCGGCGTCAGTCCCGGTGGAATCCGGGGTGTGCCGGCAAAGAAAACCCGCGGAAAGAGAAATGAACCAACTCCGATGAGCGGCAGAAGCAAGGCGCCTTCGTAGGCAATTAATCGCAACAGCACATCGATCCGGGGAGAGATTGAAGCGGAGGCAAAACAAAAAATGAGGGCGGAAGTCGCGGCGCCCGCCAGCGAGAGAAAGGCCAGGATAAATCCGGGAGGAGGCCAATCCTCCGCTCCCCGAAGGCGGAACCCCAGCATTCCCATCAGGAGAATCTCGTGAGTAGCAAAGGCGAAATCACCGGGTTGGACGGCCCCGATCACGTAGAAACACTGGGCCACCGACCAGGAACTGACCAAAAAAGACAACTCGGTCAGGGTCAGGGGGCGCGAGCCAATAAATTTCGGCCAGGCAGTTCCCAGAAAACCGCTCACAAATGCCGCGCCAAATCCGAAAATCATCAATCGGGGGTGCTGAATGGCCGGGTAGATTTTCAGCCACCCCGCGTGGAACGCAGGCCACAGCAAGGAACCGATGATTGCTGCCAGTATTCCCAATGGGAAAAAAACACGGAACGGTTCCGAGGCAGCCATGGAAAGGGGAGGGGAGGTGAGTTCGGATCGGTTCATAAAAGAAAGAAAGGTGATTCCACGCTTCCCGGACCTCATTCGACTATCCTGAATTTCTCCATTATTTCAATTCATCCGGCAGTTCACCGCGAGAACATTCACCTCGGAAACTGGCACGTTCACAATATTTTATAGTCCGCTCCCACGTCGTAATTCGGGATGATAGACTGAAAACCCTGTAAGGAAAACATTTTTAACGGGAGCCACTTGCCCGGCGGACCGTTTCCCGACCGGAGAGGCGGGATTCCGCCATTGAATTTCTGGCTGTCCTGCCTTTACCCTCTCTTCCAATGCACCAAACCAATGTATCTTTCGCAGTCTCCGTTGCGCTGTTTCTTTCGGTACTTTTCTTCGTTCCAGGACAATCCATCCTGGCGGCTCCTGATAAACCGAATTTGATGGTTTTCCTGGTCGATGACATGGGGGTCATGGATACCTCCCTTCCTTTTCTGACGGATGACGAGGGAAACCCGAAACGCTATCCGCTGAATGAATACTATCGCACTCCTTCGATGGAACGGCTCGCCAAACGTGGAATCCGATTCAATCAGTTTTACGCCATGAGTGTCTGCTCACCGACCCGGATTTCCATTATGACTGGTGAAAATGCGGCCCGGCATCGCACCACCAACTGGATCAATCCATGGACGAACAACGCCGGTCCACAGGGGCCGCCGAATTGGAACTGGAAGGGATTAAAAAAGAGCGATGTGACGTTGCCGGGGCTGCTGCGGAAACTGGGTTACCACACCATTCATGTGGGCAAAGGCCACTTTGGCCCCGAGGATACCGACGGCGCTGATCCGGCGAACCTCGGGTTCGACATCAATATCGCCGGTCGTTCCATTGGTGCGCCGGGCAGTTATTACGGTGAAAAGAACTACGGGCTCGGCACGAAACGGAGCCGCAGCGCTGTCCCAGGACTCAAAAAATATCACGGAACGCATACCTTTCTCACCGAAGCACTGACGATCGAAGCCAAAGCTGCCGTGGCCGACACAGTGAAGTCAGGCAAACCGTTCTACCTCTACTTCGCGCATTACGCGGTTCACGCGCCGTTTAATTCCGACCCTCGCTTTGCCGATCACTACAAGGACTCAGGCAAGTCAGCGGCGGCGCAGGCTTTTGCCACTCTGATTGAAGGGATGGACAAATCCCTCGGAGACATGCTCGATCAGTTCGACAAACTGGGCGTCGCCAAAAACACCCTGGTCTTTTTTCTGGGGGACAACGGTTCCGACGCCCCGCTGGGCCAGCAGCATGAGGTCGCTTGCGCCGCTCCCCTGCGGGGAAAAAAGGGCACTCATTACGAAGGCGGGATGCGTGTCCCCTTCATCGCCGCCTGGGCGGCTGCCGACCCCGACAACCCATGGCAAAAAAAACTGCCTGTGGCCGTCGGCGCCATCCAGAGTCAGGTGGCCAATGTCACCGATATTTTTCCGACCTTGCTCGGGCTGGTTGACGCGGCTGTTCCGGAAGACTATCCCGTAGATGGCTCCGCTCTCAATACCCTGCTCACCGGTAAACGGGATCCCTCCCGGAAAGAGCAATTTCTCATGCACTATCCACATTCGCCGCATCGGAGCAACTACTTCACTGTCTGGCGGGATGGTGATTGGAAAGTGATTTATCACACCCTGCCGAAAATCCCGACGACGGGGGGATTTATCCAATTCAGGGGAGGTCATTATCAGTTGTTTAATCTGGCGGACGATCCCTTTGAACAAAACAATCTCGCCAACGAGAAACCCAAGGTCTTGCGGCGAATGATGGGTGAGTTAATCGCGCAGTTAGAGGAGAAAAACGCCCTTTATCCCGTGGACAAAAACGGTGCCCCGCTGAAGCCAAAATTGCCATAGCCCTCGGACCGTTCCTCTGCCCGGCCTGTTCAGGATGTCGCTGCGATCCCGCTGGCGCGGTCGGGGGACTCAACAGGGTCAGGTCGAAGAGTCAACCCTGTTTCCGCAAGCTCCTGGGCACAGGGCACTGCCACGACGGTGGCCATCGGCATCATCTTCTCGTCGTCTCGGGAGGTCGCCGTGGTTTCCACGGTGAAACTGCCTGTTCTGATCGCGCGGTGGGCGCCCAGTTTGGTCTGCTCCAGCCCGGGACTGACTTCCCGGAGAAGCCTGTGCCCCTGAGCGAAAGAAACAGGCTCGTACCATGGAAATGAACCTATTTGGCGGTGAGGGACGAACGCCCCACTCGAGAACAACTCGCTAAGTTGGCGAAAAACCGATCCCGAATCCAAACCCTGCCCAAGGGCAATTCATCCGAAGATCTGCCAAGAGACACAAGGGGCGAGCCAGTTCATGGAATCAAGAGATTGATTTTATTTCGATTGAAACAGGGGACTGCCAATGACCAGCAACAGAGTATCCCGAAATCGGTAATCATTCTTCTTCACTTCGTGTAGCAGGCGATTGATCTCGGGTCGGTCGATGGCCTCGACGCGGCGTCCCGTTCCGTAGGTCAGAAGTTTTCCAATCAGTGCGCGGGTGAATTGATCTTTGCGCCCAAGCAGAATCTTTTTCATTCCCACCACATCGTGGAAGGTTTCACCCGTTGAAAAGGCGCCCGAAGCATCGACCACTTGTTTGCCCTGATAACGGGAGCGCCATTGGCCAATGGGATCAAAATTTTCCAGAGCGAAGCCCGGAGGATCGATCTTTCGGTGGCATTCATTGCAGGAGGCGGCATTGCGGTGTTTGGCCAGTTGTTCGCGAATGGTCTTTGTCCCGCGGGTATCCGGATCAAGAGGCTTTACGCTGGCGGGAGGAGGGGAGGGCGGGGTTCCCAGGATGTTGTCGAGGACCCAGACTCCCCTGGTTACGGGGGAGGTTTCAATGCCATTGGCTGTCACGGTCAGGATACTGGCCTGGCCCAGCAGTCCGCCCCTCGTTTTGTTGGGTAGACTTACTTTTTGGAACACATAACCCTTCATTTTCGGTAGACCATAAAATCTGGCCAGAGTTTTGTTGGCGAAGGTGAAGTCAGAATTCAGGAAGTTGAGCAGACTGAGATTCTTTTCCATCAGATAGCGGGTGAAGAGGCGGGTTTCCCGCAGCATGAGCGGGCGAAGGTTTTTATCGTAATAAACCCGGAAACTTCCGCGGTCCGGAGGCATGCCTCCCAGGTCGCGGAGATCCAGCCAAGTGTCGGTGAACCCTTCATAAAAGGCCGCGGATCGGGGATCTCGAAGCATGCGATTGACTTCAATCCGAAGGTTTTCGGGGGTTTCAATCCCATGCTCGGCTGCCTTTCCCAGGAGTGCTTGATCCGGCATGGAAGACCACAGAAAATAGGCGAGGCGGTTGGCCATGGCCGGGCCGGTCAGGCGGGAGTCCTCTTTGGATCGAGTCTGTTCGTTGAGATAAATAAAACCGGGAGAGCACAGCACGGCCTTGAGGCTGTCAGTCATTGCCTGATAGGGAGTGCGCCCGGCGGCCCGACTTCGCTGGGCGACTTTCAGAAGGCGGTCAATTTCTTCAGTTGTGGCCGGTCGGCGAAAGGCTTTTCCGGCAAAAGAGGTGACGATCGATTTCAGCCGATCGGGAGTGAAGGGGGCCTTCCCCAGAATGTCCCGGCGGCTCTGGGGCGGCCATTCGTCGTAGAGGGGGCCCTTGATCCGGATCTCATGGATTCGGATGTGTGGTAGTTTGCCCTGTGTCATGGCCGCGACGTAGTGATCGCCGAATTGCTTGTTGTCGAGTCCCTTTTCCTTGAGAAGCTTTAATCCGAGACGGCTCTGATTGTTCCGGGCACGGGACGGCCCGTTAATGTAGATGAAACGAGGAGAAAAACCCTTGTCCAACCAGACCGTGCGGGTGTGCCATTGAGGTTTCCCGTCCGGGATGTCGACCTTTGCCAGAACGGTTTCAAATGGCTGAGGATTGTGGAGTTCGCCGAAAGACAAGTTTCCGGGAATGATTCCGAGCAACATGGGTTCATCTTTATCGATTGAAACTTCCGATTCCGGATACGGATGGTTTCTGTTTTTTGCCTCAAGCAGGAGTTCGATTTTATAGCGTCCCTGATAGGGGACCCCCTCTTTGAATTTCAGGATGGGAGCATATTCGCCCCAGTGGTTTTCTGAATTGATTGTCTCGTGAATGCAGAGGAATTTCGACTGGAATGCCTTTTTGTGTGCAAAAATCAATTCGGGCTGCTGTTCAAAAGGGGGGCCGAAATGCCATGTCCGGATTTCAGGTCGGGTCTCGGGAGAGAGGGCTTTTTCGATGACTTGATCCGCCGCAATCAGGTATTGCTCCAGCAGAAATCCAGTTGTCACCAGAGTGTTGCCGATATTGTCGAAATTCCCGCTCGTCAGATCAGTGGGAAACCGCTGCGTCGGGTCGAACATCTGGAGGTTCAGGTGAAGCAGATCCCGCACTGTGTTTCGGTATTCGCGTCGATTCAATCTCCGGAGGACGGTGCCCCGGTCGGCCAGTTTCCGGGCTGATTCGTGAAAAGCTGCCGCTTGTTTTCGGAGGAATTCAATGAGTTTCCCTTTTGTTGCTTCGTCCGGTTGATCCGCTTTTTTCGGCGGCATCTCCCCGCTCTCCAGTTGATCGATCATGTCCTGGGCGAGGATCAGAGTGTCGGCATCTTTGACGGGAAACTGAATTTGATCAAATCGATGATCTCCTTTCTGCTTTTCCTCTCCGTGACAGCGGACGCAGTAGCTATCCAGGATCGGCTGAACTTCGGCGGTTTCACAAAATCCGTTGGCACAGAAACCAGCCAGGGCTGCCACCAGGAAAAGCAACGAGTGACGTGGGCGCATGGCAACGGCACAGGTATTCCGATCCTCCATCGTTTTCTCAGGCAAAGTCCAATCCACTCAGGGTGCCGGAACTTTTGCTGAAGAAATCCGTTTCCACTCCAAAACGCTGGAGCATGGACAGATAAAGATTGGAAAGCGGAACCTGCTGGCTCCTGGAATACGACTTGTGTTCTCCGTGACGGAAACCCGCACCCGCGAGAAGAATGGGCAGATCGCTGTTGGTGTGGGCATTCCCGTTTCCCATGCCACTTCCGGACAGAATCATCGTTTGATCGAAAAGAGAGCCCTTTTCATCATCGTCGGAAACAGCTTTGAGTTTGTCGAAGAAACGGGCCAATTGCTGCATCTGATATTTTTCAATGACCAGCAGATCCCTGATGTTTTTCGGCTTTTTCCCGTGATGAGAAAGTTTATGGTAGCCGGCCTTTAGTCCGAGAAATCCGGTGTCGAAATCCTTGCTGGCGATTTCCAGGGTGGCGATGCGGGTGGAGTTGGTTTGCAGGGCCAGAACAATCAAGTCATACAGGGCGGGTAAATCTTCCACGATCCCTTTGTATTTTGGCTCCGGATAATCCACTTTGGGCTTGGGAACGCTCAGCCAGTTTTTGTCCTGTTGCAGCTTTTTCTCCACGTCCCGCACGGACGTGAAATATTCCTCCAGCTTGTCTCTGTCGTGCCCGTCGAGGTGTTTGCGCAGGGATTTGGCTTCACCATAGACGGCATCGAGGATGGAACCGCGCAGTCGCACCTGCTCCTCGTCGTGGGTGCGGGATGCCGCGTCGCGGTCGATGAAAAGCTTATGAAACAGATCCTTCGGGCTGGTGATCGGCGGGACTCGTGCTCCGGATCGGGTCCAACACATCCTGCAGCCTCCGTGGAGACCGGTGTCGGAGCCGATTGTCAGGGAAGGAAAACGGGAGCTGGAGCCGACGTGCTCGGCGGCCCGCTGATCGATGCTGATATTGCCTTCGGGCATGGATTTGGCCTCCTCGGTTTTGACTCCGCTGAGAAAAGAATGCACCGCAAAATGGCCTCCTTTGATTCCGTGATCCAGATTGGAAAATACCGTGAAATCACGGCGGTGTTGCTCCAGTGGTCGCAGCAGTTTCGGCAGGGTGTAGTCGGGACCGGTTTCCTTAGGGAAAAATTTCCCGGGATACATTCCAAAAGAGTTTCCCACGCAAACCATTTTCATGCCTGATTTCGCGGGGGCGGCCCTCAGATAATGGTCCAGAGATGCCAATTGAGGTAAGGCCAGACTGATCCCGGCCGCCTTCAGGAAATTTCGTCGGTTGATCGAAGTGATGGTCGCGTCGTTTATAATGGGAAAGGCCACCGAAAGAAGGCCAACTCCGCCACCGTCCCTCTGAAGGTGCTGCCTGTCAATTAGCGCGTTTTCATTGAGGGTCACTGTTTTTTTCAACGGCGAGCAGATAAGGAGCATGGTTCATCCGATTGAGAAAATCATACCGGATCACCGTGAACTGTGATTGGTCCAGAGCGGAAGCCCATACCATCACTGCTTCCGATTCCTCCGGACCGCCTGGGTGGCCGGTATAGACCACGATGGTGATCAGGCCACCGGATGACAGAATCTTCGTTGTCGAATTCAAGGCGCTGAGGGTGCTGGGTGGTTTCGTGATCAGACTTTTGTCGCCGGATGGAAGATACCCAAGATTGAACATGGCAGCTT
>Ga0114931_10002886_pt1 | contig 21845 bp, 20 predicted proteins | sample 2SBtaG_FD_89579 | JGI IMG/M metagenome (GOLD analysis project Ga0114931, IMG submission 89579) | Deep subsurface microbial communities from Kolumbo volcano to uncover new lineages of life (NeLLi) - 2SBTROV14_V59a metaG | ecosystem: Environmental > Aquatic > Marine > Volcanic | place: Kolumbo... | reverse complement strand
TCATTGTTGTGTCTGTAGACCCGGTAGTCGTCCCCTCAGCTGCTCCGCTCCCCGGCTTGTGCGGCTTGGGGAAAGGGCCAGTAAACATCGCCGGTCAGATCGACGAGGTCTGCATGGACAAGATTCGTCTCGATGAACTCGAAACGCGGATCAAGCTTCAACGACGCTAGGTTTCGTTCTTTCGCTTCGCGGGGATAATAATCCAGAAAGCAGTCCGCCCCGACAACACTGTGACCTTCGGCGAGCAGCTTTTCACTGAGCGTGGACCCGATGAATCCGGCTGCGCCGGTTACCAAAACCTTCATTCGCTATCTACCTCTCGGCCACCGGCCCTCAAGACGCCTAAGCAACCGCCGAGCGATCATGGGGGTGCCCGTGATTCGCGTCAAGCGCACCGATCCGTGCTACGAGTTCTTCGCCGCCTGAAACCTCCAGATCCAGTCGGATCGCGCGCAGCGAACTGCCGACGCCGGCGAATCTTTCGAGCTTAACCAGATCTTTTTCCGTAGTAACTACCATCTCCGCGCCCGCCTCTGCCGCCTCCTTCTCGATACGTTGCCAGTCCTCAATCGTATAGTCGTAGTGGTCGCGGAACCTACGCCGCACGACGAGGTGCGCACCGGCCGCCTCGAGCATGCAGAAGAATTCGCGAGGATCGGCAATGGCCGCCACCGCGCCTATGGTCTTTCCGCGTATCTTTTGCAGCGATTCGACCTCGGCGTCGGCGTCGGGACGCGCGACGAGACCAGCGGCAACCCGCCGCATCGACGGCTCGGAAACGCTATCCCCGACACGGACTACCACATCGGCACGCGCGAGCGCGTCGAGACCTTCGCGCAGCGGGCCCGCGGGCAGTCGGTATGATTCCGCGTCTCTCTTGGCCAGAATTACGATGTCGAGATTACGACGGAGGCGCAGATGCTGAAAACCGTCGTCGAGAAGGATGCAGTCGGGTTCGTAACAATCTCTGGCCGTCCGGCACGCCTCGGCACGGTCACGGAACACCACCACCGGGCAACCCGCCCTCCGTGCGATGAGAACAGCTTCGTCACCGGCGGCGTCAAAAGCCTCGAAGTAGGAGCGCGGACGAAACAAGCGATGCCCGAACTCGGCCGGTAGAGTCCATGCAGGATCAAAATTGATCACAACGGGGCGTCGCGCCTTACCTCCGTAACCCCGTGACACGACCACCGGGTGGAAACCCTCGATCCGGAGTCGTATCGCCAGCCAAGTGACCAACGGCGTCTTTCCTGTACCACCGACACTGAGATTTCCGACGCTGACCACCGGGATCTCGACTTGCTCGCGATGCAACCAGCCACGCCGGTAGAACATCGTCCGCGCTGTCGAAATCATTGCAAACACCCACGACAACGGCATCAGCAAAATTCGCGCAAGTCTCGCCGCCGCGCTTCGCCCCCACCAAATCGTCTCGATGTTCACATCCATCGTCGATACCCTCAACCGCAAGCAGCAGAAAGATACGGTTTCAGCACCGCCATCGTCTTGTCCAACGCCCCATGGTTCGCATCGATCACCGCACGCCCCCGTGCCCCTTGCTCGTCGGCCTCGGCTCGATCGCGCAACCAGCGCCGAATGACATCCTCGAACCCCTGAACGCTGTCGACGACCGACATAGCGCCCGCCTCGACGAGCTCGGCGGCGAGCGCCGCAACATTGGCAAGATGCGGCCCGCTGACGATCGGACGTCCAAACGCAGCCGGTTCTAGTAGATTGTGGCCACCCACATTCACGAAACTACCTCCCATGAAAACGCCCAAGGCGCGGGGCATGAATCCAAGCAACTCGCCTACGGTGTCTACAATCAGAATTCGTCCGCCTGACTCTCCGTTTTTCGTTTTACTCCACAGCACCGTCGGTAGTTCGCGGCGAGAGGCGTCCGCAACTACCTCCGCGGCGCGTTCCGGATGCCGGGGCGCGACCACCAACTCAAACTCCGGATTGTCGAGGTGCAGGCGCTCGTAGAGTTCAAACACGAGAGCCTCTTCCCCTTGGTGCGTTGATGCCGCGAGCAAGAACGGCGCCCGGTCGCCATCTCGTGCTACCCGCGTGGCCGCGATCCGCTCGGCATCCAAGCTATCGTACTTGAGGTCGCCGGTCATCACGAGCCTATTCTTCGGGCAGTTCATGCGCGCCAGCTTCTCGCTGGAACCCTGATCGCGCGCACAGATCGCGTCGATCTGCGAGAGCAACGGCCCGAACAGCGAACGCAGACGCCGATAGCGAGGGAAGCTGCGTGCCGATATCCTGGCGTTGACCACGACCACCGGGATGTTCCGGCGGCTCGCAGACATCAGCAGACAAGGCCACAACTCGGTCTCCACCAGGATCAGCAGAGACGGCTCGATCAAACTCATAATTCGCTTGAGGCTTCGTGGCGTATCTATCGGACAATAATGGACTTCATCAGCCCCGATCGACTGTGCAACTCGATGGCCTGTGGCCGTGTTGCAGGTCGCGAGGATCCTCGCCGCCGACTCGCGTTGCCGGATCGCCGTGATCAGAAGGCGTGCCAGGCCGACCTCACCCACCGACGCAGCGTGAATCCAAATCGGCCTCAGCCCCATCCCGGAGCTCACAGAGCCGCCCACCCCCCGCTGCTCCCAGAAGCCCAGCCGCTCGGCCGTGCGTACTCGTGTTTCGGGGTCGACCCATCCGTGGCGAAGAGCAATCTCCAAACCGAAAACGAAGAACGCACCGGCGGCGCGATAGACGAACCACAACGCTCGGCCGAGCGGCCTGAACCGGACCGTCTTCAAGTATCTTCCGCCACGCGGCCTGCGTACTCGTCGGCGCGGCGACAGGCAGCAGTGATTCCTCGCTCGACTCGCACCCGCAGTTCCTCACGTGCCTCCCTTATATCGCCTCCGAGCGGCGGCGGAGCGATCGGCTCACCGACGACGATCACCACACGGGCACCGGGCAACGGCAGCATCATCCTGTCCCATCCCCGGAAGCGGATCGCACGGGAAGCGCTCGCCCCGATCGGAAACAACGGAGCCCCGGTTCGCAGCGACAGCTCGGCGGCGCCGGACTTCGCGATACCCGACGGCCCTCGCGGTCCGTCGGGGACCAGGGCGACATCGTAGCCGGCACGAAAGGCGCGAAACATCGAACGAAGTCCGCTTACGGCACCGCGAGAACTCGATCCCTCCACCGTACGGAACCCGTATCTCCAAAGCGCGCGTGACACGATCTGCCCGTCCCGGTGGTTGCTGTTCATCACGAAGACACTCCGCCCCCTATAAAGGTATGTCGCGATCGCCGCTCGCCCGTGCCAACTGGCGAACACCGTCGGAGCTTGCTCCTGCCACCGTCGGTCCAGTTCTTCCACGCCGTGCCGCTCGATGCGCACCGTCGACTCGATGAAGCGCATCAACAGCCAGCTCAGAAAGCCCAGCACCGAGATCTCCGCGCGGGCGAACCACTCCCAACGCCGCAACCCGCGGGCACTGCGACCGTTGCTAGAGCTGGCGCCGGCCGTCCGACAGGTTGTCGTTGTCGAATTGGATTGCATAGAACTTCTTGTACAAGTGTCCGTTTTCTAGCAGTTCTTCGTGTGTCCCTGTTTCCACGATGCGCCCCTTGTCGATCACGGCGATGCGGTCGACATTGCGAATCGTCGACAAACGATGCGCGATGACGAGGGTGGTACGCCCTTCCATCAATCGGTCGACCGCGCCCTGCACCAGGCGCTCGGATTCGGAATCCAAGGAACTGGTCGCTTCGTCGAGAATCAAAATCGGCGCATCCTTCAACAGCGCCCGTGCTATAGCCAGGCGCTGTCGCTGCCCCCCCGAGAGTCGTACGCCGAGCTCTCCGACCACCGTGTCGTAGCCTTGCGGCAACTGCACGATAAAGTCGTGGGCATTGGCCGCTCGGGAGGCAGCAACGATATCGCTATCCCCTCTTTCGATATCCCCGTAGGCGATATTGTTACGTATGGTATCGTTAAAAAGAAATGTCTGCTGAGTTACAATCGAAACCTTGGAGCGCAAGTTATCGAGACGGATCTCCCGTATGTCTATGCCGTCGACCGTGATGCGACCGTGCCGGATTTCGTAGAGACGAGGGATGAGATCCGCGAGCGTACTCTTGCCGGCGCCGCTCGCGCCTACCAACGCGACCGCCTCGCCCCGCTTGATTTCCAAGGATACGTGCTCGAGGACCATTTCATCCCCGTACGAAAAACTCACGTCATCGACAACGATGGCGGCTTCGAACTCCGTGAGCATACGGTTGCCGGGGCGTTCGTCGGCTTCGGACGCGACGTCGAGAACCGCGAACACTCGGTCCGCAGCACCAAGGCCCGTCTGGACCATGTTGTTGGCACGGACGACTTTTTTGAACGGTTCGTAAATTAAAATCGCGGCCGTAATGAATCCCATGAAGCCACCGGCCGTGCGCCCGCCGGCGAGTACCGAGTTTCCTCCGAACCAGAGAACGCCGGCAACGCCGAGCGCGACGAAAAACTCCAACATCGGTAACGTAAACGCTTTGATTCTCGCAGCCCTGAGGTAATAGCGCAGAAGGCGGTGATTCTCGGTTTCAAAACGCCCCGCCTCGTACTCTTCCATGCCAAAGGTCTTTACGATGCGATTGCCCTGTATCGTCTCCTGCAACAGACCCGAAAGATCGCCGAGCTTGCCGAGCCCTTCCTCGCTGAGCCGGCGCATCTTCCTCGACAAACGTTGTAACGGCAACACAACGCACGGTAATACCAGGAATGTAATCGTCGCCAGCCCCGCGTCAAGATAAAATGCAACGCCGAGCAAAACCACGACGGTCGTACTGTCGCGGATGATCGCCGCAGCGCCTTCGGTCAGCGCTTGGCGGACGAGCAATACGTCGGTGGTCATTCGAGCCAAGAGATTGCCGGTCTGTGCTTGGTCGAAATACGACAGCGGCAGCCCCAACATGTGCGTCTCGAGGTCATGACGGAGGTCGAACGTGATATGTTGCCCGACGTACTCGCCCAAGTACGACTGGCCGTAGTTGACGAGCCCGCGAACCAAGAACACCGCCACGATCAAGACCGGTACCTGCGACAGTCGTTCTACATTGTTGCTTTTGAGAACATCGTCAACGAGTTCCTTGACGATGTAAGGGATTACTCCGTTCGTGGCGCTGTAGGCGACCATACAAATGAGCGCACCTACGAAGTACGGCCACCAGTAGGGCCGCATATATTTCAGAATCCGCCTCGTCGCGGTCCACCCGCTCATGGCATGATCTCCAGTGCGAGTGTCGCCGCTGAATTCGCCGCACCGCTTCGCACGACCGCATCGCGTACACCCGTCAGTTCCCTACGAACCGCCGCCGACGAACGCGGGTGGAGTAAGTCGTGGAGGCAAGTAGCAATATTTTCTCCTGTCGCTTCGCCTTGTATCAACTCCGGTACAACTTTCTTCCCGAGAATAATGTTGGGCATCGCGATGAACCGAGCCCGCACGAGCAGCCGAGCAAGAACATAACTCGCAGTGGACATCCGATACACAACCACCATGGGCGTATTCAAAAGGGCGCACTCCACTGTAGCCGTACCCGAAGTGACAGCGACGGCGTCGCTGGCAGCGACAACATTGTAGGTGTCGGAGGGCGCAAGCGCGACTTTCCGGTCGCGGCAGTCCCAGGTCTTCTCAACCTCATCCGCGTTCAAACCCGGTGCGAGAGCGATGACGAAGTCGGCTTCCGCGCGCAATCGATCGGCAGCATCGAGCATCACCGGAAGATTCGCCTCGAGTTCTTTTTGACGGCTTCCCGGGAGAAGAGCCACGAGCGGGCGTCCGATGCCTGCTTGATAGGCACGTCGGACTTGCTGCGGACTACGGTCCGGTCGCACCGCCTCGGCCAGCGGATGACCGACGAAGTGCACGTCGACGCCGAGACGCTCGTAGACACCGACTTCGAAAAGAAACAACACAACCATTCGATCCACGCGACGAGCGATTTTACGCACCCTGCCGCGACGCCACGCCCAAACTTGCGGGCTCACGTAGTAAAACACCCTGACCCCGGCCCTCGAAGCGGCACGCGCGAGAACCAAGTTGAATTCGGGGAAGTCGACGAGAATGAGCATATCCGGACGATCCTTCGACCGGAGCTGGCGCGCGAGCGCCCGATACGAACTCCACGCATGTGCAATACCGGCAACGGCCTCGGTAAAACCCATGATGGATAGCTCGGAGACATGGATGTCAACACGAACTCCGGCGGCGGCCATCTCGTCTCCGCCAACGCCGAAGAACGACAATTCCGGATCCAGCTTTCGCATCGATCTCACCAACAACGCCGCCTGCGCGTCGCCGGAAGCCTCGCCCGCGACGATCATGACCCGCCGGCCTACGTCACCCACCCGTTCTTCAGCCTCCAATCGAGCGTACCACGCGATCGGCTGTCTGCATGGCGCGAAGCGCTTCGTCCACGCCGACCAAGGGACGGGTTCCCCCACGGACACAGGAAAGAAACGCCGCGATTTCATCGAGAAGTGCGTCGCCCGCTCCCACGTTGCGCTCCTGTACCTCGACAAGATCCATCGGAGAGGAAACCTGTTCCGCATCCGCGCCCTGCCTCCGTCTCGCCAACACTACTCGCCCACTGTCGAAATCGAACGACACGTACACGTCGGGTTCGAAAACCCGTAACTTCCGTTCGCGTTTGAGCGACACTCTACTGGCCGTAACGTTCGCGATACAGCCGTTGGCGAAGCGCAACCTCGCGTTCGCAATATCGGTCTGCGGACTCAGTATGGGAACTCCGACGGCCTCCACCCCCACCACGGGGGCATCAACGAGGAAGTCGATGATATCGAGGTCGTGGATCATAACGTCATAAACGACGTTGGTATCGGCACCGCGGCCCGCGAACGGTGACAGCCGATCGCACTCTATGAAGCGCGGCGATCGGACCAGCGCGCGCACTTCATGAAAGACTTTGTTGAACCTCTCCAGATGGCCTACCTGCATGAGAACACCTGCTTCGCGGGTCGCTCGCGCGAGTTCTTGGGCCGAGGTCGGGTCCGCCGCCAAGGGTTTCTCCATCAACACGGGGATACCGGCAGAGACCGCCAGGATGCCTATTCGCAGATGCTCGCTGGTCGGCACCGCGATGCTGACGACATCCACGGCGGCAAGCAGATCTTGAACGTTACGGTACGCACGACAAGCGCTAGACTCTGCCACTTCGCCGGCCCGCTCGGCGTCGATGTCGAAGACACCGATGAGATCGGCTTGGGCGAGCTTCCGGTACTTCTGCGCGTGGAGCCGTCCCAGATAGCCTACACCGATGACACCGGCACGCAGCGGCTTAGTCATCTTCGACCTCGCCATCGAGCGAGCACCCTACCACACCGATCCCGTAACGTTCCGCCCGGGCCCTGAACTCCTCGGCATCCAGGATGATCGTCGATCCCGCCTGCAAGGCAAGCGTTCGCACTCCTGCTTCAAGCATTGTGTCGAGAGTAGACGGACCGACCGCGGGCACGTCGAAACGCAGATCCTGCTCGCCCTTGGCGGCCTTGACGACTACGGCCGTGCCACCTCCGAGCTTGCCCCCGCGGACGATAGCAGCGTCGCTTCCTTCGACGGCCTCGACGGCAAGAACGACGCCCTTCTCCACGATCACGCACTGGCCGATATCCAGGGCCCCAATCGTATCCAATACTTTGCAGCCCAAGGCTATGTCGCTCAACAGGGCGGAATCGGGTCGCGGCCCGGCGATTCTCCCGGCCGGGGCGAATAGCCTGTCGAGGAACAACGTCGAGGGGACAACCTCGATGCCTTCGGTTTCGAGTTCTCGCGCCAAAGCCCTCAACAGTCCGTCGTCGCCCATCGAAACTCCCCGTGCCAGGAACCGCCAGCCGCGCCAGTCGGGCCGCAGAGAACGCAGCGAGCGCACCTTGTCGAGTCCTCCCACCATGACGGCACGGCGGATACCCGCGCGGCGGAATACCGCGATCATTTTTCCCAACTGCCCAACGCGGATCCACGTAAGCGAGTCGACATCACGCTCCAGTTCCGGCACCGTCTCGCCCTTGTGACCGACAGCGGTAACTCGAACCCCGTGAAGCTTTGCTTCCCGCGCGAAGATAATCGGGAACCTACCGTTGCCCGCGATCAGGCCGATTTGATCCATGCTCGAGACTCACTCAGCGAACGATACCGCGTTGCGATTCACCTACGAACCGAAGGATCGTACGAATCGGGGCCGAGTCGGGGTAGTCCGCCGCCAGCTTCTCGACGGCTTGCTCGAGCCTCAGGTCGGACCGGAACAGCACTCGATATGCGTCCCTCAATGCGGCGATCTCGTCTCGCGTGAAGCCTCGCCGACGCAGACCAACCACATTGAGCCCCCGTAGATCCGCGTGATTGCCGTGCGCGATACAAAACGGCGCGACGTCCTGGACAACCGCCGATGCTGCAGCCACCATAGCCGAGGTTCCCACCCGGCAGTACTGATGCACACCCGCTAACCCGCCGATCACGGCGTAGTCCTCAATAGTGACATGTCCTCCCAGAGTCGCGCAGTTTGCGAGAACGATGCTGCTGCCCACTTGGCAATCGTGCGCAACATGAGAATACGCCATCAGGATGTTGCTGTTGCCCACACGCGTAACCCCACCGCCGCCTTCGGTGCCCCGGTTGATCGTCGTGAATTCGCGAATCTTATTGTCATCGCCGATTTCCACTCGGGTGGGCTCGCCGTCATATTTTAAATCCTGGGGTTCGGTCCCCACCGACGCGAACGGAGACACCCGGTTACGCCGACCCAATCGGACACTTCCATCGACGACGCTGTGCGGTCCCACGCTCGAACCGTCGCCGACGACAGCGCCGGCGCGAATGACGGCATAGGCATCGATAACGACATCCTGCCCCAACTCTACGCCGTCCTCGACGATCGCAGTCGGGTGTACCTTACAACCTGCGGCCAATGTCCTTCACTTTTTCTTCGCGTCCGCGGCCTTGATCACTTGGTCGGTCAAGTCGGCCTTGTCGGAAATATACAAAAGCGTGGACGCATCCAAAATCAAATCGTATCCGTTCTTCTTGCCAAACTCCTGTATGACCCCACGTAGATACTCGTTCACTTTTCCCATCACCGTGCCCTCGGCCTTCTGCAGGGAACGCTGGAAATCCTCCTTCATTCGTTTGGCCTCGACCAACTCTTTCTCCATTTGATCGCTGGCCTTCTTACGCTCGCTGTCGCTGAGGACCATCGCCCGTTTTTCCAGGTCCTTTTGAAGGGCTTTGACGTCAGCCATTTTCTTTTGCAGATCACTGTTGGCCGATTCCATCTTTTTCTTCAGCTCGGCCGCGGCTTTCTTGCCCACCTTGGTTTCGGCAATCAGTCTCTGCGGAATGATGTAGCCGATTTTGAGTTCGGCGGCGTGCGCGAGCGCGGGTGCGATCAACACGGCCGTCAGCATTCCTATCACTATTGGTTTCATAAAATCCCTCTTTACCATATCAAAATGGCGCGCCGAACGAGAACAGCAGTACGCTCGAACTTTCGTCCGGCTGCCTGTCCAACGGGTAGCCGATCTCAACTCGTAACGGTCCGAAAGGTGACAACCACCGAGCCCCGAATCCGACGGAAAGTCTCATCTTCGAAAGTTGGATACCGTCCTGCGCGCTGAACGCGTTGCCGGTATCGAAAAACACGACTCCCTTCAATCCGGCACTCGGAAGCACGGGGAAGATAATGTCGTTGTTGAATATCAACTGCTGGCTTCCACCGACCGTCTCTCTTCGTACCGTCTTGCCGTTGGTGTCGATAAAGTCCTCCTTCGGTCCGAGCGAACGAGTGTCAAAACCACGGATCGAGTTGATACCGCCCGGGAAATACCTCTCGAACAACGGCAGCTCTTTGCCGCCCACGCCGCTGTCTCCCAAACCGTAGCCGAACGTCGCGCCGAACGAATACACGAGGTCATGGCCACCCTTGGTTTGGTAGAACGGAAGGAACCACCGACCGCTGAATTCGAGCTTGAGGAAATCCGTCTCCCCTCCGAAGCCGGCGAATTCGGCCGAGGCGACTTGACGGGATCCATGGGTCGGGTCGAAGGGGTGATTGAGGGTGCTGCGAGTCACTCGAGGCGAGATCGAACTCGTCAGCCGCGTACCCTCTTCGAGCTTGATGCTCTCCGGTGCGGTGAGTGAGATCCCGTCGATCTGCGAACGCTCGAGTCTGTATTCGAGCCCCGCACGCACCCGGTCGAGCGAAAGCCCGAACAGATCCGTATAGCCGAGATCGCTGAGCGGATACGAAGCCCGAAGAGCGAACCCGGTTCCTCCACGGGTAAAGTCGTTGAAGTTCAGATCCCAACGGAACAGATCCCCGCCGACGCTGAGAGGAATGCCGCCGAACCACGGTTCGGTCAGACTCAGCTGCAGGTTCTGCCGAACACTGCCGATATCGGTGTTCGCAACCAACTACTGGCCTCGGCCGAACAAGTTCTGCTCTTGGATCCTGGCGTTGAAGATGAAGTTATCGGCAGAACTGAATCCCGCACCCGCTGAAAATGTTCCCGTCCTCCCCTCTTCCACTTCCACGAGCAGGTCTACCTGGTCGTCACGCTTGGTTCTATTGGTGGTCAGATTCACTTTCGAGAAGAACCCAAGCCGCTCGATGTTTTCTCGGGAACGCCTCAACCCCGAACCGCTGAACTGCTTACCCTCCTGGAGGGCCAACTCCCTGCGGATAACGTAGTCGCGTGTCTTGGTATTGCCCCGTATGAGGATCCTTCTAACCGTAACAACCGCGCCGCTCTTGAAACGAAAAGCGATGTCAACGGTGGCGTTGCCGGCATCGATGTTCGTCAAGGGAACGACTTCGGCAAACGCGTAGCCCAAGTTGCCGTATGCCTCCACCATGGAAAAAATCGCTTCTCTCAACCGACTGGCGCTGAAGACGTCACCGGTCTTTATCCCACTGATTTTGGCAAGGTCGTCCTTGTCCATGAGGACGTCGCCGATAAAAGTGACTTCACCAACGTGGAACTGCTTGCCTTCGTCGACCTTGAGCGTCACGACAAGCCCGTCTTTTTCCCGCGTGATCTCGGGTTTATCGATGCGGATGTGAATATAGCCTTTGTCGTAGTAGAACGCCGAAAGCTTACCGACATCGGCCGACAGTTCGTCCTTGTTGAGCACTCCGGATCCCGTAAGGAAAGAAAACATCCAATGCTTCTTGGTGCTCATCAACTTACGCAGTTTCGAAACCTTGAAGGCACGCACCCCCTCAAAGCGGATGGCCCGAATGTGGATAAGCTTGCCCTCGTCGACCTCGTAACGAACGCGTGCCTCGTTGTCGCCGAACTTTTCCAGGCTATAGCGCACCTTCGCATCCGCGTACCCTTGCGATGCGTAGTACTTCTCCGCCTCGTGCAACCCATCGGCCGCCTTTTGCGGGTCAAAGATGGTGCGTGGACGTATGTTGATAACGGCCTCGAGGTCCTCGGGGGTCACGGCCTTTACTCCGTCGAAAAGGATCTTTTCCACGTACGGCCGCTCGCGAACGTGATAGGTCAGGGCCTCTCCGGCCGGAGACGGTTCGGAAGTCACCCACACGCGATCGAAAAAACCGAGAGAGTAAATACCCTTGATGTCGGTATCGATGGTCGCCGGATCGACTACATCACCTTTTGCCGTGGTAATTTGCACCCTCACCGCGTCGTCGTCGACACGCTTGACTCCTTGCACCCGTACCTCGGCGACACGCGCGGCTGCACGGGCCGTCATGCCGGGCATCCACACCAGCAAGCCGACGACGAGGGCGGCAACGGACCTCACAATCCGCCGGCCTCCATCAAAACTCCCCCGTCGAGCCGGCACACCTTGTCCATCATCCCCGCCAGAGAAGCGTTGTGGGTCGCTACCGCAAGGGCGCAGCCTTGCTCGCATTGCACCTCGCGAAGCAATTCATGGATTTGCTTCGCCGAGTCGGGATCGAGATTGCCGCTTGGTTCGTCGGCCAAAATCACCTGTGGCTCGGTTACCAACGCCCGTGCCACGGCCACCCGTTGCTGCTCTCCTCCGGAAAGTTCGCCCGGACGATGACTGCTACGATCCCCGAGCCCCACTCGCTCGAGTACGACGGCTGCACGTTTGCGCGCCGTCGACCGAGCCAGCCCACGGATCAACAACGGCATCATCACGTTATCCAATGCGTCGAAATCTCCGAGCAGATAGTGGAATTGAAACACGAAACCAATTGCACGGTTTCGTAGAGCGGCCTGTTCGCGAGGAGGAAGCTCACCCGCGTTTCGTCCTTCGACCGATACCGTCCCCGCGTCCGGTGGATCGAGTAGCCCCAACAAATGGAGGAGCGTACTCTTACCGACTCCCGACGGCCCGATGATCGCCACTCCTTGCCCACTCATCAGATCCAGATCGAGTCCCCGCAACACCTGGATCACCCGCTCCCCGTCGTCGTAGCTCTTCTCGAGACCACGGGCTCGCAACACGATCGCAGCTTCGTGGTTACTCATAGCGAAGGATGTCTACGGGGGCGACTTTCGTCGCCTTCCACGCCGGGAAGATCGTGGCAAGCAAACAAATCGCCATCGATGCTGCGCACACCGCCGCAAAATTCGCCTCGACGATGCGTACGGGCAACGTCGAGACATAAAACACTCCCTTCGGTAGGTCGATAAAGTGATAGCGTGCAAGCCCGAGGCAGACGAGGTACCCGAACAGCGCACCCAGCGAAGTTCCCAGAGTACCAATCAGGGCACCCTTGAAAACGAAGATTCCCGCGACCGAACCGTTGGTCGCTCCCATCGCCTTCAGCACACCGATATCGCGCCGCTTCTCCATGACGACCATGTAGAGCGTCGCCACGATGGCAAATGCCGCGACCAAGATAATCAACAGAAGGACGAGGAAATATACGGTTTTTTCCAATTGCAGAGCCGCAAAAACGTTTCGGTGGGCTTCGGTCCAGCTCTCGACCCAATACGGGGGTCCGATCTGCTTGTTGAGTTCCGCCGCCACCTGGGGCGCGCGGTAAGGATCGTCGATACGCGCCTCGATGCCTGTCGCAACGTTGCCCAACCCTACCAGCTTGCGGGCCGCATCGATCGACAAGTACACGAGACCCCGGTCGTACTCCGCCATCCCGGAGTCAAAGATGCCGGCTACAAAAAACCGTTTGCTGCGCGGGAGCGCCCCGAACGGGCTCGCGCTCAATCGCGGCGACATCACGGTCACGACGTCTCCCACCGTGATCGCCATCTGCTTGCCGAGCGACTGTCCGATCACGAGTCCCGGAAGCTGCGCTCCGCCGACGTCCTTGAGTTTCCCGATCCCGCCAATGCTGCCTTCTTTCATCAGGCGACCGACTCCCGACGTATTCGAAACCGACGCGGGCTCCACTCCTCTCGCATACACACCTGAAATCATTCCGCCCACCGACAGGATCAACTGCGCATTGAGCACCGGTGCGGCCTCGATCACATGCTTATCGGCCGCCACCTCGGCCGCGAGAATCCCGGGATCGTCCACGACCCCCGCTGTCAAACGATTGGTCAACCGCAAATGCGGCTGCAGGCCCAAGATTCGACTCCGTAGATCCTGTTCGAAGCCGGTCATCACCGACAAAGTGATGGTCATCACCGTAACGCCGATCAAAACGCCCAAGGTCGAAATCAGGGTGATCACCGACACGAAGGTCTCCGAGCGCCGGGCTCGGACATACCGTAGGCCTACTAGAAACTCCCAGCGCATCGGAAGACGCTTGTCTCAGCTCCGGGCGGACCGTTTCAATTGCGGGAAAAGTATGACATCGCGGATGGAAGGCGAATCGGTCAGGAGCATGACGAGCCGATCGATACCGATCCCTTCTCCTGCGGCCGGCGGCATCGCATATTCGAGGGCGCGAATGTAGTCCTCATCCATCCGATGTGCTTCGTCGTCGCCGGCTTCCCTGCGTCCGAGTTGATCGAGAAAACGCCGTTCTTGATCTTCCGGATCGTTGAGTTCGGAAAAACCGTTGGCGATCTCGCGTCCGGCTATATACAGCTCGAAACGGTCGACAAACCTCGCGTCTGCGTCTTGTAGGCGTGCCAAAGGGGAAACCTCGACGGGGAAATCGGTTATAAAGGTTGGTTGCACCAACGATGCTTCCGCGACTTGTTCGAATACGTCGGACAGGAGCCCCAAACCGGGCTTCCGCTTCGCCGGCTCGATCCCCAGCCTGTCCGCCTCTGCTTCCAAGGCCGAGCGATCGAGAACATCGCCCCTCCCTATGCCCGAATAGCGAACCACGGCCTCGGCCATCGTCATACGTCGGAAGGGGGCGGAAAAATCCAGATCCTCCCCCTGGTAGCTTACCCGAGTACCGCCGCAGATCGAGCGGGCGAGTTCGGCCAGCAAACGCTCGGTCAATTCCATCAGGTCGCGGTAATCCGCGTACGCCTGGTAAAACTCGCACATCGTAAACTCGGGGTTGTGTTGGGTGGAAACCCCCTCGTTGCGAAAGTTGCGGTTCAGCTCGTAGACGCGCTCGAACCCGCCTACGATGAGGCGCTTCAGGTAGAGCTCAGGGGCAATGCGAAGGAAAAGATCCATTGCCAGTGCGTTGTGATGCGTCACGAACGGTCGTGCCACTGCTCCGCCGGCAATCGGTTGCATCATCGGCGTTTCGACCTCGAGAAATCGACGTTCGTCCAAAAACTTACGTATGCCGGCCACCACCGCCGCGCGAGCACGAAAAGTCTCCGCAACCTTCTCGTTGGCGATCAGGTCCACGTACCTCTGACGGTAACGCGTCTCGATATCGGTCAATCCATGCCACTTCTCAGGCGGCGGCCGCAACGCTTTCGCCAGCAAGCGAAACTCCCGGCACCGTAGCGTGAGTTCGCCTTTGCGCGTCCGGAACAGCTCGCCTTTTACCGCCACAATGTCCCCGAGGTCGATGGACCGCACGCCGGCGTAACCACTGTCTCCCAGAGTTTTTTTATCGGCGAATAACTGCAACCTGCCGCTTCCGTCGCGAAGAACCAGAAACGCACTCTTGCCGAAGCTCCGAACCGCAGCGATGCGGCCGCCGAGTGCGTACTGCCCGGTTTCCGCCTCCAAGCGGGCATCGTCGTGAGCATCGAAACGGCTTATGAGTTCCGCGCAGCCGCTGTCAGGACGAAAGTCGTTGGGATACGCCGGCCCGGTCAGACGCGACGCTTGCAGCTTGGCCCTGCGTACGGCTACCTGTTGAGTCTCGTCCGGCTCGTCGGCCGAGGAACCACGCTGCGGTCCTGTCTTTGCGTCATCCCTGGTCATGCCCCTCCACCGCAGGCTGTCCGGCGCGGCGAAACTTATCGCGCCAAGCGCCAGCGGTCAACCTAGGCAACTCGCGGTGACACAAAAAACTTGAATCATCTAAAGGATTTACCTAACCTCGGCTGTTGTGGCCGTAGCGCTACAGTGGTCCGTGGTCAAGACGCTGCGTTACCTCCTCATCGCGGCCGCCGCCTGCGCAGGAGCGATAACAATCTCCGCTCTCGTCAATTATTGGTTGGACGCGCAATCGCCTCAAACCACGCCGGCTTTCGGCGAGGCCGCGGCGAAAGCGCCCGCCTCGGTGGTTGCTTCCAAGCGACTCGACACCCGCGCCATTTTCGAGAGGAATCTTTTCGGGTCCGAAACCGGAGCGGTCGAGGAGGACGGGCAGGCGACTTCTCCGGCACCCGCTGTTACGCTTGCCTTGAAAGGCACCGCGGACATAGAAGGCCGTGGGTTCGCCGTCTTCACCGACAGCGAGAGCGGGAAGCAGGACATCTTCGCCACCGGGGAAAAAATCTTTGACGGGCCCGAGTTGGTTGCCGTTTTTCCGCGCAGCGCCGTTATCCTCCTCAACGGCCGCCACAAAACCATCGAAATCGAGGAGGCGGATGATAAGACGCCGCCCGAACAAGCGGACGGAAAAGCGGCAGCCGCCGGCGCCACCAAGCTCCGGATCCGTAAAACCGGTCGTAACAGCTATCTCGTAGATCGCCGTGAGGTGAGCAACGCCATCGACAACCTCAACATGGTCGTGACGCAGGTACGCGCCATCCCATTCATGCGCGACGGCAAGAGCTTGGGATTTCGGGTTTTCGCTATCAAGCCAGGCTCGATTTTCGAACAGATGGGTTTACACAACGGTGACGTAGTGCAACGAATCAACGATCAGCCCTTAACCGACCCCGCGAAAGCGGCAGGTCTGCTCGACACCATCCAAACGGCGGATGCTCTCAAGGTGGACGTCCTTAGGGCCGGAAAACCAAGTAGCTTCCGTTATCGTATCCAATGAATCGCTCAGCACTCATCCTCGCCGCTGCCTGTGTCGTCGCAGTCGCGGCAACCGCGCCCCGCGTGGACGCTGCGCAGACCGGTGCAACGAAGAAGGTCGGCGGCAAAGTGACCATAAACTTCGAAGCCGTTCAGCTTCCGGTCTTCGTGAAATTCATCAGCAAAGTGACGGGGCGTAACTTCGTCTTCACGGATACCACGCAGGGGGTCGTAACGGTGGTTTCCCCGAAGCCCGTCACCGTCGACGAGGCGTATACCGTTTTCCAGTCCGTACTGTCGGTGCGCGGGCTGACGACAATCGACGACGGCGTCATCACGCGCATCGTCCCGATCCGCGAAGCGCGCAACCAAGGGGCTTCGATGCCATTGCCCGGTCGATCGGGTGGAGGGTTCGCCACGCGATTGATCCCTGTCAAGCACGTCGACGTACGTGAACTGGCGCAATCGTTGACACCCCTGGTGTCCAAAGAAGGCACGCTCGTAGCCTATCACCCGACGAACACCATCATCGTCAGCGACTTGACTCTCAATACCGACCGCATGGCACGCGTCGTCAAGGCCCTCGACACACCGAGCCAAGGAGCGACAGTGAAGGTTATTCCGCTTGCACACGCGGATGCCAAAACGACCGCCTCGCAGATACTCGAAACACTGAACGGCCAAGTCAAAACCAGACCGGGCAAGGGCGCGCAAGCTCCCAGCGGTGGAAGTCTGCGCATCGTACCCGATGAGCGTACCAACTCGCTGATCGTCACCGGCGGTATCGTCGATCTTCAACACGTTCGGGATCTCGTGCATGAGCTGGACACCCCGGTGCGCGCGGGCGGGGAACGTATCCACGTCTACTACGCCAAACACGCCGACGCCGAAGATCTCGTCACCGTCCTCACGGCCATCGTTACCGCGAGCCGCAGCAAGCGCGGCTCGGCGAAAACGGAGATCAAGCAGGCGATATCGGGGAATCTAGGTCTATCCGAAAACGTGACACTCAGCGCCGACCCTTCCACCAACGCCGTGATCGTCGACGCGGACCCACAGGCCTACAACATCGTGCTCGGGCTTATCCAGGATCTCGATATCGAACGACCCCAGGTCTTCGTCGAAGCGATCTTAGTCGAGGTTTCGGTCGACAGGTCGCGCGATTTCGGCTTCGAGTTTCAGGGGGGGGCCGATATCGGCAAGGGGGTCGGGCTGGCGAGCACCAATCTAGCCAGCCTCGGCGCGATTACGACCGGTGTCGCGAACCCCTTCAGCCTGTCGGGTCTGATCATTTCGGCGGCCAGCGACCGCACCGTACAATTGCCCGACGGCACCCAAGTACCTGCGAACGTAGCGCTTTTCCGAGCGCTGGCCGCGGATAGCGATGTCAACGTGCTATCCGCACCTACCTTGCTGACCCTCGACAACCAGGAAGCGGAAATTGTTGTCGGGCAAAACGTTCCTTTCGTCAGTGGTAGGCAGGCCGACACCACGAATGTAAACAGCGTGTTTACAACCGTGGAACGTCGTGACGTGGGGATCCGTCTTAAGGTAACGCCTCAAGTCTCGGAGGGTGACACAGTAATCCTGAAAGTAGACGAGGAAGTATCGGCCGTGGTTCCCAACGACCTGCTTGACGCAAACGTCGTGGGCCCGACGACCACTATCCGGTCGGCTTCCACCACGGTGAGCGTCGCCGACGCTCGTACCGCAGTCATCGGCGGCCTGATAAGCGAGCGGTTCACGACACGCCAATCGCGTGTCCCGTTCCTGTCGAAGATTCCAATCCTCGGCGCCCTCTTCCGCGCCGACAGCAAATCGAACGGCAAAGTGAATCTGATCGCGTTCCTCACCCCGCATGTCATCCGCAATTCGGCCGACTTGAGACGCGTCACCGAAGAAAGCAAAGAGCGCTACCAAGGAAGTCTCAAGAACACCGTAAACAACGACCGTTGGCCCAAACCGGACTCAAAACGTTGGATTCCAAAAGGCTCCGGGTCGACAAAGGCACCGGCGACCAACAAACCGCGACCGTCTCACTCGGACTCAAAGGCCGCTACGACCGACGAGGGGCTGACCATCATCGATGATTATCGGGACCGTTTCTGAGGCGGACGAGCCGTGGGCCGCGGGAGAGTACTGTGCGGGTCGATGAATCGCTCGACAACCTGCTCCTGCGGGCGGGCCTGACCCGAGACCAGATCGACGAGGCGCGAAGCAAGGCCTCCGGGGCGGGCGATCTCGGCGCCCAGCTGGAAAAACTCGGCGCCATTTCGGCCGTGCGGTGGGCCGCGATTCTCGCCGAACGCCTCGGGCTCGCGTTCTCGCCCGACCTCGACGAGGAGCAATGGGACGCGCGTCTCCTCGACTGCGTGAGTACGCAATTCTGCCGCAAGAACCGCTTGCTGCCTTTCCGTCGCTCTAGGGATTGCGTCGTCGTCGCAACCTCCGACCCGCTCGCCTACGGAGCGCTCGACGATCTACGCGTCATCTACGGCTGCGAGGTCGACCCCGTTGTCGTACCCGGGCCTAACCTCGACGAGGCGATCCGTCGCGCGTTCGATCGCGCCGCCGACACCTCCGATCTCATGGAAGGCTTCGAAGAAGAGGGGGCACTGGAACTGGAAGGCGGCGACCTGCAGGTCCCCGATCTTGTCGACTCCGACGACGAGGCCCCTATCATTCGCTTGGTAAACTCGATCATCTTCCAAGCAGCGAAGGAGGGCGCGAGCGACGTCCACATAGAACCGTTCGAACAGAACAGTTCCGTTCGCTATCGCATCGACGGAGTTCTCGTCGAAGTGCTCAAGCCACCGCGGCGTATCCACGCCGCATTGGTGTCACGAGTCAAGGTCATGGCTTCGCTGGATATCGCCGAGAAACGACTACCGCAGGACGGCGGCATTCGGACGCGCGTCGCCGGGCGTGCCCTAGATGTACGCTGCTCCACCGTCCCGACGACATTCGGCGAGCGCGTCGTCATGCGGCTCCTCGACAGAAGCTCGACCCTGCTCGGGCTTGGCGAACTGGGACTGTCGGGCGCAAATCTCGAACATGTTCGCCGGCTCATCGTGCAAAGCCACGGCATCGTGCTCGTCACCGGTCCCACCGGCAGCGGCAAAACAACGACGCTCTACGCAGCTCTTTCCGAGATCAACTCTCAGGAAAAGAACATCATTACCATCGAGGACCCAGTTGAATATCAGCTGCCGGGAATCGGGCAAATGCAGGTAAATCCCAAGATCGACCTCAGCTTCGCGGGCGGGCTGAGATCGATCCTCAGGCAGGATCCCGATGTCATCATGGTGGGAGAAATCCGTGACGCCGACACCGCACGCACCGCCATTCAGGCCGCCCTCACCGGGCATCTCGTGCTGAGCACATTACATACCAACGACAGTTTCAGCGCCCCGACTCGATTGCTCGACATGGGAGTCGAGCCGTTCCTCGTTTCTTCGTCGGTGATCGGCATCCTGGCGCAGCGGCTCGTACGCAAGCTCTGCGTCCACTGCAGCCGCAAAGTCGGCGCTGCCGAAAGCGGGCTCGCCGACCTCGGTCTCGGATACATGCTCGGCGACAATTCGAAGCTGCGCGTTCAAGGTGAGGGTTGTGAGAACTGTCGAGGAACCGGCTATGCCGGCCGGACGGCGATCCACGAACTGATGCTGATGGACGATACCGTGCGCGGGTTCGTCATGAAGAGCAGCGACGCGGCGGGTCTCCGGGAATCGTGTATAGCGCGAGGCGCGTCCACCTTGAGAGACGATGGTGTCGCAAAAGTCAGGCTCGGTATCACTTCGGTGGAAGAGGTGTTGCGCGCAACCACCGAGGATATCGTCTGACGGTGCCGGCTTTCGCATACAGGGGAATTTCGGATAGCGGCCGGAATGTGAACGGACTCGTCGACGCGGAGAACCTACGCGCCGCACGCGCGCGGCTTCGCGAGCAAGGCATCTTCGCCTCCGATCTGCGCGTGCATTCGGGCGGAGCCGCAGCCAACGGGACCGTCTCGTACACTGCGGGACTGCGACGTAAGGTCGGCGCCGCAGAGTTGTCGCGGACGCTGCGTCAACTGGCCACGCTGTTGGCCGCCGGCGTCCCGTTGGTTGAAGCTGTTTCGGCTCTGCGCGACCAGCGCATCAGTCCGCGCATGACGCACGCCCTCGAGTCCATCGCCGGCGCACTCATCGAGGGGGACAGCCTACAAGCCGCCATGTCGAGACATCCCGACGTATTCCCTTCTATTTACACCGGGATGGTCGGTGCCGGCGAAGCAAGCGGAAGCCTCGACGAGGTCCTCGTCCGTATGGCCGATCACGCTGAAGCCGGAGCCCGGCTTCAGCAACGAGTCCGCGATGCCATGACCTACCCGGCGTTCATGACGGTCGTCGGAGGCGGCATCGTGGTTTTCCTTCTCTCCTACGTCGTCCCGCAGGTCACACGGGTGTTCACCGAATCCCACCACGCCTTACCGTTGGCGACGCGCGTTCTAATGTGGCTTGCCGACGCCGTAGCCTCGTATGGAATTCTCGGTGTCGCATTGACGATCGCGGCTCTGCTGGCCCTACGCTATTACGCAAACACCCCCGCCGGCGGGCGACGGCTCGAACGCTTGAGATTCTCTTTGCCGGTCGTCGGGCAACTGGCGAAAAACGTAGCCGCAACACGCTTCGCGCAAACCGTCGCCACCATGCTGTCGGGCGGGATGCCGTTGGTCGACGCGCTGGAAACCAGCCGAAGCGTGGTCGGAAGTAGGCTGTTTGCCGACGCCCTCGCCGAGGCCAAAGAGGCCGTCGTTCAAGGCGAACCGCTGGCACCCACGCTGCGAGCCGGTGACCTCTTCAATCCGATGATTGTAGACATGATCGCCGTCGGCGAGCGTAGCGGGGAACTCGACGCGATGCTCGAAAGCGCGGCCCATATGCTCGACGAGGAGGTACGCGCCAACGTCGAACGCTTGGCATCCCTGCTCGCACCGGTCACTACGGTTCTCATGGGGGCGGTCGTGATGTTTATCGTCGTCGCTGTCTTGTTACCCGTTTTTGAGATGAACCAGTTGGTTCGCTAGAATCATCATGGTCATGTAATCACGTCGCAACGGCTTTACACTCATCGAGATTCTGGTCGTAGTAATGATCCTCGGCCTACTGATCTCCCTGGCGGCACCGCGCATTATCGGTAGAACCGATGAGGCACGGGTTACCAAGGCGCGGTCGGATATCCGCGCCCTGGAAGAGGGCCTGAATCTGTATCGGATTGATTCGGGGAACTACCCCACTACCGAGCAAGGCCTCGACGCACTCGTCCACAAACCGACCAGCGGTAGGGAACCGCGGAAGTGGCGCGACGGCGGATACATGGAACGCATTCCACTCGACCCCTGGAACGGTGAATTCCTCTATGCCAGCGACGGCAAATCCTACGTGCTCCGCAGCCTCGGCGCCGACGGCGAAGAAGGCGGCGAGGGGTTTGATGCCGACATAGACTCACGAGACTTCTAGCCGGAGTCCCCCGTGTCGCAGCCGCATCGCAGTCAACGCGGCTTTACCCTTCTCG
>Ga0114931_10002885_pt1 | contig 21856 bp, 18 predicted proteins | sample 2SBtaG_FD_89579 | JGI IMG/M metagenome (GOLD analysis project Ga0114931, IMG submission 89579) | Deep subsurface microbial communities from Kolumbo volcano to uncover new lineages of life (NeLLi) - 2SBTROV14_V59a metaG | ecosystem: Environmental > Aquatic > Marine > Volcanic | place: Kolumbo... | reverse complement strand
TCCAAAACATTAGCAAGACCAACTTTTAGAGAAATTGCCCCTTTCTCTACCTATGATTTTTCTACCAATTGGATATTAATTGGTAACCCAGACTTAAAAAGAACCTTGGTTAATAATTTTGATATAAGGTATGAAATCTTCCCTAATTTTGGAGAGTTGATTTCTGTTGGTGCTTTTTATAAAACCTTCTCTGGTCCTATTGCTCTTGTTTTTAACACACAAGCACAAAACTCAGAGTTAACTTGGCGAAATCAAGAAAAAGCAACTGTATATGGTTTAGAGTTAGAAATTAAGAAAAAGCTTGGGTTTATTTCTAATGACAAAAATCAATTTAATGTTGGAGGAAATTATACTTATGTTAAATCTAAGGTAAGTATTGACAATCAAGAACTAGAGTTGATCAAAGCACTTGATCCTGGTGCAAAAGATACACGTCCAATGTTTGGGCAGTCACCTTATATTGTTAACCTTTATTTTGGTTATAACAATGATTCTTTAGGATTGTCTGCCAATTTAAACTACAATGTATCTGGAGAAAAAATTGCCGTTGTTATTGTTGGTGCTACACCAAACGTATATCAACAACCTATACATCAGCTAGGGTTTAACATTAACAAAAAAATAGGTAAAAAGTTTAGCCTTAGGTTTAAAGCGCAAAACATATTAAATCCTTTGGTTAAAAAGACCTACAACTACAAAAACCAAGAATATATTTTTAATTCTTACCAAAGAGGAAGAACATTTAGTTTGGGAATTAAGTATTTAGTGGGGTAGGTGGGAAGCTCTACCAATGTTACTATATGTAGATGTAAAGGGTTATTCAAAAAAACATATAGAATATTAGTACTAACAAAGCTCCAAGAACAGATATTACAATTAAAGTTGTTCTTATGTTGTCTTTTTTCTTATCGTTCCTAAGTTTTAATCTAAATCGTTCAAGTTCATCCTTTGAAATTTGCTTGAATTTAAGGGGGGCACCTTTCTTTAAAAATGTTTCCTGCCCTTCTTTGAATTTTCTTCTGAAAGAAGCTACTAAAGACCTGTTTGATTTTAAATTATTGTCTCCGTCTCTTGCAAAACCTACACCCATATTTATTACCCTGATTATCTATTATCGTAAAAATAATAAAAATAGAGTAAGTAGGGGAGTACAATGAAAAAAGGAAGTCTAAGCTAACTGATAACCAACACCCTTTACTGTTTTGATGGTGTTTTCACCTATCTGCTCTCTAATCTTACGAATATGAACATCGATAATACGAGGGTTTGTACCTTTATTTTCCTTCCATACTGTTTGAAAAATTTCTTCTCTTGAAAATGTTTTTTGTGGTTTGTTTATAAATAAATAAAGTATTTCAAACTCTTTCCTTGGCAAAGTAAATTTTTGTTCTCCGCTAAAAACCAAGTAGCTTTCTCTATCTATTTTTAAATTATTATAAGCCAGCAACTTGGTTTTAGCCCTTTGCCTGCTTAAAGACCTTCTTTTTAGCAACGCATTTATTTTTTTTAATAAAATACGAGGATTTATAGGCTTAATAATATAATCGTCTGCTCCTGCTTTAAAAGCTTCTAGTTGGATATATTCTTCTTTATGATCTGTAAATAATGCAACGTAAGAACTAAGTTCCTTTTCCGATTTTAGTTGGTAACACAGCTCAATCCCATCAGCGTTTTCGATATTTAAATCCAGCAAAATAAGGTCTGGACGCTTCCTATAAATCTCACCTACGTTTTTTTCGTTTACTACAGAAAAAGTAGAAACGCCAAATCCCTCTGTCTCAAACAATCCCTTAAATTTAGTTAATTCAGTTGACCTACTACTAAATATCGTAATGTGTGGCTCCATAATAATAATTAAAGATAGGCCAACAGCTCCTGCTTAGAATTAAGGCTATGTTAAATCTCTATTAAAAGAAAAGCGCCAACTCGTTTGAGTTGGCGCTTTATACATTTAAAGTATAATAACTTCTATTCCGTATAGTTAACTTTATTTACTTCTTTCCCTTCTTCATTCCAAATAGTCCATTCCCCCGTTTTCTTTCCATTTTCATAAAACATTTCATATCTCTTTGTTCCATTTTCATCCCAAACAATCCACTTCCCGTCTTTCTCTCCTCTATAGTAATTCGCTTCAGCCATTTTTTGACCACTTTCTGCATAACGAACCCATTTTCCATCTTTCTCTCCTTTAAAATAAAAGCCGTTTTCTAACATTTTTCCACTAATGTAAAAATCTGAATAACTTCCATGGTATAATCCTTTTTGAACTTCATAGGTAGATTTTACCTCTCCCGATGAATAGTTGGTTGTTACCTTTCCCGAATAAGAGTCACCATTCTCGTATGCAAACATCCCTTCAGAATAAGAAACATTTGTTTGGGCATTCATAACAAATACTATTGATAGTCCACAAAATACAGCTATTAACTTTTTCATAACGTTCGTTTTTTAATCTTATTAACGGTAAAGATACAAAAAAGTTACGTTCTTGTAACGTTTTGGTAATATTAATTTAACATTGGGGTTGTGAAAAAGTGAGGGGCAAAAAAAAGACCCTGAATATCAGGGTCTTATATCTAAATTTAAAGAAAGTCTTTTTACTTTCCGTAAAGCTTAATGTTAATGTTTTGTCTGTTCTTTGGGTTAATCTTTATTATTTCAGTATCGTATGCAACCATTGAAAAAGAAATAACATGATCTCCCTCCAACACGTTGTTAATAGAAAAATTACCTTCGAAATCAGTATATACTACTATTTCTTTATTATCTAAAACAACCTTTACACCCGTTAATGAGCCTCCATTATCTACAACCTTACCGCTTAAAGAAAAAGATTTAAGTTTCTCGTTATTGTTATTTGCAAAAGAAGCTGTTGCAAAAACGATACTTAATATGAATAAAAGATTTTTCATCTAAAATTTTTGACAAAGAAAGTAAATGAATCACAAATAAAAATGATGTAAATTTTATGTTTGTGTTACGCTAATGTTAAGCCTCTTCCTCAGAAACACGGTCTTCTGCGTCAGCAAAGTCACCTATAACGCCTTCTGTAACGTTTATAATATGGTCTCCTACCTTTTCTAGAGAGTTAAACATATCACTATAAATGGTGGCGCTTTTAAAGTTGTAATCTCCCCGCTCAACACTCTTAAAGTGCTCTTTTCTTATTTTTTTCCTGTAGGCATTTATTTTTCTTTCCATCTCCAACGCTTCATCAATTTTTACATCTTCGTTGTTTTGGTTTAGGTTATTGACCATAATCGTTAAACTATTATCGATTAACTCAAATAAGAAAATAATGTTTTGTCTCTGCTCAGGGGTAAACCAAATTTTTTGAGTAATTTTTCTTTCCAATGCTTTAGACATTTGATAATAAATATCTCCAATACGCTCAAGATCTCCAACAATACTTAACATCCCCCTAATACGAACCGAAGAAGTATCGCTCATTTCCCCCTCAGAAATCTTAGCTAAATAGTCGGCAACATCCGCTTCAATTTTATCTGTAAGATCCTCATGGTTTTTTATCTTTTCCAGCAATTGGTTAACTTTTTTCTTATCCTGTTCAGTAAGGAGAATTCTGACATTTTTATTCATTTTTTGGATTAATTTTCCAAACTTATAAATTTCCTTTTTGGCCTCCAATATGGCTATTTCAGGAGTAGACATTAAACCTGTGCTAATGTATTCTAAATTATACTCTTCGTCTTCTCCTCCTTTTGATGGAATAATTTTTACAACTAACCCTGCAATTCTATTAACAAACCATATCAACAGTAAACTATTCGTTAAATTAAAGGTGGTATGAAAAAGAGAAAGCTGCAGCTCTGTCTCACTGTTAACAAATTCTGGGTTTATTGATTTTAAAAGACCGTGAAATGGAACCCATAATACCCTTATTAAATCTAAAAAAGGACTAAAAAAAACAATTACCCAAACAACACCAAATAAATTAAAAATAAGGTGTGCAACAGCGGCTCTTTTAGCATGAATGTTGGCCACCATTGCAGCTAAATTAGCTGTTATGGTTGTTCCTATGTTTTCTCCCAAAACAATTGCTGCAGCAACATCAAGAGAAATAACGCCTTGATTACAAAGCACCAAAGTAATAGCCATTGCCGCACTAGAAGACTGTACCACAACCGTAAGAATTGTGCCTATAACAATAAAAATAATAGTAGACAGTATCCCCATATTAGTAAAGTTGGCTATAAAGGTTACCGCATCAGGGTTATTTTTAATGTCTGGAACAGCGTGTTTTAACGCGTCCAGACCCATAAAAAGTAATGAAAAACCAATAATAAATTCCCCCCAGGATCTTAGCTTGTTTTTTCCTGAAAAAATCATAGGAAAACCTACCGCTAAAATAGGAAGAGCAAAGTGGGCTATTTTAAATTTGAAGCCAAATAAAGAAACCAACCAGCCTGTTAAGGTCGTTCCTATGTTGGCCCCCATTATAACTCCGATAGACTCCACCAAAGAAAGCAGGCCAGCATTAACAAAACTAACAACCATCACCGTTGTCGCAGAGGACGATTGAATTAAACAAGTAATTAAAAAACCGGTAGAAACTCCTAAAAACCGTGTTGAGGTCATGGCACTCAAAATCTTCCTAAGACTATTACCTGCAGCCTTCTGAATTCCTTCGCTCATAATCTTCATTCCGTAAATGAAAAACCCTAGAGCACCTATTAATGTGAGCGTATCTAATACTCCGAAGAACATATTTCTCCTTGATTTGATGTTTCAGCAAAACTAAATTAGTGAAGGCGTTTTCTATTAAAGGGGACGTTAAGTTATTGTTAAGAAAAGAGGGGGTGCTCAAACGGTTAGAGTTGTCTATAAATAGCCGTTGGGCAGGTAGTTTGTTCTACTATAAAATTTCTACTTCTTATTCGTAACTTTCCCCTTTTGATCTTTCGTTGGTTCTTTTTTCTCTACCTGATAAAGTAAATAGCTTATTACCAAAATGAGGAAAAGAATAAAGTAAAATCGTTTTCTCTTGTATATAGGTCTTTTTGTGATAAGGTGGTGGTGACTTACAAGGCCCTCAAAGTTTTCTTTCTCCGCTATTTCAACAGAAGAAAGTTCTTTTCGGTTAATCTTGATTATGTTTTTTTTATCGTCTGACATTCTTAATTATCTTTTAAAATTACAACATATTTTTCTTCATTTCATCCAACACCCTATATGTTCTAACTTTTGCATTGTTTTCTGTAATATTTAATATGAGGCCTATCTCCTTAAAACTTCTTTTTTCAAAAAATCGCATTTCTATCAATAACAGCTTATTTTCCTCAAGAGTAGAAAGTGTTTTTAGAAGTTGTTCCCTTTTGATATCATCATACTTTTCTTCACCAGACTCTACAACAACCTCTTTTATATCGCTTTCTTCTTTAATGTTTACTATTCTTTGTTTGTTCGTTTTCCTGTAGTATTGGTTTAATTCGTTTATTGCAACTTTATAGAGCCACGAAGAAAAAGGATGTCCTTGAAATTTGTATTTCCCTAAGTTTGTTAATGCTTTTAAAAAAACTTGAGAAGTAATGTCTTCTGCTTCTGCTTCGGTGTTCATTCTATGATAAATAAACCTAAAAATTTGTTCGTGATATTTCTTATAAATAGGAGCAAAGAACCTGCTATCTTTTTTTGATAGCAGTATTAATTCTTTTTCGGAGTTATTTTTTATTTTCTTTTTTTTGAACAATTAACAGCGTTTTTGTTGTCTTTATACTATTAAAACGTGTTTTTTCAAAAAAGATACACTTTTAAATGGTTTTTTTAACCTAAGTTAATAAAGGAACTAAACAGTTTAAGCGCGGTATTTGTTTATATTGAAGAAAATATATAGAAATGTGGATTGTTAATGATGGAAGAAACAATTTTATTACTGACGCTTTAAGTAATAAAATACCTTTTACCAAATTTAAATTATAACCTTTTCTTAGCAGTTAATTTTTTGTACTCTGCCTAAATGTCTTCCTCCTTCAAATGGGGTATTTATAAAAATATCTACACACTTTAAAGCTTCTTCTTGAGAAATATATCTTGCTGGTAAAGCTATAATATTAGCATCATTATGTAACCGTGCCATTTTAGCGATATCTTCTTGCCAACATAATGCAGAACGTATTCCTTGATGTTTATTAGCAGTCATATTAATTCCATTTCCACTTCCACATATTAATACGCCTAAATCAACATTATTCTTTTCAACAGCATTAGCAACAGGATGTGCAAAGTCTGGGTAATCTACTCTTTCATTAGAATAAGTCCCAAAATCTTCTACTTCAACACCTATTTCTTTTAAATGATTAATTACTATACTTTTCAAATCATAACCTGCATGATCACTTCCAATTGCTATTTTTTTTACTTTCATTTTATAGTTAAATAATTATAAACACCCTTGTTAATCCATTTTTTTAAACGCTTGTTTTTTAACTCTTTAAAATTAACCATAAACCTGTTTATAAAATTAATAAGTTGTTATAAAAAATGATTTTTAAATATTGTTTTATTCAAATAATATTTTCATCAAAAATAGAAAATTAAAAACCTAATTCTTTTATTCTTTTTTGATGTCTCTTTTTTAACATTTAATCAACTTCTTTTTTTAATTAAATCAATTAATAGTTATCTATTTTTTATATGTTAACATTCATTTAATAAAAAGGTAATTTATAGAAAATCAAACTTTTAATAATTAATATTTTGTGAATAGCCTCTTATAACTTTTAATAAATCAAAAAAGCAAGAAAACTATTTGTTAATTTTAAACCATTATAACTGAATAATAGTAATAGTAAATTTTCTTTTTAAAAAATATATAATATATCTATTAGATTAATGTATAACAATTTAAAAATTCTTCTTTTTTTGATTTTATTTCCTTTTGCTTTGTTAAGTCAAAATAAAATAAAAGATGGGTATAAAAAGTTCTATTATGAAAATGGTCAAATATCAAGCGAAGGATTAATTAAAAACGGTCAACCAGAAGGGTATTGGGTTAATTATTATCCATCAGGAATTATTAAATCTGAAGGAAACAGAAAAAATTATTTACTCGATAGTACGTGGATTTTTTATAGTGATTTAGGGAATTTAAAATCAAAAATAAACTACAAAAAAGGAATTAAAAATGGTGTTAAAACAACTTATAGTGATAGTTGTAATGTTGTTTTAACAGAGAACTATATTAATGATTTAAAACAAGGATTAACAACAAAATTTTATGATAAAAAAGGAAATTTAAAAAAGATAGAAATACCATACGTTGATAATATTGAAAATGGAAAAGGATATGAATATGGTTTAGATCAGAGAATAATTACTTTATTAATTTACAAGAAAGGAGTATTGTTGGGTAAGGAGAAAATTAATAGATATGATAAGTTTGGAAAGAAAAAAGATATTTGGAAAAAGTTTTATGAAAATGGTAGATTAAAAGAGGAATCTACTTATAAAAATGATTTGTTAAATGGTTATTTAAAAGAATATGATCAAAGAGGTAGGTTAGTTAAAGCAACTTTATATATTGATGGAAAACCACAATTATATGCTGATGAATTAGCTAGTTTGGATATTAAAAAAGAATATTATAAAGATGGGACAGTTAAAAAAGAAGGTGTTTATGATGTAGTAGGAAAAGAACATGGAACATTTAAGTATTATAATAAAAAGGGGAAATTAGAAAATGTTTCTATTTATTCTCACGGAATTTTATTAGCAAAAGGATTGATAGATAAAGCAGGAAAAAGACAAGGTTATTGGGAGGAATATCATCTTAATGGACAAATTAAATCGAAAGGAAAATATAAGGACGGAAATAAAATTGAAGATTGGGAATACTTTTTTATTGATGGAAAAATGGAGCAAAAAGGAAAATATACTAAAGATGGATTAGTAACAGGAACCTGGTATTGGTATCACCCTAATGGTAAAATATTGAGAGAAGAAAGTTTTAGAAAAGGTAAAGAAGATGGAATGCTTTATGAATATTATGATGATGAAACTTTAATTACTAAAGGAGAATTTATAGATGGTTTAAAAGATGGACCATGGTTTTATGAAATGGGAGATCATAAAGAGGAGGGAAGTTATATTGATGGACAAAAAAGTGGTGTATGGAAGTTTTATTATCCTTCTGGTAAATTAAATTTTGAAGGAAAATTTGTTGATGGCGTACCTGATGGTAAACATAAATACTATTATTCTTCTGGTAAATTAAAAAAAGAAGAATTTTATGTAATGGGTATTAAGTCTGAAAGTTGGAAAGTTTTTAATGAATTAGGAGAATTAATTCTTACCATTAATTATAGAGATGGTAAAGAATACAAAATAGACGGTACAAAATTGAAATAATTAGTAGAAGGTGGATTATTCTAAAAAATCGAAAGAAGAATTAATTAAAGAGATAAAAAAGCTGGAGAAAAATTCTGCTAAAAGAGTAATTGAAAAATTAAAATTATCGGAGAAAAGTTATAGAGATTTATTTGATAAAAGTTCTGATTTACTCTATATACAAACAAAAGAAGGCAAGTTTATAGATATAAATAAAACAGCTCTAAAAAAATACGGATATCAAAAAGAAGATATTATTGGTAAAATGCCTGATTTTTTGGCTGCTACTAATAAAAATGATTTTTCCATCATATCAAAAAAAATAGAGTTAGCTTGGAAAGGAAAAAAACAAACTTTTGAATTTTTTGGAAAAAAGAAAAATGGAACTATTTTTCCTAAAGAGGTAACTTTAAGAAAAGGAATTTATTTTGGTGAACCAGTTATAATAGCATCAGCTAGAGATATAACGGATAGAAAAAAATTAGGAAAGGAAAAATTTAAAACACTAATAGCAGAAGAATCAAATAAGTTACTTCAAAAAGAAATCATACAAAGAAAAAAAGCTAAAAAAGAATTAATAGAATCTCAAAAATATAATAAAAGTATAATAAGTAGTTCTCTCGATATTATATGCGCTTCTAATGAAAAAGGAGAAATAGTAGAGTTTAATAAAGCAGCAGAACAAGCTTTCGGATATAAAGAGAAAGAAGTTTTAAATAAAAAACTAAAGTTTATTTATGCACATAATGATGATTATGTAAGGGTTAACAAGCATTTAAAAGAAAAAGGTTCTTTTGTAGGAGAAATATTGAATAAAAGAAAAAATGGAGAACTATTTATTTCTTTTTTATCAGCCTCTGTATTGTATAATGATGATGGTAAAGTTATTGGAACAATGGGTGTTTCAAGAGATATAACAGAATTAAAAGAAGCGGAACAACAATTAATAGAAAGTGAAGAAAGATATAGATATTTATTTGAAAATTCTTCAGATTTAATACAAGGAATTAATAAAAAAGGGGAGATAGAGTATGTGAATAGTACTTGGAAAAAAACAATGGGTTATACATCAAAAGAAATTATAGGTAAAAGTATGTTTGATTTTATTCATCCTGATAGTTTTGAACATTGTAAAGAATTTTTCTCTGATTTTTTTAATAAGAAAATGGATGGAAAATACAAAAAAGTAAGTTTTGCTTTAAAAAATAAAAATGGAGAAAAAGTAATATTAGAAGGAGACGTGGGATGTAAATATAATGGGGATAATTTTTCAACTAGGGGAATATTAAGAAATGTAACGGAAGAAAAATTAGCAGAACAAGAATTAAAAAATTCTCTTCAAGAAAAGGAAGTTTTGTTAAAAGAAGTACACCACCGCGTAAAAAACAATTTACAAGTAATTTCTAGTATTTTAAATTTACAATCTTCTTATGTAGAAGATGAAAAGACATTAGATATTCTTAAGGAGAGCCAAAACAGAATTAAATCAATGTCTTTTATTCATGAAAGTTTATATCAAACTAGCGACTTATCTAAAATTAATTTTTCTGAATATATTAATAGTTTATCTAGAAATTTAGTACATTCATATGTAATTTATGATGATTTAATAGAATTAAAGATTAATTCAGAAGGGATTTTTTTAAATTTTGACTTGTCAATACCATGTGGATTGATAGCAAATGAATTGATTTCGAATGCATTAAAATATGCTTTTATTGATGGTCAAAAAGGAATAATAAATATAGACTTATTTATAAAAGAAGGAAATGTTAATTTGATAATAAAAGATAATGGTGTAGGTTTGCCGAGTGAAGTTGATTTTCAAAATACAGAAACCTTGGGCTTACAACTCGTAATATCTTTGATCGAGCAAATAAACGGAACAATAGAATTGTTAAAAGAAAAAAAAGGAACAGGTTATTTAATAACATTTAAACAAAATCAATAATGCCGAAAAACAATATTTTAATAATAGAAGATGAAGCTATTGTATCTAAAGACATACAGCAAAGTCTTAAAAAGTTAGGTTATAACGTTGTTGGTAGTGCTGCTATGGGAGAAAAAGCTGTTACTCTTGCTAACGAAACGAAACCCGATTTAGTTTTAATGGATATTATGTTAAAAGGTGAAATGAGCGGGATAGAAGCTGCGAATCAAATTAGAGAACAGTTAAAAATACCTGTTATTTATTTAACAGCTTACGCTGATGAAAATACGCTTGCTAAAGCCAAAGTAACAGAGCCATACGGATATATTATTAAACCTTTTAAAGAAATAGATTTACACACATCGATAGAAATGGCATTATATAAACATGCTAAAGAAAGAGACATAATTAAAGAAAGAGACTTTTTATATTCTTTGGTCGAAAAAACTGGGGGAGGCGAAGAGTCGATAATATTTGTCAAATCCAATTCAAGATTGGTAAAAGTGGAAACAAAAAATATTTTGTTCGTTGAAGCGTTAAAAGATTATGTGGTGATCAATACAAATGATGCTAAATATACGATACACTCCACAATGAAAGACATTGAAAAAAAACTTCCTGAAGCAGAATTTCAAAGAATACATCGTTCGTATATTGTTCGATTAGACAAGATTTTAACCATAGAACAACCCAATGTAATTATCGAGGGAGGAAAAAAATTATTACCAATAGGAGGCTCTTATAAAGAGAGTTTGTTTAAAAGAATAAACCTTATTTAATAAATAGCTATTTCTTTTCGGTGTAAAAGCTATTCGCTTGTGCTAAAGAGGTTACCACCAAATCATTAATACATAAATTTTAAGGAAGGGTTGTTGTGTAGTATATTACTGAAGCAACATCTTCAGCTGACATTGGTTGATATCCATTATACACTTGTTTTGCTTTTTCTTTATCACCATGTAAGCGCACTTCAGAAAATTCTGTTTCAGCTGCTCCAGGACAAACTTGAGTAACTTTTATACCGTGTTCTAATAAATCGATTCGCATAGATTTAGAAATAGCATCTACAGCGTGTTTCGAAGCACAATAAACATTTCCATTTTGATAAACTTCTTTTCCTGCTGTTGAACCAATATTAATAATGTGTCCTTTTTTGTTTTTAATCATTAAAGGCATAACAGTTTTAGATACATAGAGCAATCCTTTAATGTTGGTGTCAATCATTTTTTCCCAATCGTTCAAAGAACCATTTTGAATTTTGCTTAGCCCACTAGCTAGCCCAGCATTGTTTACTAAAACATCAATGTTTTTGTTAACTAATCCATTAATAGCTTGAACAACTTCATTGTTGTTTCGAACATCAAAACAAAGAGGGGTAACATCAATATTATGGTTGCTCGTTAACTCTTTAGTTAAAACCTCCAGCCTATCATTTCTTCTTCCTGTTATAATAAGGTTGTGACCATTTTTAGCAAACAAAACCGCTGTAGCTTTTCCAAAACCTGATGTTGCTCCTGTTATAAATATTGTTTTACTCATTATTTAATTTCTTTTAATGAATTTTCGATTAATGTTACTAAATGAGACTTGTGTGCTTTAGTAGAAATATTGCCAACTCCGTTATTTGCTAGGGATTTAATTTTTTTCAAATTATAAATAGCCATTGATTTTGAATTTGAGATGTATTTTTTGCTTTTAGCCCCAACAATCATAGCAATTAGCATTTTGGTGTACTCTATTTGAAGATTTTGCCTAAAAGAATTAACATTACCAGATATATCTTCTTTAAATATGCTATTATTTAAATCTGTCATAAAACTGGATAAGGAATACTTGTTTCCATATAATTCAGAATCAACAATTCTTTGTAATGTGTTTGGATGTAAAATATGGTTTAATACATTTTTTTGATAGCTTAACACTTGTTGATGAATTTTTGGATCTTCAGGCCCCTTAAAGAAATTATATCCTCTACGCTGCATTGCTAAGTAGTTATATAAATTATGGGGAGCATCAAAAGCGTTAGGAGAAAAAACAAACTTGGTTAATGTGTTCATTGCTCTTTTTTGATCATTTAAACTAACAGGGGTGTATGGTTGTTTTTCTCCATTTTGTCCAACCATTGATCGATCAACATAAACACCGCCAATAAAACGAGAAACAACATTTGCTGCTTGTGCTCTCTGGCTACTTAAAATATAATATACACGTCTTAACTCTTGATAAGATTCGTCTTTTTTAGAAAATTTATTTTTTACATCTTTCATCATCACATTAACTAACTCAAAAATGTTAGTAGAATATGTTATTTGATCATTTGAAAGGTCACCGATCATTACACGAGGATCAATAGCTTTTCCAGGACTCCTCATATCATCTGCATCATTTCCAAAAATTAATTTAGGTTCCGTAGACCTGTTAAGTAATTTTTGTTTTTCCTCACTAGTTTTAAAAGGAGTATATCCAAACTGAATTGCCCATGTATCATAAGGACCCACAGAAACATCATAAAATTGACCTTGTTTTGTTCTGTCTTTAGTAAGGTTAATTGCAGCATAATCCATAACTGAACCGGTAAGCGCTTTTCCTTTTATAAAATCAGCATCAGCCAGTTGTTCAGGAGAAAAAAGCTGACTAGCTTTCATATTGTGATTTAAGCCTAAGGTGTGTCCCACCTCGTGCATAACGAGAGCAATCATTGCCTCTTTTTTCATTCTTTTCATCTCTAAATCAGAAGCTTTTGAAGCAGCCAAAACAGTTTCTCCATACATGTTATTTTCATGCATTAAATGACCTAGAGAACAAAAATGTTTGTCTGTAGTAGAAAAATCATGGTTCTGTTTGCTGGCCGTTAAATCAAATATTTTATCATACATTACCCTGTTTGTAAAGTGAACATACTCAAGCATAATATCTGCGCCTAATATTTGTCCAGTTTTTGGATTTACAAAACTAGGGCCATAACCACCAAAAGGAGCTTTAGGAGAAGATGTCCACCTTAAAACATTATACCTTATATCTCCAGCATCCCATTTAGCTGTATCTGGTTGTGTTTTAACAACTATTGCATTTTTAAACCCAGCTTTTTCAAACGCTTTATTCCACTCCAAAACACCCTGTATAATGGTTTCCCTCCATTCTTCAGGCGTAGAGTTTTCGACCCACCAAACAATAGGCTCAATGGGTTCTGAAATAACAGCAGAAGGGTCTTTCTTTTTTAAGTTCCATCGGTGAACTAAATCTCTGTAAGGAACAGAGCCTGTTGAGGTCATATCTGTTACTTGTGTTGTAAAATATCCAACACGGGGGTCATCAATTAATGGTTCATAATCATTTTTAGGAATTTTTATTAAGCTGTGAAAAACTTTAATACTTACATACCTTCCTTCTGAAACAGCTCTTGAACCACCATTTAATGTGTTCTCTTTTGAATAAACATATTCAACAGCTAAGTCGGTATTTTCGGGGTAGTTTCTAATACCGTTTACTTTTGTCTTCGTATTATCTAACTTTCCTAGGGTAAAAGCTGTTGGGGATTGTTTGGGTTTACGAGCTGGTTTTATTTGCGAAAAAACCTCTTTTAAAAAGAGGCTGTTAGCATCAACCAAGTATAGTTTTTTTTCTTTATTAATACCTTCTATTTTTAAGCTAGCCATAACTCCTTCACTAAGGTTTGCTTTGGCAGACTTCGAGAGGTTGTTTTTTGGGTCGAAATAAGAAGAGGTGTTTTGTGTAACAAATTCAATTTTGTTGAAGTATTTTTTTATTTTAAAGACCTTAGAGTTACCATACGCCCCCCTATAAGAGCCTGCATCAAGAACACCATCTGCTATTTGATTAAAATAGATGAAATCTTTACCGATTTGGTTTTCGTTAATAATTATTTTAATAGCTCCTGTTACTGTGTCTTGGTAAATAGGGAACAAGCCATCTATTTTTTTTGATTTTTTGACTAATTCACTAATTTTTTTAGGCGCATTTTTATCAGGTTTTGAAACCTTGGCTTCTGTGGTTGTTTTTTTCCCTTTTTTCTTTTTTTGAGCATAGGTGCTTTGTTGTGGCAACAAAAAAGAAATTGTAAGCACACACACAAGAAGGGTTTTGTTGTTAAAAGTAGTTAGGCTCATAGTTTTGTTTTTTTATAATGATGTTGGTAAAAAAGATTAATTGTTTAGTCCGAGCATTTTTTTCAATCGAGGGTGCTCTTCAGAAGCTTTCACCTCATTTAATATTTCCTCAATTTTTTTGTTTAAAGCACGATCTTTATCTAATAAGTCTCTTAATTCTATTTCTTTTTCAGAACCAACCTCTACTTCTTTAATTTCAGTTTCAGCCACATGAATTTGATTAGAATATTTGGTTTCTAAATCTGATAAGGCGTTAATTCCAGACATACGAACCCACCAGGGTTTTCCATTTAAAGCAACATCTTTAAGGATAGGAAGGCCATTTTCAACAGTTTTATGATTTTGTTTTTTAAGGTATTTAATATAGGTGGTTGTAAATCCATACTTTTCAAACCCATTCATCTTTTCAGAAACCTTAATAAAAAACTCATTTTGTTCAGCCTCTCCGTGTTTAGCGTATACAGAAGCAACAGCGCCTAAAATGTTTGTGTTTTCATCCTCCTCAAGAGCTTTAGCAAATTTCATCGCGTCCTCTGGACTGGTCTTTGATAAACCAGACAAAGACTGTCTAATTACATAGTAAGACTGTTCTGAAACCCCAGCAATCATTGTCTCTTTGGCCGCCTCATCATCTTTAAAATATTTCACCAAAGCACTTATTGCATCTCCTCTTACTTTTGAGTCTTTGTCGTTTTTTGCAAGACTCAGCAGCTTCAATTTAAACCTTTCTCCGTCTTTTTTAATGGCTTTTTTGCTGCTTTTTATAGCCAGCCTTTTAAGGTAGGGATATTTATCATTTAAGGCATCATAAATAGTATTAACAGCTATACTATCATTTTGTTTAGAAAGACTTTTAATTGCTTCGTAACGATCCAAATAACGCCCAGCATAATGATACATGTATGCCCATTCTTCCGGGCTTTTGTGGTTGTCTACTTTTTCACACAACAACATCTTTTCAGCATCAACATTTACTAAGTCAGGTTTTGAATCAACGGGAAAAGAAAAAATATTATTTACTTCATCTACAACTACCTCTTTCGTTTCTTTTTTACCATCAATATAAATATCTATTTTAAAAGGCAAATAGTATAGAGGGGTAGTTTTAAAGTCTTGTGCCTGTTTAATACTTATGAATTGTGTTTTTAGAGAATCATTATAGCTATAATCGATATTTAAAATAGGGTGACCTTGATTGTAAAACCATTGATTAAAAAACCAGTTTAAATCTTCTCCTAAAACTTTTTCGCAAGCCATTCTTAGTTGATGCATTTCAACAGCAGTGTACTTGTTCTCTTCTAGGTAAACACGCAAAGCTTCAAAAAACGCTTCATCTCCCATGTAATTTCTTAACATGTGTAAAATTCTTCCCCCTTTTTGATAAGTGTTTCCGTCAAACATGTCTTCTCGGTGATTATAATCAAACCGAACCACATCAACATAACCCTGCTTTGCTTGTCGCAAATAAACATTAAGATCGTTTTGAAGCCCATGAGCAGCCCTATCATCACCATACTTGTGTTCTCTCCATAAAACTTCACCATAAGTAGCAAACGATTCATTTAAAGGAAGATTGGCCCAGGATTCACAAGTTACTAAATCTCCAAACCAATGGTGAAACAACTCGTGGGCAATTACATCTTCTCCCGCACTTCCGTCAATCATTTCTCTTTTGGTTTGTTGAACAAAATCTCCGTGAATTACAGCAGAGGTGTTTTCCATAGCCCCAGAAACATAGTCCCTCACGACAACTTGGCTATATTTTGACCAAGGGTAATCAACCCCTAGCCTGTTAGAGTAAAATTCAAGCATTTCTGGTGTTAACCCAAAAATGTCTTTGGCATATTGCTCATATTCGTGTTCAACATAATAATCTACAGCAATGTCTCTCCACTTATCGTTTACAACAGCAAAATCACCAACGGCCATCATTACTAAATAAGGAGTGTTGGGCTTATTCATTTCCCAAACATCTGTTCGTGTACCATCGGCATTAACCTCTTGGTGAATTAGCAGTCCGTTAGAAAGTGTTTTGTACTTTTCTTCAACAGTTATGGCTATTTCTTGCGTAGCTTTTTCTGCAGGAGAATCAATGGTTGGAAACCAAGCAGAGTTAGACTGTGTTTCTCCTTGAGTCCAAATTTGCATAGGCTTATCTTTTTCTTCCCCTTTCGGGTTAATAAAATACAGCCCTTTATCATCACTAATTGCCTGACTTCCTCCAGAAACTAACTCATTAGGTTTAGATGTGTACTCAATATAAATTTTAAAAGTATCTTTTCGAGTATATTCTTTGTTGAGGTTTATCGTAAGCCTAAGAGAATCATACTCGTATTTTAACTCTTCTACTTCAAGGTTTTTAAGAAGACCTACTTTGCTAATATCCATGCCTCTTGCATCTATTGTTAATTCATTTTTGGGATAGAAGTAAGGAACAAATGTTAGTTCTGCTTTTCCATACAAATAGGCTTTTTCCCAATTGAAACGAACATCAAGCTTAGTGTGTAGTAAGTCAAAAACACGAGTGTCTGAAGGGTGATATACAGGGCGAGTGGGCACCTTGTTAGGGTCATCCATAACAATGGTTTGCTCAGGAAGGTTAACAGTTTTGGTTGTTGTACAAGCACTAATTGCCGCAACAACTAAAAGGAGAATTAAATTATTTTTGAACATGGGTTTTTTGAGTTTTAGCAATACAAATATGGTTAATTATTTTGAGGGTATCAACCAAAATAGGATGAATGGTAAAAACGGGAAAAATAATTTTTATCGTAGTCGTCATTGCGGACTTGATCTGCAACCTGAACAATAGACGAATGTTTTTTGAGATCTCGCGTCAAGCTGAGGATGATGTGTTTATTTGTTTTGTGTTTTTGGATGATGAAAAAGGTGTTGTTTATAGTTTTAATTGGAATTATTTCTGTTGGGTGCGATGAATCTTTAGAATTAACAAATAATATTCAAGGAAATTTGTATTCGTGTGTTGAAGAAGGGGGTTATTCCGAATACCACATAAATGAAGAATATATGCAATACTATTTCGAAGCTTTTGATGAAATTTCGGAATATGCCTATGGGTATTATCTTTCTAATGACACAGTGTTTTTTACAATACGACAAAAGAGGATTATAGCAATTTCCATGTGATAAAAACTATCACTCAAACAACTTGGTTTTTACATTAAAAACAGACAGAGATATTACGTGGACAAAAATTGTTGACCCAATTGAAAAGAAAAGAAGGGCAAATGCTGTAGGCGATCAGGAGATTATTAATAATGAATTTAATAAAAAGATGATGAGTAGAAAAGAAAAGTATGATTACCAGTTTTCCTTTGTTCATAAGGGTAGATAGGGTGGTTAATAACAGAAGAAGAGTAACGTCAAAAACCGAAAGACATTCGTCTCCTTTTGTCGTTATTATGATGTCATGCTGAACTAAATTTATAGAAAACCTGTTTTCATAATAAATGCCGAGAAGCATCTAAATCAAAAGATTCATCACTTCATTTTATACTAAAAATAAATTTTAGGTAAAATATCGTTCAGAATGACAATGCTAGGTTTAAAAATCAAAAATCAACCTTTTTCCTCTGTAATCTTCATCAATTTTTCCTTCATCAAAAACGAGGTGTCCGTTCACAAAAGTTTGTAATACTTTAGAATGAAAAGTTTGTCCTTCTAGTGGAGACCAACCACACTTGTAGAGTAAATTTTCTTTTTCTACTGTCCATGGGTTGTCAAGGTCAACCACTACTAAGTCGGCATAAAAACCTTCTCGGATATAGCCTCTATCTACAATCTTAAAACAATCTGTTACCGCGTGACTCATTTTTTCTACTACTTTTTCTAAGGAAATTTTTCCATTATGATAGTGCTCTAACATAGCAACCAAAGCATGTTGTACCATTGGGCCACCGGAAGCAGCATTAAAATAGGTGCCTGTTTTTTCTTCGACAGTATGCGGGGCATGATCTGTAGCAATAACGTCTATTGTTCCATCAATAACAGCATTTAATATAGCATCTCTATCTGAAGCTTTTTTTACTGCGGGATTCCATTTTATAAAAGAGCCTTTTGTTTTGTAATCTTCATCAGAAAACCACATGTGGTGGATGCACGCTTCGGCAGTGATTCTTTTTTCTTTTAGGGGTGTTTTGTTTTCTAACAAGCCAATTTCTTTGGCTGTAGATAAGTGGAATAAATGAAAACGCGTATTGTGTTTTTTTGCTAACTCAATCGCTAAAGAAGAAGACAAATAACAGGCCTCTTCGTTTCTTATTTCAGGGTGACATTCAATAGGAACATCCTCTCCATATTTTTCTTTGTAGGCGGCCATGTTGTTGCGAATGATTGTTTCATCTTCGCAGTGTGCAGCAATTAAAAGCTTGCATTTAGAAAACAATTCTTCTAAGGTTTCTTTGTTGTCAACCAACATGTTTCCCGTTGAAGAACCCATAAAAACCTTAACCCCACAAACCGTTTTAGGGTCTGTTTTTAAAACCTCTTCAATATTGTCGTTTGATGCACCCATATAAAAAGAGTAATTGGCAAAAGATGTTTTTTCTGCAATATCGTATTTGTCTTGTAACAATTCTTGGGTTAGCGTATTAGGAACGGTGTTGGGCATTTCCATAAAAGAGGTTGTTCCCCCGGCAACAGCAGCTCTAGATTCGGAATGGATGTCAGCTTTATGTGTTAAACCAGGCTCTCTAAAATGGCATTGATCATCAATAACTCCAGGCAATAAGTAGTTGTTATGAATATCGTTAACCTCGTGAGTTTTTTCTATTTCCGTAAGGTCTTCATTGTCCTGAAAAATTTTCGAAATTCGCTCTCCTTCAATTAAAAGGTGTCCTTTAAAAATTTTTCCTTCGTTAACTATTTGTGCATTTTTGATAAGTGTTCCCATGAATATTTTTTTGTCATTCTGAACGCAGTTTTTCCAAAGCTTTAGCTTTGTTTGAAAAACAACATGAAGAATCTATTACGTAATCTCATTATTTAAGAATGTCCAACCTTTTATTTGTTTTTCTCGGTTAATTTCTTGTTCAATAGATGCAAAATTATCGAAATATAGTAGATAAAAGCATTTGTATTTAGAGGGAAATGATTTTTTTGCTGAGCTCTGTTTGGTGTTCGTATAGCCTCCTTTTTAAATCGTTTGTTCCTCCTGTGTGTAAAACAGTTTTGTCAAAATTCGTTAAGATGTAAACATAATAATGGTTCATTGGCTTTAGATTCTTCGGGTCATTTTGTTGTCAAACTTTAGTTTGAACAAAATTTAGCTCAGAATGACTTACTTTTTTTAGTACCTCCTAAACCAACTTTTGATTTTCATTTGTAAGACACCAAAGATAGCTTCTTTAAAAATTCCGCCACTCATTTTTGATGTTCCCTCTTGTCGGTCGGTGAAGATGATAGGCACTTCAACGATGTTGAAACCAAACTTACTTGCTGTAAACTTCATTTCAATTTGAAAGGCATATCCTTTAAATTTAATGGCGTCTAAATCAATAGTTTCTAGTACTTTTCGGATGTAACATTTAAACCCAGAAGTGGTATCTCTAATGTCCATCCCTGTTATTATTCGCACATACATAGAAGCATAATAAGACATTAACACTCTCCCCATTGGCCAGTTTACGACATTTACTCCTGATTTATATCGAGATCCAATTGCTAAATCAGCATTTTCTTTTGAGCATGCATTATATAATTTTATTAGGTCTTCTGGGTTGTGAGAAAAATCACAATCCATTTCAAAAATAAATTGGTAATCTCTTTGTAGCGCCCACTTAAAGCCATGAATATAAGCCGTTCCCAAGCCTAGTTTTCCTTTTCTTTCCTCAAGGTGTAGTTGGTTAGGAAACTCTTTTTGTAATGTTTTTACAATTGCTGCTGTTCCATCTGGAGAGCCATCATCAACAATGAGTATATGAAAGTCTTTTTCTAACGAAAAGACCTTTCGCACCATTTTTTCAAGGTTTTCCCTCTCATTATAGGTTGGTATGATTATAATGCTATTAGACATTCTTCAAATAATCGGAACATGTAAATATAATTATTTGAACTTAGCAAACGATAATGATGGGTAAAATAGTGTTAAATCATGTTAATCGAACAGCTATTTGATGACGCTTACCCTCCCGATGTATTTGTGGTTTTCACCGAAGATGTCTTGGAGATCCACTTTCCATACGTAGGCATCCACTTGCACAGGAGTTCCATTCCCTGTTCCGTCCCATCCTTCGAAATAATTGTGGGTTTCATAAATGAGTTCCCCCAATCTATCAAAAATCATGAGGTTGTACTCATCCAGATCAATGGCATGCCCTTGCGGCAAGAAGATGTCGTTGACTCCATCCCCATCAGGCGTAAACGCATTAGGCGCAAAGAAGGTGTAGACATCCTTTATTTTCACGGGTTTAGCCGCAGAATCAGTACACCCATAAATGTTTTCTACCCTTAACCATACCATAAACGTACCCGTATCCGTATACAGATGCACAGGATGTTGCTCATTGGCCTGAGTGCTGTCCCCAAAATCCCAGAACCATAAATCAGCCCCAATGGACAGGTCCGTAAAATGGATCCTAGCATTATGAATGTCTGTCATACTAGGCTCAGCGGTAAAGTGGGCCTGAGGCACAGGATGCACCGTTACATAGTTGATGCGCTCCAGCTCATCCGAACAACCATTAGTAGTGACCGTTAACTTTACCGTGTAGCTACCCACCTTTGGATACGTATGGTAAATAACAGAATCACTTAGGTTGGATGTTGACCCATCCCCAAACTCCCACAAATAAGTAAAATTAGTACCCATTAAATCTGTTCTATTGGTAAAAATGGCATCTACTGGTGGACAGCCAGAGAAAGGACCGTCAAAGTTCACCACAGGCACATATTTTACCAGAGCAGTATCAGTATACGAACTCACACATCCTGCTTGACTAGTCGCTGTTAATTGTACATAGTACTTCCCTTCTGAATTGTATACATGTTGTGGTTCAAACACATTCGATGTATTTCCATCCCCGAAGTCCCATAAGTAAGTTGCTGCTCCTGTGGTCAAGTTATCCAATACAGAAGGGTCTCCATTACAAACAGCTCCTACGGTGAACATCGTAACAGGTGGTTGTTCAACAGTTATACACACTTGATCAGTATTAGAGCATCCAGCCAAATCGGTTCCTGTTACTTGATAACACGTATTCGTTGCGGTAGGTTGTACCACAGGATTTGCACTGGTAGAGAAATCTGTATTTGTTGTTAAGTTTCTCCATACATAAGAGTTACCCCCTGTTACCGATAGAGTTACTGATTCCCCAGGGTAGTGTCCACAATTGTGTGTCTGAGGAATCATCTCGACAATTAAAATTGAAGCTATAATTTTTTTGAAAAATTATATTAATTCATTTAGTTTTTTGTCAAATTTAAAATTATAAATTGG
>Ga0114931_10002884_pt1 | contig 21856 bp, 13 predicted proteins | sample 2SBtaG_FD_89579 | JGI IMG/M metagenome (GOLD analysis project Ga0114931, IMG submission 89579) | Deep subsurface microbial communities from Kolumbo volcano to uncover new lineages of life (NeLLi) - 2SBTROV14_V59a metaG | ecosystem: Environmental > Aquatic > Marine > Volcanic | place: Kolumbo... | reverse complement strand
GCAGAAAGATATTTGGGAGAAACGGTTGAGAAAGCAGTGATCACTGTACCTGCTTATTTTAACGATGCCCAGCGCCAGGCCACCAAAGATGCCGGAGAAATTGCAGGCCTTGAGGTCGTGCGTATCATCAACGAGCCGACGGCAGCGGCCCTGGTGTATGGGTTGGACAAAGAGGACGAACAGGTTGCCATGGTATACGATCTGGGTGGCGGTACTTTTGACGTGTCCATTGTCGAGATCAATTCCGGTGTGGTGGAGGTAAGAGCAAGTCATGGAAATAACCAGCTTGGTGGTGATGATTTTGACAGGCTGTTGGTTGATCATCTGGTCAAAGATTTTATGGAAAAATATAATATCGATCTGGAGGACGATTCGAAAGCGCTTGCTCGTCTATTCAAAGCCGGAGAATCTGCCAAGATACATCTTTCCGATTATCCTTTTGCCGCAATTGCCGAAGAATTTATTGCAAAAAAAAGGTTCAAGGCACTTCACCTGAAAAAGGAACTTTCCCGGGAAGAATTTAATTCGATGATCCATTCTCTTGTTTATTCGACTCTTGATTCAATTGACATAGCCCTGGGTGACGCCGGACTAAAACCGGCGGATGTGCACAAAATTTTAATGGTCGGCGGTTCTACCCGCATTCCCCTGGTTTGGGATGTTGTGGAAGAAAAAATGGGCAAGCAGCCGCATTCGGAAATTGATCCTGAGGAATGTGTTGCCATGGGCGCTGCAATCCAGGGGGCAATCATTGCCGGCGAGGATGTGGACGCGGTTCTTGTGGACGTTACACCTTATTCTATTGGAATTGAAACTGCCGAGTTTAAGTTTGGAGATATTTATGACGATCGCTACAGCATAATTATCAAAAAAAATACAGTTATTCCTGTCTCAAAGTCCGAGGTCTATTACACCTTTCATCCGGAACAAACCGCGGCAGAAGTTAAAGTTTACCAGGGAGAAAGGAAAACCGCCTCGGATAATATTCTCCTCGGATCTTTTCTGTTTGATAATATTCCGATATCAAAAGAAGGGAACGTTGCCGAATTTGTTATTCAGTTTGATCTTGATGTGAACGGAATTTTGCACGTCTCGGCAACGCACAAAGACAGCGGCCGTAAAGAAGGTATTTCCGTCAAGACATCGCAAATCAAGCTTTCCGATGAGGAAAAACAGGATGCAAAGGATAAACTTTCATCTCTGGAAATTTCCGAACAAGATGATGCTTTGCCTCTTTTAAATAAAGCTGAGAGTTTGCTTAAGGATCTAGACGACACTGCGGAAAAAGAAGAATTGGAGCGTCTTGTTCAAAAAGTCAAGACAAATGCGCGTGAAGACGAGGAGGCTTTTGAACAGTCGAAAGAAGAACTGTTGCAAAAGTTGTTCGAGTTGGAAGAAGCATAGATGGCATTGGAACTACCTCGTTCATCTAGATCAAGTGCTGAGAATGAATTCCTGGAGTTTAAGAAACGCGGAAGGCTTTTTTCAAGAAATCTTTGGTCTGAGGAAGCAAAGACACTCACTGCACAAGAAATGTCTTGTTTATTAAATTGATTTCAGTAATTTGTTTTCAATATCGGCAATCTTATTAGCTTGTAAAACAGGAGCATAATCATGAAATTCAAATCCAGCACTCTCATAACTGCAACCATCATTGCAGCTATTATAATATTGTTTTCCATTTTTATAAAGTATTATGGCGATTGGTTGTGGTTTCAAAATTTAGGATTTTCGGCAGTATTTGTAACAATGCTATGGGCGAAGGTATTCACTTTCCTGGGATTCTTTTTGATCTTTGCGATCATTGCAATTGTAAATATTGCGATTGCTCGCAAATTCGGCAGATTTACCCGTTCCATGAAACTGGCGTTGCCGAATGAGCCTGAAAATTCATTAGAGATTATATTTAAGGAAAATTATGCCAAATATGTTTGGGGAGCTCTCATTTTATTCTTTGCAATTATAATGGGATTAAGCGCTTCCGGTTCCTGGGAAACCTTTTTAAAGTTTTTCCACGCATCAAAATTCGGCCTGGCCGATCCCATTTTTCATAAGGATGTTGGATTTTATATCTTTAGATTACCTCTTTTTCAATTTTTACAGGGTTGGTACCTGTTTATGATCATTCTGCTCCTTGGCATGGTTGGGCTTTCCTATTATCTGGATCAATCCATCACACTAAAAGATAACAAGGTGGCCATCGATCCAAAGGCCAAATATCATCTCTCCATTTTGACAGGATTATTTCTTTTAGGGATTGTTTTCGTCTATATCTTAAAATTATATGAAATATTATATTCCTCGCGCGGTGTGTCTTATGGTGCCTCTTATGCTGATGTACACGCGCAAATTCCAGCCTATTGGGTATTATTAATTCTTACGGCTGTGGTTTCCATTTTATTCCTCGTTAGTCCGGTGATAAAAAAATGGAAATTTATTGGTTATGCAGCCCTTGCTTATTTTGTGTCATTGGTCATCATGGTCTGGGTTTATCCAAATTTAGTTGAACAATATCTAGTCAAACCGAATGAATTAACAAAAGAGACCCCTTACATTCTAAATAATATTCATTTTACGCGAATGGCGTATGATCTGAATAATGTTCGCGAAGAAACTTTTCCGGTAGAGCAACAGCTCACATACCAGGATATTCTTAACAATACACCAACCATTCACAATATCCGGCTCTGGGACAGACGGCCGTTGATCCAAACCTACAAACAATTACAGGAAATTCGGCTTTATTATAATTTTAAAAACGTGGACGTTGATCGCTACCATTTTCAAGAGTATACACAGGTTGCCTTAGCCGGACGTGAACTGCCTTCTTCTCGAATCCCCGCTCGTGCCCAAACCTGGGTGAACGTGCATCTTAAATATACGCATGGTTATGGTTTGGTCATGAATCCCGTTAACGAAGTCACAGAAGAGGGTATGCCGAATTTCATCGTAAAAAATATACCACCTGAATCAAACGGACTATTGAATGTAGTAAGACCTGAAATTTATTATGGTGAAGATACTGATGGATATACAATCGTCAGAACAAAAACGAAAGAATTCGATTATCCCAAAGGAAACGAAAATATCTATACTACTTATCAGGGAAAAGGCGGTGTTAGAATTTCCGGCTTGTTTCGGAAATTAGTATATGCATGGAAATTTTCTGATATTAAAATTTTGCTAACGGGCTACATCACCGATCAAAGTCGCCTCATGTTCCATAGAATCATAACAGATCGCGACCGGACAGTTGCTCCGTTCCTTAGCTATGATTCAGACCCGTATCTGGTGGTTGGCGAGGACGGAAAACTCTATTGGATTCATGATGCATACACAACTTCCAATATGTATCCTTATTCTCAACCCGTGAGCCAGGCACCGGGGCAACGGGGCCTCAATTATATGCGAAATTCCGTTAAAATTGTTACTGATGCATATAATGGAAATATGACTTTTTACATAAAAGATCCATCAGATCCGATTATTCAGACTTTTGGCAAGATATTCCCGACTCTTTTTAGACCATTTGATGAGATGCCGGATTTTTTAAAGAAACACATCCGCTATCCCACGGACCTTTTCACAATCCAGGCTGATTTATACAATGTCTATCACATGACTGATCCCCAGGTGTTTTATAATCAGGAAGATTATTGGAATATCCCCCACGAAATCTATCAGAATACAGAACAACCAATGTTTCCTTACTATATCATCATGAAATTGCCCAAGGGCAAATCTGAGGAATTTATTCTCATGCTTCCACTAACTCCATCCAAAAAAAACAATATGGTTGCCTGGATGTGTGCTCGTTGTGATGCTCCAAATTATGGTCAGTTGATTGTGTACCAGCTACCCAAAGAGAAACTGATCTTCGGACCTATGCAGATTGAGGCACGAATTAATCAAAAGCCGGAAATTTCTTCCGAATTGACTTTGTGGGGGCAAAAAGGCTCTAGCGTCATTCGTGGAAATTTGCTGATCATTCCAGTCGAGCACTCTTTTATTTACGTGGAACCCATTTACCTGGAATCTGAGCAGAGTCAGTTGCCTGAATTGAAACGTGTTGTTGGCGCTTATGGTGATCAATTGGAAATGCGGGCAAATTTGGAGCAAGCATTGCGGGCCGTTTTTTCAATGGAAAATGTTCCGAAGGGTCAGACGAAAGTAGCATTAACCGGCGCACCCGTGGCTCATATTTCAACACTAGCGCAAAAGGCTCTGAGCCACTATAACCAGGCGCTGAACTATCTTAAGCAAGGGAACTGGGGCAAATACGGGGAAGAGTTGGATCAACTCCACCAAATCCTGCAAACCATGTCGCAGAAGAAATAAAGTTCAAATGCTTTTAATAGGAAACGAGAACAAACCTCCGTCCTGGAAATTTAGGGATGGGGGTTTTTGTCGTTGTCGAACGAACCCGCCCCAGAAGTAACTATTTTACATGGGGCGCTCAAATTCTTTGCTTGGAATATTTGTGGAAATTATTAACTTTCAATATGAACCGTTTTTCAGTTTGTTACCATTGAGGAGATTTTATTAATGAAGATTTTGGTTTTAAATTGTGGAAGTTCATCCGTCAAATTTCAATTGATAGAGATGGATAATGAAGAAGTCTTGGCAAAAGGTGTTGTGGAAAAAATAGGCTCCAGCGAAGCCATCTTAAACTACCAGCCGAAGGGAAAGAACAAGATCGTGCAAACACGCGAAATTGTTAATCATGATGTAGCAATTAGTTTGGTTCTGCGAACGCTAATGCATCCTAAAAATGGCGTCATTAAAGATAAATCTGAAATTGCAGGTATCGGGCATCGTCTGGTACATGGTGGCGAAGAATTTTCCGAATCCGCGCTCATTACGGAAAAAGTCAAAGAGGGCGTCAGAAGGTGCATCCAGTTTGCCCCCTTGCATAATCCGCACAATTTAAAAGGCATTGAAGTATGCGAACAACTGCTTCCCGGCATTCCGCAAGTCGGCGTTTTTGATACGGCATTTCATCACAGCCTGCCCCCAGAAGCCTATATGTACGCCCTGCCTATGTCTCTTTATCGCAAGCACCGTATTCGTCGCTACGGTTTTCACGGAACATCCCATGCTTATGTGGCCCAAAAAGCTGCGGAATATGTCGGCAAACCCATCGAGGAGCTAAAAATTATCACTTGTCATCTTGGAAATGGCGCCAGCATCGCTGCTGTGGACAGAGGAAAATCTGTGGAAACAAGCATGGGCTTTACACCGCTGGAAGGCCTGGTTATGGGAACGCGCTGTGGCGATATCGATCCGGCGTTGGTTCCGTATATTACCAATCTCGAAAAGTTATCGCTCAGCCAGGTTGATTCGCTTTTAAACAAGAGTAGCGGTATGCTCGGTTTGACGGAAACGACCAACGATCTTCGCGAGATCGAACTGGAGGCGGAAAACGGCAGCGAGCAGCACAAGCTCGCCCTGGATATCTTTTGCCATCGTATTAAAAAATATATCGGTGCTTATATTGCAATACTCGGCGGGTTGGATGTTCTTGTTTTCACTGCTGGTATCGGCGAGCACTCTTCTGCGGTACGAAAACTGTCGACAAGTGGTTTGGAATCTTTGGGGATTCGCATTAATGAAAAAAAGAATAAAGCGGATGAATTCGACATCGGGACGGGAAAAGTGAAAGTGCTTGTTGTGCCGACAAATGAGGAATTGGCAATTGCCAGGGATACCGCAAAAAATCTGCAAGAGATGCAACAGGAAATGGAAAAATCTCTCTCCGATGAAGCCATTGCCGAAGAGCTTGCCCATATTACCGGCGACGACAAAGCGGAGATGATGGCAATCTGGCTTAAAAATCCGCACATCAGTATTTTTGAGTTATCCGAAATATTGGCGAAAAAGACCGGGAAGAATTTTAGCCTACAAGCCCTGCGCAAGGAGTTTGAGATTTTGGGTCTCAGCAAGGTTTCCGAAAGTAAAAAAGCGGAATTGGCGCAATCAATGAAATAAACTGTCCGGGTATATTTTCAAAAGGAGAATTTGATGAATGAATTAAAAAAAGAAGAAGCAGGGTGGGTATTAGCACTTACGTGGCTAAGCGCGCTGGAAGAAGCAGCCCGCGATTTTCATGGTGAGCGGCCGCTTGCTTTTTGTGAACGCGCTTACGACCATGCAACGGACCAGTTTCTCAAGACATTGGAAAATGAATATGGTATTACTGCAAAAAATATGACCTCAATTCGTGATGCTGTTGAAGAATATATTCGCACCGGCGTTATAGGCGGGCTTTTTCAGGACAGCAGTCAATTTGAGCTGCGCGAAGTCAACCCCAATCGGTTAGAGATTAAAGTGCACGCCTGCCCGTATCGGAAGAGCTGTGAGAACCTAATGCATGGCGGTCTTTCTCCAAAAGATTTGACGTGCGCGCGCATTGGCTGTTTCCGTTCAGCAGTGCATTTGCTGGCCGATATTGATTGCAGTTACGAAGTGACCGAGTTTAATCCCGATCAGGGATGTAGCGGATACATTGAAAGAAGGTAAATAAATGACAGAAACAATTTCCCAATTAAAAAAGGAAGCAACCGCGAGCAAAGACTGGCTTAGCCGTCGGCGGGCTTTGATTCAACTCAGCCATAAGAAAGAGCCTTCTCTCTACTATACATTTATCAAGGGGCTTGTGGATCCTGTCAGCGAAGTCCGACACGCAGCAGTCATTGCATTGTCGCGCCTGGGTGATCGCCGTGCCGTGGAATACTTGTCTAAACCACGTTTCCTTCAGGCAGGTGATTCCAATGTGCGCTGGATGACGGTGCGAGCGCTGGGCGTTTTGGGCGATGTGCAAATTATCGATGCACTTATTCCTCTTGTGGACGATGAGGAATGGCTGGTGCGCAACGAAGCGGTTTCCGCACTAAAAACCAAAGTTGAAGAAATCGTGCGCAGTGCCGATCCGTCGCAAGCCAGGATTTTGGTCCGTATGCTTTCCATCCCGGAGCCTGGCATTTACGATATTGCCATTGAAGGGCTTGTGAGTATGGAAACCTCCTGTCGGCAGATTTTACTGGATTCACTCAAAAGCGTCAAAGATGTTGTGCGCAAAGGGGTCTGCCAGGTTCTTGGTTTGGCCGGAGATAAGGAAGCCGTTTCTGCATTGATCCGGGTTCTTGATGATGAAAATCCTTTGGTACGGGCAGAAGCTGTAAAAGCGCTTGCAGGGATTGGAGATGAGCAAGCCATTCCTTATATTGTGAATCGTTTGCGTGAGCGGAACGATCTTGTCCGCGAGGAGATTATCAGAGCTCTAGTCAGATTCGGCTCAAGGGTCGTCCAGCCGCTTCATAGTGAGTTAATACATGCAAAAGAGAAAACGTTGATCAGCACCATTGTACTCGCTTTGGGAAAAATCAGAAATCCGCAAAGCATTCCTCTGCTTATTGATCGACTGAGCAGTAGTTTTTATTCCGTACGAAAAGATGCTGTCGAAGCGTTGTCAAGTTACGGACCGTCCGTTGTGCAACCGCTATTGCAGAAACTGGTTGTTAATGCTGTGAATATTGATTCTATTTTAAAAGACGCGCGTACGCAAAATGGAAATGTGGCAAATCGCATACGGGCAATTAAAGCTTTGGGTGATCTGGAAGATCATCGTGCTATCGATCTCCTCAAAAAACTTGTGACCGAGCCCGACCATCATGTCGCAGCAGCCGCTGAAGATGCGCTGGTTCAAGTTGGTTGTGCTGCGTGGGGACGCTGCGGCGCTCTGATGGTTATCGGCAATGTAGGCGACGAATCGGTCGTCCCACTGATCCTGCCCTCTTTGAAAGATGATTCGCCGCATGTACGCTATGAAGTGATGCGCGCTTTGGGAAAATTAAAAAGCAAACAAGCTGTTCCGGAGATTGAAAAATATGTTCTTAAGGAAAAAGTCCCGGAAGTGAAGGCTGAAGCATTGCGCGTGCTGAGGGAACTATCCCCGGGTTCAGACAAACTGCTTAACCTCGCTCTTTCATCTATTAATGATCCATCAACAATGATTCGTCTGGTCGCTACGAGAATCCTTGGTGACTTTGCAGATGACCGGGCATTGCCATATTTGTTTGAAAAAGTTACCGATTCCTCCTGGAGTATTCGTATGAGTGCTGAGAACGCACTTTGCAATTACGGCGTCAAAGTCGTACCCGAGCTTGTAAAACGTTTACGACATGAAAAAGTTGAGGGCCGATGTCGCATGATCAGCGCTCTTGCCCGCATCGGCGATACCCAGGCCATTGAACCTCTAGAACGCTTCAGAGACGAGTATGAACATAAAGATGAAAGACTGGCGCAGATTGCCCGCGAGGCGCTGGCCGTTTTGAAAGGTGAGACAGGAAGGAAATCGGTGCAGCTTACTGTTCCTCTGTGCTGAGGGAATTCTATTAAATTTCAATTTTGGAGGCTTGAAATGCATTTGTTTGCCCATTCTCGCAAGGTTCTGTTTTTTAGTATATTCTTTTTAGCGCTTACTCAAGCGGGTCTTTCTCAGACGCTGCGAAACCCTGTTCTGGAGTTTGCCACAGGGACGTGGTGCCCATGGTGCCCGGAAGGGCACAAGGTTATTCGGGAACAAGTTCTGCCGAATATTCCGAATGCAATTATTCTCGGTTATCATGGCCCCGCAAATAATGATGCCGATCCAATGTCTCACTTTGCAGGAAACTCGATTATTGCTTATTTAGGATTTACCGGCTACCCCACGGGCATTGTTGACAGATCCTCAGGGATCATTGATCGTGATATATGGCTTTCGGCTATGAATAATCGCCTGGCGAAACCTGCCACTGTCTATATTTCTATCTTGCGAGAATATGATGTCGATACCAGGGAACTCGATGCCAGCATCAATTTTACTGCACTGGATAATTTGAGCGGCAAATTCATGTTCAATGCGATTCTTCTCGAAGACGGTCTTGTTTTTCCGGATCACCCCCAGTCCAATGGTGGCTCTGACTACGTTCACCGCCATGTTGTCCGCGCGATGATGAACGGCGCTTTGGGTGAGGAAATCATCGACGGCACGTGGAATAAAGATGAGGTGATAAATAAAACTTTTTCTTATTCTGTACCTGATGAATTCGTAGCCGATAGCTGCCACATCGTTATTATGGCTTACAAAGCCGGGTCGCCGTTGAATTCCAATGCCGAAATTCAACAAGCTGAACAAATACCGTTGTATGCTCCCAAAGCAATTCTTGCTGCTGCAAATTTTTCCGATGTCATTGCGGATAATACAACGCCGGTTCAATTTCAGGCATATCTTTACAATAAAACCCTTACCACGGATACCTACACGATCGGTCTGTCATTCGACGGCCCGGAAGGATGGGCTCTTGAATGCACAACTGTGAACGGCACTTTTTCCCCGGGGGCAACGGATGTTGTGAGCATAGATTCCGATGACTCGACGCTGATTACACTGAGTGTCAATCCCAATGCAATCGATGGGTTCGGACAATCGACGATTCACTTTTCATCAGACAGCGATCCCAAAGTACAGGGAAGTCTTTTGCTGAGAAACGTTACAACAACCGGCGTCGGCCTTTTACAAATCGATGTAGACGGTCGCGATGGAAAAGAGGATACGCTGGTGACAAATTCACTGAGAGATGTTTATCGCGGTAGCTTCGGAATTGTTTCCAGACAGGCCCTGCAAGTACCGGATGTGGATTTGAGCCGCTTTGCTGTTATTACCTGGTCGGCCGGTACTGCCTCTGTTGCCTTTTTGCCTGAGGAAGTGGATGCATTGAGTATGTATTTGCAAGGAGGGGGAAATTTAATTATTGCCGGACAAAACATTGGCCGCGATGTTTTTGAAAAGGATGGAGCGAGTCGGTTTGCGCAGGATTTTTATCATAATTATTTACATGCGAATTATGTTGCCGATGCTTCATCGAAAAAGATGATGAGAGGGGTCTCGGGCGACCCTATTTCCAGCGGTATCAATGTGATTGTTAACGATATTTATCCCCGCTCTCCGGATGTGATTGCTCCGGCAGACACAAGCGCAGCAACGCTTTTAACATATATGAGCGGCCCGGAAATCGGTGCAATCCGTGCCGAAGCCAATAATTACAAAGTCGTTTATCTTGGCCTCGGTCTCGAACAGATAAAACGGGATGCTACTCGTGATACATTATTGGCCCGCACAATTCGCTGGATGACATATCAGGAGCCCGGTGTGGCAAAATCCTTTCGGATGAACATTGATTCGTTAGCTTTTTTCGGAGAGGAGGGTGACTTTTTTGACCGCTATGCCGAGATTTACAACACATCATCCTCTGATTTGAATTTGCAAATTATCCGTACCCGCAACCAATTCCCGGACGGCTGGTTTTGCTCTCTCTGCTTGGGTGATCTGTGTTTTGCTCCTTCAATGGATACCATTCGTATTGCAGACATTATCGGACCACTTGCACCCGGCGATTCGCTGGATTTTCATCTTCAGGTGGGGTCTAATGCTACGGAACCGGGTAATGGATTGGTAACCATCAAGATTGAGAATGTTGATGAGCCGGACGATTCCACCTCTCTGACTTTTACCTTTTTAACGAATCCGACGGATGTTGCGGATCGAAACAGTGCAGCAATTGAATCTTTTGATCTTGCACAAAATTATCCCAATCCATTCAACCCGGTGACGATGATTCGCTACACTTTGCCGTTTGTTTCAGGCGATAACAGCGTATCTTTGATTGTTTTTAACAGCGCCGGGCAGACTGTTCGAACGCTGGTTCATTCACCACAAAATGCCGGGCAGCACCAGATAACATGGAACGGCAAGGATGATTACGGGATGGATGTACCAAGCGGTGTTTATTTTTATAAACTGAAAGATGGTGCATACCAGGCAATTCGGAAAATGATACTGCTGCATTAAGGACGGTGAATGAAATAACTTGGCCATTTGTGCTTTATCAGGTTTTGTTTTTAAGAGTTGTTTCGGTGCGCTCGATCAGATTCATTAATTCACGTCCCTCAAAAGATGCTTTGAGATTTGCCATTATTCTGAGGAGTTTTGTTTGAAGGGCCTTTTATCACTTTTTATTTTGTTACTCATTTTTTCCTGCACAACACAAGATGGGATATTGGAAAGCGAACAACAAAAGTTCGGTTCTCTTTTTATTACCTGCAATGTCGACAGTGCACAAATTTATCTCGATCAGAAGCCGACCGGCAAATATACCTCATCAAAGGATTCCGTCCTTTTGGACAGCGTACAAGCGGGAACTCACTCAGTTCAGCTTCAACGGGAGTGTTATGAAACCGCAGAACCGGAAAAAAATATTGTTATTCAGGCGAGCAGCCAAACGCATCTGCATTTTGTAATGAAATTACTGGATTCTGTGAGCAATCTGTTTATATCCACGACCCCGGACAGTGCGCTCATTTTCCTCGATGGATTGCCGCGAGGCTATTCTCCTGTTTTTCTGAATTGTGTTGCCGCCGGGGAACATCCCCTTGAAATTCGCAAAGGAAGCTATGCACCGGTGACGGCAATCGTTACCGCGATGGGGGGTAAGACGGATACGCTGCAACAATCACTTGTTTTGCAGCGCACGGTCCTTGTGGAGCATTTTTCCAGTAGCACCTGTGTTCCATGCGTGGCTGCGGATGAAGCGATTTCGGATTTTCTGCAAAACCATGGTGTCGCCAAAACGGTCAGCATTAATTATCATACGGGAATTCCGGCGCCAGGTGATCCCATGTACCTGGCCGCGAAAGAGGATAATGATGCACGCATGACATATTATAAAATTTTCACCAACCCGATTGTCTGGTTTGACGGTGTTATTTCGGAACTGGGGACTTCCAGTCTGGAGGCAAGGCTTGAAAGTGCATTTCAAACCAGAACGATTGTGCCGCCAAAAGCTGCCATAGAAATTCTGCATTACAAAAAATCGAACGACATTTTGTCCGGCACAGTCAGGGTGGAAGCGTTATCCGAACTGCAAAATATCAAATTACAAATAGCTCTTGTCGAAAAAAATGTCGACTATGAAAATTCGCCCGGACAAAACGGGCAGAAACATTTTTTCGATGTCCTGCGCACATTTTATCCAACGCCTGATGGCACTTTAATTTCGCTTTCTATCGGCGAAAAATATTTTATTCAATTCAGTATAAAGCCGGAAGAGCAGTGGAAAGTGGATCAACTGCAAGTTGTTGCTTTTCTACAGGAGCAGAGCACCAAAGAAGTGCTGCAGGCCGTTTCAACGCTTTATCCATAAAATGAGGAATACATCATGCAACGGATGTTGGTTTTATTCTTTCTTTTTTTAACCGTTTTTGCCTTTGCCGCACCGACTACCGCCCCTGATTTTACTTTACCCGATATTGCCGGCAATAATTATCAACTGGCAAAAAATTTCGGCAAAGGGCCGATTCTCATTAATTTTTGGGCGACCTGGTGTTTGCCGTGCCGATCGGAAATGAAAGCACTGAAAAAAATCTACAAAAAATACAAGGATGATGGGCTGCAGATATTATCCATTTCGGTTGATGATCCTCGAACTGTCAGTAAAGTCAAGGGAGCAGTCAGAACGAATCGTTATCCGTTTACTGTTTTGCTGGATACCAACAGCGAAGTCTTTCAGCTTTACCAGGGAACGAACCCGCCATTGTCCATTCTCATTGACAAAAACGGTGAAATCGTGTACACGCATACCGGCTATCGCAAAGGAGATGAGATAAATTTGCAGAAAAAAATTGCGAAACTGTTAAAATGATAAATAAATTCTTTTTGTTATGGATATTTCTTTTTTCTCTGCCTGCAATGTCAATTTCGCAGAAAATTTCCGGGAATATTCACACGGAATATTCTGCTGCGAAGAAAGCGCAGTCACGATATTTTGAAAACTGGAGTGATTTTGCATTGAGCAAAGGTGGATTCCGACTGGGGGGAAGGTTTGCCTTTCATGAACCACCGGCTTCGTTTTCACAGCAGGACACAACCTGGGGGCTGGTGCAGCGGTTTTTAAACTATCAACATGGCGGCCTGAGTATAACTGCAGGAAATTTTTACGGCCTGTTGGGAAGAGGACTTGTGCTTCGTTCCTTTGATAATCGCACTTTGCGCTGGGATTCAAATATCGACGGCTTAAAGGTTGATTATCGTTCGCAAGTCGTTGACGCGAAAATTCTGGCCGGCCGACCGCGAAAGACACGCCTTAATGTTGCCGAGCTGAAAAAGAAAAAACCACGGGCTGCCGGGGAAAAGCTTCCTGCGATTTATGGCGGAGAAGTTAAACTGAAACCAATCGATTTGCTGCATCTGGGTGGCACCTATCTTTACACTGCCGGGGATAAACAACATGCCCGGGGGTATTCACGTGCTTCTCTTTTTGGCAAGATGAATTTTGATATCGCTTCTTTGTACTGCGAATACGCTGTTCTGCCTTATCCGGCGTCATATCATCTTTCAGATGGGACAGCCCTTTATTTTGCAGGAAATCTTTTCCTTGGAGACTTGAATATTACCGGAGAATTCAAATCCTATAAAAATTTTGCCTTTTACGACGGATTGTTAAATAATCCACCTACAGTAACCCGGGAGCATCTTTTTACTCTTTTAAATCGTCATCAACTCGTACAGAATGCAAATGATGAAAAAGGGTATCTTGTTGAGATGAATTATCCTGTTGCCGAAAGCGGTGTTGCAACGGCAGGGTATTGTATTACCCGCGATAGCTTGCAAAATACGGTTTATCAGGAGTGGTATGGGCAGTTTGAAATGGACGAGTTTCTTGGGGGTGAATGGCTGTGGGCTGCCGGACGACAAAAAGAATATATGCGGAGTTATCTGAATTTTGTTGCAAACGCGACATACGGAATAACAGACTATTATTCTATCAAAGTGATTTTGGAACACATGCACGCCAGGGATGAGGCAACGCAGCCGGATCGCATGTATTATGATCAACTCATTACCATTGGATTGAGCAGAGCACCCAAATGGACGCTCTCATTCCTGGGCGAGCACAGCACCGACCAGACCGTCGATGAACATTATGTGCCGGGACAGGCCAAAACAAAACATTTTTACTGGGCAGGGGGACAACTGGACGTGAATGTGTATAAAAATATCGACCTCTCCGTTTTCGGAGGGACGCGCCGTCAGGGCAAGATTTGTATCGGCGGCGTTTGCGTCGTCAAACCGGAATTGCAAGGGGTGGAAGTTACGCTGATTGGAAGATTCTGAAAATATTTTGCAAATGATAAAATATAGTTTTTACCTTTACTAAAGCTATTATATTTAAAGACAAAATGATTAAGGACAAAATAATTGAATGATTAATTTGTTAACTTAAATTCGAACAAGTCTATTGAATTTAACTTTTTTGATGCTAAAATCAACAACCTCTGTGATCGGTTACATAGGGATGTGTTTATATTTTTAAAGTAATGGGAATTTATGGCGCAGTTTCTGAGCTATGTAAGCAATCATTTTGTCTTTTTTTGTTGAGTAAATACAAAATAGTTATGATCTCTTGTTACCCACTCGATCCGTAATAAACCTCCCCCAAAAATAAAAACCTTCTACAGCATGCTTTGTAGAAGGCTTTTGTTTTTGAGCGGGAGACGGGAGTCGAACCCGCGACGTCAAGCTTGGGAAGCTTGCATTCTACCACTGAATTACTCCCGCTTGTATTTTATCAGTTTTTTATTATATTAAATTCAAAAGGAAAAGTCAAGGGAATTTTAAATTTGCAGAGGCGATAAAATGACCATTTCGGAGATTTTTAGCAAAATTTATAAAATTTTGGATTTTACGCTTTTCAAAGTAGGAGATACATCTATAGGCCTGGGCGCTCTTTTTACTTTTATTGTCATTCTTGCAATAACTGTCTTATTATCAAGGTTTATTGCAAAACTGCTTGCAACAAAAGTTTTGTCACGCATGCCCATTGAGGAGGGAAAACAATACGTTTTAAAACGTATTACGGAATACACGCTGATTTTGATCGGTGCTATTGTTGCCTTTCAAACAATCGGCATCAATTTGAGCGGGCTTGCTGTTATTTTCGGATTACTGTCTGTAGGTATTGGTTTTGGCCTGCAAAATATAACATCCAATTTTATCTCTGGACTGATACTTCTTTTCGAGCGTCCGATTGAGGTCGGGGACAGAGTTACGGTTGGCGATATTGAAGGAGATGTGGAAGAAATTAATATTCGTTCAACAACTATTCGCTCCCTTAACAATATTTCAATTATCGTCCCCAATTCGGAGTTTGTATCTTCGCAGGTCATAAATTGGTCACACGGAGATCGAAAAGTAAGGCTGGACCTCGATGTTGGCGTTTCTTATGATTCTGATCTGGATACGGTTTTGCAATCGTTAACAGATGTTGCCATGGAAAATGAACAAGTACTCAAGCGACCGGCTCCTGAAGTTATATTCATGGAATTTGCCGATTCCTCATGGAATTTGCAGCTTCGTGCCTGGATCGCAGATCCAAAGCGACATTTTCAGATTCGTCATGCATTAAATTGTGCTATTGTTAACAAGTTTCGTGCAAATAAAATTGAAATACCTTACCCGCAGCAGGATTTACATTTACGCTCTTCAATACCTCTGACTGTAAAGAGTAGAAGGTAATTTGAATGCTTGACATTCTTGTGGAATTGTTTTAATATCCGTTTAAAGCGGAATCAAATGAAACGAATTTATCTTTATTTGGCATATCTGGAATGAACTCAGGGTCAGGAAAAGTCAACTCTATGGACAATAACAATCATGTCAAGAAATTCGGCACATTTGGCGGCGTTTTTACACCTGATGTATTGACGATTCTCGGCGTGATCATGTACCTGCGCCTGGGCTGGGTTGTTGGTAATGCCGGTTTTCTCGGGGCGCTGGCTATTATTTTGTTGGCCAAGTCATTGACGATTTGCACCGGCCTGTCTTTATCTTCCATAACCACAAATATAAAAATCGGTGCGGGCGGTGCATACTCTATTATTTCCAAATCACTGGGACTTGAGGCAGGGGGGAGCATCGGCATTCCGCTTTATATTTCACTCACGCTTTCCGCCGCGCTGTATATCATTGGTTTTACCGAAGCGTGGCTGCGCGTTTTCCCCCATCACTCAGAACTCATTGTTTCCTCCACTGCCTGGTTGGCACTGCTTGTTATTTCCTATGTCAGCGCTCATTTGGCCATCAAAGTGCAATATTTCATCATGATTATCATGGGGCTTTCACTTTTATCATTTTTCTTTACGCCATTTCATCCTGTGTCGGAATTCATATTTGTCGGAAAATTTTCCCAGGCCGGCTTTTGGCAGGTATTCGCTATTTTTTTCCCCGCAGTCACCGGGATTATGGCCGGGGCAAATCTTTCCGGCGATTTGAAAAATCCCCGGCGTTCACTGCCGCTTGGTACAATGAGCGCAATTATTGTCACCATGTTTGTTTATATCGGCATTGCTTTTGTCATAGCGCGCATATCGACGCCCGGAGAAATGTTGAATGATCAATTACTCATGGTTGATAAGGCGCTCTGGGGCCCGGCAGTCATTGCCGGAATTATGGGAGCGACACTATCTTCGGCGCTGGGAAGTATGCTTGGCGCGCCTCGTATCCTTCAGGCTCTTGCCGAACAAAGGACTGTGCCTTTTTGGAAAATATTTTCAGAAAAGACGGATAAAAATGAACCGCGAAATGCCATTATTCTGACTGGTATCATCATTGAATTGGCGTTGTTGCCCGGCAACCTTGATTTTTTAGCATCGCTCATCACTATGTTTTTTCTCATTACTTACGGCATGTTAAACCTTGTTGTTTTCATCCAGCAAAGTATGAAGATCATTAGCTTCCGCCCAACCTTCAAGATTCCCCGTGTTATTCCTCTGCTGGGAGCAATCGGCTGCATCGTGGTCATGTTTCTGATCAATGCAATTTTTAGTTTCATTTCAATTGTTATTATCGTTGCTTTATATTTCTGGCTGGAAAAAAGAGGTTTGGGATCTGATGCGGGAGACATTCGCGGAGGTCTGCTTCTTGTTTTGGCGGAACGTGCGTCCCGGCTGGCAATGAAATTTCCCAAACACCAGATCACCTGGAAACCTGATCTTTTGGTTCCCGTTGATGATCCTAAAATATGGGCCGGGCCGTTGCTGTTTATCAGGAGTATTACGCACCCATCGGGTAGCATTTTTGCTTTCACGATTAAGAAAAATCATATTGAGGAGACACGAAAAAATCTTCGCGAACTTTTATTGCCGTTGCAGCGTGAGGAAACACTTGTTCATTGTACCGTTTTGCAGGATGACAGCTTTCTCCATGGTGCAAAATTGGTCATTCAAACTTTGCGCGGCGGAGCCTTTCGGCCGAATATTTTATTTTTAACTTTGGGGAATGATACGGATAATGATAATCTGATAAAAAGTCTGTTGGCAACTGCAAGTGCAAATGAAATGGGTACCATCATTTTGCGTCAGCATCCGAGGATGGCGTTTGGAATGCATAAAACGATAAATATTTGGCTGCGGGATAAAAGTCCCAATTGGCATCTGGCGCTGCTTATTACATTACATTTGCAGATTAACTGGGCGGGCAGGATAAACCTGGTAACCGCAACAACGAACGAGGGCGAAAAAAAGCGGCTGCTAAAGTTTCTGAATAATCTGAACGATCAGGCGCGTCTGCCTTCGATGACGGAATTTTACGTCCTTATTGGCTCGTTTGACGAAGTTCTGAAAACAGCACCCCGGGCGGATATTAATGTTTTTGGCCTTGGCGATCAATTGGATTTTGAGTTTATGCATAAATCCACCAACCTGACCCAATCTTCATGCCTTTTTGTCAAGGATTCGGGATGGGAAAGTGCTTTGGCTTGACCACAAAAAAAATCCCAACCCGTTTAAAACGGATTGGGAATAAGGTTTGCTTCACTTTTGAGCATCAAACGCGTGTAACGTTTGCTGCCTGAAGGCCTTTGGGTCCGTCTTCAATGTCAAAACTTACCTGGTCACCTTCATTAAGCACGCGATAACCATCGCTTTTGATTGCTTTGTAATGAACGAAAACGTCAGGTCCATCCGGCCGTTCGATAAATCCGTAGCCCTTTGAAGCATTGAACCACTTTACAGTACCTTGTTCCATGAGTTCTTTCCTTTTGATTTTGTTGCATCCCGCTCTTAAGAGCGGAACAATTTTCGTACAGCCGGTATGGTTGACCTTTACACAAAAAAATCGCAACAACATATTTATACAAACATGTCGGCTGCGATTTTTTCTTTTTTGTTCAAAATTGTGTTCAATGATAGAGACAATTAGCGTAATAGATAAGTGAAAATTAAAGCTCAACAACGGTGTACTGTTATTGATATAAATGTAAGTAATTAATTTCTAAAGCACAAGCTTTTTTTGAAAAAAATGCAATATTTTTGTTGAAAATTTTATCAAGTGAATGGTCGTTTTTATTAAAAAAATGTTGCTTTTTGTTGCTATTCGATTATTTTATGAAATATCAGAGATATCTCCAAAATTGCAGCAGCACAAGGATTACCCTCATCAAGCAAGTGTTCTTTGGTTTTTTTGAAATCCCAGGAACCGGATCAAGTTAGTTTTGTTTTCGCGAACAACATCATAAAAGGAGAAAGAAAAATGCGTCTCATTAACAAAAAGTCGGTAGAATTTTTTGTCAAAGCGAGTGTACTCTTTTTATCTATTTTATTTTTGCAGATTGGCTGTGTGAAGAAACAAAACACAGAGCGAGCAAAAAACCAGGTCGTTCAAAAAACAAAACAAGCCGGACAAGGGCAGCTTCTTACTGCAGACTTGGAAAAAAAAGCTGCCGAACTCGCACAGTTGCGCAAGGAAACCGAGGCCTTGCTCAGCTCTTTGAAAGAGAAGGAGCAGAATCTGAACGTGCGCGAGACGCATCTTGACTCTCTGGAAGCTGATCTGCAGACCAGAGAAGAAGCGCTTGCTCAGCAGACGCAGAATTTTAAAAACATGCGATCTGCAACCCTTATCATGCTTTTTGCCGTTCTGGTTTTACTGGCTATTGCAATCGTTCTGCTCATGAAAGCACGAGCTTCGGGGCAAAAGAAACAGGAAGACGCAGAATCGGAGCCATTGGAAGCAATTGCGGAAAAACCTGTGCAAACTGAGGTAACAGCGGATGTAAAAGAGGAGCCGAAACAAGCTCGCTCTGCTGCAAAAGCTGAAGAAAAAGCTATGGAAGATAAAACGTCAGCTTTGATCGCGGAGATAATAGACGAAACTGGTGAGGCCAAGGGGTCGAAAAAGGAAGAAAATCCAAAAGAGGCAAAACCGAAGAGAAAACGGGTTAGTAAATCAACAACAACCACAGCAAAAAAAACAACGACAACTCGGCGCAAAGCGACCAGGAAAAAGAAACCCGAGGCCGGGACTGAGAATAAAAAAAGCACGTGATTTGCTGTTGATAGATTTTTATGATTTATGCCTGGAAGTGCAATTGCTAATTGCAATTGTTCTTATTGCGAGAAGCTGTGCAACAGTCTACCCTGAATTATCGGGGAAATAGTTTCCTTATTCCCATTCACCCTATTAGGTTGCTTTGTTTCGCTCGGAATGACACGCTGCTTTGGATTTGCTTTTATTTACCTTCCAGTTACGGGTTAGTTTGTAACAATATTTTTTCAGTGAAGTCCTTGCGAGCGAAACAGGGTGGAGAGGAGCAATCTCATGCTTTACAGGCAGTTATGAGATCGCTACGTTGTTCGCTCTCCACTCCCTATAATAACAAATATTTGTTACATTTGAATCCATAAAAAATAGTCTCAGCAGAATTGTTAATTTTGAGAGATGAATGTTCTGTCCTAATTGCAAAGCGGAATATGTGCAAGGTATCGTCGAGTGTGCTGATTGTCATGTGCCCCTCGTTGATAAGTTGCCGGATGAAGAAGAAAAAGGCTATCATGAGCCGGACGATGGCCAAGCGAATTATGTGCGTCTGACAACGCTGGTAAATCTCAATGATATTTTACTAATCCAATCTATTTTTGACAGTGAAAATATCTACTATCACCTGCGAGGATGGAACTTTTTTCTTAATCGTTTGGCAGCCGAAGAGGTCGTTCTGTTTGTTCGAGAAGATCAGGTTGAAGACGCAATGAATCTCATCCAGGACCTCGAAATTTCAGCCTTTCGATTTTCCACAAACACAAAGACAGAGGGTGAAAGAGACTCCCCAATTCGTTCCGGCTAAAATGATAACGGGCAAAATAATAAACCTCTGAACCAGAGTTTGAAATTATTTCGCCCTGTTTTTTCATCCGGAATTATTTGCACAGGTTATTTATTCAACCCTTTGAATAAACTTTCTTATAAATATTTTTCGTTCTCCTGTCTCCATTTCCCGTTTATTTAAACTTGTTGATCATAACTCCTTTTTCGTGGGCAACTTTTTTTGCTTCGGCATAGCCTGCATCGTAATGTCTGGCGATCCCTATGCCCGGATCAGTTGTAAGCACGCGTTGCAGGCGTTTCGCTCTTTCAGTCGTGCCGTCTGCTACAATAACCATACCTGCATGCAGGGCGTAACCTATGCCCACGCCACCGCCGTGGTGAAAGCTCACCCAACTTGCTCCATTTACAGCATTCAGGGCAAAGTTTAGTAATGGCCAATCTGCGATGGCATCACTGCCGTCCAGCATGCCCTCGGTTTCCCTGTTCGGGGAAGCGACCGAACCGCAGTCGAGGTGATCTCTGCCGATGACCAGCGGCGCTTTGATTTCGCCTTTGCGCACAAGATCATTCATTCGCAAACCGAATTCAGCGCGTTCTCCATATCCCAGCCAGCATACTCGCGCCGGCAGACCGAGATGAGGTATTTTTTGCGATGCTAATTTTATCCAGCGCGCCAGCGATTCATTATGTGGAAACATTTCCAGTATTAATTTGTCCAAACGGTCAATATCACCGGCATCACCGGACAATGCAGCCCAGCGAAACGGGCCTCTGCCTTCGCAGAAAAGCGGTCTGACATAGGCAGGGACAAATCCGGGATATTTAAAGCTCCCGTCGGATTTGCGAATGTTTACACTGGCCAATTCCGCCTGGGCGCGCAAGTTGTTGCCGTAATCAAAAGTGACCGCACCCTGATTTTGCATTTCAAGCATGGCCTCGGTCTGTTTGGCAATCGTCTCCAATGCTCTTTTCTGATAATCCTGCGGATTCTTTTGGCGAAGCTCATCCAGTTCATCAAGGTCACCTATAGGGACGTAATCCAGCAGATTATGCGCTGAAGTTTGATCTGTGAGAATATCCGGAATAATACCGTGCTGCACCAACCAGGGATGGACTTTTCCCGCATTTCCTACCAGCCCGATGGATAGCGACTCGCCTTTGGATTTTGCTTCATTGACCCATCTTACCGCTTCCTCAATGTCGGATGTCATGCGGTCGCAATAGCCTTCTTTGACTTTTTTCTCAATACGTTCGGCCCGTACTTCCACGACCAGGATCACCGCGCCATTCATGGTCGCAGCAAGGGGTTGCGCACCTGACATGGCGCCCATGCCGCCTGTCAGGATAAATTTTCCTTTAAGAGAATTTACTCCCAAATCTTTCCTTCCCGCCGCTGCAAATGACTCGTACGTTCCCTGGATAATGCCTTGGGTAGCAATGTAAATCCAGCTTCCGGCCGTCATCTGGCCGTACATCATCAGGCCCATCTCGTCGTATTTGTTAAAATTCTCCTGGGTTGCCCATTTCGGCACAATGTTCGAATTGGCGATAATGACCCTGGGCGCATCGGGGTGAGTCGGTGCAATGTACACAGGCTTGCCCGATTGCACACAAAGCGTGTGGCGGTCATCCAGGTCTTTGAGGATGTCAATGATTTGT
>Ga0114931_10002883_pt1 | contig 21857 bp, 21 predicted proteins | sample 2SBtaG_FD_89579 | JGI IMG/M metagenome (GOLD analysis project Ga0114931, IMG submission 89579) | Deep subsurface microbial communities from Kolumbo volcano to uncover new lineages of life (NeLLi) - 2SBTROV14_V59a metaG | ecosystem: Environmental > Aquatic > Marine > Volcanic | place: Kolumbo... | reverse complement strand
GGTGTAAGCTGCCTCGGCCTTCGCCATCCCGCAGAAGCCTTCTACCCAAACACCGAGGAGCTGGTACCGATGCGATTCTCCGTTGCCCTCGCCGCCCTGGCCGTTTCTTGTCTGCTACCGCCTGCCGTGGCGGCCACGCCCTGGTCCACGGACGCAGGAGCCGGCCATGGCGCCGGCCAGGATCGCGAAGGCGATCTTGACAAGCCCCTGCCGAGCGTCGCCACCAGGACCGAGGGCATGGTGCGCCGGGATGGCTTCTTGCCGTTTTGGCTGGATGCGCGCGGTGGTCGCCTGTGGCTCGAGATTCCGCCTCCCGGGGCTCGCCAGGTGGCCGCGCAAGCCATCTACGTCGAAAGCCTGCGCCGGGGCTTGGGCTCCAATCCCGTCGGCCTCGATCGCGGACAGCTCGGCGAGGCTCGGCTGCTCACCATCCGCCGGATCGGACCGACCGTGCTGTTTGAACAGCCCAACCTCGGCTATCGCGCGCTCGATGCCTCAGACGCGGAGCAGCGTGCCACCGACGAATCCTTCGCCACCTCGGTGTTGTGGGGCGCGAAGATCGCTGCGCTCGACCCCGATGGCCGCGCCCTGGTGAACCTCACCAGCTTCCTGCTGCGAGACGCCCACCGCGTGGCCACCAGCCTGGCCGATGCCGGCCAGGGTGAGTTCATTCTCGATCCGGAGCGCAGTGCGGTCGATCTCGATGCCGCGCGAGCTTTTCCGGACAACATCGAGCTCGAAGCGATCTTGACCTGGGCGGGGAGCGAGCCTGGGCCGCTGGTGCGCCAGACCGCTCCGACGCCCGAGGCCATGACGTTGCTGGCGCACCACTCGCTGATCCGACCTCCAGACGACGGATACCAGCCGCGGAGTCTGGACCCGCGCATCGGCATGTTCGGCATCGAGATGATCGACTATGCAGCCGGACTCGACCAGCCGATCCACCGGCGCTGGATCGCTCGCCACCGGCTGGAAAAGGTCGATCCTCGCGCTGCCCGCTCGCGGGTGGTGAAGCCGATCGTTTACTACGTGGACCGCGGCGCGCCCGAGCCGGTGCGCAGTGCATTGGTCGAGGGCGCGTCGTGGTGGTCTGCGGCCTTCGAGGCCGCAGGCTTTGTGGGCGCTTTTCGGGTCGAGCTCCTGCCCGAGGATGCCGATCCGCTCGATGTGCGCTACAACGTCATCCAATGGGTGCATCGCGCCACCCGCGGCTGGTCCTACGGGGGTGCGGTGGTCGATCCGCGCACCGGCGAAATCATCAAGGGTCATGTCAGCCTCGGCTCGCTGCGCGTACGCCAGGACCGGCTGCTGTTCGAGGGTCTGGCCGGGACCGCCAAGACCGGCAGCGGCGACGTCGATGATCCGGTACAACTGGCACTCGCGCGCATCCGCCAACTGGCAGCCCATGAGGTCGGGCACACCCTCGGTCTCGCCCATAACTTCGCGGCCAGCACCTACGATGACCGCGCCTCGGTGATGGACTATCCGGCGCCGCGGGTGCGGATCGGCGAGGATGGTGCGTTCGATTTCAGCCAGGCCTATGGCACTGGAGTCGGTGCCTGGGATCGTCACGTCATCCGCTACGGCTACAGCGAGCCACCGCCCGGAGCCGACGAAGAGGCCTTCCTCGACGCCATCGTGCAGGATGGTCTGGCGCACGGATTGCTATTTCTCACCGACGCCGATGCGCGTCCGGACGCGGCCGCGGACGCGCGCGCCAACCTCTGGGACAACGGCGCCGACGCAGTGTCCGAGCTGCACCAGGTGTTGGCCGTGCGCCGGCTCGCCCTCCGCCGCTTCGGCATCGGCAACCTGCTGCCGGGTCAGGCGCTGGCGGAGCTCGAAGAGGTGCTGGCACCGCTTTACTTTCACCATCGCTACCAACTCGAGGCCACCGCCAAGCTGATCGGTGGCCTGTACTACAACTATGGCGTACGCGGCGATGGCCAACGACCCACCGAGCAGGTCACGGCGGCGCGCCAGCGTGCGGCGCTGGGCGCGGTGTTAGCGGTGCTCGAGCCCGCCAACCTCGATCTTCCCGATGCGCTGCTGGCGCTGCTGGCGCCGCGGCCCTTCGCTTTCCGACCTTCGGTCGAGACCTTTGCCGGACGCACCTGGCCCGCCTTCGATGCCCTGGGCGCCGCGGCCACGGCCGCTGACCAGGTGGCCGCGCTGCTCACCGTGCCGCAGCGCGTGGCCCGCCTGATCGACTTTCACCGCCGAGATCCATCGCTGCCTGGGGCCCACGAGGTGCTCACGGCGCTGGTCGATACGACCTTCAGCGAGGTTCCCGAAGCGCCCCGCGCTGCTGCGCTTCGGACCGTGGCGCAGCGGGCCGTGGCCGAGCGTCTGATGGCCCGCGCTGGCGATACCGCGACACCAGCGGCCGTTCGCGCCTACTTCGAGTCCGCGCTCGCAGGACTGCGTACGCGACTCGAATCCGCTGCCGGGGATCGAGACCCTGGGCACATCCCCGCGCACGCCCTCGCCCGCGACATCGAGCGTTTCCTGGAGCGCGCCTACACCCAAGCGCCATCGCCATCGCTGGCCAGTGAAGCGCCGCCCGGCAGCCCGATCGGCGCCGCGGTGCCGTGGACCACGCTCGGCGCCTGCGCGTCGCCGCCAGCGAGCTTCGTTTCGCCCGGCCGCGAGTGGCGATGAACGGCGGTCTGCGCCCCGTTCGGGCCGCGCAGAGCGCGTTCGTCGCGCTGGCAGTGGTCGCGGCCTGTGCCCCCATGCCCGGAGGGGCTGGACAGGCACCGGCCTCCGGCACGGCGCTGCCGGGCAAGGGCCTGTCCAGCCCCCCCGGGACATCCAGTGCCTCCGAGACGCCGGCACCGCCTGCGACAGCAAGCCGGCTGAAGATGCAGATCGTCCAGCGCTACCCCCATGACCCGCATGCCTTTACCCAGGGTCTCCTATGGCATGAGGGTTATCTCTACGAGTCGACCGGGCTTTATGGCCACTCCAGCCTGCGGCGGGTGGCGCTCGACACTGGCCAGGTGCTCGATCTCCGGCCTCTTGACGACCAGCTTTTCGGCGAGGGCTTGGCGCGGGTGGGGGAACGGTTGATCGCGCTGAGCTGGAAAGCGGGCCTGGCCACAGTCTTCGATCTGCGCGATCTGGCTCCGATCGCAGAGCTCTCCTACCAGGGTGAGGGCTGGGGCCTGGCCTACGATCCGCGCACCGACCGGCTGGTGATGAGCGACGGCACGAGCCGCCTTACCTTTCGCGACCGGCATTCGTTCGCGCCGCTTCAGACAGTGGAGGTCACGCTCGAGGGCCGGCCGCTGGCGGAACTCAACGAGTTGGAGGTGGTGGGCGACTCGGTGTGGGCTAACCTCTGGCAGCGCGAGCGCATCGTGCGCATCGATGCTTCCAGCGGACGGGTCACCGGCGTGGTGGATCTCGACGGCTTGCTCTCCGCAGCCGAACGCCGCGGAACAGATGTTCTAAATGGCATTGCATATGATCACGAGAAGGATCTTTTCTACGTCACAGGGAAGCTGTGGCCGGCCCTGTTTGCCGTCCGCTTCATTCCGGCTGAAGCCCTGCCCGCACCGCCTTCCGGCGCCTGAGTTCGAACAGCACGATGGCTGCCGCGGTGGCTACATTGAGCGATTCGACCCGTGTCGCCAGGGGAATGGTGGCCCGACGCTCGCACAGCTTCTCGACCGACGCCGACAGCCCCCGAGCCTCCGCGCCGAGCGCCAGCACCAGCGTGCCGGTGAGCGATGCCTGGTAAAGATCTTCGCCGCCATGGGCCGCGAGCCCGATCCAGGTCGGCGCCACAGGGCCCAACTGTGCTCGGACCGCGGCTGCGGTCACTGCCATCGCCACCGGCAAACGTAGCAGGCTGCCGGCCGAGGCGCGCAGTGCGCGTGGATGGTTGGGGTGCGCGCAGCCGGTCGCCAGCGCCAGACCCGAAACCCCTGCGGCTTCCGCCACGCGGGCCAGTGCGCCGAGATTGCCGGGATCTTGCACACCGTCGAGAAAGAGATAGTGGCCGCCGGCCACCGCCGGCAATCGCATGAGGTCCTTCGACGGAGGCCGGACCACGGCGAGGATGCCGCGCGGCGTGTCGCTGTCGGCCAGGGGTTCGAGCAGGGCGGGCTCGACCACACGCGGCGGATGGGGCAGCGCAGCCACCAGCGCGCGGCCGGCGTCAGACCCGAGAAAGGCCGGCGTCGCCAGCACGCTTTCGGGCACCAAGCCGGCCTCAAGCGCCTCGCGAAGCAGGTGCGGACCCTCGAGCAAGGCCAGATCGTCTTTACAGCGTCTCGCGCGCCGCATATCCTTCAGGTGCGCGTTCGCGCGACTACGAATCATGACCTACGATCATACGGACTTCTGGCGTCGTCTCCAATCCGGAGTCGAGGTTGCGGTGGCAAGCCGGCTCCCGGACAAGCTATTCGGGGTGCGCGATGCCTTTTACCGGTACTTTCGAGACGGCCAGGGACACGGCGTGCCGGTGACCGTGCTGCCACGCGGCGACAGCGCACCAGCGCCTCTGCCGCTGACCGATGAGGCGATCTTGAACCAGGCACGCGCCCGTGTGCGCCGGCTCGCAGCACACCACGATGGCGATCACACCTTTTGCGTGGGGACCGAGGCCGGCTTGGTCCAGATCGAATCGGAGGGCGAGCGGCGATTCCTGGTTCGCACCTGGTCGGTGATCCGCGGCATGGGGGAGGAGACTTGGGGCGCCAGCGGCTCGGTGCAGATCCCGGAGCGGGTGATCGCCGAGCTCGATGCGCTCGGCGTGGCCTCGACCTTGCAGGCTGCCGGCACCCGTCGCCATGGTGGCATGGTCGCAGCGCTGACCGCCGGTCTCGAAGATCGCCGCAGCGCCACAGCCCTCGCCACCCTCCACGCCCTCGCCTCCTTGTTCCACGGCATCCTCGACCATCCGCCGGGCCGTTCGTTCTGGCGTCCAAGCCCGCGCTGAGCGCCCTGGGACCCGGGTCGCGGACCCGGAGCCAGGGCGCGCGCGGCGGGTGCCGAGCAGACCAGATCGCCAAGCAGGCCGTACCCTTGGGTATGTGTGGAAGCGTGGGCATTGTTCGGCCGTCGGCCGGGGTGACCCGCAGGACCCGCGCCCGTTCCCAGCCGACGTGGCTCCGCAGGTCGGTTGCCTGCGCTTTGAGACCGCACAACGACTGCGTCCTGCAGGACCTGCGGAGCCTGCGGAACCTGCGGAACCTGCGGAACCTGCGGGAAAGGAGCGCATCATGCATTTGGACCGGTTGAAGAGTGGCATCGTCGGCGGACTGTTGGGGGGACTCGTTTTCGGCGTCCTGATGGGCGCCATGGGGATGTTCCCGATGGTCGGGCAGTTGGTCGGGTTGCCGACCAACCTCGCCGGCTTCGTGGTGCACATGGTGATCGCCGCCATCATCGGCGCCGGCTACGCGCTGATCTCGCGCTTCGCCGCGCGGACGCTGCGCAGTGGCATCCATACCGGCATCCTCTACGGCTTCTTCTGGTGGTTCCTCGGGCCGCTCACCCTGATGCCGCTTTTTCTCGGCCAGGGTCTGGGAGTGGATTGGCACGTCAAGGCCATGCAGCACAGCCTGCCCAGCCTGGTCGGGCACCTGCTCTTCGGCCTCGTGCTCGGTGCCAGCTATGCCCGGCTGACCCGGCTCGAGCGCGCGCAGATGAGGGCTACGGCCAGCGCCTAGCGGCTGGCAGCGAAACGCTGCGCCCGCGAACGCGAAGCGCAGGCTCCTGGCCTGCTAGGTGCGTACGCCCAGGAAGAGGTAGAGCGAAAACACCGCGAAGATGGCGCCCGGGCTCCAGACTGCGATCAGCGGCGGCAGGTAGCCGCCTTCGCCGAGCGCGGTGAACACCGCCAGCACGATGAAGAAGGCAATGCCGAGCAGCAGCGACATGCCGATGCCGTAAAGCGCGCCACGCCGGCCGAGCCGGAAAGAGAAGGGGAGCGCGACCAGCGCCATCACCAAGGACATCGATGGATAGGCGATCTTGTTGTGCAGCCCTACCTCCAGCACCTGGGTGTTGCGACGCCCGGCCTGGTGCAGGCCGGCGATGAAGTCGCGCAGCTCGCCGTAGGTCATGCTGTCGGGCAGCGGCTCGAGATCGCCCTCCCCGAGGATGGCCTCGGGGGTGAGCAGGAGATGGATGCGGCGCGGCCGGTCGATACGCTCATAGTCGACCACAGCCTGTCCCTCGAACGAGCGCATCCAGCCGTTTTGGACCTGCCACCAGCCATCTCCTGAATAGGTGGCCTGCTCGACCACCATGCGGTCTTTCAAGTGGTACTGAGGGTCGAAGCGAAAAACCTGGAAGCGGTAGAGAAGCTGGCGGTCGGGACGATAGCTAAGATAGTTATAGAGTACATTGTCTTTGCTTGAGAGCCATTGCCGGTCCGAGCGACGCACGCCAGCCGTGGCAGACTGCGGCTGGTCGCGGATCAGCGCCTCGAGCTCGGCCACCCGCTGGTTCGAGGCCGGAAGCACCTCTGACTGCAAGACACCGGCAAGCCCGGCGAAGAGTGCCGCGGCCACCCCCACCGGCATCGCCAGGCGGTAGAGACTGATGCCCAGGGCCTTGATGGCGGTGATCTCGTTGCTGCGCGAGAGCAAGGCGAAGCTGATCAGGGTGGCGATCAGCATCATGATCGGCGCGATTTGGTAGAGGATGCCGAAGCTCTTGAACTTGTAGTAGGCGAGCACCACGGATGCGTCCACGTGGTGGCTGGTGATGTCGTCGATCTTCTCCGTCAAATCGGCGATCAGGTACACCGACACGCCGCCGAGCAGCGCCAGCACCAGCACCTTGACGAACGACAGCAGCACGTAGCGATCGATGCGGCCGAGAATGCGAATGGCCATCGGCTGGAGCCGCACGACCACGTCGGCACGGGCACGGCGGTCGAGGCGTTGGCTGTGGCGTTCCTGCCGCCGCGCCTCACGCACCCCGCGCAGGCGGAGCAGCCGGGTCCAAAAGCGGGTCTGTACCCACTGGTCGACACGTGCCAGCAACAGGCTCTTGTCGTTGTTGCGTTGGGCGAGGATGTAGAGGCCGGCGATCAGCATCAGGGCGTTGGCCGCCCACACCGCGGGAATCGGCGGCAAACGACCCCTGGTGGCCAGTTCTTCACCCCAATTGAGCAACACGTAGTAGGCGAGGATGATCCCGATCGACACCACGAAGCCGGAGGACTTGCCACCGCGGCTGCGCGTGATGCCCAGCGGCAGCGCGAGCAGGCCGAAGACCACGCAGGCCGCGGGAATGGCGAAGCGTTTGTGGCGCTCGACGATGGCATGGCGTCGTGCCGCTGCGTTGAGCGAGTCGTCCGCGATCATGCGGTTGAGATCGCCGAGCGTTCTCGAACGCAACTGGCGGCCCGAGGTCACGGCGCTGTCGTGCGCGGAAGGAAGCTGGACCACGCGCTCGTAGGTGGTATTCGAGGCGACCCCATACTTGCTGGGGTCGTCGAAATCGACCCGGTGGCTGTAGCCGCTGGTCAAGCGCACGGCCACCGAGTCGCCATCGTCGAGGTACTGGGTCTGACCCCAATCGGCGACCCATACTTCGTCTTCCCCGAACGGCACTTCGTCGGCCATGAACACGCCCTTCCAGCGCGGGTCATCGGGTGGTTGCTCGAAGATGAACAGCAGCTTGTGCTGCCAGGCCGGGTAAAACGTCCGCGGGACGATCTCCTCGTTCAAGCCGGCCGACATGATCTCGAGATTGATCCGCTCGAATGCCGTGTTGCCGGCCGGCATGACCTCGAACATCAGGTAGAAGTTGAGGCCAGCGAGCAGCGCCGAGAGCAAGAGGATGGGCCGGTATAGCGACGAGCGGTGTGGCAGGAGCGAGAACAGGCTGATCCCAGAGGCCCGCAAGGCAACCAGCTCGGAGTCCGCAGACAGCCGGCCGACGGCGATCAAGATGCCGAAGAGCAAAGACATGGGGATGGTCAAGACCACGATGCGTGGCAACGAAACCCACAGCATCTGGCCGACCGTCTCGACCGGCACGCCACGGCTGATGATCAAGCCGGCGAGCTTGAACAGCGCCTGCAGCAGCAGCAGGAAGGTGTAGACCACAAAGCCCAGCCCGAGCGGACCAAGGATTTCTCGCAGGACGTAGAAGTCGAGTCGCCAGCGCATGCCAGCAGCGATTGTACCTGCTGTGCGGATGGATCCGGAGGGGCTGTGCGGATGGATCCGGAGGGGACTCAGACCCAGTACGGGCGCATGCCTCGGGTCCGATAAGGGATATTATGTAAACTTGATCTCGGCAAGACGCACCGGCCAAAACGCCTTGGAGACTTGGAAACGCAGAATCGCAGAGAATCGAGCTGGGAGAGGTCTTCCCTGCTCAGGCGCTGCGCAGCTCGCCGAGGATGGACTCGAGGGCCGCGATCAGTTCCTGCTTCGAGACCTCGCTCTGACGGAACTTGAGGTCCAGACGGAAGCGTTTGTCCTGCGGGCGGTAGCGGAAGATGTAGGGCTTCTTGCGTGTCGTCTGCTTCGGCTGCGGCCGCTGCAGGCGTCTGAGGTCATCGCGATTGAGCCCGTGTTTGTGCACGCTCTCGAGCAAGGCGATCTGCTCGTCCGCCGTCTCCAGCTTGAGCACCTCGAGCAGCAAGGACTTGGTATCGATGCCGAGCGCCTCCGCGGCCTGGCGGGCGCGGGCTGGCAGCTTGCAGAGAGCCATGCTCTCGGTCACCACGGTGCGCGACTTGCCGACGGCACGGGCGATTTGCTCTTGGGTGTAGCCGAAGCGTTCCTGCAGTGCTCGGTAGCCGTCTGCTTCCTCGAAGGCGGTCAGATCCTTGCGCTGAAGATTCTCGACCAACGCGATTTCCAGCGCTTCCTCACCGCTGACGGCCATCGGAATCACCGGCAGATCAGCCAGGCCCGCCGCCAGCGCAGCGCGGTAGCGCCGCTCGCCGCTGATGATGCGGTAGCGCGGCGAGGCGCCGTCGTCTTCGCTCGCCAGCTCGCGGACCAGGAGGGGCTCGAGCACGCCCTTGTCGAGCACCGAGCGGGTCAGCTCCTCGAGATCGCCCATGGCATTGCGGGGCTGATCCGGATCGGGCTCGACGGACGCCAGCGGCACCATGCGCCCGAGCGTTTCCTCCTCACCACGGGCAGCGAGCTGGTCGACAAAGTGGTTGTCATGACGCATGCGGACCCGCTCGGGAAGTCCGCGTTTGCGTGCAGCAGGGCTAGACACGACTCACCACCTCCTCGGAGAGCTTGTAGTACTCGTAGGCGCCGCTCGATTGGGGCGCGAAGGTGAGGATGGATTCCTTGTAGGCGGGGCTTTCCTCCAGCCGCACGCTCTTGCTGATCGTGGTCTCGAACAGCTTCTCACCGAACACCTTGACGATCTGCTCGCGGATGTCGCGGGCGAGGATGGTTCGGCGATCGTAGAGCGTGATCACCGCGCCCAGAATCTGCAGGTCGGGGTTGGCGCGAACCTTGATCTTATCGATCGTCTCGAGCAGATCATCCGTGCCTTCGAGCGCGAAGTAGCTCGACTGGATCGGGATCAGCACGTGGCTTGCGGCCACCATGGCGTTGACCGTGATCAGCCCCAGGGTTGGCGGCGTATCGATGATCATGTAGTCGAAGCGCTGATGCAGCGGGTCGACCTTGTCCTTGAGCCGGAAGTGGCTGTCCAGCTCCCCCACCAGCTTGGCTTCCAGCTTGGCCAGCGCCAGAGTCGCGGCTGCCACCGACAGCTTGGGCAGATTGGTCGGCTGGATCACGTCGGCCAAGGCCAGCGCGGGCTCGGTGAGGACGTCGAACATCGCCTTCCCGAGGCTGTGGACATCCAGGAAGGACATCGAGCTGTTGGCCTGTGGATCGAGGTCGATCAGCAGCGTCTCGTATCCCTTGACGGCGAGTGCCGCAGCGAGATTGATGGCGGTGGTCGTTTTCCCGACTCCGCCCTTTTGGTTGGCAATGGTGATGATCATGGGCGGGGCCGAGCATACGGATCCCGCCTGTACGGGTCAAGCGGCCGCGCCGCCACAGGGGCCTTCCGAGGCCGCTTCACGGGAGCAATCGTGAGCGCTTTGGGCAGGATGTCGGCGCGCCGACATCCTGCCTATGTCTTTGAGATGACAGGGTTTCAGGCGCCGAACCCAGTGTGGTTCTGGGCGCGCCGTCTCAGATGCGGTCCCAGATGCGGTCCCAGATGCGGTCCCAGAAAAGCGGCCAGGCGCTACATCGTGTACTTGCCCAGCTCTTCGGGATCCACCTCTTCCAGCCATTTGCGGAGCTTTTCCTTGTCCGCAGTTCGGCTGGCGTGGTCGACTTGCTGCGCCTTGGCGAACACCGAGCTGTGGACGAAGAGCGGCGCGTCCACGCGCAGTGCGACGGCCACGGCGTCGCTTGGGCGCGCGTCCACACTCACCCGCCGATCGTCTTTCATCCGGAGCCGGATCTCGGCGTAGAAGGTGCCGTCGTTGAGGTCGGTCACCGCGACATCGGTGACTTCGGCTTCGAGCTGACTGAGAAGCGTAACCATCAGGTCATGCGACATCGGCCGCTCTGGCTTTACGCCCTCGATGGCCAGGGCGATGGCGTTGGCCTCGAAAACACCGATCCAGATGGGCAAGAAGCGGGCCCCGGCCTCGTCCCGCAGAATGACAATCGGGTCGTTGGACGTCGGGTCGAGGATCAGCCCCTTGACCACCACCGGGATCAACGTGTCGTCGTGGTCGTCCGACGGCTTCGAAGCAGAGGTTGGAGGTTCGGTGGCCATAGCAGCATTCTGCGCTGCCAGGGCCCGGAGGTCAAGGTGTGCTTAGCGGGTGAAGCTCTCTGCGGCCGGCGACTGCCTTGTTGCCCGCTTCTGCACCGGCGGCCAGCCTTGTTTGTGGCGGCGTGACGCGGCAACCACGGAGGCTGTGCGGGAGGGCGTGCTCGATGCGCACGCGCGTGAGGGTCCCGAGGGCAGCGGGCGGATCATCGTGCTCGAAGTGCACGATGCGGTGGCAGGCTGTGCGACCGGTCTGGCTGCCAGCCTCTTTCCCCCAGCCGGTGATCAGCACCTCTTGGCTGCTGCCGACCAGCTCGGCATTGAGCTCCTGCTGAATGCCTTCTTGCAGCGCGAACAGGCGCTTGAGGCGCTGGTCGGCGATCGGGCGCGGGACGGCAGTCTCCGGCAGCCTCGGCGCGGCCGTGCCGGGCCGAGGTGAGTACTTGAAGGCGAAGACCTGGCTGAAGCGCATCTCCTCCACCAACCGCATGGTCGCTGCGAAGTCGTCTTCGGTCTCGCCCGGGAAGCCGACGATGAGATCGGTGGAAAGCGCCAGATCCGCCCGCGTCATGCGCAGTCGGACGGCCAAGGCACGATAGGTATCGACCGTGTAGCCTCGACCCATGCGGCGCAGGATGCGGTCGGAGCCCGATTGCACGGGCAGGTGCAGGTAGGGGCAGATGTTCGGGTGGCGGCCGACCTGCTCGATCATCGCCGGGGTGAAGTCGCGCGGGTAGGAGGTGATGAAGCGCAGTCGCGCAAGCCCGGGAAGTGCCGCCACACGATCGAGCAGCACGGCAAAGTCATCACCGGTGCTGGGATCTCGCCAGTGGTTGACCGTCTGTCCGAGCAGCTCGATCTCGACGAAGCCGTAGGCCAGGAGGTGGCGAACCTCGCGCAGGATGTCGTCGAGCGGACGACTCTGCTCAGGACCTCGGGTTGAGGGAACGATGCAGAAGGTGCATTTCTTGTCGCAACCTTCGATGATCGTCACCATGCCCTTGTAGGTGGTCTCGCGCGAGATGGCGTCGAGCTGGTAGTTGCGCACACGGGCGTCGGGGAAGCCAGTGGCCACCATCCGCCGGCCTTTTGTGCGCGCGGCCACGATCTGCGCCAGCTCTCCGATGCGCCCCGGGCCGACCACGAAGTCCAGGTCGGGCAGTCGGGCCAGGGCCTTCTCCCCTTCTTGCTGTGCGACGCAGCCACAAAAACCCAGCATCAGGTGCGGGCGAGAGCGTTTCAGCTTGCGATACTCGCCGAGCCGGGAGTAGGCCTTGTGCGCCGCCTTTTCGCGCACGCTGCACGAGTTGAGGAGAATGATGTCAGCCTGGCGCGCATCACGGGTCGGCAGGATGCCTTCGCCCATGAGCTGGCTATTCATACGCTGGCTATCCAGCTCGTTCATCTGGCAGCCCCAGGTTTCGATGAAGAAGCGCCGTGGCTTCATCGCCCTCCTCCACCGGACTCGATGTCGCGCGCCGGCTGCTCGAGGATGGGCGTGTCCACCGCATCCTGGGTCTTGATCGCTCCATCGAGCTTGTCGAGCTCCTCTGCATCGGGCTCGAGCTCCCAGCCGTCGTTGAGCCAACCGGCGGGCACGCCTTCCTGGCGACCCTCTTCCAGGTACTCCCCAAGCGCCTGTTCGTAGCGCTGTGCATCTTCATGCAGGTCGGAGATGCGGTCGAGCGCGCGGTCCCACGCGGGCTTGATGCGATTGTCTCGGACGTAGGGATCGTCCTCGGCATAGAACTGCTGGCGTAGCGAGGCGGCCTCGAGCTCCAGGCGATCGATGGTGTCGATCGCACTGCGCCAGCTTCGGCGAATCGACAACCCGCGCCGGCGCCAGTAGGGCTCATCGTGCTCTCCTTCCTCGGCGGCGGCCTCGGCGGCGGCATCCGCGGCGGGCGCAGCGGGCGCTGAGGACATGATGGTGACCTGCCCGCCCGCGGCATGCTGCTTGAGGTTCTCGTCGGTCACCTCGAGCACCGACGGCGCGCTGGTGGCTTTCTTGGCCTTGGCCAGGCGGGAGGCTTCGACCAGGGTCTTGGGACCAGGATCGTCACCCGGGTCGATGACCTTGACGACCTCGACCGGTGGCGGATGCACCTGGCGAACGGGTGCTGGCAAGGGGGGGGGCGCCTCCAGCTCCAGCCCGGCCTGGGAGACGGTTTGGGGTGGCAGGGTCTTGGGCTCCTTGCCGCCGCCGCAGCCAGCGGCGAGCAGAAGAACGGCGGCGGCGGTGGTCAGGGCGCGGGGGCCGATGTGCATGGTCGCAGCTCCTTGGTGGCTGGCCTGGGGTGGCAGCGCTAGTCGATGTGTTCGTGGACGCTCTGGCGCAGATGCTCGGCGATCGCCTGGGCGCTCTCGAGTCCGTCGCAGCGATCGGCAACGCCAGCGAGCTGTTGCGCGGACAACCTTCGGATCAACCCCTTGATCTTCGGCACCTGGCGCGGGCTGACCGAGAGCTGCCTGAGCCCACATCCGATCAGGAGGGGTGTCAGTCGGGCGTCGCCGGCCATTTCGCCGCACATGCTGACCTCGATGCCAGCCGTGCGGGCGTGGGCGATGACTTGGCGAATCAAGCGGATGAGGCCTGGATGCAGGGGCTGGTAAAGATCGCTCACCTGCTCGTTGTTGCGGTCGACGGCCATCGCGTACTGAATGAGATCATTGGTTCCGATCGAGAAAAAGTCGACCTCACGCGCCAGGATATCGGCGATCAGCGCCGCGGCCGGTACCTCGATCATGACACCGAGTGCGACCTCGCGTCGAAACGGCAGACCATCTGCCTCGAGCTCCTCCATCACCGCACGCAGTTGGAGGCGGAAGCGTCGGACCTCCTCGACCACACTGACCATCGGCAGCATGATCCACAGGTTGCCATAGAGGCTGGCGCGCAGCAGCGCACGCAACTGGGTGTGGAAGATGTCCGGACGGGCCAAGGTCAGGCGGATTCCGCGCTGGCCCAGGACCGGGTTCTGCTCGTCGGTCTCCATCACTTCGCGCGCGATCTTGCGACCACCGAGATCGTAGGTGCGGATGATCGCGGGATGCGGTGCCGCGCTCTCGAGCAAGCGCCGGTAGATGGCAAGATGTTCGTCCTCGGTGGGCAGCACCGGGCTGCGCTCGATGTAGAGGAACTCGCTGCGGTACAGCCCGATGCCCGAGGCGCCAAAGCGCTTCGACTCTTCGATCTCTTCCGGCAGCTCGATGTTGGCCATGACCCGAACGGCCTCGCCGTCGCGGGTGATCGCGGACAGCTTGCCTGCACTCTCGAGCTGGTGGGTCTCACGCTCGTGGTCGATTCGGCTGTGGCGCAGGCGCGCGCGCGCGGCCTGGTCGGGGTTGAGCACCACGGTGCCCGCCGAGCCATCGACGATGAGCGGTATCTGGGTCTGCTCGATCAGCCGGTCGCGGATGCCGGTGAGACCGGCCACCGCTGGCAGATTGAGAGAGCGGGCGATGATCGTCGAATGCGAGGTGATGCCGCCATGCTCGATCGCGAAGCCGACGACATTCGTCCGTCCCAAGCGCACGGCATCGGAGGGCGTGAGGTCGTCCGCGACGATCACGATGTCCTCCTTGAGCTCGGACAAGGGATGGGAATCGATCCCCTGCAACTGGCGCAGCAGCAATCTGCTGACATCGCGCAGATCCTCGCTGCGCTCGCGGATGAACGCCGAATCGAGGGCATCGAATCGACTCTGGATTTCGGTCGTGGTTTCGTAGATGGCCCACTCGGCGTTGACCTGCTCCGCCTGGATGTGCTCTGCCACCCGATCACCGAATGCGCGGTCGTCAAGCAGCAGCCTCTGGGCGTCGAAGATGCCTGCCAGCTCCTCTCCCAACTCCTCCCCCACCCGCTGGCGAAGCGCACACAGCTCACCGTGTGCCTGCGCCACGGCCCGGTGGAACCGTTCGATCTCAGCAGCGATCGCTTCTGGAGGCAGAGGCAGTTGGTAAATATCTGAAACGCCGCTTGATATGCAAACTCCTAGTCCAAAACTGATCCCATCGGCAACTCCAAGGCCACGAAAGACCTCCATCGGGGGATTGGGATGCGGGCTCATGAGGATTCACCAAAGCGCTCGGCGAAAAGTCTCTCGATCGCCTTCAGCGCGCGTTTCTCGTCGTCGCCATGGCAGCGGACGACCAAGATCGCGCCTTGCTCCGCCGCCAGCAGCAGCAGACCCAAGATGCTCTTGGCGTCGGCGCTCTCGCCATCGTGGGCCACCGATACTGTGCAGCGAAAGCGTGCCGCCGTGTGCACCAGCCGGGCCGCGGCCCGCGCGTGCAGGCCGAGGCGATTGGTCAGCGTCAGCTCCTGCTCGATCATTTCCTCGCTCCGCGCGCCGTCGTGCATATTGCGGGTTCGTCCTTGGGCTCGTGGAGCGCAGCCTCCCTGAGCGCAGCCCCCTCCCCGCCTTCAGCCGCGCACAGTTGGATGCTCCCGCGGCCACGCTCCGACACCGAGCGTGCCAGATCATCGAGACGGGTCTCTCCCGTCTCTGAGCATCCCAGGCGCAGCACCATCGGCAAATTGACACCCGAGACCACCACCACGCGCCGGTGCGCGCACAGACAACTGGCAATGTTGTGGGGGGTGCCGCCGAAGAGATCGGTGAGCACCAGGACCCCGTCGCCCTGGTCGCGCCGATCGAGGGCCGAGCGCACGCGCTGCTCGGCGCGCTCGCGAGACTCATCCCAGTCGAGGCACAAGGCCTCGAGCCCGTCACACGCTCCAGCGATCCGGCGCGCGGCGGCGAGCAGCTCGCGGGCCAGAGGTCCATGGGTGAGAATCAGAACGCCGACCATCGCGCATCGCTCCACGCGCTCGCGTTCGCGCCAGACCATGGCTCGCACGCCAAGCAGAAAGCCCCGAGCACATGGTACCGCCGCCGAGCGACCCGCGCAAATGCCGGGCCAGGGTCTGCCGGCCCAGGCCCGCTGACTTGGTGAACGCTGTCTTGCTCACCGCGTAGCACATGACAGCGCTACCGCTCGACGTCGCGGTGGTGAACGCGCACTGGCCAGCCGCGCCGCCCCAATCGTGGGGCCAGGAGCTCGACGCTGGCGACCGAGCGATGCCGGCCACCAGTACAGCCGATGCCGATGCTCAAGTAGCTGCGGTTCTCCGCCTGGAAGCGCGGCAGGAGGAAGCGCAGAAAGTCTTCCAGGCGATCGAGGAAGGGCTCGAAGTCTTCCTGCTGGGTGAGGAAGTCACGCACCTCGGGGTCACGACCCGTGCGCTCGCGAAGCCCCGGGCGAAAGTAGGGATTGGCGAGAAAACGAACGTCGAAGAGCAGGTCACAAGCACTCGGCACGCCATGCTTGAAGCCGAAGCTGATCATCGAGACGGCCATACGGCGCGCCGTTTCGTCGCCGTCGCCGAGCTCGCGCACCATCTCATGGCGAACGTCGTGGACCGACCAATCGGTGGTGTCGAAGATGCGGTCGGATGCTTTGCGCAGCGGTGCCAGGAGTGCGCGCTCGCGCCGGATGCCGTCGATCACCGGGCGGTCGCCATCGCCCAGCGGATGGCAGCGGCGGGTCTCCGAATAGCGACGCACCAGCGTTTCTTGGGACGCTTCGAAAAACACCACCACCAGCTCGTAGCCGTGAATCTGCGCCAACTGGTTGACCAGCTCACCGAGCGCCTCGCCAAATCCCGGCGCGCGCACGTCCGTGACCACCGCCACCCGCCGCAGCTCGCCGACCTGGGCCTCGGGGTCCTCCAGGAAGGTGCGTAGCAGCGGCAGCGGCAGGTTGTCGACGCAGTAGTAGCCGAGATCCTCGAGCGCCTTGGCCGCGGTGCTCTTCCCCGAGCCCGAAAGGCCGCTCAGCACGATCAGGCGCAGGCGTTCAGGTGTCTCGTTTGCGGGCAATCTCTCGCTCCAGTTGGCGCACGAAGGCGCGGGCAGAGTGGTGGCCTTGCAGCTTGAGCACGTGGTTGCGCGTGGCGATCTCGACCAGGTTGGCGACGTTGCGCCCACTGGCGATCGGCATGCGAATGTAGGGCACGCGGGCGTCGAGGATGGTGTACACCGTCTCCTCCAGACCCAGGCGCTCGTAGGTCTTGCCCTGTTGCCAGGGCTCCAGCTCGATCACCAGGTCGACCGTCTTGCGCTCGCGCACCGCCGCCAGTCCGAAGAGATCCTTGATGTTGATGATCCCGAGCCCACGCAGCTCCATCATGTGGCGGCCGGCACCCTCGGCGCGGCCGATAGCTCGCCGCTCGGGTAGCGACGCACCACCACGCGGTCGTCGGCGACCAGACTGTGGCCGCGGGTCACGAGATCGAGCGCGGCCTCGCTCTTGCCGACACCGCTCTTGCCGACCAACAGTACGCCGAGCCCGTAGATCTCGATCAGGCCGGCGTGCAGCGATCGCGACGGCATCAGTTGGTCCTCGAGGAAGAAACTCAGCCGCTTGATGATCCGCCAGGAGAGCGCCGGGGAGGCCAAAACCGGCAGCTCCCCGGCGCGGCAGGCATCGAGGAAGCCTGCCGGCGGGGCCAGGCCCTTGGTGATGACGAAGACCGGAATCGGCATGCGGGCAATGTGGGCGAAGCGTTGGTCGCGAACCGCGGAAGCCACGGTGGCCAAAAAGGCCATCTCACTCTCGCCCATGATCTGCACCCTGCCGGGCCGGATGTAGTCATAGTAGCCGGCGAAGGCCAGGCCGGGTTTTTGCACCCGCGGATGGCTGATCGCCCGGTCCAGCGACTCGCCGCAGCACAGCAGCTCGAGCTGCAGGTCGGAAAGCTGCTCGCCGAGCAAAGCACGGGCGGGCACCGAGCCTATCGGTCGGATGCGGGTCGCGTACGCGTCGATCGAGGAACTTCGCATTGCGCGCGCCGTGCTCAGCAATCCGCTGGCGGGCCGGCCCCTGGCAGCCGTCGAAACAAGGCCTCCGGGTCACGGATCGTGAGCAGCTCATCGACCTGCGCGAAGCCTTTGAGCCAGCCGGAGATGGCAGCCAGGCATTGCACATGGGCTGCCGGCTTTGCCTCGGGCGAGATCACCAGGAAGAACAGGCGTGCGGGCGCGCCATCGATGGCTTCGAACGCGATCGGTGTGCGGCTGATGCCGATGGCGAGCACCACCTCGTCGAGGCCGGCCATCCGGCAATGGGGAACGGCGATGCCATGGCCGATGCCGGTCGAGCCGAGCGCCTCGCGTTGCTCGAGTCGCTTCACCAGCAAGGCCGCGTCCTGGACGTCTCCATGACGCACCACCAGCTCGGCGAGAGCGCGCAAGATTCCATGCCGTTCCGAGGCCTTGAGATCAGTGTCGATCAGTGCCGGCACGGTCATCCGCGCGAGGTCCATGGGCGCCTAAAGCTCCGGGGAGATGAGACCAAAGTTTCCGTCGCGGCGCCGGAAGAGCACGCTGACTTGGTCGCTGGTGGTTTGCCGGAAGACGATGAAGTCGTTCTTGGCTCCCTCGAGCGCGAGCGCGGCCTCGTCGACCTCCATGGGCTTGATCGAAAAGTGTTGCACCTTGATGATGCGCGTGGTGTGTTCCTGGCGCAGACTGGTGCCGTCGAGCACCTCGACCGGCCACTGCGGGTTTTCACTGGCTGCGCGCCCGGCGCGCCGGCGCACGTCGATGAAGCGTTTGCGCGAGCGGCGGGCTTGCTTCTCCGCCTTTACGGCGACTGCCTGAATCGCATCTTCGAGCCGCGGCACGGCCTCTTCCTCCGACTGCACCACGCCGTGGCGATGGGCAATGTGCAGATCGGCGCCCAGGCCAGCCTTGCCCGGCTCGATGACCAGTCGCGCTTCGATCGGCTCATCGAGGAACTTGAAGATCTTGGCGAGCTTGGTCTGGGCGAATGCCTTGGTCTTATCGGAGATGGTGATGCCTTTTCCTACGTACTCAACGTTCATGGCTCTCCCTCGGTGGTGCTGCCTGGGCGTGTTGCCTCAGAAGATCTTCCTGCGGTCGGTCGAGGATGCGATCCCCAACTCGTCTCGGTACTTGGCCACGGTGCGGCGGGCGATCTGGATGCCTTCGCGCTTCAAGATACGCATCAGCTCACTGTCCGAGAGCGGTTTCTTGCCGTCCTCTTGTTGAACCAGATGTTGGATCTTGCGTTTGACGGTAAGCGACGAAATATCGCCGCCGTATTCGCGGTCAATGCTGCTGTGGAAGAAGAACTTGAGCGGAAACAGACCCCGCGGCGTGTGAACGTACTTGTTCGACACTACCCGACTGACCGTCGACTCATGCATCTCGATGTCCTCGGCCACGTCGCGCAGCACCATCGGGCGCAGGTGCTCGATCCCGTGGTCGAGGAAGGCACGCTGTTGGTGGACGATCGAGGTGGTGACCTTGTAGATGGTGCGCTGGCGTTGGTCGAGGCTCTTGATCAGCCACATGGCCGAACGCATCTTCTCCTTGATGTAGCGCTGCGCATCGACCTGGCGTCCCTGGTGCCGCATTTCCTTCAGGAGGCGGCGATAGGCGCGGCTTACGCGCAACCGTGGTAAACCATCATCATTGATTTGTACAATATATTTACCTCCAATTTTGAGAACATGGACATCTGGTTCTACGTAGTGAGTTCGATCTGTCGAGAAGGCTCGACCGGGACGGGTTTCGAGCGTCCGGATCACCTCGATCGCTGGCTTGAGCTCGGCCAGCGGCAGGCCGAAGCCCTTGGCGATGGCCTCGAATCGACGGCGCTTGATGTCATCCCAACGTTCGGCGATCAAGCGCCGGGCGAGGTTGTTCTCGTTTTCGCCGCGTGCGTCGAGCTGACGCAAGAGGCTCTCTTGGAGCGTCATGCAGGCCACGCCGGGTGGATCCAGGCCCCGGACCACCTCGAGCGCAGCGAGGACCTCTTCGCGGCCGTAGCCATCGGTAGGCTCCGTGCGCTCTGCGTGCTCTGTGTGGTCGGTACGCTCTGTGTGGTCGGTACGCTCCGTGTGCTCGGTACGCTCCGTGTGCTCGGTAGCTGTGACGGCCGGCGCCATGGCCGAGCCCTGGGTAACCTCACCGGCCCGCTCACCTCTGGCCCGCTCCGCGCTCGCGCCGCGGTTCTCGTCGTCGTCCGGGGCAACGGCTGGCGCCATTGGCGCCATACCGGGCGCCGGCTGTGGGCTGCCCATGGCCATGATCTCCTCGGCCGAGGCGGCCATGAACCCCTCGTGATCGAGGTTGCCGATAATCAGCTCTGCGATCTCCCGCTGGCGCGCAGTGATCTCCATCATGTGGAGCTGCCACAGGAGATGGTCATAGAGGTCGGGCTGGCGGGTGAGGATGTTCTCGAGAGGCGGACCTTCCCGCTCTTCATACATCGACGATTGGCCGCGACCTTCCCAGCTCTCGGCATAGTCACCGAAGTAGGCTTCGAGGTCGATGTCGCTCATCGCCTCATCCTTCTCCGCCGGCTCCTCGGTGGCCGCTGCCGAGGCTTCCTCGCTGGCACTTTCGACCTCAGACTCCTCCAGAATCGGATTCTCGGCCAGCTCCTCGCTGAGCACCCCCTCGAGCTCGAAGCGCGTCATCTGCAGCAGCTTGATCGCCTGCTGCAGGGATGGCGTCATCACCAGCCGTTGCGCCAGCTTGAGCGAGAGTTTCTGTTCGAGTGCCATCGGCGATCGGGTCCCTAGCCGCCCACCATCGGTCCCCGCCGGTCGCCTTGCGGACGCCGGCAGGCGGGCAGGCACAAAACTAGCATGGATCGCCGCCGCGCTGCGCTCGGCGCAGCCTCAAGCGAGAGCTTCGAAGGCGCCGGGAAGGCCTTGCACCGTGGCCCTCGATCGGGTCTCGCCAACCACGACCCGTGGTCGCTTCGCGCACCGCCAGGCTGGCATGCTCACAGACGGAAATCTTCCCCCAGGTAGATCTTTCGCACCTGGGGGTCATTGGACAGCTCGTCGGGTGAGCCAGCGCGCAGAATCTCGCCATCGTTGATGATGTAGGCACGGTCGGTGATCTTCAGCGTTTCGCGCACATTGTGGTCGGTGATCAAGACCCCGATGCCGAGCTGGCGCAGGTGCTGGACGATGCGCTGGATGTCGAGCACTGCGATCGGATCGATGCCGGCAAAGGGCTCGTCGAGGAGGATAAACTTGGGGTCGATGGCCAGAGCACGGGCGATCTCGACCCGCCGGCGTTCGCCGCCCGAGAGCGCGTAGCCGGGGCTCTTGCGTACCGCCACCAGGCCTAACTCCTCGAGCAGCATTTCGCTGCGCCGCACCTGCTCGCGCAACGCCAGGCCGTCGACGGTCTCGAATACCGCCCGCAGGTTGTTCTCGACCGACATCTTGCGGAAGATCGAGGCCTCTTGGGGCAGGTAGCTGATGCCGCGCTTGGCGCGCAGGTACATGGGCAGGGCGGTGATCTCGACATTGCCGAGCAGAACCTGGCCGGCATCGGGTTGGGTCAGCCCCACGACCATGTAGAACGTCGTGGTCTTGCCCGCGCCATTGGGTCCGAGCAGGCCGACGATCTCGCCCTGCTCGATCTCGAGATCGACGTCATCGACCACGGCGCGGCCGCGGTAGACCTTGCGCAGGCCGAGCGCCACCAGTCGCGTGCGCGGCGCAGGAGCGCTCACCGCCTGGCTCCGGACTCGGTCGCGGACTCGCCCACCGCGCCTGCCGGGACCTCTGCCTCGGGGGCTGCGGGCGGTGGCGGGCTGCTGCGCACCTCGATGGCACCGGTCTCGGTGTCGTAGCGAAAGAACCGGCACACCAGCGTGCTGCCATCCGCCTCATGCACGGTCACCGGCGCACCGTTCACCTCGATGCGCTCGTCGCTCAGGGTGTACACCGCGCGCTCGCCTTCGATCCGCCGGCCGGCGGCCAGATCCTCGAGCGTCACCGCGCCGCTGCACGTCATGCGCTCGGCCGTGCCGCCAGCGGAGGCCAAGTCGACCACCAGCTCCTTGCAGCGCAGCCGGCGCCCGGACTGAAACGCATCGACCGCATCGCTGTAGATCAAAGCGTTGTGCAGGTGGTCGTAGACCATCCGGTGGGCGGTGACGCGGATCAGGTCGCGCGGGGCAGAAGGGCTGGGCACCACCCCGGGCGACCACAAGGTCTCGACCGAACCGCTGGCCGCGATCTGCTGCTGGTCTTCGTCGCCCCGCATTTGATC
>Ga0114931_10002882_pt1 | contig 21863 bp, 19 predicted proteins | sample 2SBtaG_FD_89579 | JGI IMG/M metagenome (GOLD analysis project Ga0114931, IMG submission 89579) | Deep subsurface microbial communities from Kolumbo volcano to uncover new lineages of life (NeLLi) - 2SBTROV14_V59a metaG | ecosystem: Environmental > Aquatic > Marine > Volcanic | place: Kolumbo... | reverse complement strand
GGACTCCCACGGCGTAGATAGTGCGAGGAGGGGGACTCGAACCCCCACAGGTTGCCCCACTAGATCCTTAGTCTAGCGCGTCTACCAAGTTCCGCCATCCTCGCGGATTGCCAGTCGAAACGCTGGAGGGATTGTTTAGACTTGGCAACGCCGCCTGTCAAGCGGCACGATGGCCCAGTTGCGCGAGAGGTCGCAACCCCTGTCGGATCCAGCAATCCCGATGAATTCCCCCCGCTACAGCACCGAGCCGCCGATGACCCGCTCGGGTCTGATCATGGCGCTCTACGGCGGCCTCGCCCTGGTCGCCGTGCTCATCTCGGCCGGCCGGGACGACGTGGACATCTACCGCATCGCCGGCACGTCGACGACCACCCGACTGCTCCTCAGCCCGCTGATCGGACTGGCGGTCGGCGCGCTCGTCGTCGTGCTCACGCGCCTCGCCCATCGCTGGGCGTGGGGTCGCCAGCTGCACCGCGACTTCCGCCACCTGCTCGGCCCGCTGACCACCCGCGAGATCTTCATCCTCGCGCTGGCCAGCTCCGTCGGCGAAGAGCTGCTGTTCCGCGGAGCGCTGCAGCCGTGGATCGGCCTGGTGCCGCAGGCGATCATCTTTGCCGCGCTGCATGTCGGTCCGGGCACGCGCTACTTGCCGTGGACCATCTCGGCCCTGGTCATGGGCATCGTGTTCGGCATCATGTACCGACTCACCGGCGACCTCGGTGGGCCGATCGTCGCCCACTTCACGATCAACTTCGTCAACCTGCGCTTCATCGCACGCACCGACATTCCCGACGACGCGCCGCCGCCCGCGCCGCGCGAAGCCAACGCCGCCGAGACCGAAGCCGAGCCGGCCACCGGCGCGTAGTTCCCGGGATTTTCCGCGAAATTGCGCAGAGTTGCGCCGGCAGCGTAGGATCGGCGTACGCTCGCCTCGGCCCGCGATCTCGCGCTCAGCCTGACCTGCGCCGCGGCGCTGCTGGGATGCGGCAAACCGGCGGCACCCAAGAAGGGCTACACCGAGCCGCCGAGCATCGATATCTCCGGCTACGACACCCGCTGCAAGGTCGTCAGCGACTGCCTCCTCGTCGACCCGGACCCGTGCGCGGTCTGCTCATGCACGGCGACGCCGATCTCCGCCCGCGAAGACGCCCGCTTCACCGCCGCGTTCAAAGCCCTGCACTGCCCGCCTCCCGATCCGAACTTCGACATCTCCTGCGGCGGCTGCCCGACCATGGCCGCCGGGTGCGTCGATGGCACCTGCAAGGCGGTGCCACCACGCGCCGAGGATGCCGCGGCCCCGGCCACAACCGACGCCCAGTAGCCGGTCCGCCCCGCGCCCACCGGCAAAATTTTGCCCGCCTGCCGGGGCCCCGATACGGTGGCGCAATGGGCATCTCTCGCGCTGTCGCCGCCGGTGTGCTCGGGCTCGTGGCCACGGCCAGCACCTTCTCGGCGCTGGCCGACGAGACCTCCACCGGCGACAAGCTCCGCATCCTCTACAGCAACCGCTTCACCTTCGACGACCGCGGCATCCCGCTGATCACGGTGGAGCTGGCCAGCGGCCGCAAGAGCGTCCGCCTGGGGGCCCGCAGCGGCCTGGCGGTCCTGCCCGACGGCGACGGCGGCGCGCGCATCGACGGCGGCGGCCGCTGGGTGGTGAGCCTGGAAGGGGGCAAGCCGGCAGAGATCCGCGACTGGACGGTGGTATCCCGCCTCGACGCCGGCGACGAGACCGGCGCCACGCGAGCGCTGCGCCAGTGGAAGCAGCGCGGCTACACCGCCCGGCGATTCGAGGTCGGCACCATCTTCGGCGTCGAGGGCGAGGTGATCGACAGCCGCCAGCTGCTCATCGGCATCTCGCCGCAAGCGCATCCGCACGGCGGCGCCGAGGCCCACCGCATCGCCGCCAAGTACCACATCGAAACCTCGGTTCACCCGGAGATGGTGCGCCGCCCGCAGGGGATGGTCGTCGCCAAGAGCGGTGACGTCACCGTGCGCAATCCGTCGGTGTTGTGGTTCCACCCGGGCAAGGCCAACGACACCATCGCCGTCGACGACATCGAGGCCGGTCGCGGTGGCTCGCAGCTCGAGACCAAGCTCGAGACCCGGCGCTACTGGGGCAGCGTCTACGTCACCGTCGGCACCGACGGCAAGCTGGTGGTGGTCAACGCGGTCGCTGCCGACCGCCTGCTCGCCGGCCTGGTGCCCAGCGAGATCTTCGCCGACGCCCCCGAGGAGGCGCTGGCCGCGCAAGCCATCGCCGCGCGCACCGAGTTGCTGGAGAAGATCGGCACCCGCCATCTGACCGATCCGTACCTGCTCTGCTCCAGCCAGGACTGCCAGGTCTACTCGGGCGCCGGCCACGAGCACCCGCGGACCACGCGCGCGGTCGAGCGGACCCGCGGCATGATCCTCCTGCGCGACGGCGGAGGGCTGGTGGACGCCCGCTACAGCGCCTCCTGCGGCGGCCACGGCGAGTCCAACGACTTCATCTGGGGCGACCCACCGGACCCGTCTCTGCGCGCCTCGGTCGACGCGCCGCCGGGCAGCCCGCTGGTTCGTCGCTTCGCCACGGTCACCGATAAGAACATCGGCGAATTCCTCGATCAGCCGGCGAAGGCAGCGTGGTGTGGCGCCACCCGCTACGGCAAGGGCCGCTATCGCTGGACCAAGCGCCTCGCGACCAGCGCGCTCAACCGCCTGATCGCCGCAAAATATCCCGGCGTCGGCGCGGTGCGCGCGCTCGAGCCGGTCGAGCGCGGCAGCTCGGGACGCATCCGCGTACTGCGTATCGTCGGCGCCGACAAGACCATCACCGTTCGTGGTGATCTTCACATCCGGCGACTTCTCGGTGGTCTTCGCTCCACCCTTTTCATGGTCAAAGCAACCGGCCCCTCACGGGCGCCGACCGCGTTCACGATCCGCGGCGCCGGCTTCGGTCACGGCGTTGGCATGTGCCAAACCGGTGCAATCGGCATGGCCGAAACCGGAAAAAAGTTCGCGTCGATCCTCTTGCACTACTACCCGGATAGCCACGTTCGGCGCCTATATTGAAATTTTCCAATGCCGAACCGCTTTTCTCAGGAAACCCGTTGACCCTGACTCTCAGCTGACGGACTTATACGGCAGAGGCGCTCGCGTCTCGGTGGGCGCCCGCCAACGACACCCACACTATGTGGAGGAGGCAGTAGGGAAGATGGCTGTTGGAAAGGTGAAGTGGTTCAACGACGCCAAGGGGTATGGGTTCATCACGCGGGAGGAGGATGGCAAGGATGTCTTCGTCCACTACTCGTCAATCGAGGGCGATGGCTTCCGGTCGCTGGCCCAGGGGGAGCCGGTCAATTACGAGCTGCAGCAAGGCCCCAAGGGGCTCTTTGCTGCGCACGTTCAGCGTACTGACGGTGGCTTGGTTCAAGAACACGCCGTACAGTAAAGAAGCTAACAGACTGACGGCTGAGAGTACGCTAGTAACGAAAAGCTGAGGGAAAACAGTAGAGCTTCCCCACCCGTGAGGGGGGACCCGGTGAGGAAGCCCTACTGGACACAGCGGAGAGCCGCTATCCGGTTGGGGGACTCGGTAGCGGCTCTTCTCTTTTTTCGGAAACGGGCGATCGGCAACGGCCGGTCGCCCGTTTGCTTTTTCTAGCTCTCCGCGTTCTCGAGCACGGCCGCCGCGCCGAGACCGCCGGCGGCACAGATGCCGAGCAGCGCGGTGCGCTTGCCGGTGCTGTGCAGCTCGTTGGCCATGGTCGTGACCATGCGCGCGCCGGTGGCGCCGAACGGATGACCGAGCGCGACCGAGCCGCCGTGCACGTTGAGCCGCGCCGGATCGATCTCGCCGACGGCGCCGTCGCGACCGAGCCGCGCGCGCGCGAACGCCGACGAGCCGAGCATCTCGAGGATGCTGAGCACCTGCGCGGCGAACGCTTCGTGCATGTCGACCAGGTCGACGTCGGCCAGCGAAAGCCCGGCGCGGTCGAGCGCCTTGGGCATCGCCAGCGCCGGCCCCATGAGCAGCTGATCGGCCGGGTCGACGCCGACGTACGACCAGCTGGCGAAACGCGCCAGCGGCGTCAGCCCCAGCGCCTTGGCCTTCTCTTCGCTCATCAGCAACACCGCGGCACCGCCGTCGGTGAGCGCGCTCGAGTTGCCGGCGGTCAGCGTGCCGTTCTTGGCGAACACCGGCCGCAGCTTGGCCAGCTTGTCGACGCTGGTGTCGGCGCGCACGAGCGTGTCGCCGTGAACCCACTTGCCGCGCGGCGTTTCGACCGGCACAACCTCGTCGGCAAAGCGACCGGACGCGATCGCCGCCGCCGCGCGGTGATGCGAGCGAACCGCGAACTCGTCCTGAGCCTCGCGTGGGATCTCGTTGCGCCGCGCCATCTCCTCGGCCGCCTCGCCCATCACCTGGCCGGTGGTGCGCTCGACGATCTTGGGCATCTTGGGCAGGATCTCCGAGATCGGCATCAGCTGCGACAGCACCCCGAGCACGTCGGCGGGCGTGGCCTTGCCGAACGCCACCGGGGCGACCGCGTGGATCAGCTTCTTGGGCAGCGACACCTCGGCGTTGCTGGTCGAGTCGGCGCCGCCGGCGATGACCACGTCGGCCTCGCCGCGCTCGATGGCGGCGGCGGCCAGCGTCACCGCCTGCAGGCCGGACGCGCACGCGCGGGTGACGGTCATCCCTTCGACCGAGGCCGGCAGCCGCAGGTCGAGGGCAATCTCGCGGGCGACGTTGGGCGACAGGCCGGGCAGGATCACGCCGCCCCAGACGATGCTGTCGATCTCGCGGGTCGAGATGCCGGTGCGCTCGAGCAGCGCGCGGGTGGCGGCGACGCCCAGGGCGATGGTGTCGAGCTCGATGAGCTCGCCGAATGCTTTGACGAAGGGCGTGCGCACGCCGCCGACGACGACGGCGCGGCGCCCGTTGTTGTTCTTGGACATGGTGGGTTCCTTTTCGATTAGGCGCCGACGAAGGCGCCGCCGCAGACGCGGATGACCTGACCGGTGAGCCCGGCGCTGCCGGGCGAGGCGAGGAAGGTGATGACCTGACCGATGTCTTCGGGCAGACCGCCCTGCCCCAGCGCCGATAGCCGGCGCCCGACCTCGCGGATGACCACCGGGATGGCGACGGTGAGGCGGGTCTCGATGAAGCCGGGGGCGACGGCGTTGACGGTGATGCCGCGACCGGCGAGCTTCGGCGCCAGCGCGCGGACGAAGCCGATGAGCCCCGACTTGGAGGCGGCGTAGTTGGTCTGGCCCATGTTGCCGGCGATGCCGGCGATCGACGACAGGCAGACGAGGCGACCGCCACCGCGGATCAGGTTGTCGGCCAGCAGCCGGTCGGTGATGCGCACGACCGCCGCCAGGTTGATGTCGATCGCCTGGTCCCACAGCTCCGGCTTCATCCGCGCCAGGGTCTTGTCGCGGGTGACGCCGGCGTTGTGCACGACGACGTCGACCCCGCCGTGCTGCTCCTTCAGCTGCGTGGCGATGAGCGTCGGTGCGTCCGGATCGGTGACGTCGCAGAGCAGGACCGAGCCGCCGACCTCGCGGGCGATCTGACTGGTCGGACCATCGTCGGCCGGGCGGTCGAGGCAGACCACGTGGGCGCCCTCGGCGGCGAGCAGGCGCACGGTGGCGGCACCGATACCGCGTGCGGCGCCGGTCACCAGGGCCACCTTGCCCTCCAGCGGGCGGGTCCAGCGCGGGGCGCCGGCGTCCTCGGCGCGGGCATCGACGTGAAGCGGCTGGCCGTCGAGGAAGGCCGAGCGTGCCGACAGCACGAAGCGAATCACCGCCTCGGCGCGATCCTCGGCGCCGTCGGTGACGAAGATCACCTGGGCGGTGGCGCCCTTCTTGCCGACCTCTTTGGCCAGGCTGCGGATGAAGCCGGGCAGCGCCTCGCGGGCGGCGCGCACGGCCGGGTCGGTCGCGGCCTCCGGGGGACGGGCCAGGACCAACGCCCGGCCAGAGCGCGCCAGCGCCGGCAGCAGCGGATGGAAGAAGTCGTAGAGCGCGCGGAGGTCGGCGGGCGCCGCCAGGCCGCTGGCGTCGAACACGAGGGCATGGGCGCGAAGGTCGTCGGGGAGTGGGTCGACCTCCAGCGCCACCGGAGGCCGGCCATAGGCCTGCCCCGGCTCGAGGAACGGGACCATCAGCTCCGGCTCGCCGACCACGCGCGGATCGGCGCCGCCGACGGCCAGGGTCCGGGCCACCATCGGCAAGAGCGTCGCGCCGGGGGCGGCGCCGACCACGGCGGTCTGGTTGAAAAGCGGGCGCTCCTCCCACGGGCCGGTCGCGCGGCGCAGCGCCTCGGGCATGGGGATCGGCAGCCCCAGCCGCTTGATGATGCGGCGGGCGTTGGGGTTCTGGGACAGGTCGAGGAGGAAGTCGGACATGGTGTGCCTCGTGGATCAGGCTTCGAACGAGCCGGTGAGGTAGGCGGGGCCGCCGGCGGCGTCGCCGACGTAGACCTCGCGGTCGCGAACGTAGAGACCGACGCGCGCCGGCAGGGCCAGCGGGCGGGTGAACTTGACGTCGAGCACGCGGATGCGGTGGGCGTCGCCGGCATACAGGCCGCGAGTCAGCCCTTCGTAGGCGCGGGCCATGGTGGCGAAGCCGTGAAGGATGGTGCTCTTGAACCCGGACGCGCGGGCGTACGGGCGCACCCAGTGGATCGGGTTGAAGTCGCCGGTGAGCATGGCGAAGGCGAGACCGGCGTCGGCGGGGATGCGCCAGTAGGCCAGCTCGCGGGCGTCGTCGGGCACGCGGGGCTTGGCCGGGCGGGCGCCGTTCTGCTTGTTGTCGTCTTTGCCGCCGCCCAGCGGAACGATGGCGTAGAGGTGGCCGATCACGCGGTCGGCCTGGTCGTCGGTCCCGGTGACGACGCGCTGGTGCAGCACCGCGCGGCGGCCGTTGTCGTCGATCGACTCGAGGTTCGCGCTGACGCGCAGCGGCTCGGCCAGCGGCAGGCGGCCGTTGACCTCGAGCCGGCAGCCGCCGTTCATCACTTTCATCAGCGGGTACGGCACGCCGCGCAGGGTCTGCGCCGCCAGCGGGAAGCCCCACTGCGGAAACAGGTGCGGCGGCACCTCGCCGCGATAGGCGCCGGGGTCGCCGCCGACGTGGCGGACGTAGTCGCGCACCAGATCGGGCGACAGCGGCGGGATGGTCGCCTCGATCGCGGGGCCGGGGGTGGTGGGAGCAGAGGTCGCGACGCCGCGGAACCGCTGCATCGCCGCGCTCAGCGCGGTCTGCCCCAGCGAGGCGATGACGCGACCCTGATGGAGGAGGTGCTTGGTGGGGAGGGACATGGCTAGCTCGCGGCGCGCTCGGCGCCGTCCTCGGTGGTTTCGGTCTCGCCTCTCAGCTTGTCGAGCAGGCGCTGGCCGGTGGCGGTGATCTGGTCGTGAAGGTGGCGGCAGCGCGGCTCGGCGCGATCGAGGTAGGCCTCGAGCACCTCGCGCCGCTCCGGGTGCCTGCGCGCCTGCTCGAGCAAGAGCTTGCACACCGCTTCGTCGGCGAGCATGCGGGTGAGCCGCTCGGCGTGCAGCATGGCGTAGGCGAAGTCGCGCTTGGGATCCCAGTTCTTGGTGAAGGCGCGCGGCCACTCGGTGAGCTTGGTGCCCTGCAGCGACCGCACCTTGTCGGTGGCAGTGCGGGTCATCAGGTGCTGCTGCGCCGACAGCGACAGCACCTGCAGGCGGGCGACCCGGCGCTCGAGCACGTCGCGCGCACCCAGCGAGCGCCAGCGCGACTGGGCCGTGCGGCGGACGAACTCCTGCGGGCTCTTCATGATGCCCATCAGCGTGTCTTTCATCGCCATCAGCGACTGGATCTGGCTGGTGCCCTCGTAGATCGGCATGACCATGGCGTCGCGCATCAGCTTCTCGGCGCCGAACTCGCGGATGTAGCCGTTGCCGCCGTGGATCTGGATGCAGCGGCGCGACATCTCCACCGCCTTCTCGGCGGCCAGGTATTTGAGCAGCGGTGTCACCCGGCGGGCGCGGGCCTTGTGTCCGGCGATCTTCTTGTTCAGGCGCGCGATCTCGACCTCGCCGGTCGGCGGCTCGAAGCGCAGGCGAATGCTCTCCTTCTGCGCCATCTCCTCGTGGAACGCGCCGTACATGGCCAGCGCGCGCAGACCGCGCAGGTCGCTGTCCATCTCGTCGAGGTAGTCGGCGATCATCTCGTGCTTGTCGATGGTCTTGCCCATCGACGGCCGCTCGGCGGCATACGCCAGCGCCTTGCGGTAGGCGGCCTCGCACAGGCCGATCGACTCGAAGCCGACGCCGAGCCGGGCGTTGTTCATCAGCGTCAGCATGTGCTTGAAGCCCTCGCCGCGCTCGCCGATGAGCCACGCCGGCGCGCGATCGAAGCTCAGCGACGCCGTGACCGAGCCGTGGTGGCCCATCTTCTCTTCCAGCCGCTCGAGGGTGACGATGCGGGTGCGCTCGCCGTTCTTCTCCTCGTAGGTCGGCACCAGGAACATCGACAGCCCACCGAGGCCGGCGAACGGGTCGTCCGGGTCGCCGGCCTTTTCGGTGCGGGCGATGACGAAGTGGTATTTGCCGTGGCCCGAGGTGATGAAGATCTTCTGCCCGGTGACGAACCAGTTGCCGTCCTCATCCTGCTCGCCGACCGCGCGCAGCCGCGCCATGTCGCTGCCGGCGTCCGGCTCGGTGATGTCCATGCAGCCCCAGGCGGCGCCCTTTACGATCTCGTCGATCGCGTTGCGGAACCGCGTCTTGGTGATGGTCATGGTCTCGCGGTCGACCTCGGTGCTTCCCTCGAGCACCGAGAACATCAGCATCGCCATGGCCATGCCACCGTGGAAGCCGTGGTGAGCCATCACCGAGACGTCGGCACGGGCGAACATCTCGCTGTTGATGTAGTAGAGGATCATCGGCGCGTTCATGCCGCCCAGCTCGCGCGGCAAGCACATGCCGTGGAGCTCCAGCGCGCGGATCTTGTCGAAGATGGTCTTCAGCTGCGGCGGAAAGACTGCCTCGCCGTCGACGAGCTTCACCCCCTGCTCGTCGATCTCGAGCCCGTAGGGCGCGATCTCTTCGGCGACGAACTCGCCGACCATCTCGGCGACGTCGCGGTAGAGCTCGATCGCCTCGTCGGCGCTCTTGGGCCCGTCGGGGCTGCGGTAGTCATACTCGGAGATGGCCACGACCGGCTCCCAGTCGATGCCCTTCTCGAAGTAGTAGCGAAGGTCGTCGTTGTCTTTGAAGAAGTTGGCCATGGATGTCACCTCGTGAACAGCGCGTCGCGCGCGACGCGGAGCATCTCGTCGGTGTTGCGGCGCGCGGGATCGCGGCCGGTGCCGCCGGCGAACAGAGCGCCGATGCAGTCGTGAGTCGCCACGCTGGCGACCACCAGGTTGATCACTTGCACGCAGTAGGCTTCCGGGTCGGTCTCGGCGTGGAGCCGCCCCTGGGCTTGCCCCTTGCGGATGTAGTCGCACACCAGCTCGACCCACGGCCGAACCCGCGACTCGAGCAACTCGCGCATCTCGTCGGGCCGATCGAGCACCTCGCGGACGACCAGCCGCGCGCGGTCGGCGTCGGCGGTGAAGAACGTCACCATCTCGCCGACGATCGCGGAAAACTGATCCTGCCCACTGGTCGCCGCCGCCAGGAGGCGCGGCAACGCCTCGTTCCAGTGCGCCAGCATGTGCTCCAGCACTTCGCGCCGAAGCTCGTCCTTCGACTTGAAGTGATAGAGCAGCGACGGCTTGCGAATGCCCACCGACTGGGCGATCGCCGCCAGCGAGGTCCCGTCGAACCCCTGCGCCGCGAACAGCCGCGTCGCCGCGGCCAGAATCTGCTCTCGCATCTCCACGCTTGCCTACCGCTCGTTCAACTTTTGTCTACCATGCGGTAGGCAAACAACGCAACGCGTCATTTCGGGGACACGCACCACCCATCCATCCTCCCGTCATTTCGGGGACACGCACCACCCATCCATCCTCCTGAGATCACAAACGATCTCAGCGAAAACGTCCAATCACTCAGCGGTCATTTCGGGGACACGCACCACCCATCCATCCTCCTGAGATCACAAACGATCTCAGCGAAAACGTCCAATCACTCAGCGGTGGAAGGCGGTGACCTTGTAGGACCCTTCCGGGGTCCGGGCCAGGACCAGCGCGTCATTTCGGGGACACGCACCACCCATCCATCCTCCCGTCATTTCGGGGACACGCACCACCCATCCATCCTCCTGAGATCACGAACGATCTCAGCGAAAACGTCCAATCACTCAGCGGTGGAAGGCGGTGACCTTGTAGGACCCTTCCGGGGTCCGGGCCAGGACCAGCGTGAACCGCTCCTTGCCCACGCGCACGGCCATCAGCAGGTTGCCGGCGGCCAGGTCGATGCCCGGCGGCAGGTTGCCGAACACCTTGGTGTAGCCGGCCGGCGAGAAGACCCTGTAGTCGCGAATGGCGCCGCGGCTCTCGGACAGGATGTTGGCGTAGACGTTGGCCAGCTCCGCCGCCGAGTTGGCGATCACCTGATCGCCCGAACGGAACGGCGCCGCGCTGACGCCGATCATCTTCTTGATGTTGCGGTGGGCGAAGCCGTTGAGCCACACGTTGGCCGCCATCTGCGCCGCCGGGTCGTCGGGCGCCGGCATGTTGAGGTGGGCGCGCGCGCTGGCCGCCGCAGCCTCGTCGCTGACCGGCGCGATGGTGCCGCCCGCGGTCGCGCCGTCGATGCCGGTCTTGCGCCCGTGCAGCTTCATGTTCCGGACCATGGCGCCGTCGTCGATCTTGTTGTCCGAGACCTTGTCGAGGATGTACATGCGCACGTTGAACGTGCCGCACTGCTCCCAGTCGCGGCGGAACACCCAGTGCAGGTAGACGCGGCCGTCGACCGAGCGAATCTCGTCGGGCGTCGGCTGGAACGGCCCGGCGGTGTACAGGGTGTCGATGGCGGCGACGTCGAACATGAGGATGCCCGAGTTCTGCACGATCGTCGTCTTGTAGATCGAGCCGTCCGGATCGATCGCCACCTCGATGATGGTCTGCAGCTTGAAGTTGTTGAGCGGGTCGGTCGCCGGCCGGCTGTCGAGCTCCTCGAGGAAGCCGAAGCCCCACAGCTCGTGGATGCGGCGGTGCATGCGCGCCACGTAGAGCGCGAACGGCGCCTTGCGGGTCTTGAGCGCGGTCTGGTTGCCCGGATGGACCTCGGGGATGAAGTTCTCCAGCGCCGCGCGCACCGCCTGCTGTTTGCGCTCGAAGCGGCCCAACCGCTTGGACTGGCGCTTCTTGCCCAGCTCGACCTCGCGGTCGGCGACCTCCGTGCCGACGATGCGCCGGTAGTCGGTGAAGTCGAGGTTGGTTTTGATGCCGCGGCGGCCCTTGTCGCCGCGCTTGCCCGCCTTGCCCGGCGAGCTGCCGGTGCGCTCGCGGTCGAGCACCGGACCGCCCGGCGCGCCGCGGCCGTTGATGCCGCGCATCGCCAGCACGCCCGGCTTGTCGGCCTTGCTGCCGTCGCCGTTGTCGCCCTCGTCACCGGCGTCGCCGGCCTCGCCTCGGGGGACCATGCCGTCCTTGGTGTTGCCGCGGGTCTCGGACTCGGCGACCCGCTTGGCGTCCAGCGAGGTCTCCTCGACCTTCTCGGCCTGGGCGATCTTCTCCTCGTCGGAGCCGACGTCCTGCGAGTCGACGTTGCTCTTCTCGGAGAACGAGGTCTTGCCGCTCTGTTGTTTCTCGAGGTTGGTGTCGGTCGCGCGGGTCTGCTCGACGACGTTGCGATTCTTGTCCGACAGGAAGGTGGCGTCGTCGGGCGCCTCCTTGACCTCGTTCTCGTCGGGAACCTCGACCGCCTTCATCTGCTTGGGTGGCGGCGGCTGCTTCTTTTTGGGCTTGGCGGCCGTCGGCTCGGGCGGCGGCTGCGGCTTGGGAATCTGCGGCGGCGCCGGCCCGATCGGCTTGATCTCCGGCGGCTGGAGCTACGCCAGCTCCGGCGGCGGCACCGGCTTGGGCGGCGGCGGAAGCGGCACGTCGAGCTTGGCAAACTCGGCGTCGGGGTCGGGCAGCGCCACGACCACCGGGATGTCCGGGATCTTCGGCGTGGTCTTCTCGTCCTCGACCGCCAGGTCGATCTTCTCCGGAACCTTGCCGAAGGAGGCGACGACGTGAACGCTCTTGTCGACCTTGACGCGGCATTCGAGGGCCCAGCGATCGTCCTTCTCGCAGCCGGTCCAGCCCTCGAAGGTGGAGCCTTCCTCGCGCAGGGCACGCAGGGTGACCACGGTGCCGGGCTCGACCTCGAGATCGCACTTCTGGCTGTCGGGCCCGCAGGCCAGGCCGTTGGGCTCCGACGAAATCGACCCCTGGCCTTCGCCGCTGAGCTGGACGAAAACCTTGGGCAGCGGCGTCTCTCGCAAGAGCTCGACGGTGCCGACGATAGCTCCATGCAGCAGCAGGGCAGCCACCATCGTGATGGCCGGCAAGCCCTTGTAGCGGCGGTATCGGGGTCGCGCGGCCACCTTAGATCTATACTCGTCTTAGCAGCGGTTGGTTTCGCGAACAAGCGGCCCCTTAGGGCACACCATCGCCGAAACCATTGGACCGCGGCGGCGGCCGGGGGGTTGGCCGCCCCGGCGAACCGGCAAGAAACCCCCGCCAGAGGGCTCAGATCCGTCAGATCTTGCGGTAGACGCCGACCACCACTCCGATGATATCCACGGAGCGGAAGTCCTTCTTTTTCACCAGGATCGGCTGCATCCGGGAGTTGGCCGGCTGAAACCGGATCACGTCTCCCTCGGGGAAGTAGCGCTTGACCGTGGCCTCTTCCTCGATCATGGCCACGACGATGTCGCCCCGGTTGGCGGTGGGGGCCTTCTTCACGAAGACGTAGTCGCCGTCGAAGATGCCGTCCTCGATCATCGATTCGCCGAAGACCCGCAGGCCGAAGACCTCGCGGCTGTTGCCGATGAAGAACCGGTCCACGCGGACCGAATCCTCGACGTTTTCGACCGCCAGGATCGGCTGGCCCGCGGCGACGCGGCCGACGATCGGCACGTCGACGAACTCCTCGTCGATGCGCGCCTTGTGCAGCGGGACCACGGCGTCGTCGCGATCGAGCGAAACCGGGCGCATGGCCCGCGACTTGAGGTCCTCGCGCTTGAGATGGCCCTTCTTCTCCAGCGCCTTGAGGTGGTCGTTGACCCCGTTGGTCGACCGGATGCCGAAGTGCTCGCCGATCTCGCGCAGCGTGGGCGGATAGCCGCGCTCGCCGATCGACGCGGTGATGTAGTCCAGGACCTCTCGCTGGCGCTTCGTGAGTGCCTCCGGCATGTGCTCCCCCATCTGGATTTGCGGCTGGTTCAACTGAACAAACAGACACTACTGAACAGATCCGCACCCTGTCAAATAAAGTGCCCCGGCCGTGCGTTCTCAGGGCCGCGAAGTAGGATGGTCCCCTTCGATGCTGGCGTGTGAATTCGGGCTATTGGCCGCGCTGCTGATGGTATCTGGCACCCCTGCCGACACCGGCGGCGCCCTCTCGCGCGCGCTGGTGAGCCCGGATCGCGACGCCGTTTCCACCATCGGCGCCCGCGCGGGCGCCGCGGGGCTGGCGCCGGTGCTGGCCAACGGGACCCGCCGGCAGCGGATCGCCGCCTGCCGGGCGGCGCCGTCGGCACCGGACGCCTGGGCGCTGGTCGCTCCGCTCGCCCGGGTCGCTGCGGGCGGCGATCGAGCCCTGGCGGTGGAAGCAGCCCGCGCCGCCGGCGCCGTCGCCGCGACGCTGGATCGCGACGCCCTCATCGCCGCCGAAGCGCCCGACGACGAGGTGCGCGCGGCGCTGGCGGCCTGGCGCACCATCGGCGCCGACGCCAACCGCTGGCCCGACGTGCGCGTGCACGCTCTCGAGATCGGCCGCGACCTGGCCGCCGCCCTCGGCCCCGACGCGTCCGCCGACGACGCGCCGTTCGACGCGGCCGCGCGAGTCACCGACGCGGAGCCGGAGGTTCGCCGCGCCGCGCTCGAGCTCTTGCCCGCGCGCAACCCACCGCTGGCGCTGGCCGCCTCGGCGCTGGCCGATCCCGATCCCGCGGTGGCGATCGCCGCGGCGCAAACGATGTGCGCGGGGCTCGCGCTGGGCGATGACGCCAAACCAGTGCTGGCCGAGGCCGGCGCCGCCGGCCTCGAGCGGATGCGCGCGCTGGTCGTCGACGCCACCCTGTCCGCGCCGGCGCGACTCGACACCGCGCGATGTCTGGTCGCCGACGGCGCCGCGAGCAGCGTCGCGGCGGCCCGCCGCTTCGCCGCCCGCGCGCCGCGATCGATCCGCGCCGACGCCGCGCGCATGATCCGGGGCGGGAGATGAGCCGCAAGCCCCCGCGCCTGGCACGCACCGTCGGGTTGATCTCGGCGGCGACGATGCTGTCCCGACTGCTCGGCCTGATACGGGTGCAGCTGTTCGCGGCGCTGCTCGGCGCATCGATGTTCGCCGACGCGTTCAACGTCGCGTTCCGCATCCCCAACCTCCTGCGCGATCTGTTCGCCGAGGGGGCGCTGTCGCAGGCGTTCGTGCCCACCTTCAAGCACGCGCTCAAGCACGACGGGCCCGACCATGCCTACGAGCTGGGCCAACGCGTCGCCGGCACGCTGTTAGCGATCGTCGGCTTCCTGGTGCTGACGGCCGGTATCTTCGCCCCGGCCATCGTCGAGGCGATGGCCGGCGACTACACCGGCGAGAAGTTCACGCTGACGGTGCTGCTCACCCGGGTGATGCTGCCGTTTCTGCCGGTGGTATCGCTGGCCGCGGTGGCGATGGGCATGCTCAACGCCCAGGATCGCTACGCCGCACCGGCGCTGGCGCCGGCCATGTTCAACATCGCCAGTATCTGCGTCGGCGCGGGGTTGTACTTCGCCGGTGTGTCCGGTCGCTGGGTCGCCATCGGCTGGTCGATCGGCACGTTGCTCGGCGGCCTGTCGCAGCTGGGCATTCAGCTGGTGCCGCTGTGGCGGTTGGGCTTCCGCCCGTGGCTGCGGCCGGACCTTCGCCTGCGCGATCCCGAAGTGCGACGGATCGGCCGGCTGATGCTGCCGGCGGTCGCCGGGGTTGCGGCGGTGCAGGTCAACATCTTCGTCAACACGATGTTCGCCACCACCGAGGCCGGCGCGGTGTCGTGGCTGACCTACGCGTTCCGCTTCCTGCAGCTGCCGATCGGCGTGTTCGGCGTGGCCATCGCCACGGTCACGACCACCCGCTTCGCCGACTCGGCCGCCGACCTCGATCGCGACGGCATGGCCAGGCAGCTGGAAGAGAGCCTCAAGCTGGTCAGCTTCCTGACCGTGCCGGCGACGGTCGGGCTGCTGCTCCTGGGCGAGCCGATCGTGCGCTTGATCTTCCAGCACGGCGCCTTCCACCGGCACGACACCCTGGCGACGACGCGCGCGCTCGAGCTGTACTCGGTCGGCCTGGTCGCCTACGCCGCGGTCAAGGTGGTGGCGCCGGCGTTCTACGCCATCGACCGCGCGCGCATCCCGCTGCTCGCGTCGGTGTCGGCGGTGATCGGCAACCTGGCCATCAACATCATCTTCCACCCGCGCTACGGCTACGCCATTCTGGCGCTGGGCACGGCGGTGGCGGCGATGCTCAACTTCGGCATCCTCTACGTCGCGTTCGACCGGGCGGTCGCGCGCGTGCGCCACGCCGGCCTGCTGGCCTACTTGCTGCGCATCGGCGTCGCCGCCGGCTTCATGGCCGCGGTGGTGTGGGGCTCCGAGCGCGGCATTACCCATGTGATGGGTACGCGCAGCCTGGCCGCGCGCGCGGCCGAGGGCCTGGGACCGGTCGTCCTCGGGGCCCTGGCCTACGCCGGCGCCTGTTACGTGCTCCACGTCGACGAGCTGCGCGCACTGGCGCGACGCCTCGGACGGATGCGGCGAGGCTGACGGGCACCCCCCGATTGCGCCCCGAAGCGCGACTGTCCGCGGCATACTGGCGACCGCGTGGTGGAGCGGCTGGGAGCCGTCGCGGACCGTGGAATCCGCGGTGCCGTCGGCGCGGACCGCGACGATCACGATCGACATCGCGTCGCGGTGAGCACGCGGCCGGCTCAGGCCGGCGCGACCGACCAGGCCAGGTAGTAGCCGCGCCCGGGGATCGACGCGACCAGCTCGTTGGCGCCGAGCTTGCCCAGGCTGGAGCGCACCTGGCTCACGACCTGGCGGACGTTCTCCTCGTTGGCGTAGCGCGACTGGAACGGCAACGTGTGCGCGAGGTGCGTGGTCGCCAGGATGCCGCGCGTCGGCGCGGCCAGGTCGGCCTGGGCGACCGCGGCGGCGCACAGCTGCTCGAGCAGCGCGAACTCGAGCGGCGGCAGCGTGGCCTCGCTCCACACCGCGGCGTGGGTCGCACGGTAGAGCAGAGCGCCGGCGCCACCCTGCGTGCGCTCGATGGCGTTGGCGCCGCCGCCGAGCAGCACCAGCTCGACCTCGTCGCCGTGGATGGCGTAGCGACGAGCCGCGCCGCTGGCTTGCGCGGTCTCGAGGTGAAGGGATGGGACCTGGGGCATGGCCGCGTCGCCCCCGCGGAACAGCACCGGCACCTGGCCGAAGCGCACGTGGGCGCCGTCGCGCAGGGCGGCGCGACCCTGCACGCGAACACCGTCGAGGTGTGTGCCGTTGCGGCTGCCCAGGTCGCGCACCTGCCACTCGTCGTCGTGCCACGACAGCTCGGCGTGGTCGCGCGAAACCGAGGCGGCCAGCAGCACGACGTCGGCGTCGGTGCGACGGCCGATGGTGGCCCGCGCCGGGAGCGCGTGGGCGCGGCCCCAGGAGTCGATCAGCCAGCCGGCGCGGTGGGTGACCGGGCCGGCGCGGACGTGCTCCGGAACCAGCCCAGCGCAGGGGGGCAGCGCCGCGGCGCACGAGCCGCACAACACCCCCACCTCCAGGGTCCCCGCTCCGCATCCCACACACGCCGCAGACATGCCGTCGAAAGTCATCAAACACCAATGCGCCAGAGGGCACAAGGAGATGGACCCGGCGTCACGCGAAGCTCACGCCCGGTTACCTGGGCGCTTCACAGCTTCGCGCCTACAAACCCTGGGCATGATACGGACTGGCCTCATTTTCGCCGCCGGACTCGGCCTCACCGGGGCCTGTTCACCGAGCTGGGCCTCGCAGCCGCTGCCATCGGCCTCATCGCGCCCGCCTGACGAGTAACGCTGCTGGAGGTAATGCATCGGCAGCGCGGCGACGGGACGTTTGACACCAGACTCCTAGGGCCTGGCACTCTTCGCGGCTCCGGGGCATCCTCTGCGGGCGATGCGAACCGCGTTCTCCGTCACTGCGCTGATCGGACTGGCTCTGGCGAGCTGGCGGCTGTCATCGGCCGCCCCGACGACGCCGACCGCCGCGCCCGCCGCCGCCACCGCCGCCGCGCCCGCCACCGCCGCCGCGCCCGCCGCTGCCACCGCCGCCGCGCCCGCCGCCGCCACCGCCGCCGCGCCCGCCGCCGCCACCGCCGCCGCGCCCGCCGCCGCCGCCGCGACCAACGCGACCGCCGCGGCGCTGTACGACCGCTTTTGCCTCGCCTGCCACGGCAGCGCCGGCGACGGCAACGGTCCCGCCGCCCCGTGGCTGTGGCCGCGCCCCCGCGACTTCACCCGCGGCGAACTGAAGTGGCGGGCGACCACCAGCGGCAAGCCGGCGACCGACGCCGACATCGCCACCGCGATTCGCTACGGTGTGCCCGGCACGTCGATGCACGCCTTCGCCGTCAGCCTCGACGACGCGCAGGTCGCCACGATGGTCGCGCTGGTCAAGGCGTTCGCCCCCGACGTCTACGCCGAGCCGGCGGCGCCGCTGCCGACCGCGCCCCGCCCCGCGATCACCCCGGAGCTGGTCGCCCGCGGCAAGCAGGCGTTCACCGAGGTCGGTTGCGTGCAGTGCCACGGTGCCGGCTTGCGCGGCGACGGCGCCTCGGCCAAGACCCTGCGCGACAGCCGTGGCCTACCCGCCGCGCCGTTCGATCTCACCGCACACCCGCTGCGGCGGCCGCGCGCCGACGCCGGTAGCGCAGGGGATGACGCCGTGGGCGCCATCTACCTCGACCTGCTCACCGGGCTGTCGGGCACCTCCATGCCGTCGTACTCGGCGCTGCCGCCAAACGACCTGTGGGCGCTGGCCGCCTACGTCGACAGCGTGCGCTTCCGCGGCCCATCCGGCGACCCGACCACGGTCGACCCGATCGCGATCGGCCTGGACCGCAAACGCCACCTCACCCGCACCGGCTACTGGCCCGGCACCGGCGCCGCCGACAGCCGCGCGTGGGGTCAAACGCTGACGTTCCAGCGCGAGCCGGCGCCCGGCCTGGCGCCGGCGCAGGCGTCGCTCCGCGTCGAACAGTGTGGCCGCTGCCACGCCAAGCAAGTGCGCGAGTGGACCGGCAGCCTGCACAGCGAGGCCGCCTCCCCCGGCCTCCTCGCCCAGGTGGTCGAGCACGAGAAGAACTACGCCTGGGTCGAGTCGTGCCAGCGCTGCCACGCGCCGCTGCCCGAGCAGCTGCCCAACGTCCGCGCCGCCCACAGCGGCGGTCCCGAGGCCGATCACACCTACGGCCACAACCCGCGCTTCTCCGAGGAGCTGCGCCACCAGGCGATCAACTGCGCCGCCTGCCACGTGCGCCAGGGCTGGCAGCGCCTGGGGCCGCGCCGCAACCCGGGCAACGGTCTCCTGTCCCTGCCCGGCTACCCGATGGTCGAGACGCCGATCTACGAGCGCGCCGACCTGTGCCTGGGTTGCCACCAGCTGCCGCCGCGCCTGTCGATCAACGGCAAGCCGCTGCTCAACACCTACCGCGAGTGGCTCGAGGGTCCGTACATGCGCCGCGGCATCGAGTGCCAGCACTGCCACATGCCCAACCGCGAGCACACCTTCCTCGGCGTGCACGACCCGGAAACCTTCCGCCAGGGGATCGAGCTGGACGTCATCGCCGGGCGGGGCGGCAGCGGCACGGTCAGCGTGCGCGCCCGCCTGCGCAACATCGGCGCCGGCCACTACCTGCCGACGACGACCACCCCGGCGGCGTGGCTGGTGATCGACCTGGTCGACGCCGACGGTGTGCCGATCGCCGGAGCCCACACCGAGAAGCGGATCGGCCGCTACCTGCAGTCGGGTGCCAACGGCTGGCACGAGATCGAGGACACGCGCATCCCGCCGGGACAGAGCACCGAGCTGGCGGCGGCGTGGAAGGACGGCCGCGTCGCCCAGGCCACGCACGCCCACGTCGTCGTGCGCGTCCACCCGGACGACTACTACGAGGGCTTCTACGAGTCCCGCCTGCGCGGCAAGCACAGCCCCGCGGTGCGTGCCATGTACGAGGCGGCGCTCGAACGTGCGCGCGGCAACCGCTACATCGCCGTCGACAAGCTGTTCCCGATCGCGGAGCCGAACCGATGACGCCGCCCTCCTGCTACTCCGATCGCCTCGACCGCGCCATCGCCCTGGCCACCCACGCCTTCCGCCGGGTCCGGCGCAAGGGGACCCAGATTCCGTATCTCAGTCACCTGCTCCAGGTGATGGTCCACGTCGCCGAGGCCGGCGGCGACGAAGACCAGCTGATCGCCGCGGTCCTGCACGACTATCTCGAGGACATCGAAGGCGCCACCGCCGACGAGCTCGAGCGCAACTTCGGCCCCCGCGTCGCCCGCCTGGTCGTCGGCCTCAGCGACTCCACCGGCGAGCCCAAGCCTCCCTGGCGACCGCGCAAGGAGGCCTACCTGGCCCATCTGCGCGCCGCCCCGGCCGAGCTCAAGCTGGTGTCGTGCGCCGACAAGCTGCACAACGCGCAGTCGATCCACCGCGACCTCGTCGCCATCGGCGACGCGATCTGGGATCGCTTCACCGCCAGCCGCGACGACACCCTCTGGTACTACCGCAGCCTGGTCGTCGCCCTGGGCGACGGCTGGGACAGTCCGCTGCTGGCGCGCCTGACCACCGAGGTCGCCGCGCTGCACGACCGCACCGGCCTGCCCTATCCGTAGATCGAGTGGGCCAGGCTGGCCAGCGGCAACAGCACCAGCATGCCGCCGATCACCGCGCCGACGATCACGCAGACCAGCGCCGGCCAGTAGTGCCCGCCCAGCCGGCGCCGGTACCAGCTGTCGTCGACGATCAACTGCCGCGCCAGCAGCACGCCGTTGAGCACCAGCACGAACGACATCAAGTAGAACGGGTTGTACAGGATGCCGAACGCCGCCAGCCCCAGGCTGCCGTAGGTGGCGCTCTTCATGTACACCGCCGAGCCCGCCTCGTTGAGCTCGATCTCACCGTGCATCGCGCAGTCGGAGCACAGCGGCTCGCCCTGGTCCGACAGCGCCGCAGTCCGCCGCTCGACCATCGCCGAGCAGCGCGCGCACGACGCCATCGTCTCGGGCAGCGCGGCATACGGTCCTCGGCTCATACCTCTACTTTAGGAGGCGCCGGGGCCTCTGGCCACGCAGACCTGACGGGGACGTTCCCGGCTCAGCAATTCGGCCTAGTTGTACCGAGCCGGGGTAGCTCGCCCTGGCTCGATACCGGTTGTGGAACCTCGTGCGCTCACCCTCGCGCTCCCCTACTCGCCGTCGCCGACCAGCTCCTTGCGCAGCCGCTTCATCTCGTCGAGCTCCTTCTCACCGACCTCGGGGAAGTGGACCGGGAGCTTCTCCAGCGACTCGCAGATGGTCTCGGCCACGACGCGACGCATGTACGCCTTGTCGTCGGCGGGCACCGCGTACCACGGCGCCCACGGCCGCGAGGTCGCGTCCAGCGCAGCTTCGTACGACGACATGTAGCGATCCCAGGCGCGGCGCTCCTTCACGTCGCCGGAGTTGAACTTCCAGTTCGACTCCGGCTCGTCGATGCGATCGAGGAAGCGCTTGCGCTGCTCGTCCTGGGACACGTTGAGCCAGAACTTGAGGACCATGGTGCCGTTGCGCGCCAGGTGCCGCTCGAAGTCGCGGATCGACTCGAGCCGCTCGTCCCAGATCGTGTCCATGTCGACGCCGGGGAGCTTCTGCGCGCCGAGGTAGTCGGGGTGGACGCGGACCACCAGCACCTCTTCGTAGTGGCTGCGGTTGAAGATGCCGATCCGCCCGCGCTCGGGCAGACAGTCGTGGACCCGCCACAGGAAGTCGTGGTCCAGCTCGGTCGCCGACGGCTGTTTGAACGAGTAGACCTGACAGCCCGCCGGATTGACCCCGGTCATGACCGCGCGAATGGTTCCATCCTTGCCGGCGGCATCCATCGCCTGAAAAACCAGCAAGACAGCGTAGTGATCGTGCGCGTACAGCTTCCGCTGCAGCCTGCGCATCCGCTTCTGCGCGGCCTCGAGGGCCTTCTTGTTGTCTTTCTTGTGCGACTTGCCGCCCTCGCCCTTGGGCGGCTCGGTCGGCGCATCGCGCACGCGGAAGCTGCCGTCGAACGGAACGCGATAGGGACTGTCGACCGGCTCGATGTAACCCATGGTTCGGAGCATATCGCGGCGGCGGATTCCTGATTGCCATTCAAGCTGACCTCGTGTACGGTCGCCGCTTTGTATTTTCGGGGGGCACGACGCCGTTTCGGTTGCTCCCGTACAGTTGCGCTTCAGGAGGGTCATCGTGAAGGTGCTCGAGAACTTCGTGGGTGGAAAATGGGTCCCTTCTTCCCCTTCGGCGGGGCCAAGCAGAGCTTCTTCGGCAACACCAAGGCGCACGGCGCCGATTCCATCGACCTCTATACCGACCGCAAGGTCGTCATCTCGCGCTGGTTCTGAGGAGGAACGATCATGTCACGCAAGGTAATTGGTGGACTCATCCAGTGTTCGAACCCGATCAACGACGAAAACGCGACCGTGGACGAG
>Ga0114931_10002881_pt1 | contig 21869 bp, 13 predicted proteins | sample 2SBtaG_FD_89579 | JGI IMG/M metagenome (GOLD analysis project Ga0114931, IMG submission 89579) | Deep subsurface microbial communities from Kolumbo volcano to uncover new lineages of life (NeLLi) - 2SBTROV14_V59a metaG | ecosystem: Environmental > Aquatic > Marine > Volcanic | place: Kolumbo... | reverse complement strand
TTTGATTTTTTCTGTGTCCCCAGGAATTGCTGGTGTAGGAGTTTTTCACATGGGCTATACCCGCCGTATTTCTTCAATGTGAGGAGTTGTCGGACACAATCGCAGTTTTGCGATTGTCGGTGCTGTCTTTTTTTCTCAATTCTTGTTCTTTGAGTCATTTTTTACTTCTTAGAATCATTTTTTCTTATTGGAGGTATAATGAGGAAATTAATGTTTTCACTGTTCTTCCTGCTGATTTTTTCGAGGGTAGACGCTTTTGGAGGGGACTTACCTTTCGACCGCTTACCTGCATTCGATTTTTCAAATCATTTCTTATTAAAAAACGGAATCGATCCAGCAAAGATTCTCAATCGCGTCAGTGGCAACGATGCCAACTCTGTCGTCGATAGATCTCCCAATGCGAATTTTCGCAATGTCAGAATCACAACCACAACGGTAGGATTCAATCACTCGGGAGACTTTCTGAGTTACGTTGTCTCGGGAATGGTGACACCAGACGCATTTACAAACAATGCTGCAGGAGTCAAAGCCCATGCCATTGCCAATTTCTACAGAGCCTATATCTTTCCTAAAGCGGATGGCAAACCCCTTGCACCTCCCCTTTCCAATCGCCGTCAGGATAATCTTTTCGATACACGAAACGGGTATTTCAAAAATAATCCTCTCGGTCTCTGGAGATTGGTGTTCGTGCATTATACCGATGCTGCATTCGCGACCGAGGATGGACTGGACACACTCGTAAAACTCGCAGAGAGAAACGGTCTCGACCTCGACGGAACTCCAATCATTCGAACAGTCAGCGAGATCGAAGAACTGGAAAAGGCGGGTTTCGTCAAATTGTTGACGCGAAACGAAGATGGTTCCCAAGGTTTTCCTTGGGTATTGTGACCGGCTTACAAAGATCCCCGTGCGGGAGCTATCGCCGCAGATGCAACCATCGAGATTGTCAGGGACGAGAATGGAAACGCACTCTTGCCCAAATTCGAAGAATTCTTCTTCTTCCTGCAGGAGTTTGGCAAATCTCCATAGAATTGTCTTGTCGATTTGTTTTTGAAAATAACGATTGTTCAAGATAAAGAATACCGGATGGGATTCGGGAAGGAATCTCTCCGAAAAGAAATCGCACTGTTCGATGCGACCATGCTCACGTTAATGCGTGAGCATGGTTTCTTGGATACCGGTCTTATTACGACGGAGTGATCGCTACTTCAGACCCTTAAAGGTTACTGAGCGATCCAGGTGTGAATTAATGTGTAACTCGAATCGGAATTCCCGATGTTCGCCGAGACTGACTGCCTGACGGTCTCGATTCTATTTTTGCAGTCATGACGATGAGTCGCAATTCCCTGTCTTGAAAAAGCTTTCCGGACTTTGTGTCCGTCGTGCTCCATTGAAAAAACCGCACACTTGAGGTTAAGTTTGATGGGCGTAGACTGCAATTTCGCTGTCTCCGTCACGGTAGGATACGCTCATGTCATTTCAAAAAACGATTTCTTGTGTCGTTTCCCTTATAGCTCTCGCAGCAACGATGCAAGCAATGCGACCTGTCGATGCGGCAGAAACCGTCGCGCGCACCAACGTCATCATCATCTTCGCCGACGATTTGGGTTACGGTGACCTTGCCTGTTTCGGTCATCCCACGTTCAAAACACCGAACATCGATCGCATGGCGAAACAAGGCATTCGCATGACGCAGTTCTATGTTCCCATGCCTTATTGTGCTCCTTCGCGGGCGGCATTGTTGACTGGTCGCTATCCCTGGCGATGCGGCATCACTGGAAACCCCGCTCCCGATGGCAGGGTTCCCAGAAACAATATCGGCATCGCCGACTCGGAACGAACCCTCGGTGAAGCGTTTCAGAAAGCCGGTTATGCAACATGCTGCATTGGCAAATGGCATTTGGGCCACGTTAAGAAATTCATGCCGACACGTCACGGCTTCGACGAGTATTTGGGAATTCTCTATTCCAACGATATGCGTCCCGTGCAACTTTTCGACGGTGAAAAGGTTGTCGAGTATCCCGTCGTCCAGGCACTGCTCACCAAAAAATACACCGCTCGGGCGATCAAATTCATCCGCCGAAACAAGCAGAAACCGTTCTTCCTCTATCTTCCCCACGCGATGCCCCACAAGCCATTGGCCGCTTCGGAAGATTTCTACAAGAAGACCGGCACCGGTTTGTACGGCGACGTGATTGCCGAATTGGATTGGTCGGTCGGACAGATTTTGAAAACGCTGAAGGATTTGAATCTCGACGAGAGCACGCTGGTCATTTTCACCAGCGACAACGGCCCGTGGTACGGCGGCAGCACCGGCGGGTTACGCGGGATGAAAGGTCGGTCGTGGGACGGTGGCATCAGGGTGCCCATGATCGCCCGCTGGCCGGGGAAGATTCCCCCGAATCGGGTTCTCGACGATGTCGCATCCTCCGTCGATCTGTTTCCCACGGTTTTAACAGCAGCGGGTGTCAGCGTTCCCACGGACAAAAAACTCGACGGTCGCAACATCTTGCCGCTGTTACAGGGCAAATCGAAGTTACCACCGAAAGCCATCTTCGCCATGCGGGGGCGAAACCTCGCGGTCATTCGAGAAGGCCACTGGAAACTGCACGTCTATAACCCCGGTGTATCTCGCATTATGGCGAATGCCGAAAAGTGGATCGACCCGCGCGGCCCGGACGGTGTGACGATTCTCGCACCTTATGAACAATACAAACCGAACGTCTACCCTGGAGTTCTCACCGGCGACCATGATCGCGGAATGATGCTCTTTGATATCACCGCCGACCCCAGCGAACAAAAAAACGTCGCCGACCAAAACCCGAAAGTCGTAAAACGCTTAAAAGAAAAATTCGACATCATGCGCAGCGAGATGCAAAGAAGAAAAGGAAGAGACGGAAGCGATGATTGGGAAAACCGTAACCAGCACCGGGTGTCTTTTCCATCCTGCGCAATAATGTGTGTCTATTGAAGCGATTCACAATGAACCTGTATCAATGTCGTGATCGAGCGAACTAGAAAAAAAGAGGAATCCCCGGAATCTTGAAGATTCCGGGGATATCATCGACAACCGCAGGAAATTCCTCGACGTGCTGTACCTTGAGCATTGTTTCGATTAGCATGGATTCCATCGATCACAATTTGATAACCACGCCTGCGTCTTAAAAAAAGCCGGAGTGCTGGTCGGTGTCTGAATTCTTGCGAATCCAGCTACCTACGAACTATTATTTTACATTTTGGGGAGATCACTATGAACCACGAAACCACCCGTCGCGATTTTGTCAAAACATCAGCCGCTGCCGGTGCCACCTGGTGGATGGGTAGCCAATTCGGTTATTCGACTGAAAAGGAACGCTTCAAAATCGAGCAAATCAACTTTGGTTGTATCGGCGTGGGGGGAAAAGGTTCCTGCGATACCGACTCCGCCGGTCGAAACGGCAACGTCGTCGCCTTGTGCGATATCGACAGCAACAGGCTGAAACAGAAGGCCAAGAAATATCCCCAGGCGAAAAAATTCGCCGATTACCGAAAAATGCTGGAAGAGATGGGAGATAAAATCGACGCCGTCACCGTGACCACGCCGGATCATTCCCACGCACCCGCCAGTTTACGGGCGATGCGATTGGGCAAACATTGCTTCACCCAGAAACCGCTGACGTGGTCGGTGGAAGAAGCCCGCATGATGCGAAAAGTGGCGAAAGAGAAAAAACTTGCCACGCAAATGGGAAACCAGGGAACGTCGGAAAGGCTTCTGCGGGAAGCGGTCGACATGATTCGGGCCGGCGTGATTGGCGACGTCACCGAAGTCCACGTTTGGACCAATCGCCCAATTTGGCCGCAGGGAACCGGTCGTCCCACGAAAGAAGAAAAAATTCCTGCCAACGTCAACTGGGATCTGTTCCTCGGTCCTGCTCAGTATCGTCCCTATAGTAGCGATTACACTCCCTTCAAATGGCGCGGCTGGGTCGATTACGGCACCGGTGCTTTGGGCGACATGGGCTGTCATATCATGAACTTGCCAGTGATGGCTTTGAATCTTTACGATCCGGTCGCCATTCAGGGAACCTCAGCGGGGATCTTCCAGAACGAAACTTATCCGAAGAACTCGGTAGTGAAATACGAGTTCCCAAAACGTGCAAGCTTCGTACCTTGTACTATGACCTGGTACGATGGCGGCAATAAACCACCCGTAAAGTTAATGAGTCAACTTAGCAACGTGACAAGGGGCGGGTCGTTGATGGTCGGTACCAAGGGTATGCTCTTCTCCGCAGGCGATTACGGCGGCCAGCGAAACGACTTCATTCCCGCCGAGAAGTTCAAGAAAGTAGAATACGAAAAGAAACTGCCTCGGTCCCCCGGTCACTTCAAGGAATACGCCATCGCCATCAAAGGCGGTCCCGCGGCGATGTCCAACTTCGACTATTCTTCGCGACTGGCAGAAACCGTGATTCTCGGCAACCTGGCACTTCGCACCAACGAACGCATCGAATGGGATGCGAAGAAGGGCAAATCGAAGAACATGCCCGTTCTGAACAAATTCGTCGCTCGTCAACACTACCGCGACGGCTTCGGCATTCAGGACACCTAAAAAAATCTGTCGTCATTCACAGAGAGAAATCGGTTTCCTGATGAAATCGGTTTCTCTCTTTTTTCGTAGGAATTGTGATAAATTTGACAGAGCCGCGACAGTTATGGAGCGGGCCGACCGGCGTCGCGCGTTTCAGGCTAGTTCGCACCGGCAGAGCCAAGGGAACCCTGTGAGTCTATCCACGGGATGGCGAGGCTCTCGCCGAGCCGTTTATAGAACAGGAGAATTTACAATGAAAAGAATCAATCACTTCCAGAATGCAGCGTCGAAAAGTGTCCTGCTGCTCACATTGGGATTTCTCTGTTTGTTATCTTCTCCCACGAATGCAGCAGAGAAATCTTTTCCTCTCACGTTGAGATCGCGTTACGAATCCCAGGCGGGCAGTCGCAAGTTTCACATCGTCTACAAAAAAGAACACTGGAACGCAAAACAAACCGCCGTCATCGTCTGCGATATGTGGGATTTGCATCATTGCCTGAATGCTTCACGCAGAGTGGGAGAACTGGCTCCTCGGATCAATCAATTCCTCAAACTTGCACGGCAGCAAGGTGCGACGATCATCCACTCGCCTTCGAGCTGTATGAAATTCTACGAAAACCACCCCGCACGAAAAAACGCGCAGAACATCCCAAAAGCTGCAAACATGCCCGCCAAAATTGGTAGCTGGTGTCACATTATTCCCGCAGAAGAAAAAGGAGTTTATCCTATTGATCAGTCCGATGGCGGTTTGGATGACGACCTGAAAGAATTCGAATCATGGCAGAAGGTTCTTAAAAGCATAGGTCGCAACCCCGGCGCACCCTGGAAACGCGAAAATGAACTCTTGGAAATAAAAGATGCCGACTTTATCAGCGATATCGGGCAGGAAGTCTGGAGCATTCTCGAACATCGCGGCATTAAAAACGTCTTACTGGTTGGCGTGCATACCAACATGTGCGTTCTTGGACGACCGTTCGGATTGCGTCAAATGGTGAAAAATGGCAAGAATGTCGCCTTGGTTCGCGATCTGACCGACACTATGTATAACCCCAAAATGAAACCGTTCGTCAGTCACTTCACAGGCACCGACTTAATCGTCGAACACATCGAAAAATGGATTTGCCCTACGGTGACGAGCAATCAATTTTTGGGGGGAGTCCCTTTCCGTTTTCGTAACGACCGGCGTAAGCGCCTCGTGATCATCTCTGCCGAGAGGGAATACAAAACGGAACGGTCGCTGCCAAAGTTTGCGTTGAAGAATCTCGGAGACGATTTCCGTGTCGATATCCTTTACGCCGACGAGAACGACCGGTACAGCATTCCGGGTATCGAGATATTGAATAAAGCGGATGTCTTGCTGTTAAGTGTCAGGAGAAGGGTTCTTCCCAAAGATCAGATGAAGATCATCCATCGCTTTGTGGAATCGGGGAAACCGGTCGTCGGTATTCGCACTACCTGCCATGCGTTTTCCTTAAGAGGCCGAAGACCGCCGAAAGGTTACATCGCCTGGGAGAAATTCGATGCCGAAATCATCGGGGGACATTACACCGACCACCACGGGAACGGTCCTGAAGTTACAGTACGTGCCGCTGCCGATGGGAGACAGCATCCGATTCTTTCCGAAATCGATCCGAAAAAGTTGCACGGACACGGTTCGCTTTACCGCGTCAGCCCACTGGCAAAAAGTGCGATCCCTCTTTTAATCGGAAAACGCGAAGGAAAGCCAGAAGAACCAATCGCCTGGGTGAACCTCACCCGTTATGGCGGTCGTGTTTTTTATACTTCGCTGGGACATATCGACGACTTCAAACAACCCGCGTTCAACCGCTTGCTAAAAAACGCACTCCTCTGGTCGGTTCATCGACTGGAAAAGAAATCGGCAACGGTCGATACGTCCACCGCCGCGACGCAGAAAACGGGTGGCACGCCCTGAGTCCTCGAAGGGCGTGGCGGATACGTCGTGACGGTCTCGCGAATTCGGAGTCATGAAAAACGACGACGGTCACAAAGAAAACAACAAAATAGAAAGAGATTAGCTGCCATGGGGAGATATTCTCCACGCCCTTCCTCAACGTCAGGGCGTGCCACCCGACAGATCCTGGTTGGAGTGATGCTTCTTTTTGTATGCTTTTTGGCGCCTATGTTGCCACCTGCATCAGCGCAGCAAAACGCAAACAGCCGTTGGTCTGTCGTCAAGGTTCCCGGTGTGTGGGAAAAGCAGGCGAAAGGTAAATTCGCAAAACACGATGGCTTCGCCTGGTATCGCTGTTTCGTGAATGTCCCGCCGCATTGGCGGGGACAAAAACTCGAACTTCTGGTCGAAAACATCGATAACGCACACGAAGCGTTCTTCAACGGAAAACGCATCGGTGGGGCTGGGGCGTTTCCGCCGAAATACAAAAACGGTATAGAAAAATCCCAACGCTATTTCGTTTCCCCAAAAACACAACGGCCGGGGGAGTGGAACGTGATTGCGATCCGCGTTTACGACGACGGCGGACATGGCGGATTCAAAAAACGCGCACCGATTCTCATTCAGGAAAAAGAAGCGATCGCACTGGAAGGGGAATGGGAATTCCGCACGGGCGACCAAAAATCGTGGTCGCTTCGTCCCGACGACCTCGAACCGAACCGCGCAACGTTCTCCAAAATCGGCCGCACAGAAAATATCCTCAAAGGAACGAAGCTGGCAGGAAAAAAAGGGGGATCACATTCTCCCGAAGACGCGAAAAAGTCGTTCGAGATAGGCAAAGATTTCCGCTGGGAACAAATTCTGCACGAACCGCTTATCAGCCAGCCACTCTTCATGAACTTCGACGAGCGCGGTCGCCTCTGGCTGGTGCAGTATCTTCAATACCCCTACCCCGCCGGGCTGAAGATGGTCAGTAAGGATCGATACTGGCGAACGGTCTACGATAAAGTTCCCCCGCCGCCGCCCCGTCATTTTCGCGGTGCAGACAAAATTACCATTCACGAAGACACCAACGGCGACGGTGTTTTCGACAAACACAAAACGTTTCTCGAAGGGTTAAGCATCGTCACATCCTGCGTGAAGGGGCGAGGCGGGGTTTGGGTTTTGAATCCTCCGTATCTACTGTTCTATCCCGACAAAAACAACGACGACATTCCCGACTGTGATCCCGAAGTTCACTTACAGGGTTTCGGGCTGGAAGATACACACTCGGTCGCCAACAGCCTGCGCTGGGGACCGGATGGCTGGTTGTACGCTGCGCAGGGAAGTACCGTCAGTGGGAATATCCTGCGACCCGGTCTCGATAAAAATCCCGTGCGTTCGATGGGGCAACTCATCTGGCGGTATCATCCCGAAACGCGGCGTTACGAAATCTTCGCCGAAGGTGGCGGGAACGCATTCGGTGTCGAGATCGACGAAAAGGGACGCGTCTTCTCTGGTCATAACGGCGGCAACACACGCGGATTTCACTATGTGCAAGGGGGATACTTTCAAAAAGGATTCAGCAAACACGGACCATTATCGAACCCGTACTCGTTCGGGTATTTCCGTCCCATGAAACACCACAAGGTTCCGCGGTTTACCCATAACTTCATCCTCTACGACGGGCATTCGTTTCCCGCGAAATACCGCGGGATGCTCTTCGGGGTCGAGCCGATTCAGGGACGTGTGGTATTGAGTGACGTCCAACCCGATGGCACATCGTTTCGCACGAAAGACGTTTCGTGGCCGGTGAAAAGTCACGACGGACGTTTTCGACCGGTCGATATTAAAGCGGGTCCCGATGGCGCGATTTATGTGGCCGATTTCTACGAACCGCAAATCAGTCATCGGCAGCATTACTCCGGCGAGATCGACAAAACCACCGGTCGCGTTTACCGACTGCAAGCGAGAGATGCGAAATCGTTGAAACCGTTCGACCTGAACCGAAAAACGACGAGGAAACTCATCGAATTGTTGAAGCATCCCAACAAGTGGTATCGACAAACGGCCCTGCGCATGATCGGTGACCGCAGAGATGCTGCGGTGATTGGTCTGTTGAAAGACAGACTTCGACAGACATCGGGACAACTCGCATTGGAATATCTCTGGGCACTGAACCTTTCCGGCGGTCTGGATGAGAAAACCGCGATTCACCTGCTCGATCACGACGATCCGTATGTCAGACTCTGGACGGTACGACTTTCCTGCGACGACAAAAAAGTTTCTCATCGGTTTGCAGAGAGGATGGTCGTACTCGCCAGAGGAGAAGCGTATCCCCAGGTTCGCAGTCAGTTGGCGTGTTCCGCTCGCAGATTGGAGGCAAAGCAGTGTCTGCCCATCGTGAGAAACCTGCTGACTCACAGTGAGGATGCAAAAGACGTTTACATACCGCTGCTGTTGTGGTGGGCGATCGAATCGAAGTGCGAAAAAAATCGTAACGACGTTCTCACAATGTTCACCGAGAAATCGCTGTGGGAACTCCCGTTGGTGAAACGGTACATTCTCGAACGTCTGATGCGGCGATTCGCACAAGCGGGAACCAGACACGATTTGATTCTCTGCTCCCGTTTACTGCAAATCTCTTCCACGAAAGAAGACACAGAGTTGTTGCTGAAAGGATTCGAACGAGCGTTTCAGGGACGGTCACTCTCCGGAATACCGGTTGCATTAGCAAGGGAAATCACCAAAGCAGGGGGCGGTTCGCTGAATCTCCGCTTGCGATTGGGCGAAACCGGTGCGGCGGAAGAAGCACTCAAACGAATCGCGCAAAACAGTATGAAGATCGAAGAACGTGTCGGTCTGATCCGCACACTGGGTGAAATCAAACATCGAAAATCGATTCCCCTGATGATGTCGCAGTTGAATTCGACGAACAAAGACGAACTGCGTATCGCTCTGTTGACTTCGTTACAATCTTTTTCCGACGACAAAATCGCGGCCATGACCTTAACACTCTATCCACAATTTTCCGACGACGTTCGAGCCGTTGCCGAATCGTTACTCGTCAGCAGAAAGAACTGGGCGAAACAATTCCTGACTGCCATCGATTCTGGAAAGATCGATAAAAACATCGTCCCCAAAGAATTTGCACAACGTATGACAGTTTACAAAGACAGAGAGCTTCAGAAAGTTGTCGGGAAACTTTGGCCGAACCTTGCATCTTCGACCTCGGCACAGCTTCAGCGTGAGTACCACAAACTGACTGCGGTTTTACAGAAGGGAATCGGGGATCCGTACCGTGGTAAAAAACTCTTCAAACAATCGTGTGCAAAATGCCATTTACTTTTCGGCGACGGAGGCCGTATCGGTCCCGATTTAACATCCTACAAACGAGACGACACGCTACGCATTCTTTTGAACGTCGTAAATCCCAGCGCGGAAATCCGTGAAGGGTTTGAGACGTTCCTCGCAGTTACCCAAGACGGTCGAACCGCCAGCGGATTTCTTTTCGACCGGGATAACAAGGTGATCGTACTCCGTGGGGTGGACAGTCAAAACGTCACCATCCCTCGGGACAATCTGGAAGAACTGATCCCCCAGAAAAAATCGCTGATGCCCGAAGGCTTGTTGAAAAATCTCACTCATCAGCAAGTTCGCGACCTTTTCGCCTACCTGCGGAGTTCTCAACCGTTGAATAATTAACCGCAGAGTAGGCTTCGCCGACCGATGCGGAATGATTTCGAATAACTTCGCCCAAGGCAACGCAGATTCTAAACGACTTTCCTGCTTACGGTTTCGTTTTTGGAATTCGTTTTGCGACCGTTTCGCTTGCTTTTCGATATTTTCTCGAATCACTGTCTTCGAGGTTTCCGGATTTGCTTTCCGCCAGCGATTCGATTTTGTTGACGAGTTCTCGAAAGTCCCGTTGTTGTTTTTTTGTGGCTTGAACTTTCGAGACGCCATGAACACAACCACCAGGCCCGCCGTTCTTCCAGTATTTTTTGCCATGTCTGACGACAATTGCGGTATCCATTTGGTAAATATCCTGCGACCCCGTCGGTTGTTCGCGGGGAAGATTCCATAACCCTATCTTTTCGATAAGCTTAAACAGCTTGTCGTAATCTTCTTTCGATAAAACCCCAACCTGAAATTGCTTTTTCGAAGATCGATTCTCGTGTTTCACAACATGAATACAGTATGCTCCGTTCTCTGCGAAGATCAGAATTTCTCGTTTGACGTGAACAGGAACGAATCCTCCCACGATACCACGGGTTAGTTTAACGAACGAATTCTCTTTTGCTGCGACATCGGTTGCCATTCTCCCCATGACGAGAAATGCGATCGCAATCCAGTAATGGAAGGTGTTTCGATTTCGCATCTTATTCCTTTTTTTGTTTCGATGAGATATGGCTCACCTTCACAACGGTCGGGAAGCGGATTTCTTAGAGAAAATATTCTAAGACGGCAGCGGTTCTTCAGTCGCCAAATCGAAGTTAGTGAACTGTCAAACCGCGATAGACCCGTCTTGCAGAGAGATGTCTTCGCGGACCGTAGACTTCTCTTTAGAGTCTGGAAAGTGGCTTATTGCAATCGCCAGTCTTCCGCCGTACTGTGGAGAGGGAGATTTCGCCACGTTACCGAAGGTGTACTTCATATTCAGATCCCCGGAATCTTAAAGATTCCGGGGATCTTGGGCTACTCGAAAAAACACGAGGAAGAAATATGTCGAACTTGATATTAGCCCTTTTCGTGCTGCTTCCATTCAGCGATCAGAAAGTCACCAAAAAACCGGCCGTCAAAAAGGTCGAACCGTGGCAAGTTTTTTCGCCGGGACAAAACGCAATCGACAAACGACTCGGCAAGCAGCGAAATCTGTACGACGAATATCATCCATGGGCACCACCAAAGACGAAAGCGGAATGGGAAAAACGTCGGCAGGAAATACGTCGGCAGATTCTTGTTTCCAACGGTCTCTGGCCGATGCCGCCCAAACATGCGCTCAAGCCGACCATTCATGGTAAAATTGATCGGGGAGACTACACTATCGAGAAAGTCTTCTTCACCAGTCATCCCGGTCATTATGTGACGGGAAATCTCTATCGTCCCAAGGGACGCAAGGGAAAACTTCCCGGCATTCTTTGCCCGCACGGACATTGGAGTCGTGGCAGGCAATACGACAGTGGTGACAAAGCCGCATTTGGGCAAGTGAAGAAAAGTGCCGAACGGCACATGGCTGGCGCACGTTTTCCGTTGCAGGCAAGAATGGTACAACTTGCCCGATTAGGGTGTGTCGTCTTTCATTACGATATGGTCGGCTACGCCGATAGTCGTCAGATTGCACATCGTGCGGGATTCACCGACGTCGAATCGGCGATGCGTTTACAGAACTTCATGGGATTGCAGACATTCAATTCGATTCGCGCACTCGATTTTTTAATTTCGCTTCCCGATGTCGATCCTGATCGGATCGGCGTGACAGGGGCCTCGGGTGGAGGCACACAGACCTTTATGCTGTGTGCTGTCGATCCGCGTCCCGCGGTGGCATTTCCTGCGGTGATGGTTTCGACTGCCATGCAGGGCGGGTGCATTTGCGAGAATGCAGAATACTTGCGAATCGGAATCAACAACATTGCCATTGCGGCGATGTTCGCCCCAAAACCGATGGCGATGAGCGGAGCGAACGACTGGACGATCAAAATCGAAAGTCGCGGTCTGCCTGAACTTCGGAAGGTTTACTCGTTCTACGACAAAGCGAAACTCGTGAATGCGAAAGCACGCCCTCAGTTTCACCACAACTACAACGAAGTCAACCGAACGATGATGTACGAGTTTTTCAACGACTATTTGAAGTTGGGGAAGAAATCTCCTATTCGAGAAGAGGATTTTTGGCCGGTCCCGCCAGCGGAGTTGAGCGTGTTCGATCGAAAACATCCTTTACCCAAAGATGCTGTCGATTCGAACGTCCTGCGAAGGTACCTCACGAAAATCTCGGAGGAACAATTCGAGAAACTGCTTCCCAAAGACAGCAAGTGGCTGAAGAAATATCGTGAACTGGTTGGTGCCGCCGCGAGAGTGATGCTCGACCGTGGTGTTCCCACAGCGGACGAATTCGAGAACGAACCCCCAGTAAAAGCGATTTTTCCGGGAGAAATCTCGATGGTGAAAGGAATCGCCAAACGCAAAGCCGGCGGCGATGCCGTTCCCTATATCAGACTCATCTCGCAGAAAAACTACAACGGTCAATGTGTGTTGTGGGTGGACAATGCCGGGAAACAGCATCTTTTCAGCAAGGACGGCGAACCGAATCGGCAAGTTAAAAAATACTTGAACGCCGGGTTCGAAGTTGTTTCTCTCGATTGTCTTTACACCGGGGAGCAACGACCATCTGACAGGAAACCATGGAAGATCGATCATGTCTATCAAGGGTTTACACACGGTTACAACCGACCGCTGCTTTCAAACCGCGTCCGTGATATTCTCACGATGATTGGTTATCTGAAACACAAGCAAAACGTACAAACGATTCATCTGTTGGGAACGGGCAAGGCGGGAGTCTGGGTCTTGATGGCCAGAGCGATGGCGGGAGATGCGATTGCGCAAACGGTTGTTAGTATTGAAGGTCGCGGATTCGAGAGCGTTTACGATTTCTCCGATCCGTTGTTTCTTCCGGGTGCACTGAAATACGGCGGGCTGGGGGGGCTTGCGGCATTGGCTGCACCGGCACCCTTGACGATAGGGGGAATCAGAAATCTGAAACTGAAAGAGAAACAACCGCTGATCCAAGTCTACCGTGTGGCAGGCGGATCGTTAAATCTCATCGACCGACCGCTTAACGAGGATGATTTCTTTCGCGTGATGAAAAAAACCGTCAAGAAGAAATAGTCGCATCACCAGCCGAGGGGCATACTGGTCTCGATGACCTTCTGGGCTTCGTGCAAATCGACGCCAGTTTCGCGTATGTAAAGGCGAATGGCGTGAAGTTTATCCCCTTGCGAACGGGAGAGACAATCGCGTGCAATATCGCAAGGATCTCCGGTACCTTCCACACCCAAAAGCGATTTGGAAATCACCCAGAGGTCTCTCGGTCGCTTGGAGACTCGTACGATTTCTTCCTCGGGGTAGTGTTCTGTTGCAATTTCTCGAGCTTGATCTTCGCTGTCCGACCACCCAATCATGATGTGGGCGTTCGTCTCGATTTCGTAGAGAGCCACAGATCCTCCTTTCTCTTGTATTCCAGGGTAAAAAAGTCCAGTTCTCGATATTTTCGAGAGCTTGTTCGCGGTGATCGAAACCGGATTCTACTGCTTCACATCTTCGTTTTGCAATCCAAACGGAATCCCGTCTTCTGGTTATTTTTCGTTCAATTTCGCATCCCATTTTTCCTCTGCCGCACTTTTTCGCAGGTAAAAGGGTTCCAACAGAAAGGGGTCGTCGCGATGCCCCTGTTCGAAGAGCTTTTCTCCAAGCCAACCTACCGTGCTTGCCTGCGAACGCCATTGTTGCTCAGGCAACAGTTGACAGGAGACTTTCAAATTCTTCTCGACCAAATCGGTTCCCGGTCCACAGATCAATTCTCCCTCGGTTCTTTCTTTGCAGAAATTCTCTGCCGAGATAATACGAATTTCCTGTTTGGCTTCGAATAATCCGGAATCGCTCCGGTGAAAAAATCCCCAAAAGAGTTCCTTCCGCTGGGCATTGGCGATCACATGGATGTCATCAATCTCCGGGGATGAGTTTTGGGAGATGCTTTGCAAAGTGCAAACTCCTACCAACGCACATCCTGTTGAGTAAGCCCAGGTTTTCGCACAGACGACACCGATTCTAAGCCCTGTGAAACTTCCCGGTCCGACGCTCACAGCGACTAAATCGACGTCGTCTGCTGCAATTTGAAATTCTTCCAGCAGATTCTTGATTTCCGGAACAAGAGCTTGTGCGTGCCGTTGACTTTTGTGCTCGACAACACGTTCTGCCAGAAGCGAACCGACCTTGCGAATCGCCACGGAACCCGGTTTTTCGGACGTTTCGATAGCCAGTGTGAGCATGTTGACAAGAGATTTATAGGAAAACACCTTGATTTTGAACTTCGACTGTATCGAGATTTCTAAATGTGACAACCTCTCTGGCAATTTTCCTCGAAAACGAAGCACCGCTCGTCTCGCAATTTGTTCGATTCCATCAAACTCGAAGATGACAGCCTATTGAAGGATTTGAAAGTTTTGCGAAGTTCTCAGGAAGAACTTCTGTTGCGCTTTAACATCGCGTATTCTTTTCGCTTAACTTCCAGTTTCGCTTCGTTACCATACATCATAGGCAGTTGGGTAGCATGACTAAAACCGTCGCCTAGTTTGGAACATTCCACTCTCTGGGAATCACCGCTGACCTCGGTGAAATTCTTGCGATTCCCGTGTCAGATAATGAGATTCGAAACTCGGCACCCATCCCATCGGAAGCGATCAATCATGATAAAAATTCTCGTTGCGGATTCCTTTTCGAATGCAGGGATGAGCATTCTCGAAGCTTGCCGCGAAATCGATGTCGTCTCGATGACAGGGCTTTCGCCGGAAAAACTACGAGAGGAATTGCACAACCACGATGGTGTGATCATTCGCAGCGCCACGAAACTGACGGGTGCAATCCTCAAGGATCAGCCGCGTCTGAAACTTATTGTGCGTGCGGGTGTCGGAGTCGATAACATCGATCTTGCTTCGGCGACTCACGAGGGAATTGTCGTGATGAATACGCCAGCGGGCAACACGACAAGCACGGCAGAGCATACGATGGCCATGATGTTGGCACTTTCGCGAAACATCGGCCCAGCTGCTGCCAGCATGAAAGCCGGCGAGTGGAATCGAAAACAGTTTACCGGATCGCAGCTTTCGGGAAAAACGCTGGGGGTGATTGGCATGGGTCGAGTCGGCCAGACGGTCGCAGCACGTGCCAGGATGTTCGGAATGACGATTCTCGGTTTCGATCCATTCTTCTCGTCCGAAAAGGCTGCCGAGCAGGGCATTGAGCTATTCCGTGATTTCGAAGAGATGATTCCCAGTTGCGACTATCTCACGGTGCATACGCCACTCAACGCCGAAACGCGCGATCTCGTCTCGACAAGTCAATTCGAAATCATGAAAGCAGGGACCAGGATTATCAATTGTGCCCGGGGTGGTATCGTCAACGAAGTGGCGTTACTGCAAGCACTGAATTCCTCACAAATTGCCGGTGCTGCACTCGATGTCTTTACCGAAGAACCACCGGGAAAAACCGCGTTGGTCGAACATCCAAAGGTTCTTTGCACACCGCATCTTGGGGCATCCACCGACGAAGCACAACAACAGGTGGCGGTCGAAGCTGCTGAAATTGTGCTGGGTTACTTCCTCAAAGGCGAAGTACGTTTTGCCGTCAACATGGTTCCGGTTTCCGGTGCCGAGATGGAAGTTCTGCGGCCTTACCTGGATCTCACCTATCGACTGGGTTTGATGCTTGCTCAACTGAGGGGCAGCGAACACATTCGGGCCGCCAACATTCGCTATCGTGGGGAAGTTGCAGGAAAGAATACAAAGCTTCTTACAGCCGGATTGACGGCGGGATTACTGGAAAAAGCTCTCGATTCGACCGTCAATATCGTCAATGCCAACATCTTTGCTCGCGAACGAGGTCTCGAAATCGAAGAATCAACGCTGAGCGCAACCGCCGATTTCAGTTCGTTGGTCACGGTCGAACTTGTCACCGACGTTCAAAGCTACTCCATTTCCGGAACGATTTTCGGCCAGGAATTTCTCAGGCTGGTTCGCTACCAGCATTATCAGCTCGAGACGTTTCTCGACGGAACAATGCTAATATTCCACCATCACGACGTACCCGGATTGATTGGATACGTCGGCACGGTTTGCGGTGAATACCAAGTCAATATCTCCAGTATGGCATTAGGACGTTCGCCCGAAACCCCAGGTGCCGACTCGGTTGCCGTGCTGAATGTCGATGGAGATTTCCCGTCTGAAGCCAGGGAAAAATTGCTGAACCATCCCGAAGTCACCGGCGTCGAACTGGTAGTACTCCCGCCGGCGGGGGCAGCGTTGCCTTGGTTGGTTCGAACGAGGCAAGCTTCGACTTAGTCGGAGATTCATTCAGATGAAGAAAAATTCGAAAATCGCTATTCAATCTTCAGAGACGGATGATACAATCTTAGCAACAATCGGGACCTGTCTTTGGAAGACGGCAAATTTTCGTTAACATTGTCAGAGGAATCAGAGGAAGGAGAACAGCTTTCAGCAGATCGATTTCGAGAGTCGAGGTGAGTTCATCCGGAGGACGGCGTGATGATTAAAACTCGACTCGGCACATCCTTGAATTCTAACGTGCTGGCTCTCAACCGAGGATATCTGGCAATTCACGTCGTTTCGGCCAGGCGTGCTTTCTGCCTTTTGTGCAAAGGTCTTGCCGAGGTTATCAGCATCGAGGACGACTCCTACTACTCCTACGATTTCTCCAGTTGGCGGGAAGTCAGCGAACTCAAAATCCAGTTGGACGAAGTTCAGGAATCGGAAGAGTGGATTCAGGCGGTCAATTTTCTCATTCAGGTACCGCGTGTGATTCGGTTGCTGCACTACGACCGTATTCCCCGTAACTCGGTGAAATTCAGTCGTCGGAACATCTTTCTACGAGACGAGCACCGTTGCCAGTACTGCGCAAGGCAGTTCGGAACGCCCCAGTTGAGTCTCGACCACGTGTTGCCTCGCAGCCGCGGCGGCAAAACGACCTGGGAAAATATCGTCTGTGCCTGTCGGAAGTGTAACATCCGCAAAGGGGGACGAACTCCTCGTGAAGCGGGAATGCATTTGCACAACGAACCGAAAAAGCCAAAACGTAATCCGGTTCTTTCGCATCAGATTAACAGCTCGAAATACTCGGTCTGGAAACGCTTCGTCCGCTGACGAACTGAATCGGCTTTTGACATTCGACAAATTTGAAGAACAGAAGCGAATTTATAAGATCCTGAATCGTATCGCCAAAAAATAAACCCGGTGGGAATCCCACCGGGTGAAACGTAAAACAACGAGGTGTTGTTCTTCGCTTTTTATTTTTTCAATAACTCTTCCAGAGTGGGAAGTTCGTTGACTGCGTCGCTGGTCGGTCTCAGGTTGGGTAGTTTCTGAGGTCTCTTCGCATCCACGCCTAGCACATCGGTGTAGAACTTCGCGAAATACGCCGAGGAGTAGGGAGCACGTTTGTCTCCACCCAGAACGGAAATCAAACCGATGTGTCGATCAATATGGTCGTGATGGTAAGGCAGGAAGTAATAGTAACCGTGGGTGTCGGGAAAGTAGGCGAAGTGCAAAGGCATGTTGCAGGAACTTTTGGAATGGAGGTACTCAGGATTTCGCCAGCTGCAATCGTCACAGCCGTAGTTTTCACATTTCCCGCAACGATCTTTGCTAGAACGGTGACCTCCCTTTTGGCAACGGCTATTCGAAGTACAGCCAACCACGTTGTTCACTTCATGTAGCGTATATCCGGATTCGTTCGACTCGAAAACTTCTTCGTAAGGAGCGGAGCTTTCAATCGACGACGACACCGAACTGTTGCGGCCTGACGGAGCGGGGGGTGCAATGTCCGTTGTGGCATCAACTTGTTGCTGAAGCACAATCGGCGGATGAAATCGCTCGATGGTCGTGTTTTCCGATTCGTCCTGTGCAGCGGGGGTTAATAAACCTCCGAGTATTGCAATCAATATCGCTTTCATTTTTTCACCCGTTCGACTCTTCGCAGCCGAAGTTTTGACAGATTATTGAAACTGCAAGTCTCCTCCGCGCAGCACGGAGGAATGCACAGACTTTCTACTAGGGAATTCGGCAACGGGGAATACGAACTTGCGTCGGTGATCGAAAATCGAGGAAAAACGACGACGAAGATTGGAATTCGACGATGCAAACCGATTCCGCTTAACAGGCGAAGCTTCGCACTGGCAGAGGGTCTGTCAGAGAAACTCTTTTCGTTGGGTTATTTGGCAATCTCTTTTGGAGTGAGATCGAAGAGAACTTTCGAGTTTGTACCAACGATTTCAAGACGGTTTCGCTTGACGAGATAATTCACGCGGTAAAATCGATCCAGCTCGAGGTGATCGATCGATGCAAGGGTTTTCCCGTTTTTCGAATCGATGATCTCGAACGACATGGTCTGCTTATTTTCCTGTTGCAGGTCTCCCACACGGCTGGCGAAGATCAGGAACGGAAACTTCAGGTCGTTCGTTCGGAAGAGAGACCGTTCGCTGAGCGACCGTTTCCAAAGTTGTCGTCCTGTGTTGCGGTCGAACGCTAACAAGTCACCCCAGAAATGCACGCTCGCCAATGGGGAGTTTCCCACATAATAATAGTGGTAGCGTTTTTGTTTCACCTCGTTCGAGCTGGGTTGTTGAAGGCAGATGTAGAACCGTTCGTCGTCCTCGAACGCTTCCAGATAAACGATTTTTTGTACTTCCTTTTCGGTGAACCGTTTTTTGAAAATGATTTTTCCCGTTGTCGAGTCGATCGCTAATAATTGTCGTTGCGGAGTTAAGACGACGATGTCGTCTCTCACGACCGAAGTTCGGGCATATCCAGAGGTGGTTGGCTCGTCCAGAAGATTTTCGTCCTTCAGAGGATCCCAGATGCGCATCCGTAAATCGTTGGGTGCTCGTGTGAAATAAAAGAGTAGACGACCGAAAACTCTTCTGGTTTTGGTGGAATCGATATTCAGCCTACCTCGTCGAACAATTTCGCCCGAAGTCGTTCGAAAGACGGTAAAACTCGAACGTTTTTTATCGAACAGTACCAGCACGTTTTCGTCGCCTATTAACCCGCTAACCGAATCGGCCCAGAGTCCGCTGAACGGTTCCAGAGCATTTTTCTGCCAGAGGATTTTTCCCGTTTCGGGATCGACAACCACGAGTCTTTGACGAGATTGAAAACAACAAAACGACGGCCCGGCCGGCCCCAACTGAAACATCTCGTCCGTTCCCGATTCGTCGAAGGGTTTCGTTCTCCAGACCTGTTTCCCTTTCGAAAACTCCAACATCGAAAAACCCTGGAATTGCGAAACCGAACCGATCGGGAGGAAATGTCCAAGAAAATTCTGGCGTTTTTTTTCCGAAGACGAAAGACGAAGCGGTACTTCCATCTTCCCCAATTCCTGGAAATCGTTTCGTTCGATCACGTGCAGGTAATTTTTACCGGCCGTTTGTTGAAGTGAAAGATTGTAGGGATAATTTTTAGGAGTCGAAAGCGATTTTCGCGACTGCGAAAATAACGATGAGACATCGCGTTGCGAATTCTTGAGAGATGCCACGGAACTCGTTATTTTTGCGACTTGTTTCAGTTTTCTCGTGGCTCGCAATTGGTTCAACTCCGCCAGAGTCCTGCTATTCGGCGAAAACTTCTGGACAAACAACCTGCCATTGAGTCCGTTGTCTACAGCAGCAGAGGCATACCTGGTTTCCAGGACGTTTAAGAGCCGCACCACATCCCAGTGAAAACCCACTTGACGGTAAAATTCCGCAAGGAGCGAATACGCTTTTGCCAATTCACCTTCGGTCGATGCTCTTTTTAAGTTGCGTAGAAGAACCATTTCCGCGCGATGGTGGCGACTCTTTTTCAACAATCGCAAAGCCAATTTTTCTCGCACCGCATTCGCTTCCGGCCAGCGATCGAACAGTGTGAGAAAGTTGCTGAGATCTTCGTCGTTTTTCGACTTCAAAGTACGTCGGCTCAGTTTCCACACTTTAGGCATAAGTTGTCGGCGAGTTTTTTCATCAAGTTTCTCGTACATTTGATGGGAAAGATCTGCAACCCATTGAGATGTGGAAACCAGATGTGTCGGGTCGTCGTTCCATCGGATGGGTTGCGATTGCGAATAGGTTGTAAGCGTTGCCAGAGAATCGATAAGTTTTGAAAACTGCCTCGTTCGCTGCTGCCATTGCGATTTGTGTATGTAGAACTCGAGTCTGTCCTGGGTCGATTTCGAGAGTTTTTCAAGCTCGGCGATTAAATCGTCGGCGTTTGATCCAGAATGCGATAGTTTCTGAAAGATCAAATCCAGCAAGAGTTTTTTCGCAGCGGATTTTATCTCGTTCGGAAGATTTTTTTCGGCAAGCAGGTTTTCCAGGTTGCGGGTTGCATCTTCATCGTCGCGATTCAGAATTTTCAGTTCGGCCACCTGCAAACGCAAGTTGGGACTTTTTACGAGTCGCTCTGGATGTTTCTCAATCGCTTCGAGTAAAGTTCGAGATTTGAAATAAGCGGTCACTCGTTGTGCTCCGGCCGAGACGATGAAGTTTTTTGTGACCAGAAGATTTTCCGGATAAATCACTTTGGGAATTTCGTTGGATTGGGGATCGTTTTTTTCGATGTAAGATTGTTTTTCGAACAACGATTTCAGCAAAACCTGTGATTTGCCCGTTTTCAGATCGATCAGCGAAAATCGTCCCGATTGCAGCGGAAGCAGATAGTTCGATCCGAGATGCACACCAACACCCGACGGAGTTTCAATGGCTAAATTCCAAAGGTCGCTGCCGGTTTTCAGAGCCAAAGCTCGACAAGTTCGTCTGCCGACTAATAACGCAGATCTTCGATGAGCCGCACCGATGTATTCTCCATCTTCACGAGGAACCCGCCATAACTCGTCCCCGGTAAAAAGATCATAACTTTGTACTTTCATCGATTGCGGAGGAAGATACACAACTTGCGAACCATCGATCATCGGCACCGAAAGGAAACCGGCGTGTCCTCGATTGTCGCGATCGATTCCCGATGCTCGATTCGATCGGCGTTCTTCCAGTTCGTCACTGCAATAACGACACCATAAGAGCGAACCCGTATCGGCATTTACGCCAACCAGCAAACCGGTTTGGGTGGGGCAGACGATCACACCGTTGGAATATGCCAGCGTACAGGCCAGTCCATGACGAAAACCGTCTCGGCGTATCGGTTGTTCGACCCGGGCGATTCCCTGCAACCAAAGTAGTTTACCATCGGTGGCTCCAATGCAGGCGAGTTTCAGAACTCCCTCAAGTTCCACAACAACGAACAATCGGTGACCGACAGGAAGCGGTGGTCCCAGAAAGTAGGCCCCTTGGAGAAGAGTCCCTTTTTTCCCCTCGAGTTTCCAAAGCGGTTTGGGTTTTTGGGATTTGGAATCGGTCGTCTTGGCGATCTGAAGAGCAAGAAGACTGTTTCCTTCTGTGATGACTGAACCGTCCGTTTGAGCGTTTTTGATCACTCTTCCGCGTTGTCGGTAATTTCGGTAGCTGGGAAGAGCCATCCCACCGCCATCGACGAAGTAAACGCGTTTGTCGTCGACACTTAATGTCCCGAAGATGGAGTTTCCCATAGCTCCGGTGTGGTATTCCTGCGGCGAGAAGATTCCGGAAGAATAGCGATC
>Ga0114931_10002880_pt1 | contig 21869 bp, 21 predicted proteins | sample 2SBtaG_FD_89579 | JGI IMG/M metagenome (GOLD analysis project Ga0114931, IMG submission 89579) | Deep subsurface microbial communities from Kolumbo volcano to uncover new lineages of life (NeLLi) - 2SBTROV14_V59a metaG | ecosystem: Environmental > Aquatic > Marine > Volcanic | place: Kolumbo... | reverse complement strand
GGTCGGGGTCGCCGCAGTGCTCTCCACCGCGTCCGCGATCAACGCGACGCTCTACGGCGCGTGCCGGATCAGCTACACCATCGCGAAGGACGGCGAACTGCCGAAAGACCTGGAACGGAAGATCTGGCATCAGCCAATCGAAGGCCTGCTCATCTCCGCGGCGATCACTCTCGTCGTGGCGAACCTCTTCGACATCTCCAGGATCTCGTTGATGGGGAGCGCGGGCTTCCTCCTCATCTTCGCGGCCGTGAACTGGGCAAACGCGCGCCTCGCGCCCGAGACCGGGAGCAGGCGGTGGCTCGCCGGGACGGGGGCGGCGCTCTGCTTCGCCGCCCTGGTCGCACTCGTCTGGTACGTCGCCGCGACGAGCCCCCTCGAGATCCTGTTCCTCGCCGCGCTCGTCGGCTGCGCCTTCGGCTTCGAGGGCGCGTACCGGCTGCTCCGCCGACGAGAGATCGTCGCGTGCATCCCCGGCGACCTCGCGTGCGAGCGCCTCGCACGGCTCACTGCCGCTCGAGGAAGGCGATGATCGCAGCGGAGTCGCCGATGTACCTCTCGCTGGCCTTGAGGACCGGCACGGTCGCGACGCCGCTCTTCTCCGCGAGCTCCTTCCTGACCGGGTCCGCGCGGTCGTGCGCCACCTCAACCTTCGCGTAGGTGAGGCCGTGCTCGTCGAGCCAGCCGCGCACCTTGGCGCAGAATGGGCACCCTTCAAACTGGTAGAGGGTCAGTTCCATGGGCGCTCCGGGAAGCTTTTAATATGTTATGCTGGACCCGTCGAGGCGAATTGCTTGCGTGATACGCGAAACGCCTCTTGCTCTACCTCTTCCGAAGCGTCAAGACTCGCTCTGCTCCGCAGGTCCTTCCTGCGCGCACAGCAGACGTACTTCGCGGCAGCCTACAGCAGCGTGACGCCGAGCGTGATGATCGTCACGGCCGTGCCTGCCAGCAGGACGCCGAGGACGGACGCGATGAGGTACCGCTTGAAGCCCATGCCAAGGCCGTAGGCAGCGAGTCCGCTGGTGTAGACGCCCGTGCCCGGTAAGGGTATGCCAATGAAGACTGCGAGTCCCAACCAGCCGTACTTCTCGATCGAGGGATGAATCTTCTTTTGTGCCTTCTCCACGCGCTTTGTGTAGAATCTGTTGAACCAAGGCCAGTAGGGCAGGAGGAGCTTGTGGACGACGAGGTGGAGGAACCAGTAGAAGATGACGGCGAGGAGGATGTTCGCGAGGACGCAGACCAGGAAGACATACCACCATGGCAGCTCGAAGCCGGAGACGCTCCCGAAGAACGGGATGGCGACGCTGCCAGCGAGGATGCCGACGGGGATTGAGAACCTGAGTTCCATGGCTGGGAGGAAGGTAAGTGCGACGAGGACGAGCGTGGCAACAAGGAGGGACACCATCCCTGTCATCAGTTAAGAAAGCTTTAAAAGCTCTTTGCTTTCACCGAGGACATTGGCAGCCCCCTCAGCGTCTCGTGACCTTGGGGCACGAGGGGTCTCGCATCCGCCGGATGCTCGAGCCCCTGAAACGCTTTGACAGCCCCGTAGTGTAGTGGCCAATCATACAGCCCTCTGGTGAGGAGCCGAACACAGAACCCTGCGTTCGGCCCGCGAAGAAAGGCTGTGACCTCGGTTCGAATCCGGGCGGGGCTATCATCGTGGTGCTGGATGCACCACTCTGGAGCCCCTTCGGTTCGAACCCCCGAACGAGCATCGCGAGTGAGAATGGTTCGAATCCGGGCGAGGCTATTCTCACGAACGTGGTTCGTTCGGGAGCCCCGATCGATCCCGAACGAGAGTGAGAACACCGAGCGGGGCTATCCTCGCGATTTGACGAGGATTGGCTCACAGGCCACCACGTGATGGGTGTCGGAGCGCGACTGAGAGACGTTCACCGCGGCCGCACAGGACAAGAACGAACAAGCTTTTTATAGCGCTCGCCCTTCCACCGGTCCATGCGGCTCGTTTCCCTCCATCTGCAGAACATCCGCTCATACGTCGACGAGCGCATAACCTTTCCGGAGGGGATGACGCTCCTCGCGGGCGACATCGGCTCTGGGAAATCGACGTTGCTGCTCGCGGTCGAGTTCGCCTTGTTCGGCATCCAGCGCGGCGAGCTCTCCGGCGCCGCTTTGTTGCGCCACGGCAGCCAGAAGGGCGAGGTCACGCTCGAGGTGGAGATCGCAGACAAGCGCATCAGGATAACGAGACGGCTCAAGCGGAACGCGAACGCGATTGCGCAGGATGCGGGCGTTCTCGAACTGGATGGCGCAGCGACGGACTGTACGGCGCAGGAACTGAAGGCGCGCGTCCTCGAGCTCCTCCGCTATCCCGCAAGCCTCGTGCGTGGCAAGGGCAACCTCTTCCGGTACACGGTCTACACGCCGCAGGAGCAGATGAAGGCTATCCTCGAGGAATCCGCCGAGCAACGGCTCGACACGCTCCGGAAGCTGTTTGGCATCGACAAGTACAAGCGCGTGTCTGAGAACGCGCAGCTCCTCCTCCGCGAGATGCGCAAGCAGGAGATGGAGCTCGCGGCGCGAATCGAGACGCTCCGCTCCGGGCTCGCGGACGGCAAGGCGCTGCGGGTGCGCCTCGAGCAGGCGAAGCAGAAGCGCGCGGCCGTCATGAAGGCAGAAGCGGCGGCGAAGAAGACGCTCGCAACCCTCACGAAGGAATCGGAGGCGCGGGAGAAGGAGCGCTTCGCCTACGCTGAGCTCCAGAAACGTCACGCCATCCTCGTCGGCCAGCTCACGGATCGCAAACAGCGCATCAAGGAGCTCTCGGCGGAGCAAAAGCGATTCTCGACGCAGATAACGGAGACCGAAGCGAAGCTCGCGCCGGGGGACGCGGATCCGAAGGCGCTCGCCAAGGAGGCCACGCTCCTCGCGGAACAGGCGCGCAAGATCGCTGAGAAGGAGCATCAGGCCCTCAGGCAGGAAGCTGAGCTCGAAGGCCGCAAGGCCCGCTCCCGGGAACTCGCTTCCTCGATTGCGGCGCTCGACAAGTGTCCCACGTGCAAGCAGTTCGTCGACCAGGGCCACAAGCAGCACATCAAGGATGCTGAGGCGAAGATTGTCGCGCAATGCGAGGAGAAGCTCGCCGGCCTCGTGAAGGTGAAGGCCGAGCTCCGACGCCACTGGGACGTGCTGGAGCGCAAGCAGGCCGAGCATCTCCAGCGCCAGCGCCTCGTCGAGGCGAACAAGGTGAAGCTCGCGAACCTTGCGCAGCTCAAACTGCAGCGGCAGGCCCTGCTCGAGACGCTCGCACGCCTCGACGAGGAACGTGTACGGGCTTCCGAGGAGATTGCGCGGCTCGCGAAGGAGATTGCGGCACGCACACCCGTCGATGAGGAGGCATCTCGCGAACTCCGCGGACGCCTTGAGGCGCAACGCCACGAGACCACGAAGCTCTCGGTCCGCGCCGCCGAGCTCGCGAAGGACGAGACGCGCGCCGCCGAAGAGCTCGAACGGCTGGAGGTGCAGCTCGCGCGGATTAAGGAGTGGGAACGCGGACGTGCGCTGAGCCAGCGACGGATTGCGTGGCTCACCAAGCACCTCATCCCCGTCGGCGGCGCGATTGAGAAGCACCTTTTCCATGCGGTGCATGGCGCGTTCAACGAGTTCTTCCGCGAATGGTTTGGAATCCTCATCGAGGACGAATCGCTCACCGTTCGTCTGGACGGCAGCTTCGCTCCCGTCGTTGTCCAGGACGGTTACGAGTCGGACGTCGCGCACCTTAGCGGCGGCGAGCGGACGAGCGTCGCCCTCGCGTACCGGCTCAGTCTCACCAAGGCGATCAACGAGTTCCTCACGCACATCAACACCAAGGACCTGCTCGTCCTCGACGAGCCGACAGATGGGTTCTCGAGCGAGCAGCTCGGTCGGGTCCGCGATGTCCTGCTCCGCCTCGGGCTCAAGCAGGTGATCGTTGTCAGCCACGAGGAGCAGCTCGAAGGGTACGCCGACCACGTTCTCCGCATCAGGAAGGTGGCGCATGAGAGCCGGCTGGCCTAGTCAGAAACGTTTTTAAAGCGGCTCTTTTTCGCAGCAGCTATACGGGGCTGTGGTCTAGCTTGGCTAGGATACACGATTGGGGTTCGTGTGGTCGGGGGTTCGAATCCTCCCAGCCCCAGTGAGTGTTGTAGTGTGTGTTGGGCTGGGTGGCTTGAACGATAGTGAGAATCCTCCCAGCCCCAGTGAGTGTTGTAGTGCGTGTTGGGTGGCTTGAACGATAGTGAGAATCCTCCCAGCCCCATCAGCGTGACCCTTGGACACGAGTAAGCTCTTTCTACGAAATATTATTCTTTTCGGCCAGAACCATCAGCTTGTACGCCAGCTTTGCGAGCGCATAACCCTCTGCGTGATCATTCGCTCCTTGCGGCGCGAACTCGACGATGTCGGCGCCGATCACCTTCTTCGCTGCGAAGAGCTTCGCAAGGAGCCCAATCACGCGTTCCCAGGAGAAGCCGCCTGGTTCCGGCGTGCCCGTCTGTCGTATGAAACTCGGATCGAAGACGTCGACGTCGATGGAGAGGTAGACCTTCTCCCCTAAGAAGTCAAGAATACTCTTCAACTCCTGGTCAGAATACTCATAACTCTTTACGAGACGAAGAGCGTCATTCTTCTCTGCCGTTTTCGCTTCATCACTATCTTGCGAGCGCACCCCGATGATGGCTACCTTGTGCTTGGTGACTATCCGTCGAGCGACGCAGGCATGATTGTATTGGCTCCCATTCCACGAATCACGAAAATCACTGTGGGCATCGAGAATCAACACAGAAAAGTCATCATGCAGCGCTTCAAAACCTTTCACGATGGCGGTGGTGACCGCGTGATCGCCGCCGAGACCAATCAAGAACCTCTCCTTCCCTACATCCCTGACCGCTTCCTCAACCTCTTTCAAACTCTTGACCTCTTCCAACTCCCTGATACCGTGCACAAAGGGTTCGCAGTCGAACTGCTCGTCGTAGTATTCGAGGTGCTCGCTCGCCTTGATGATCGCTGCAGCTCCGTTCCTGGCTCCACTCCCAAACGTCGGCTGCTCCTCATACGAAATGGGTAAGATGACGAACTTTGAGCTCTCTGTTCTATACTCTTCCGGCAGTCGCATCCAGCTCATTCGATCACTTCCGTCGGGATCTTCGACAGGCTGCAGAAGTCGCTCGTGAAGTTGTAGGCGCCAGCATTGAGGAAGACGAGCTCGTCGCCCCGCTTCACCTCATTGAGATAGACGCGGTAACGGAAGATGTCGGCGCTGCACGGCGTGTAACCCTTCACCGTATAGGCGATGCCGTGCCCTGGTGGTAGCTCGCCCTCCACCCGGAGCTTATGGTGCACGACGAAGGTGTCAATGGCAGAGTTGTAGACTGAAGCATCGACGATGATCGTGCCGTCGTGGACGTTCTTCACTCTCGTGAGGAGCTTGATGGCTGGGCCGGCAATAAACCTTCCCGGCTCGATGATAAGCTTGGTCCGGTACTTGCTGAGCCAGCCGCGCAGTGTGGTGATCTCGCGGACGATGCGCTCGTGCACCTTCGCTTCGAAGTTCTTATACTGTATTGGGATGCCGCCACCGATGTCGAGGAGGTCGATCGCCTCGAGCGTCTCCTTCTCGAGTATCTGTTCGAGTTCATAGAGCAGGTTCCACTCGCTGATGTTCTGGCTCTTCCGGTGAAAGTGGACGCCGAGTCTGCCGATGCGCTCATTTCCTCGCAGCTCCTGAACGAGCCGGTTCACCTTTGCTGCGTTCATGCCGTACACGTAGTACCTCCCAGTGTGGATGCTGCGCTCCTTCAGCTTCATTCGGAGGAGCAAATCAATGACATCTTCCTTCTTAAGGACGGCCAGAAGAACGTGGAGGTCATTTTCATTATCAACAACGAATTTCCTCACCTCTTTGCTCAGTACCTCTTTCGCTTCCTCTTCGTTCCATCCTTGCGGGAAGAACCAGATCCGCGAAACATCTTTTACTTTCTCAATTTCTGCAGCGAAATGGAGATTAAACGTGCAATCAGTCGCTGCTTCCATCACTTTCGCAACCTCGTAATTCGTTTTTGCGCTGAAGGAGACTTCATCGCAGTATCGCTTCACGATCTTGAACTGTTCGATGACGCTACTCTTACGCAGCAGGAATTTTGCCATTGAGCAACCCCTCTTGCTTCAATTCTTCTAGCGCCGCAATCATCGCTATCGGGAAGGTAATCGCCACATCCCCGATGACCGTCGCAATATCACTCTCATCCTGCACCTTCCCCCACGATTTCGCTTCGTTCGTCGTTGCTCCCGACATGCTTCCACTTGTCGATCGGGCCGTCGTCATGTAGACTGCGTAGCGAGCGCCGCCGTTGAGCAGGCAGGCGAGGATGGCGTGATGCTTACTGATACCCCCGCCGAGCGCGATTACGCCCTTGATGTCGTCGTGGCTCGTGACGAGCACGATCCGCTTGAAATCCTTCACCACATCGATGACGAAGTCGTCATGCTTCTGCTGGTACATGAAGAGGTGAAAGCCCAACGCACCATCCGTGATGCCGGGACAGAAGATTGGCACGTCGTTCTTCGCTGCTTGGTAAAGGATGCTCTTCTCATCGTGCAACTGGAGTCCCAGCTCGCGCAACAACTCACTCACTGTGAGCCGTTGCTGCTTCGCGTAGACTTTGTTGAGCATTGGGAGGAGTTGCTCCTCGAGACGGCAGTAACTCTCGTTGGTGATGATGAGATTCCCGACACGGTTATCGCCGCGTTCGTGCAATTCGACATCATCCATCGAGAAGGTGCCGATGGGGAAGCGCTCACCCATTGCCTTCATAATATCCTCTTCGATCGCGCCGGCCGTCGTGACGATCACGTCAGCCATGCCGAGTTTGATCAGCTGCGCGAAGAAGCCTCGCAAGCCAGTCGTCACCATGTTGCTCGTGAAGGTGAGGAAGATCTTTGAACTTGCTCTCTTCATCTTGACGATCGTCTCTTTCGCTCTCGCCAGTTCGACGCTCTGATAACCAATCGCTCCGAAGTGCTTTACGAGCTCTCCGACCGTGATGCCACTCGTCCATGTGAAATCTTGTACATATGCCATCTTTGCTCACCGCCACGGATTGCTAGTGCAACCTGCAAAGGATACTGAAAGCCTATGAGAAAAGGGAGAATGCTAACTACCAGATGCGCGAACCGTGTTATACCATGCTCTGCGCGTTCTCATAAGATGGAGAAGCAGATGTTCATTTATAAAGGTTGCTAGGAGCAACCTCCCGAACGAAACGATGTGGGTTACTGTTTCTACACAGCACACCAAGAGAAAGCTTTATAAATGTCCTTCTCTCAGGTCCGTTTGCTCAACGAGTGAAGGGTGGCTAGCATGCGACAGGCAGCGATTGCGGTATTGGTTCTCGGCGTCTTCATCGTGCTCTCCCAGGCGGCCATGGCCGCGAACTATCAGATTGACGTCACGCCGCTCAACAACTCGATTATCCCGACGCAGAGCGCCAGCTTCAAGGTCCTCGTCTCGAACTTCGAGAAGCAGCAGCAGCGGTTCCAGGTATATACGCTTGACCCCGATTGGTCGCTCCGGTTCGAGCCGATGCTCTACACGGTGCCGCCGACGCAGCTTACCGAGTACATCATGTATGTGCGTCCGCGCGACAACATCGGGTACGGGACACATGGCGTGTCTGTCTTTTTCAAGAACCTCGCGGACGGGATCATCCTGAAGCAGAGCCTCATCGTCCTCGTCAACGATCCGAACCAGCTGCCCGGTGTCTATACGCCCTCCGTGAAGCTGGACGTCTCGCTGCCGCAGGACGTCGATCCGCGCCAGTCATTAAAGGTCGGCATCAGTCTCAGGAACCGGAACCCCCTGAACATGAGCACGGTCACCGTCAGAGTCTCCTCCTCGCTCTTCAACAGTTCGTACGACACCTCCTTGGCCTCGCTCGGCGAGACGCAGAAGGACCTTACGTTCCGGCTCGACCCGCACCAGGCGCCCGGACAATACCCTGTGCGCGTCACCCTTGTCTACAGGAACTCGACGATCAACGAGTTCAGCACGCCCCTCGTCGTCGCGCCCATAACGGCAGTCGATGAGCAGGAGCAAGACAGCAGCGGGTACTTCAGGACTGAGAGCAGGCTCCTCCTCGAGAACACTGGGAACGTTGAGACCACGTACGACGCGAAACTGCCCACGAGCTGGATCCGGACGATCTTCACGAGCACCGCGCCCAAGACCGCTTCAGAACGCATCGGCGGCCAGCGCTACTACGTCTGGCACGTCAACCTCGCGCCCGGCGAGACCGCGCAGGTGGCCATGACCGAGAACTACCGTCTCCTCATCGTCCTCATCGTCCTCGCCATCATCGCCGTGATCGGTTACTACCTCTTCCGGAGCCCGCTGATCGCGGTCAAGGAGACGATCGCCCTCAAGGAAGGTGAAGGCAGCTCCAACCTCAAGGTCCGCATCTTCGTCAAGAACCGTACGGGGAAGACGCTCGACGCCGTCATCGTCACGGACCGGATACCCTCGATAGCGTCCTACGTCAAGCGCGAGGTGCTCGGCATGGTCAGCCCAACGAAGGTCGTCCACGCCGAGAAGAAGGGAACTATCCTCAAATGGGATCTCGACATCCTCGAGCCGTACGAGGAACGCATCCTCAGCTATAGCCTGACGAGCAAGCTCAAGATCGTCGGCAAGATCCGGCTGCCCAGCGCGAAGATCCACTTCGCGACGTCTGGCGGCAAGGAGCGCGTGACCTACACGAAGGACGCCAGCTACGAGGAGTAGAAACCCTTATAAAACGTCTTCTTTCTCTGACGAGCAAACCCTCCTTAGCTCAGCTGGTTAGAGCGCTCGGCTGTAGATGGTGGCTGACGCAACCGCTCCGGCGGCACGGATGAAAGCCACCCAGCCGTGACCGAGAGGTCCCCGGTTCGAATCTGGGAGGAGGGACCATATTCCTGGGTTCAATCCCCGCCCTTTGGGGCGGCTCCTCTTCCCTCATCCACCCAGCGACTTCTAGGGTTCGTCTTTGTTTCCGGAAGGGTTCAAGACAAACGACGGGGACGCCCTCATCACACTATTTTTTATGCTTGATACGTTGTAGCCCCTTCATTCAAGGCCAGGAGAGTCTCTAGCAGCTTTGATTGGGTCATACTCTGAGTCAAGCCGCCCTTATGAAAGAATTTTGGGATAGAACATCATTCATTTGGTTACATGCTTCTCACTGGCTAATAATCGTTTATGCTGAATCAAGTAAACAACAGCAAGAATAGCAAGAAGAACTATGAGTCCGCCGAGTATGGCTTCCAAATGAAAGTTCCCGACGTTATCTTGAGACATCGGCGTCTGAATATTGGCTTCCTTCTCTCGCTGAGTAATTGCTGTTACCTCATCACACATATCCGCGGTGTGACAGACACCAGCATCTTCACCAGAAAACAGACAGCATACTTGGCCTTCAGGACAGTCACTTTGCATAGAACACAACGGCCTGACAGTTTCGCTTGCAACAATCATACCATTAATTCCTGTTCCCAACAAGAGAACCCCCATCAGCGTCAAGATGCCAAGAAAAGCCATTGCCATATGCAAATGTCGCATTCATTCATCGCCAGTAACCATGTATAAAAATTTTTCGTTTATAAGGGCTGTGTAGAAACAAAGAGTAATCCACACTATGAAGTGTGAGAACGAACCTCATGCGGAGGTTCGTCGATGACACGACAACTCCTTAAGAAGATGACAAAACATCTCCGCGCCGCCGCGTTTCTCACCGAGTACTACGATTGCTGGCTGCGCCGGTGGCCATTCACCTGGCTCGTCAAATCGCTGCGCCATGAAGAGGACGAGCACGGTGGCGAACAAGCACGGCGGCAAGGATACAGGTGAAGACCCTGACGAGGAGGGCTGAGAAGGCGTATCGCGAGACGAAAGAGAGATACGTTGCCAGAAGCATCTTCCACAAAGATTAATAAGGCACTCGTGATTTTAGTTTCACCATTGCGCCTCAGGCGCGGAGCGTGCAACATGAACAGCAAGATTGTTATCGGCGTCGCCATCTTCGCGGCGCTCCTCGTCGCCGCGTGCTCCTCCGGGAGCCACAATGTCGCCGCGAACCCCGGACAGACGGCCGCAGCGACAGGCGGCCATGCAGCAACTGGCGCTCAGTCGGGCTCGACCGGACAGACGCAGGCCGCGCCGCAGCGGATACGGCTCGCAGACACGCGCTATATGCAGTATGCCTATCTCATCTCGGACAACGCGACGAGCCAGCGCGAGCAGGAAGCGCTCGCTGGCTTCCAGGTGACGCGGCAGCAGCAGGCTGACGGCTCGCTCCTCGTGACGCTGAAGGCGCTCAACCCCGAGTATCAGGACCAGGCCTACACCGTCCAGCCCGGGCAGCAGCTCTACTTCATCGAGACCTCGATGGGCGACGACCGCGGCACGACGGGCGAGTACAATCTCGGCGACGACACCGCGGTGCTCGTGGACAGCGACGGCTACATCGTTCGGTAGGCAAAACAATTGTATACTTATATTAAAACAATTGTATACTTATTATCCGGCGGAGCGTGACGTGATGGAGGAACAAGGAACAGGGGAAACACAGAAACGCGGCCTGCCTTCCTGGGCGTCCGCGGCGCGCCACCTCCTGCTGCGCCTCGCCATAGCGTTCGTCTTCCTCTCCTTTGGTATCTGGGAGCTCATCGACCCGCAGTACTGGGTCGGTTTCATCCCGGGCTGGACCATGGTCCTCGGCCCCGCGGCGACGATCGCGATGCTCCACGGCGCCGTCCTCGTACTCGTCGGCCTCGCCGTGCTCCTCGGCCTCTGGCTGCGCTGGAGCGCGCTCCTCGCTTCGTTGATGCTCCTCGAGATCTGCCTCGGCCTCCTCCTCTCCTCGGGGTTCAGCGATCTCCTCGTCCGTGACGTCGGCCTGCTCCTCGTCGCAGTGGCGCTCATCTTCGACAGGGAACATGCGCTGACATTCACGTCGTGAAACGTTGCCATGACACTTTTGAACGGGCTGTTTATGGGCCTGTCCCAAGGATTCATACGTCTCTCGGGGAAGATGCAGGTCCCCCGACCGAAACCCTTTTAAAGAGGTCACAATTCTCGTCGCGGACGTGCGTGCCGGGCAGATGATGGGGAGCGAGCGATTCTAGGGATATCATATCCTGGTTGTCGTTAGCGATGCATCTCTGTGCCCTGATAGTGTAGTCGGACTATCATACGGCCCTGTCGAGGCCGTGACCCGGGTTCGAATCCCGGTCGGGGCGTAAGACGAAAGCAGTTGCCCCGACGGATCCCGACACGGGATACGGACGGGAAGAGGCTCCGCGGGCGATGCCGTTGAGGACACCCGGTTGGAGCGTACGGTTGGGCCTATCAGACAGGAGGGCCAGTAGTTCCGAGACATTCGAAGAACGACGGCTCAACTCCATTGGGCCGGTAGCTCAGCCTGGTAGAGCAGCGGCCTTTTACCGCGCAAGCGGAAGAGAGCCGACGGTCGCGAGTTCGAATCTCGTCCGGCCCATCGGAAAGTGGAGCTTTCCGGGAGCCTGGCGTCCCGAACGAGAGTGCGGGGACGTCCGGGTCCATGTCGTTGAAAACCGTTTTTCCGCTGCGCGCGACGCGGCAAGAGGAGGGCGATTATATGGTGACAAAGAGCAAAGCGGGTTCTCGGAAGGCGGTCACGGTCAAGCGCAAGACGTCGGGCAAGAAGAAGGCCTCCGTCGAGGAGGACCTCACGTCCCAGCCATTCAACCCGACCGAGCATACCTTCGTCCCTAAGCATGAGAAGCTGAGCGTCAAGGAGGCGAAGGCGATTCTCGAGAAGTATCACGCAGGTATCAAGGAGATGCCGAAGATCGGCGTACACGACCCGGCAATCGTCGCTCTTGGCGCGAAGCAGGGGGACATCATCAGAATCACGAGGAAGAGCTACACGACGGGCGAGACAGTGTTCTAAAGGGGTGTTGTCGATGAATGAGCAGAGCAACACCGCCACGCAGATCCTCATCAAGAAGTACTTCGAGGAGAACGGCGTCATCAGGGCGGACATCGAGAGTTTCAACAACTTCATTGAGCATGAGCTGCAGTCGATTCTCGAGGAGAACCGGACGATTGAGCCGACGATCATCCCGAGCAACGTCGACGAGTTCCAGATCACGCTTGACAAGATATGGGTGACGAAGCCCGAGATCACAGAGGCCGACGGCAGCACGCGACGGCTCGACCCGGTCGAGGCCCGCATGCGCAAGATGAGCTACGCCGCGCCCGTCTTCCTCGAGGTCTCGGCGCACATCAATGGTGTCCAGCGCGAATCCTTTAAGACCCAGATTGGCTAGTTGCCAATCATGTTGAAGTCCAAGAACTGCCACCTCTATGGTCTGCCGCGCGAGGAGCTGATTAGGCTCGGCGAGGACCCCGACGATCCTGGCGGCTATTTCATCATCAACGGTACCGAGAAGGCGATTGTCGACATCGAGGACCTCGCCAGCAACCGGTTCATCGTCGAGAAGAACAGCACGGGCATCTCGGCCTATAGCGGCAAGATCTTCTCAGAACGCGGCAGCTACAAGATCCCGCACGTGATCGAGAAGCTGAAGGATGGCATCTTCTACCTGAGCTTCACGCGCGTCAAGCGTATCCCGCTCATCGCGGTGATTAAGGCGCTCGGGCTCACGAAAGACGAGGAGATCATGCGGATGATCGACCTGCCCGACAGCAGCGAGGTCATCATCAACCTCTACGACTACGTGGACATCAAGAACGAGGAGGACGCGCTCGACTTCATCTCGAAGAAGGTTGGCATCTCGCAGACGCGCGAGATTCGCCTCGAGCGCATGGCCGAGATCCTGGACAAGTACCTCCTGCCGCACGTCGGCATGGAGCCAGAGGACCGGGTGATCAAGGCGTACAACCTCTGCAAGTACCTTAAGCATTACATCCGCGTCACGGGTGGCCAGCTTCCCGTCGACGATAAGGACCACTACATGAACAAGCGCCTCAAGATGAGCGGTGAGCTCCTCGCGGACCTCTTTCGGGTCAACATGAAGGTTCTCATCGGGGATATGCTCTACAACTTCCAGCGCATCGTCAAGCGCGGCAAGTTCCCGAGCATCCGGGTCATCATCCGGGAGAAGCTGCTCACGCAGAAGGTGTACAGCAGCATGGCCACGGGTAATTGGGTCGGTGGCCGGACCGGCGTGTGTCAGCGCATGGAGCGACTCAACTTCCTCCAGAGCCTGAGCCACTTGCAGCGCGTCGTCTCTCCGCTCTCGACGAACCAGGAGAACTTCGAGGCGCGCACGCTGCACGCGACGCACCTCGGCCGTCTCTGCCCGTCCGAGACCCCTGAAGGTACGAACATCGGTCTCAGGAAGAACCTGGCGCTTCTCTGCCATCCGTCGCCGTCGATGGACGAAGAGGAGCTCCTCAAGGACCTCAAGAAGCTGGGGCTCAACCTCGCGAAATAGGGTGATCGCCATGACAGACGTCTTCATGAACTCGCGGTTCGTCGGCACCGTCAAGAACGGCAACGATTTCCGGCAGCAACTCGTCGCCGAGCGACGCCTCGGCAAGCTTCCGGAACATCTTAACGTGTACTACAACGAGGCGCGCAACGAGCTCTTCCTCTAGACCTCTACCGGACGCTCCGTCCGGCCGCTCATCGTCGTCAAGGACGGCGTCCCGGCTTTCACGGAGAAGCATGCCGAGCAGCTTCGCAAGAACGAGCTCGTGTGGAGCGATCTCGTCAAGCAGGGCATCATCGAGTACCTCGACGCTGCCGAGGAGGAGAACACGTTCATCGCCCTCGAGGCGAGCGACGTCACGCAGGAGCACACGCACCTCGAGGTCTCTACCGTCGACATCGTCGGCATTACCACTGGTCTCGTGCCGTTCGCCCATCACAACCAGGGCGCGCGTCTTATGCAGGGCTCGAAGAACCAGAAGCAGGCGATTGGCTTCTATGCCGCAAATTATTACACGCGGCTCGACATGGACGTGAACGTGCTCCACTACCCGCAGGAGCCGCTTGTCCGGACGCTGATCAATGACGTCATCGAGACGGAGAAGCACCCGTTCGGACAGAACGTCGTCGTCGCGATTATGTCCTACAAGGGCTACAACATGGAAGACGCGATCATCGTCAACAAGGGCTCGGTCGAGCGAGGTCTCGCCCGCTCGACGTACTACCGGCCGGTCAACACCGAGGAGCTTCGCTACAGCGGCGGCCTCGTGGACAAGATCTCCATCCCTGACAAGGATACAAAGGGCTACCGGACCGAGCACGACTACCGCCTCCTGGAGGAGGATGGCATCATCTCTCCGGAATCCCGGGTCAGCGAGGGCGACGTCATCATCGGCAAGACCAGTCCGCCGCGGTTCCTGAACGCGATGGATGAGTACAATCTCACCACCAACTACCGGCGCGAGAGCTCGATGAGCCTCAAGCACGGCGAGGAGGGTGTGGTCGACTTCGTTGTCATCACGGAGAACAAGGAGGGCAACAAGCTCGTCCAGGTTCGGCTGCGCGACCAGCGGATTCCGATGATTGGTGACAAGTTCACCTCGCGTCACGGGCAGAAGGGCGTCATCTCGCTCATCGTCCCTGAGAACGATATGCCTTTTGCTGCTTCCGGGATCAAGCCGGACATCCTCTTCAACCCGCACGGTATCCCCAGCAGGATGACGGTCAGCCACATGATTGAACTCATCGGCGGCAAGGCCGGTGCGCTCGCCGGCAGGAAGATTGACGGTACCATCTTCAACTCTGAGAGTGAGGAGGACCTCCGGAAGATGCTCCTCTCGATGGGCTTCAAGGAGAACGGCGTCGAGATGATGTACAATGGCGAGACCGGCGAGCCCTTTATGACTAAGATCTTCATCGGCAACCAGTACTACCTCCGGCTCAAGCACATGGTCAAGAACAAGGTCCATTCCCGGGCGCGCGGCCCGATCCAGCTACTGACGCGGCAGCCGACCGAGGGCAAGGCAAAGGAAGGCGGCCTCCGTCTCGGCGAGATGGAGAAGGACACCTTCGTCGCGCACGGTGCGAGCCTCCTGCTTAAGGAGCGGTTCGACAGCGACAAAGTCGTTGTCCCCGTTTGTGAGCGGTGCGGCATGGTCGCCGTCTTCGACGCGCGCAAGAACAAGCACTACTGCACCGTCTGCGGAGAGAACGCAGAGGTGAGCGAGATCGAGATGAGCTACGCCTTCAAGCTGCTCCTCGACGAGCTGAAGAGCCTCACCATCTATCCGAGGCTTAAGCTGACCGGCAAGTACTGAACGGAGCGTGAGAGAATGATCCCGGTATACAAGAAGGTCAACCAGATTGAATTTACCTTGATGAGCCCCAAGTTCATCAAGGAGATGGCTGCCGCGAAGATTGTCACGCCCGAGCTCTACGACAAGGAGGGCTACCCGGTGGACGGCGGTCTCATGGATATCCGCCTCGGCGTTATCGACCCGGGCCTGCGATGCAAGACCTGCGGTTCGCGCCTCAAGGAGTGCACCGGCCACTTTGGCTTTATCGAGCTCGCGCGCCCCGTGGTGCACATCCGCTTCATCAAGCTCGTGCTCGACCTGCTACGGAGCAGCTGCCGCGAGTGCGGCGGCATCCTCATTCCGAAGAACAAGTTGGCCGTCTATAAGGCGGAACTCGACACGATCGACGAGACTCTTGGCGCGAACGAGAGGCGTAATCGGATCGCGGAGATCGTCGCCGAACTCCGGACCGTGAACAAGTGTCCGCATTGCAGCGCGAAGCAGAAGAAGATTACGCTCGAGAAGCCCTCCACGTTCCTCGAGGATGAGAGGCGGATCACCCCGATTGAGATTCGGACGCGGCTCGAGCGGATTAGCGATGACGACCTCCAAGTCTTCGGCCTCAATCCGAAGGCGATGCGGCCGGAGTGGTCGATTCTCACGGTGCTCCCTGTCCCGCCCGTGACCATGCGTCCTTCAATCACGCTTGAGTCCGGCGAACGCAGCGAGGACGACCTCACACACAAGCTCGGCGACATCGTCCGGATCAACCAGCGTCTCTTCGAGAACATCAACGCCGGCGCACCGGAGATCATCATCGAGGACCTTTGGGACCTGCTCCAGTACCACGTCACGACGTTCTTCGACAACAACGTGAGTCAGCTCCCGCCCGCGCGTCACCGCTCGGGACAGCCGCTCAAGACGATCACTGAGCGGATCAAGTCGAAGGAAGGCCGAATCAGGCACAACCTTGCAGGCAAGCGCACCAACTTCTCCGCACGGACAGTCATCAGCCCGGATCCCGGATTGGATATCAACGAGGTCGGCGTGCCGCAGGTGATGGCGATGAAGCTCACCGTCCCGGAACGCGTTACGGAATGGAACATGGCCTATGTCAAGGAGTTCGTCAAGCGTGGCAACCACGAGTACCCCGGCGCTAATTACATCATCCGGCCTGACGGGAAGCGGAAGCGCGTCACGGACGAGACGAAGGAGCAGCTCCTCGAGGAGATTGAGCCAGGCTTCATTATCGAGCGCCACCTCTTGGACGGCGATGTGGCGCTCTTCAACCGTCAGCCCTCGCTTCACCGAATGTCGATGATGTGCCATAAGGTGCACGTCCTTCCCGGGCTCACGCTGCGTCTCAACCCCGCGGTCTGCACTCCGTACAACGCCGACTTTGACGGTGATGAAATGAATCTCCATATCCCGCAGACCGAGGAGGCCCGCGCTGAGGCGGAGATTCTCATGCAGGTCCAGACGCAAATAGTCTCCCCTCGGTTTGGTCTCAGTATCATCGGCTGCAACCAGGACGCGATTAGCGGCAACTACATCCTGACGAAGTTCTTACCCCCCATCCCTCGGAACCAAGCGGTGGACCTCCTCGCCAGCGTGGGCATCGATGACTTCAGCCGGCTGCCGAAGAAGGCCGTCTTGACGGGTCACGAGATCTTTAGCATGGTCCTGCCTGAGGACTTCAACTTCAAGGGCAAGCCGAAGAGTGACAAGCCGGAGCATGTCGCGGCCGCCGTCGAGATCAAGAATGGGATGCTCCTCAAGGGGATCCTCGACAAGAACAATCTGGGTAGCGGCAAGGGCCTCCTCCTCAGGACGATCCACAAGCAGTACGGCGCCGACGAGACCGTCAAGGTCCTCGGCCGCATCTACAAGCTCGGCATCAACGTCTTGCTCCGCTACGGGTTTACAGTCTACCTGAGTGACACCGACCTTGACCAGGAGGCGAAGGCCTCAGTCAAGGCCGTTCTCAAGGACGCAAACGACGAGGTCGAAGGACTCATCGCCCAGTATAAGGACGGCACTCTCGATCTGCTGCCCGGCCGTTCGGCAGAGGAGACGCTCGAGCTGCGCATCCTCGACCGGCTCAACCGAGCGCGCAACGACGCGGGCAAGGTCGTCTCGACGACAACCGACGAGGCGAGCGGCATGATGATCATGGTAAACTCGGGCGCGAAGGGCAGCACGATTCAATTGGCGCAGATGAGCGCCGTCGTCGGCCAGCAGGCGCTGCGCGGCGGTCGCATCGGCAAGGGCTACGCCGGCCGGACGCTGAGCTGCTTCAAGCCTGGCGACTTGTCGGGCGCGGCGCGCGGCTTCATCGGGAACAGTTTCAAGTCCGGCCTTAAGCCGCATGAGATGTTCTTCATGGCGATGACGGGCAGGGACTCGATGATGGATACCGCCTTGCGAACGCCGAAATCGGGCTACCTCTATCGCCGCTTGGCGAACGCGCTCCAGGACCTCAAGGTCGAGTATGATGAGACGGTCAGGGACGCTGCGGGCAAGGTCGTCCAGTTCCGCTACGGCGAGGACGGCGTGGACGTCTCGCGGAGCGAGGGCGGCAAGATCAACATCAAGGCGATCATCGAATCGATCGACGGGTGAACACCATGAGCGAAGCGATTTTTAAGGAATACCAGGGCCGGCTGCCCGGCAGCATCCTCGACGAGGTCAGGGCGAACCTCCCGGAGAAGTGCACGGACGCAAAGCTGAAACGGATCCTCAAGGCCGTCGAAGCCGAGTACCAGGCCGCGATCGTCGACCCCGGCGAGTGCGTCGGCCTCGTCGGCGCGGAATCGATCGGCGAGCCCGGCACGCAGATGACGCTGAACACGTTTCACTTTGCCGGGGTTTCGGAGATGAATGTCACGACCGGCCTGCCGCGGCTTATCGAGATCCTCGACGCGCGGAAGACTATCAAGAGCCCCATGATGGAGGTCTACCTCAAGGACCCATACAACAAGGGTGAAGGCATCAGGAAGGTCGCCGAGAGGGTCAAGGAGACGCTCTTCGAGGAGTACATCAAGGAGATCCAGATTGATGTCGTCGAGAGCCTCATGACTGTGACGCTCGACCAGCGCAAGATGGATGCGGTGGACATGACAACTGACCGGCTGTTGCGCGTGCTCACGCGCAGCCTCAAGAAATTCTCGCTGAAGAAAACGGGCGACCTCGCGATCGAGATCAAGTCCTCGTCCAAGGACGAGGCGCTCAAGGAGATCTACCGCCTCAAGGAGAAGATCAAGACCGTGTACATCAACGGCGTCAAGGGCATCGGCCAGGTTCTCCCTGTCAAACGCGGCGAGGAGTTCATCATCGTCACGGCCGGCACCAATCTCAAGTCGATCTACAAGCTCGAGGAGGTCGACCAGAGCCGCACCGTCTCGAACGACATCTGGGAAGTGGAAGCCATCCTCGGCATCGAGGCGGCCCGTGAGCAGATCATCCGCGAGGTCCTGAAGGTCCTCCAAGCGCAGGGAATCGACATCGACATCCGTCACCTCCTCCTCGTTGCCGACACGATGTGCATGTCCGGTCACGTCCGGGGCATCTCGCGCTACGGCATCGTCAAGGACAAGCCGTCCGTGCTCGCACGCGCTTCGTTCGAGACTCCCCTGAAGCACATATTCAACGCGGCGATGGTCGGCGAGTCAGACCATCTGCGCAGCGTCATCAAGAACGTGATGCTCAACCAGCCAGTCCCGATCGGCACGGGGCTGCCCGGTCTTATCACGAAAGTGAAGAAGTAAGAGGTCGCGTTGAAAACGAAGAGCAAGCTTTATAAACAGTCCGCGATTCGTCGAGAACGAGAGGGAAACCATGAAGACAGAGATACGTAAGCTCCTCGGCACCGAGAAGCTTATCATCGGCACTGACCGTGTCCTGAAGGCGGTCCGCAAGGGTGGAATCAGCAAGGTCGTCCTCGCGTCGAATGCGCCTGAGACGCTCCGGGCGCAGCTCGAACGCTACAGGAAACTCGCTGAGTTCTCGGTCGATGATGCCGGCATGACGAACGACGAGCTCGGCACGCTCTGCAAGAAGCCCTTCTCGATTGCGGCGCTCGCGATTCTTGCATAGGGACAGGTACATGACGATGGACGAGAAACGGGTTTTCGACACCAACACCCTCCAGACAATCGGGTACTTCGAGAAGGTCACCCATACGAGCGTCAAGGACTTCTACGACCACAACGACCGGCTCATCTTCATCATCGAGACCGGCGGGCTCATGCGCGCGTTGGGCAAGAACGGCGCGAACGTCAAGCACCTCAGCGAGAAGCTTAACCGGCGCATCAAGGTCGCCGAATACAACCCTGATGTCAAGCTCTTCATCAGGAACCTGATCCATCCGCTCAAGGTGGCGCGAACGGAGCTTGACGACCCGGAGGAAGGGATCATCACGCTCTACGACGACGACACCAAAACGAAAGGCTTAATAATTGGGGCTAAGGCCCAGAACTTGCGCTTCTACGAGCGCGTCGTCCAGAAGTATTTCCCGGATGTCAAGGAGATCAAGGTCGTCTGAATCACAAGGTGCATGCGCATGGCGAAGAAAAGCTCAGGAGTCAATGCAGCCGCGAAGCTCAAGGCGCGCCGCGCCCGGTCGCGGACGCTCTACAAGTGGTACGCCAAGAAGGTCCTTGGCCTCAAAACGAAATCCGATCCGCTCGAGGGCAGTTCGCAGGCAAAGGGCATCGTGCTCGAGAAGGTCCAGCGCGAAGCGAAGCAGCCTAATAGCGCGATGCGGAAGTGCGCCCGCGTTCAGCTCATCAAGAATGGCAAGCAGATCACCGCTTTCCTCCCGGGCGACGGTGCGCAGAAGCTCGTCGACGAGCACGACGAGGTCGTTATCGAGTGTATCGGTGGTAAGATGGGCCGTTCGAAAGGGGACATCCCTGGCGTCAGGTGGCAGGTCATCAAGGTGAATGACCAGAGCCTCAACGCGCTCCGCCGCGGCAAGCTCGAGAAGGCCAGGAAGTAAGGCCTTCGTCTTTTTTCTTCTCAATAGCATTTTTTCTCTCTTTTCTCTTCTCAACCATAATATTTATAAATTGTTATCACTATACAATGGTCATGTCTCCGCCATTCCCGTCAGAAAAGGATCCCATGAAGATGCGGATCTGGGAGTTGGAGCGCCGTGCCTCGCTCTCGGAAGAGATGGGGGAGGAACGGACGCTCGAAGGAATCACGACGGTCATCTTCAACGATTTGATCTCGCTCGGCGCGATCCAGTCTGCCTGCATCTTGCGACCTCGTTTTATACCGGTAAGAACCGGCTCGGCACGCAATGGGGAGATACAGGATGCGACAACGATATACAAGCAAGAGCTGGTGGTCGAGATCGCAAGCACTGATTCCCAAAGCCTGATAGGGAAACGGATACCGTGGGGTGTCGGCGTCACGGGACGTGCGGCCAAGAGCAATCAGCCCCGGACCTGCGACAACATCGCAGATGCCGGAGAGGGAGAATATCTTTCCACTCCTGCTCGGCAAAGTATCGGTTCAGAACTGGCAGTTCCTCTTTTCGGACGCGGTCGCCTGCTTGGCATCCTGGAAGTACAGTCCAATCAGACCTATGCGTTCACTACCCATCTGAAAGGCTTTATCGGCCAGCAAGGAGGGGTCCTGGCGCGTCATCTTATCGGCGTCGAGCAGAATGAGCATTGTGAGCTCACAGGCGTCTACACGGGTTCAGTCTTTCGCCGTCTTGCAGAACTCGAGATGGCGAGTGCGCTCAGGAAACAGGAGAATCTCTCTTTCGTCGAGCTCGATCTCGATCTCTTCAAGCGGGTGAATGACTATTGCGGCCATCATGAGGGAGACAATGTTCTTCGGCGGTTCGGCCAAGTTCTCAGGCAAACGAGCAGGCAGTCAGACTTCCTCGTCCGTACTGGCGGGGACGAATTCTACATCATCATGCCGTATACAAACTATACCGATGCCGAGAACGTTGCGTCACGCCTTCGCGAGACGGTCAGCGAACAGATAATCCTGGATTATCCGTTGCTCCGTGAAGCTCTCAATCTATCGGAGAACCCGCGACTGACGTTCTCGTATGGTGTCGCCTCCCTCTGCTACGCACTTAATGAGGTGGCTGAGCAAGAGAGAGGGCCATTCCTGGAACCGACAAGCGATAACGTCAGCATGCTCTTCGATAAGGTGTATCATCATGCAGATGAACAGATGTATCGCATGAAAAATGGCAATTCTGCGTAGTCGCTGTCGATGCTCTCCTGTTTTCGGGGCTTCCACGAAGAAGCTCTTGTCACTCCTTTCCTAATCCCTTCCGTATCTTCGCCACGAAGAAGCCTTCCGAGTCGTTGTCCTGGGGGTAGATGCGAAGGCACTTCTTGATGTCCGCGTGATACATCTTCCCGTCCCATTCATTGACCGCGTCGCTGCGGATGATGTCGAGCTTGATGTCCTCGAGCGTCGCGTCCGGGTTCTGCTCGAGGAACGAGGACACGACCGCCTCGTTCTCTTCCGGCTCCTGTGTGCACGTCGAGTAGACGAGCGTCCCGCCTGGCTTGAGCAGGTCGAAGCCCTGCTGGAGCAACCGTTTCTGGTCGCGCGCCATCCG
>Ga0114931_10002879_pt1 | contig 21870 bp, 13 predicted proteins | sample 2SBtaG_FD_89579 | JGI IMG/M metagenome (GOLD analysis project Ga0114931, IMG submission 89579) | Deep subsurface microbial communities from Kolumbo volcano to uncover new lineages of life (NeLLi) - 2SBTROV14_V59a metaG | ecosystem: Environmental > Aquatic > Marine > Volcanic | place: Kolumbo... | reverse complement strand
TTCTTTTGTTGTTGGTTTTGTTTCTTTGTTGTTGATTATTTTTATTTCTTTTGTTGTTGGTTTGTTTGTTATTTTTTCTTTTGTTGTTGGTTTTATTTCTTTGTTTTTTATTATTTCTTTTGTTGTTGGTTTTATTTCTTTTGTTGTTGTTGGTTTGTTTGTTATTTTTTCTTTTGTTGTTGGTTTTATTTCTTTGTTTTTTATTATTTCTTTAGTTTTTGCTGGTTTTATTTCTTTTGTTTTTGGTTTTGTTTCTTTGTTTTTTATTATTTCTTTAGTTTTTGTTGGTTTTATTTCTTTTGTTGTTGTTGGTTTTTTTGGTTTGTTGTTGATTTTTTCTTTAAAGTCTTTTAAATCTTTTTTATCATCTTCATCATTTAAGATTATTTTATTGCCTGGAACAATTGTTGTCAAATTAATTTTAAGAATTTGTTCAGTGAGGAGTTCTGTTTCTGTTGATGCTCTAAACATTAACTCTATCATTTCATTACCGTTTATTGTTGGTGTAATAGTTAAAAACTTATTATCTTCATGTAATGTTGCAATGGAACTATCTTTAGTTATTGTCCATGATCTATAAATTCTATCATGTATTCTAGGTAATAATTTAAATCCAGGCTCATAAAGAGATAAATCAACTATGGTTTCTTCATTAATAGTTTTAGATATTTTCTCTTCTTTAATCTTTTTATTTGTTTTAAAATTGATTGATTTAGTATATTCTAAATTGTTTCTAAAGCAATTTATTGTTAATTTATAATTCATTCCTGATTTTGGTTTTAATTTAGTATTATGTTCTAAAGATGGATTATTCGTTATTTTAAACTTCTTAATTTTATTGAGGGGTGCACTAAGTTCATACGAGCATGTTGCAAGCAAATTTGTTGTAACATTTAAATCAATAATTGAAGAATTAAACACATCACCTTGCTTTGGAGTGTTTATTGTTATAATAACCGGTTCAATGTGATAAATGAATGTTTTTGTTAATTTATTATTCTCTAAATTTTCATCATTTGATAAATAAACTTCAGCAGTAATAATATTTTCTCCTTCTTTTGTTAATTGGATAAATTCATCATAATTTATTGTTTGATTAGGATTTATTTGTGAAATATTGAATTGTGATACTTCTTCTCCATTCAAAAATAATTTAGCATATGTTGCTGTTTCACTATTTAATCCTACATTCTTTACGTCAAAATTAACATGGTCATTAGCATAATTTAAATTTGTTATTGCTAAGTCATGAGCTGCTTTTGTTATTGGGATTTGATAGTTATAAAAACCATTTCCAAAAGCACCTGTTGCTTCTGATGAAAAATTAACAGTGTAATAATCCCCTACATAATCAGAAGGAACATTGACTGTAAATGTAGTCTCGTAATTTGGAAGTGTATTTAATTTTTGAACTTCTGTGCTTGTTTCTGCTTGGAATCCAAATTGATCTAAATTATCTCCTTCGCTAGAAGCAGATACAGTTATTTGATTGCTACTTCCTAAATTAAAACTTTCTTCTGGTGTTGTAGCTGTGAAACTAACTTCTTTTTCTTTTAATGAAATAGGTGAAATAGTGTATGTTATTGTATTTCCTGAATTATCTTTAGCAAATAATTTGATATTTATTTCTTCAAGATTTGTTGTTGGTATTGTTGCATGGGTGTTTGTTGAAGAAACTTCTATCCAATTATTATTTTCATCTTGGTAACTTACTTTTGTTTGTGAAATTCCATTCGAATCTTCGAAAGCGAAGTCTACATCTAAATTATTCGTAAAAGAAGTATTTGTATCTAAGGCGATAAGTCTTGGTGGAGTTATATCGCTTGATGGTATTGTGAATGTTGCATCAACATCAACAAATTTATATAAATCATAAATTAAAGGTAATTCCATGTGTAAGTTATAATCTCCATCAAAGTTTCCTGAAGATTCACTATATATTTCATCTACTTTTTCATCCCAATTGTTATTTCCATCTATTAAATCTTTGTCTAAAATTAATTCGCCATTCTTATATAATTTTAATTTTGGAACGAGGCCAACTAACCAATCATTATAACAAGAATAAATTTTTCCTTTTGTAGGGTATGTTGTTAATGTATTATCAGTAAATAATCTTGTTGGCGAAGTTATTTCTAATTCATTATTTGTATTATCTATATTTAATTCAACTGATGTTGGAATATATTTTCCTTGACCCATTTGTACTTCTATTGTTTCTCCAGGATGTGGTGTGAAACCTAACTCTCCTTCATTATCGGGAATAATATTTTCAGTTTGCCTTTTGTCATTTAAAGTCTTATAGTATGAGCTTGTACAGGGAATGTAATCATAATAGTTTTTATGAACTGCATTCCATTGGCTATATCCTTCAGGTGGTGTGTTTGCTGCAAAATAAACATATCTAGTAGCGGGTGCAAAGTTTTGTTGTATTTTATAAGTTGGATTTATTTTGTTTTTATGAGGTGCCACAATAGAAATACTATTTAACAAACTTTCTGGATTTGCTCCTGGAATTCCTTGATTTATTTTATGAAGACCAAATTCATCATAGTTGTGTGGATAAATTGTTGAGGGAATTTGATTACTTGATTCAAAGAACCATCCTTGTAAATAATAGTCTCTTGCTGAAAGATATTCTTGTTCTACTTTTGAATAACGATCTTTTTCGCTTTCTGTCCAATCTTCAGAATTAATATCCCAATTAAATGGTGTGCTGTCATTAGTTTTGGTTGCAATAATATCAAATAGATAATTTGCATCGTAATTTGTTACTAAATCATTCATTACATAGATTTGTTTATCTCCAAAAAAATGGTTTCCTTCAATAGAGAATTTTGTTTCTAGAGTATTTTCATCATTTGTTAATACTAATCCATAATTTTCTGCATTAACTCTTACATTACTAACATTAAATTCATTTATGTTTTCTAAATTTGTTTTTATTGTTTTTAATTGTGCTTCGTTAATATTTAATTCAACATTTTTTGATTCTCCTTTGTTAAGAATTACTTTTTTTGATAAAATATAATTATAATCTGCAGTTATTTTATCCTCAGGATTTTCTGTGTGTATAAAATCACTACGACCACCAATAATATAAATATTATATTCTCCTGATTTTAAAATAAATTCTTTTCCTTTACTTAAATCATTATTTAAATATGGAATTTCGGAAATCTTATTTACTGAATTTTCTGTAAATGTTAAATTGTTATTTGTTATAATTATTTGTTGTGGTGCTAATGGTGACGTTCCATCCATTCCTCGAATAAATAATTTAGACATATGATTTACTGCAAAAGGAATACTGTATTCTTGTTCTCCTATTATTGAAATATCTCCTTCTAAATAACCTTCGTAGTCAACATTTCTTAAATCTAATGTTAATGTTATTGTTTTTGATTGTCCTGGTAAAAGAGTAACTGATGAAACATCTAAACTTGCAAAAGATGGGTCATAATCTTCCCATTCAAATACTTTTTTCACATTTTTAATTGATAATGATAATGTTATTGGAGTATCTTTAATATTTCTAATGGTAAAATTTCTTGTATTAACTCCATTTGTTGCTCCAAAGCCAAAACTTACTTCATTTGATACAATTTCAGAATTGTATGCATCATCAACTTGCATACTTCCAGCTCCTTGAGTAAAAACATTATAATTAATATCATCTGCTGTTAATGTTAATAATGATTTTATTTCTAGAGGTGTTAAATCTGGATGTGCTTGTTTTAATAATATTGCTGCTCCTCCAACCATTGGAGCTGCCATTGATGTTCCTCCCTTAATTGTGTGAGTTGAATCAATACAATCAGCATAACTACTTAATCCTGCCATCTTAGCAGCACAAATATTATATGCTGGCGCTACAACATCTGGTTTTATCATATCATCACTTGGTCCTTTTGAAGATGATAAACCTACTGTAGCCATATCTTTTTTAATACCCCCTACAGTAATTGCATCTTTAGCGCATCCAGGACAGGTTATTGATTCATAATTATCTGGATAACCATCATTTCCTGCTGAATTTGTTTCTATTACTCCTGCTTCTACTGCTGCATCAACTGCAATTGCTAATACATCTTCGTAATATGCGTAATTTGATGTTCTTCCAAGACTCATACTAATTACATCAACATGATCAGAATAATCCCCATCTTGATTTGGATCAACTGCTCTTTCTATTGCTGCAATAATATCTGAATCAGAACCATAACCAGAACTTGATAATACTTTATATGCATAAATATTTGCGTCAGGTGCAATACCGTTTAATGTTCCTTTTCCTGCAGCTATTGATGCAACATGTGTTCCGTGGCTATTATCATCCATTGGGTCATTATCGTTATTTCTAAAATCATAACCATCAACTACTTTACATCCAGCTCCAAAACAACCACCAAGGTCTGCATGAGTATAATCAACACCAGTATCAATAATCGCGATGTTTAATCCTTCTCCTGTTATTGACTTTCCATCTCCTGTGGTTTGTTGCCATACTGTTGTTGCTCCAACTAATGTTGGTGATTCAAACATATGTGCTTCTACTACTCCGTCTACATATATTTTTTTAATAAGCTTATTTTTCTTTAATTCTTCTAATTCTTCTTTAGAAAGTTCTGCTGTTATTCCGTTTATTATTTTTAGATCTTTGAATTTTTTATTTTTTTATTATCTTTTTTTTAAATTCTTGTTTGGTTATTTTTTTAACTACGCCCTGGCTAGTATCTACCTCAACATAATCTCCATCATTAAAGACTTGGCTGGCTATTTTTGTGCCAATAATACTTGGAATCGCCATTTCTCTAGAAATAATAGCTGCATGAGAAGTAATTCCTCCTTCATCAGTAATGATGGCAGATACTTTTTGAAAAACAGGGCCATATTCAGGAGTAGTCATTGGTGCTACTATCACATCACCTTTTTTTACTTTAGAAAGTTCTTTGCTATTTTGTACTATTTTTACAACACCAACTACTGGATTTTTAGATATATATGCTGAATTTCCTCTAACCAAATCTTCTTTTTCTACTATTTGTTCAGCCAAGTTCCACCTTTTAGATATTATATATTCTTTTAAAGATATGTATCTTACGTTTCCTTTAGCAAACAAAAAATATTTGTTTCTGTTTTTAATCTCCTTTTTGATATTGTTTAATTGTTTTTGAGAATATTTGTTATCGAGAATATTATCTATTTCTTCAAGTGTCAAAAATTGACTATATTTTTTATTAAATTTAATTCCAATACCCTTTAATACAAAACTATCTAGCTTTCTAAGAAATTTTTCTGTAAAAGGGGCTAGAATTTTGTCAACCTTGGGCCTTGTTTCTAAACAAATTTGAAATTCTTTAGCGTATTTATTTTTATATTTTTGATAATATTTTTCTATTTGTTGTGGAAAATACATTATTATCAAAAATTTAGGTAAGAGTGGGATATATTTTCTTTTTAATTTTCTAAAAATAGATAATACCTCTTTCTTTTTTAACTTATTTAAATCAGTATTTAACAATGTAGTTAATAATGTTTCATATTCTTTCATATTTACAAGTAGTTCTTTTGAAATTTTTCTCATAAAATTTTTATCTTTGTTTATCTTTTTAGTTATGAAGCTAAACATGCCGTGGATATGTTCTTCTCTTGCTCTGTATAATGTCTCCTTCTTCCCATCCCATAAAAAAATTAAATCAGAATATTTCCAGCTAAATTGTTTTTTAAATTCCCTCGTAGCTGAAATATATGCGAGTTCACAATAAGCTATACTCCAGTCTCTAAAAATTGTTGGTTCAAATGTTAAACTTTTATTTTTTATCATCTTAAATTTTTACTAAACGACTATTTAAATATATTATGTAATCCGCAGGTTCGAAATTAAGAGCTTTTTCTATATCAAAACCCATTTTATTAAAATAACAAGCAATGTTTGGAAGATGAGTAAACATCAAAGTTATATTCAGTCTATTTGTGTGATTTCTTTTAACAGTTGTATTTACAAAATTTGTTATTTCATTGCAAATAAGCGCTCTTTCTTTTGAATTTTTCAACCAATCTATAAGATAATCTCTAAAGTTTTCAACAAGCGTGTTTTTATCGTATTGATCATATTTATTTTCCAAATATTTCTTAAGTGAATGTGTGACAAAAGTATTTGTTAAAATTTCTTCTTCAGCGAAATTTAAATTTATTTCTTCATTTAAATTTATTTTATTTTTTTTCATTCTTCTAATAAGGATATCAGAGAATAAATGGGCTCTTTTGTTTTTACTAGTATATATCAATAAATCAATAGGTTCTGGACTTAATAAAATCAATTCAGATAATCTTTCAGAAAACTCCTTGGCTTGCCCAACACCGCTTTTACTTAAGTGTCTAAGAGAATGATTTGTGTATGATTGCTTATCTGGTTCAGGATGTCTTAATAAATAAGATAAATGAACCTTAAAAATTGAAGAGTAATTTTTAATTAGCTCATCAAAACGTTGAATTATCAAATCTTTATTTATTTTCTTAAGATTTTTTTGAAATAGATTAAAATAAGGTAGAATTTGTTTTATTCCTTCTCTTACTTCTTTAGGAATCACTTCATTGTCTAATTCATAATCCAGAAATTTTTCAATTCTTTTAATATTATAATCGATTTCTTCTATAAATTTATCGTCCATAAAATACTTTTCGGATTTAAGCAGATGATTTATTCTATTAAAATATTCTTTTATATTAATTACAGGTTTGCCAATAAACCACATGTTCTTAAATTCATAGATTTATTATATAAATTTTTTGGTGTCGTGCCCAAGCCAAATTATATCTAGCATTGGGCTTAAGGAAAGTTTTTTGGGTGAGGCAACCCACACCAATAATCTGGTAGGGAATTGTCTTATATAAAGATATTAAAATCTTATTTTTTTATTATCTTTTTTTCAAATTCTCTGATTTTGACTATCTGTTGTGAAACAACTAAGGTGACAATTCATTTTAATAAATCTAGTAGTAAATGCTTCTTTTAAGATTGGTTTGCTTTTCAACAACTAACTTCTTCTAAAGAACCAACATAACAGCCACTTAATTCTGCTGACATCTTATGTCCGTCAATGTTTTTGTTTACTTCATCTGGATTAAATTTATAACAAGAATCTTGTTTAACCCAATCCCAACTTGTTGAACATGCAAATATTGAATATTCTTCTTTAGTTATTGTATTGGATAAAATCAATTGGCCTTCATAATAATTTGCCGAAGGAACAAAACCACTATTTGTTATGCTAATTAATTTTGCTATAACAAATTCCGATTTTGGAGTGGTTGGAGTTATGTTTTGGTCTTGTGTGTTTACTTGTTGTTGAGCACATCCGCTAATAACAAGAATACCTAAAACAGTTATTATTCCAATAATCCAATAATATTTTTGTTTCATATTTTATGTTAGATTGTTAAATTATATAAATATATTGAAGTCTGCGAGCACGACATTTTTCTCTATTTAGCCGGTCTTTTTATCGAGATTAATTACTGTTAAGTCCTTTTTTTTAAAGAGAAAGTGTTTTGGGGGGGGGATTTGAAATGTTCAGGTTTCGTTCTGAATGGTCAAATCTCTGTCAGCGTATTTTTTTTAAAGAGAAAGTGTGTGGGGGGGAGGGATTTGAAATTGAGGAGTTTCGTCTCCGATGGTCAAATCTCTATCAACGTATTTTTTTTAAAGAAAAAATGCGGGGGGAGGGATTTGAACCCACGAACCCACTAAGAGACAGGATTTCTAATGATGCAATTGCTTGCTTATAGATTCAAGGCGCTCGATACGCCTTTGTCTCATCTTAAGTCCTGCGCATTTGACCAGACTTTGCTACACCCGCAAGAGTAACGAGTGGGGACCCAAAAAATTGTTTTTTTTGTTTGCCCCCGCAAGAGTAACGAGTGGGGACCCAAAAAATTGTGTTTTTTGTTTGCCCCCGCAAGAGTAACGAGTGGGGACCCAAAAAATTGTGTTTTTTGTTTGCCACAGTATGTTTATTCAAAGTCTATTAGTTTTTTATCATCTGCGTTTGTCTTTAAGACTTTACTTCTTTATTTAAAAGTTTTGTATATTTTTATGTGTGATTTGTTCTTAAGATTGTTTTTATTAGTTTATCTCTCAGAAGTTCGTTTAGGAACTAGAAGTATGGTTGCGTGGACTACTATGTCTTTGTCTTTTGGTTTGTAAATATATTTTCTTACGCAGGTGTGTGCTTTTTGATATGCTTTGTCCCTCATGACTCGTATTTTGTTTTCATAACTCTTATCTAGATTTTTTTTCTTTTCTTCAAGTCTTTTATTATCTTTTTTGAGTTTATCTATTTTTTTCTCTGTGCCTCTCATCTCTGCTGTTGTGCTTTTGACGTTTTTCTTCACTATTCGTTTTATTATTCGCGCTGCTTTTTTTCGTCCGAATCTCAATCTATAACTTGATATTTTATCTTTGTTTTTCTTTATTTTTTCATCTAGTACTCTTTTCTTCTTTGCTTTTTCATTGTTTAGTTGACGCGCTTTTAGGTCTATTTCATTTGTTATGAACACATGATTTTTTTGTTCTACTTCGTCTCTGTCATTGCTTTGTACATTTAGTATTGTGCTTTGATATACTTGTTTTTTTATTTTTGCGCGTGCGTCTTTGACTGAGTATTCAAAGGCTTGTTTTATACTTCTTTTATATGCTTCTACTTCTAAGTCTTTTGAAACGTATGATGACCAGTTCATGTTTCCTAGATAGTCTCCCATTGGTATTAGTTTTGATGTTAGGTCAAATATGTATGGTCCTTGTATTTCTAGTTCTACGCCGTCTAGTTCTTTTGGTTCAACCACTATTTTTAGGTGTGGTGTGAATGTGTTTGTTTCACTTAGTGCTATTTTTACTTGTGTTTTATCTGCATATTTTTTTGTTTGTTTTATTATTGGGTTTAGATTATCTTTTTTTCTTTTAGAAAAAGATTTTGCACTTGTTACTTTTACTGCTGCCGATGGTTTTTTGTTTTTTTGTTTTATTAGTTGTTCTATTTGTACTCTTTTATTCTCAGTTTTTCTTTCCTTTTCAGCTGTTACGTTTAGTTTTCCTCCAATTGCTGGTCTGCTTAATGGGTTATTTACCCATGCTATTTGTTCTGCTTTTAGTGGTCCTGTGTGTAGTGTTATTAACCATCTTGCTTGTATTATTGAGTGTTTGCTGTCTATTGCGTTGTTAAAGACAAATTCTCCAGTGTTTAGTGTTGCAATGTCTGATTTTAAAACTGAAGGTGCTAAGTCCATTGCTGTTGCAACTTTTTCAATATCGTTTTGTGTTCTTAGTTTTCCAATAAAACGAGTTCCGATGTTTCCAAATATTCGATAGTCTACGTCTCCTGGGTTTTGTGTTGCTACGATTATTCCCAGCCCAAATGCTCTTGCTTGTCTGATTAATAATTCAAGTAGTTTTTTTGCTGGTGGTGCTGCTGGTGGCGCGGGCATTATTCCTGCTAGTTCGTCTATATAGAGTATATATCTTAGTTTTTCGCTTCCGCCTTTTCTTATTAGGAATTTGTATATTTCCTGTAAAATATGCTCTACTACCATTTGTCTTTCTTCTGTTCCTGCAAATCTCATATCAAAGACTGACAACCTGCCCGGTTTAAACATCTGTTCTATATCGACTTTCTCTCCTTGTTGTAATGCTTTCTTTGCAGGTGAGGTTAGTATCACGTTTAGTTGTCCTGCAATTTTTGCCCTGTTCTTTTCATTTAAGAATTCGTTTAGTGGTAGGCTTCCTATTTCTTCAAATGGCGGTTTTTTTACTTGGACTATTAGTTTGGCTATGTCTAGGTCTTTTTCTTCTCGCCAGTTATGTATTAGTATTGTGGAGATTAGTGATTGTGCTTTTTCGCGTGCAGCTCCGTTTATTCCTGCTAGTTGCACTATTGATTGGCTTATTGGCTCTACAAATTCACTTATTATATGGTAGTCTTCTGATAAGGTGTTAAATTTCTTTGGTGCTTTTAGGTCTGGGAGTAGTGATATTTGTACTCCTGCGTTTGATTTTGGTGTGTATATTTTTGGATTTAAATCTATCTTTATGCTTTCTTGGTGTGCTTCTAAGTACTTTTTTGCTGTTTTTTCTGCGCTTTGTTTTGTTAGAAATGGTCTGAAGTCAAAGTTTTCTTCTGATACTCCGAGTCCTGCTATGTCTCCTTTTGGATCTATAGCTATCACTGGTATGTTTCTTTGTAATGCTTCTTCCATTAGCACCTTTCCCATCACTGTTTTTCCTGAGCCAGTGGTTCCTAGGATTGCTGCGTGTCTGGTTAGGTTGTTCAACTCGTATAGAAATTTCTTATTATTCTTTGTTCCTATTCCAACTTTTACCATGAATATTTCATTGGCTCAGGTTTTATATATTTTCTGTATATCATTTTTTTTATTCTTCGTCTTCAAATTCTTCGTATAAAAACCCATTATTGTCTATTTTCCAGGCCATACTTAACACCCCCTCTCCATATTAACTATAGTTAACTAAATTTATAAGTGTTTTGTTTCAAAGGAAAAATATATATAATACTCTCGCTAATTTTATGTAAAAAGGGGTTAAATGGTAAACGAGAAACATAAAGGATTCTTATTAGGTGCATTTCTGTTAGTTACACTTATGATTTACTCCTTTTGGGATGAAGTTGTTGGAAGTTTTTCTAATAGCTTTGGAACATTTTCAGACCAATTTAACGCTTGGATTCCAAAAATAATTACTTTAGTAGTAATTTTTTTAGTTGCATACATTGTTTATTTTATTTTAGAATCAATCCTAAAGAAATACTTTAGCTTTGTTGACCGTGAAAAAGAGTTTAGATCTGCAAAATCAATTCTTAAATATGTTATTTGGATATTGGCCATTATTGCTGCTTTATCAGTTGCTATTGGTGACCTTGGTGTGTGGCTTACTTCACTTGGTCTTGTCGGTTTTGGAGTAACTTTTGCTCTTCAAAAACCCATTCTAAACTTTGTTGGCTGGCTAACAATTCTTTTTAATGGAACTTATTCGCTTGGGGATAGAATAAAAGTTGGTGATGTTAGAGGGGACATTATTGAAATTCGAATGATGTATACTGTCATGGATGGTTTACTTCCAAATACTGATGAACTTAGCGGTAAAATAATTACTATTCCTAATGAAATGGTTTTGACTGGTTCAATTACAAATTTTACTTTCAATGGAGTTTATCTTTGGGATGAGTTATCTATTGACATAACTTATGAGAGTAATTGGGATAAAGCTGAAAAACTGCTTAAAGAAGTGACATTTAAAGTTGTAAATGATTATGCAAAAAAAACTTCTAATGAAAAAAGTGCTTCTAGTGAAACATTTATTGAATTATTATCTCATCTTAAAAAAAGTCATAAGAATGCTACTAATATATCTGATAAACAATTCTTAGCTCAAAAAATTGAGAATGTTAAAGAACAGCAACAAAAGGTTCAAGAAGTTCATAAGAAAGTTAATATTGATAAGAGAAAAGAACCTATTGTTCGTGTTGAATTAAGAGATTCTTCTGTTGGTTTGAATGTTCGCTATTGCACATTATAAATATTTGAGAATGATGAAGTCTGAAATTAGCAGTGCTTTCTTAGCAAAGATTTCTAAGACTAAAGATATTGAGGTTGCATATCCTCATTTGCAGATTATAAACCGCAGAAAGTAGTTTTTTCGTCGATAATTCTGGTTGTTCTTGCGATTTCTTTAATTATTTTCAAAATCGAAACATTTAAATAGTTTAGATACTACTTAATAGTAGTTAAAATAGTAATAATGATAGTAAACATAACTATTTCAATAAACAAAAACTTCCAAAAAAAACAAAGGTGAAACAAAATGGAATCAAAAAGACTGATTTTATCAACAAGAAGACACGAAGACAAAGATGGGGACAAACTAACTCCAAAAGGACAACTAGGATCATTATATCTTGGAACAAACCTAATTATTCCAGTGGGAGGAATTTCTTTTTATCATTCAAAAGCAAAAAGAGCAAAAGAAACAGCTGTATATATTGCAAAGGGTGCAAAAATAAAAAACCCATCAACCGCTTATTCAAAAGATCTAAACTCAATAGCTATTAGTAAAGATTACGTAAATAAAGCATTCATGGTTGATGGAAAAATGGATTTAGGCGTAGGAATAGACTACATGATTAATAATGAAATACCAGAAGGAGAAGAAACACTTCAAAATGCAGGTGCAAGAATCCAGACACACAATCTAAAACTAATCAGAACACTACCATACCAAACATCAGACGAGAAGAGAATTGAGTCAATATCCCACGCTCCAGTCGTAGATGGAGGATTAATAAACATTCTAAACTTAAATGGTCCAAAAGTAGAAAGTGTTTCTCAAATTGGTGGTGGATTTGGTGTTGGAGAAAACTTTGAAATCATAGCAGATTACAACTCAAAATCAGGCACTTTTAGATTTGACTTACAATACCGCGTAGGAAATGAAGTTCAAAAGCTTGAAAATATAAAGCTTATTTAACTAAGTATTCAATTTTTTTAATTAATTCTTTTTTTATCATTCTATATGTTCTAACACTTTCCAACACTTTCTAATGATAGTAGTAAACATAAGTTTTTTAATATAGATTTATTCTAAGTAATACTATGGCTTTCACAAAACATTTTACAAAGCTATCAAAAGAGGATGTTGGCATCGCTGGTGGAAAAGGAGCTTCATTAGGCGAGATGACACAGGCAGGAATACCAGTTCCGCCTGGATTTGTAGTTTTATCGGATGCATTTGAGTATTTCATAAAAAAAAGCGAGTTAAACGAAGAAATAGATTCTGAACTAGACAAAGTAAAACCTGACGAAGTGCAGACAGTAGAAAAAGCTTCAAAAACAATTCAAGAATTAATCCTAAAAGCAGAGATGCCACCTGAGATTGCAACAGAAGTAAAAACAGGATTTAATGATTTAGGATATGAATTTGTAGCAGTAAGAAGCAGTGCAACAGCAGAAGACTCAGCAAGTGCCGCATGGGCAGGACAACTAGACAGCTACCTAAACACAACTAAAGAAACACTTCTTGAAAATCTAAAGAGATGTTGGGCAAGTTTGTTTACTCCAAGAGCAATCTTTTATCGGTTCGAGAAAAACTTGAACAAAGAAAAAGTCTCAGTTGCAGTTGTAATTCAAGCAATGGTTGAAAGTTACATCTCAGGAATAGCATTTTCAGTGCATCCAGTAACAAAAGATCATAACCAGTTAATAATAGAAGCAGGATATGGACTAGGAGAATCAATAGTTCAAGGACAAATAACACCTGACAGCTACGTTGTAGATAAAAAAGACGAGTTCTTAATTGATATAAACGTAGCAACACAGGAAAAAAAGTTTTCAAAAACTCCCAAAGGAAACAAATTTGTCGATGTAGCTCCAGAATTAAAAGAAAAACAAAAATTAACTGGAAAAGAAATCATTGAACTTGCAAAGATAATAATGACTATTGAGAAACATTATGGTTTTCCAGTAGACGTAGAATTTGCATACAAAGACAATAAATTTTTCATAGTCCAGAGCAGGCCTATAACCACTCTGGGCGATTCTTCCGCCCCTTCTAACTCAGAAAATTCACAATCATCAGACTCACAAGACTCACAATCATCAAACCAAAAAACAGAAGATAAATTCATCCTAGGAAATCACGATATAGATACATCATTTCTAACAATTGAAATGACTTGGAAAGGAATTGAATGTCCACAAGTAAAAGAACAACTTGGAATTAATATGCCTGAATCATTTGTAGAATTCATCAAAGGAAGAACACTAAACTATTACTTACCAAAAGTTGAGTTTAAAAAATTTTCAGATGCAGCATTTCAAAAAGTTCTAAGTGAACCTGGATTTGTCAAGTACTTATTAGATGAAACAAGAAAAGCAGCAGATAATATAATTGCACTTGCAAACAAACACATAAGAAATTACAAACTACCAGACAAAGAACTTGCAGAGTTAATGATGAAGATAACTCATGCTCAGCAAAAAGTAGCCAATTACGGAACAATCATTGCTTTTTGTGATACGTTTGGACAGCTAAGTGACAAAACAATGGAAGTGTTAAAGAAAAGAAAGAATCTGAAATATCCAACTTATGTATACTCAAATGTTCTTGAAAATCCTGGTGCGTCAATGGCAGAAGAAGCAAGAAAAGAAATTGCAAATTCAAAGATAACGGATGAATTAGTGGAAAAATATTATTGGTTAGACCAAGGATATATTGGTCGTGGACTAACAAGAGAAAATGCAATAGAGATAAAAAATTTCTATAAAGAAGAAGAACACTTGTCAAGAGAAGAACTAAAAGCAGAACTTAATCTAACAAAAGATGAAGAATGGGTTTTTGAATTATCAAAAAAAGTAGTTGAAATAAAATCTCTTCGAGCAGACGCAAGACAATATCTTCATGTTGTTACAAACAAAATAGTTGATTACTTAGCAGAAAAGTGGAATGTTGAAACAAGATTTATAGAAGTTATGTGTGCAGAAGAAATAGTTGGTGTTTTAAACGAAAAAAGTTTGCCAAAAAAACTACAAGAAAGATGGGAGCACTCAATTATAACCAATGCGCTAGGAGAGTATGATTTTTTGTATGGCGAAGAAGCAAACAAATTCTTAAAAGATAATCTAGCAGTTGAAACAAACGAAGAACAAAGTGAAATAAAAGGAAACACTGCACAGCCAGGAACAGTCAGAGGGCCTGTAAAACTAGTATTTGGACCTCAGCATAATAATAAAGTAAATGAAGGCGATATCCTTGTAAGCATTGCAACAAGTCCACAACTCCTACCAGCAATGAAACGTGCAGCTGCATTCATCACAGACATTGGAGGGGTTACAAGTCATGCAGCAATTGTTTCAAGAGAACTTAAAAAACCATGTATTGTTGGTACAAGAACAGCAACTCAAATACTAAAAGATGATGTGATTGTTGAAGTTGATGGCGACGCAGGTGTAGTTAAGATAATAAAATGATATTTTTAGTTTTTCATCGAGAAATACATTCCTGATAATAGTAATAGTAAAACAAGCTTAAAAAATAAGAGGTAATTAACAATTTAAAATGTGGGCAGAAAAATTTAAGTGGGACCATGTAGCATCAGACATCAATTCACCATATTCTAGAAATATAATTTTTACAAAATCATTTCGTGACCAAGGAAAGAAATTTAACATAGGAGGATTAATTCTCGGCACTGTTGCAAGAAAAAATGATATAGATTACATTGGAGATCTTAATGAATGGACTAAGTCAAACAAACTATTTCAAGAACACATAAAAAAAGATATGTACTTTGTTAAAAAACTAATAGATGAAACAGAAAGAGAAGGACAAAAATTTAATGAGTGGTCAAAAAAAGAGATTTATGAAAAAAACCTTACAAAATTTTCTTCAAAGGAACTTATGAATCTATATAGAGAATTTCAGACAAGACAAAAGTATATGTACGTGATGGGAACAACTCTTCCATTAATAGATTTTCAAAACTTCTCATTTATTGAAACAAATATGAATAATTTCTTAAAAGAAAAAGCGCCTGAAAAACTAAGTCGTTACTATAAATTATTTACTGCTCCGCCAAATAATTCATTTTCATTAGATCAAGAAATTGCACTTCTAAAGCTGCTTGACAAGTATTATTCAAAAGAATTTGCAACCACATTAAAAGACAAAGATCTAAAAGTTGTCCAAGAATTGTATCCTAATTTTATAGAAGAGCTAAAGATTCATGCAGAAAATTATGGCTGGATATACTATGTATATGCAGGTCCTGCTTTTGGTCTTAAGGAATTCTTTGGGTTTGCAAAAGATTACATGGAGAAAAATATTGTTCCAAAGGACAAATTACAATCTCTAACTAATAGCAAGGAGCAAGTGAAAGAAGAGAAAGAAAAAGCCCTAAAAGAACTTGTACCAGATGAATTCAATGAAATGATATTAAGACTTGCAGGAAAAATTGTTTGGGCAAAGCCAAGAAGAAAAGATCATCAATCAATGAGTTATTTTCACGCAGAAAAACTTCAAAGAGAGATTGCAAAAAGACTTTACCTTACATTGGATCAAATCCGAAGCGCACCATTAGAATTGCTTGACAAAGCATTTGAAACTGACGAGCCTAATGTTGAAATTATGAATTCAATATATGATTTTCACGTAACTTTACCCACAGAAGATGGAGACGCAACAGTTATTTATGGGCAGGAAGCAAGAGATTTTGTAGAAAAACATGTTCCAAAAAAAGAAGAAGTAGATATTGGTGACATCTCTGAAATCAAAGGTATGAGTGCACATCCAGGAAAAGTAAAAGGAATTGTTAAGATAATCAATAAGTCTGAAGAAATGGAAAAGATGAATTCTGGTGACATTCTTGTATCAGGTGGAACCAGTCCAAACATTGTTCCAGCCATGAAGAAGGCGGCTGCAATAGTAACTGATGAAGGTGGACTTACATGCCACGCAGCAATTGTTAGTCGAGAACTTCAAATTCCATGTATTGTTGGAACAAAATTCATAACAAGAGCAGTAAAGGACGGATATTTAGTAGAAGTCGATGCAGATAATGGTCTAATAACAATTATAAGTAAAATTTAAAGGGATAATAATGACAAATTTATTTGTAGAAAATTTTTCAATAAAAAAAATTGGATACAGTTCAGCGATACCAACTCTAGTATATGGATTTGATCGCTCACAAGAACTTATGCTTGGAGAATGCATCATTAAAAGAAAAATATTTGTTTATGAGGGATTTGACTTAAAACAAGCACTTATGCTAAAAGATGAGCTTGATTTATCAATAGAAAAAATAATAAAACTTATTCTAAATGAACCTGAGAAGGTAATGGCATTTCATAATAAGAATTATGAAGAAAATGACTTATTGCTAAAGAGACTTCCAGAAATTGAGAAACGAGATTTGAAGTCTATGTCTAATAAGGAACTTGGATTGCTCTTTAGAGAACTTCTTGTTTTAATTGAAAATGCGCATTCAACCACTCTTTCAACAACTTGGTTTGTTGATAGTGAAGAACAAAAATTTTCAAAACTTCTTATGAATAAGACTGAAGAATATGCAAAAGATAATGGTATCGATACTGCAAAAGCATTTAGTTTATTAACCACAAAACCAAAAGATAGTATTTTGTTAAAAGAAGAAATAGAAAGTCTTGAAGTTCTATCTGCTATACTATCTGATAAAGCTTCAGTTGATGCTCTAATAAAAGCAGATAATCCAAAAGAAGTGCCTTCTAGTGTGAGCTTGGTTATCAAAGAAAAAATGCGAGTACACTTTGAAAAATGGCGTTGGATACAGTTTGGATATATGGGACCTGCTTATGAAATGGATTATTACCTGGCAATATGGCGTGGAATGATAAAAGAAAGAGTGAATCCAAAAGCAGAAATAGAAAAACTTAAATCAAAAAATTCTAATCTAAAAAAAGAACGAGACAATCTAAAATTAAAACTTGGCTTATCTAAGAATGATGAGATTTTATTTGACATAGGTGCAGATATAGCTTTCTTAAAAGGCTATAGAAAAGATATCTCTTATTATGGTTGCTATGTGCTTGATAAAATATTACTAGAAATGGCTAAGAGAAAATTGATTTCAAGAAGCCAGTTATATGTGGCCACATACCTTGAGATAGAAAAAGTTTTTTTGCAAGGAGGAGAGTTTGACACTGATGAACTCAATAAGAGAATGGGTTTTACATTCATAGACTGTCAACCAGACAGAGATATTAAGATCTATACAGGAAAAAAAGCACAAGAAGAATACACAAAACTTGATATAATAAAAGAAGAAGTCAATCAAGACCAAACAGAATTTGCAGGAACTTGTGCTTGTTCAGGAAAAGCGACTGGAGCTGTAAAAATAGTGAATGATGTTGATGAGATTCCAAAGATGAATCAGGGAGATATAATGGTTTCACACACAACCTTTCCAAGTCTTGTACCTGCGATGAAAAAAGCAGCTGCAATAATAACTGAGGATGGTGGTGTGACCTGTCATGCAGCGATTGTAAGTCGTGAAATGGGCATACCTTGTATTGTTGGTACAAGATTTGCGACAAAGATATTTAAAGATGGAGATTTAATAGAGGTTGATGCAGAGAAAGGCATTGTCAGAAAGCTATGAGTTTTCTGGGAATCCCAAAAATAATGATTTTGATATTGTAAAAAAATTATAGGTGATATTTATGTTTGAAAAAGTTACTGGTAAGAGATGGTACATTCAGAGTTTCAACGGAACTCCAATAATGATTCACATGGCTGGCGTTTCTGGGACGCGTAATCTGTTCAACACTCTAGGTTATGGTTACGATATGATTGTTACAACTTATGAAAATGATTTCTGCGAGTTCTATTATGATCATGAAGACTTGCATAGACTTGCTCATGAAATTGAAGCGCGTTATCGGAAGGATAAAAATTATCTTAAAGGAATCATCAGAAAAAGTGAAGAAGACCGCGACCAAATGTATAATTTCATAAAAAAAAATGTTCCTAAAATAGAATCTTTATCAGATGAAGAACTTTTGAATACTTACAAAGAGATGATTGAAAGTTACATAAAAGTTGCAGGCACAAATCACGTTGTTGAAGGTTATACTTTGACGAGGGATACAATCTTAAAAAATCTTCTTACTGCACACTTAGAAAGTATTGGGCGAGGAAAAGAATTAAAAGATTTATTTATGGCGTTAACTGCACCTACTAGAATTCCTTTTATTTCTGACTATGAAAATCATCTTATTAAAGCGCATGAATCAGGCGATTCGACTGGTCTTAAGGATTTTTATTGGATAAAGGCAAATTACCTTGATGCCCCAAGAATTGATGATTTTTCTGAAGATATAGAAAAAGTAAAAGACTTTGAGTATAGTCCAGAAGAAGAGTTTGAAAGAAATGCAAAAGAAAAGGAAAAACTTATTAGAGATTTGGAGTTGCCTAATAACATAACTGAGATAGTCAGGATAACTGATGTCTTGTCAGGCTTTCATGATGACAGGAAAAAATATATTCTTCATGGATGTGTTGCTGTTCAGGAATTTCTAAAGGAGATAAGCAAGAGGTTTGGTTTGCCACTTCATGACCTAAAATACCTTTTGCCTGATGAGATAGATAAGATTCCCGAGATTGATGCTGAATTTCTTTCAAGGAAGAAGAAAGGTTTGCTTGTAATATATGATAAGGATGGCTACAAGCGATATGAATTTGGTGATTATGATTTGTTCAAAGAAGAGATGTCAAAAAAAGAAGAGAATCATTTTGTAAAAGAGATTGCTGGCATGACTGCTTCTCTTGGAAAAGTAATAGGTCCTGTCAGGATTTGTAAGACTTTGGGTGACATTCATAATTTCAAGAAGGGAGAAGTTCTTGTCACTGGTATGACTCGTCCTGAATTTATCGTGGCAATGAAGAAAGCTGTGGCTATCGTTACTGATGAAGGTGGTATAACTAGTCATGCAGCAGTTATTTCAAGAGAACTAAAAGTTCCGTGTGTCATCGGTACGAAGATTGCCACAAAAGTCTTAAAGGATGGACAACTTGTTGAAGTTAATGCTAATCACGGGATGATAACAATAAAAGATGATATTTGAGTTATCACCCCTTATTTTAAATAGTATTATGGTGAAATCATGATTAAATTAGTTGTTTTTGATGCTTATGGTGTTATTATTGATGGTGGATTTCCTCCAACTATTCATGCGCTTGCAGAAAAATTTAATCGTGATTATCAAGAATTATATTCTATTTTTTACACTAAGTATTTTAACATGGCTGCAGAAAAAAAGATAACTCAACAAGAGGCTTGGGAGTATGCTATTAGAGATACAGGTCTTGATATAAGCGTTGAAGAAGTAAAAAAAATTCATTATGGTTTAATGTCTCTGTTTCCTAAATTGGTTTCTTTTGCTGATGAGTTAAAAGATAAAGTAACTACTATTCTTTTAACAAAAAACACTCCTGAGATGCTTTCTGATACTGAAAATAAATTTAGCTTAAGGCCACACTTTTATGAACTAATAAATACTTGGGAGATTAATCTTGCCAAGGCAAGCAAAGAAACTATGCAGTATTTATTCAAACGATATAATGTAAAGCCAGAAGAAGTAATTTACTTTGATGATCAAAAACAAAATTTAGTTGCCGCAAAAGAATTAGGTGTTAATACTATTCATTTCAGATACTATGAGCAGTTTAAACTTGAGTTTGATAAATTATTTGAGGAACAAAATGACTAGAAAACAATATTCCAAATCTGATATTAAGAAGTTTGTAGAGATTAATCCTTTTACTGATTCTTTGATGAATAAGAAATCCAAAGTTGTAGAAGAAGAAGATATAATAAAAATTGATGAAGTAGTATCTCTAATCAAAATTGATGGGGTTTGGCTTCCACACCTTAAAGTTCTTTTATCTCATCCAAATATTTTACCTAAAGTAACTGTTGACATGGGTGCTGTTAAATTTGTTGTTAATGGCGCAGACATTATGCGTCCAGGCATCACTGTTGTTGAAGAATTTCAAAAAGATGATTTCGTAACAATCATTGATGTGAACAACAAAAAATCTTTGGCTGTTGGAAAAGCACTTCTTTCTTCAACTGATATGAAACAGCAAAGTTCTGGTAAGTCAATTAAGAATTGTTTTTGGGTTGGTGACAAATATTGGGGTTTGTGATTTAAACACAAGGTTTATTTTTGAAAATTGGAAGTATCTCATTCGAAAAGACGATTTTGACTCAAAGAAATATAATTATTTTGTAATTGTGCTAATTGGAAGTGGAAAAGTGAGTGTGGAGTTTAATCTTAGAATGCTGAGTTCAAATATATGGATGTAGGATTATTTTTTAGAGAAAAAATAAGCCTCCGCCGAGATTTGAACTCGGGACCTCGACATCTTTGTCACTTACGTTCCAAGCATTTACTCGTACGTAAATATACCAATGTCGCGCTATACCGCTAAGCCACGGAGGCATATATTTACTAATTGTTTTTTGGAAAACAAATCCAGTTTTAAAAGTTTCTATTTAAAACACCTTTAAAATAACTTGTTTTTTTACTTTTCAGAGATAACTTTATATATATTTCTTGTTTCTCGTCTTATCATGGGATTGCAAAAAATAGTGAACTCCTTAAAATATGGTGGACTTGCAAAAGAGTTCTTAGAATTTAATCATAAGATTTTTGAGATTAGTGGTCTTATTGGTTCTTTTCTCATTGATCCTGGTAATAATCATGGAATGATTATTCCTGAAGAGACTGATAGTATTAGTAAAAATAAAAATTTTGCTGAAAAACTTTATTATATGACTCAAAAACTTTCTGAGGAATCTGGTCAGATTTATACTTCTTTAAAGGAGGGTACTAAAGACGAAATTGCAACTAATATAGGTGTTGTTATGGGTCCTCTTGCTTTTGATGATAGTGGTTATGATTCTTTTACTTTTTATCATGGTTTATTTGAACAATTATCCAAGACTTTTGAGGATAGTTCTTTTGAAATAATTGGTTCTCCTATTAAAACTATGATTCTTAGTCATATGGCTAATAGACAAGCAGTTTTTTTGGATAAGGCCAGACAAGAACCTTTTGAAAACTTTGGCTCTGCTATTGTTGAAGAATTTAATTATTGGGCTAAGGGTGTTCAAGCAGTTAGTGAGATTGATTTCAAAGGTTTATTTGATGAGTATGTAAATCTTTTATCTAAAGCTGCAAAACAAGTTGATGTTAATGTTGAACATAAAAGACCTGTTCCAAAACTTGTTGGTTTTAAACCTCAAGAACCTGAGAAACTTG
>Ga0114931_10002878_pt1 | contig 21871 bp, 20 predicted proteins | sample 2SBtaG_FD_89579 | JGI IMG/M metagenome (GOLD analysis project Ga0114931, IMG submission 89579) | Deep subsurface microbial communities from Kolumbo volcano to uncover new lineages of life (NeLLi) - 2SBTROV14_V59a metaG | ecosystem: Environmental > Aquatic > Marine > Volcanic | place: Kolumbo... | reverse complement strand
TGCGACGTGATCGGCATGACCAACATGCCCGAGGCCAAGCTCGCCCGCGAGGCGGAGATGTGCTACGCGACCGTCGCCATGGTAACCGATTACGACTGCTGGCACGAGGCCCGCGACAACGTGACCGTCGAGCAGGTGATCAAGGTGCTTCTGGAAAACGCGGATAAGGCGCGCGCGCTCATCGCCGCCACGGTGCCGGCCCTGGCCGGCCGCCGCGCGCCCTGCGCCATGGGCTGCCACCGCGCCCTCGACAACGCGCTCATCACGGCGCCCGAGGCGCGCGACCCGGCCATGGCCGCGCGCCTGGAGGCGGTGGCGGGTCGAGTCCTTGGCGACTGACGCGCTACTCCGCCCTGGGGTGGCGGCGGACGTGCCGGCGTTGCGGAGGATCGCCGAGGCGGCATACGCCCAATACGTTCCCCGCATCGGCCGGAAGCCGGCGCCCATGGTTGCGGACTTCGACTGCCACGTTGCCCATGGCGAGGCGCATGTGCTCGAAACCGATGGGACGGTCGCGGGATACATTGTCACCTTTGCGAAGCAGGGCGCTCAGTTCGTCGAAAACGTGGCGTTGGCGCCTAGCTTTCAGGGCCGGGGCCTTGGCCGGCAACTTCTAGCTTTTGCTGATGACGAAGCGCGCCGGCAGGGCTTCAAGCGGGTTTTTCTGTACACCAACGCGAAGATGACCGAGAACCTGGAATTCTACCTGCGGCTCGGCTACGTCGAAACTCACCGTGTCCACGAGGACGGTTTCGATCGGGTCTATATGACCAAGGAACTGACAGACCCATGAACGTCGATGGCCGCTCCACACGCAGCATCGCGCTCGCCGCCGACGGCTGGGCGGTGGAGATTATCGACCAAACGCGCCTGCCCCATGAGTTCGTGCCGCGGCGGCTGGAGTCCCTGGACGACGCGGCGGAGGCGATCCGGGACATGTGGGTGCGCGGGGCGCCGCTGATCGGCGCCACCGCCGCCTACGGCATGGCGCTCGCCATGGGCGCCGATCCATCGGACGAGAACGTGATCCACGCGGGCGAAATCCTGCTGGCGACCCGGCCGACGGCGGTCAATCTGCGTTGGGCGGTGGACGACATGCGGGCGCGCCTGGGCGCGTTGGCACCCGAGGCGCGCGCCGCGGCCGCCTACGGGCGCGCGGCCCAGGTGTGCGACGAGGACGTGGCCATCAACCGCGCCATCGGCGAACACGGCCTGGGTATCATCCGGGAGGCGTGGGACCGGCGCGGCGCCGGGCGCGAGCGGGTCCATATCCTGACCCATTGCAACGCGGGCTGGCTGGCGACGGTCGATTGGGGTACGGCGCTGGCGCCCATCTACTTGGCGCACGACGAGGGGCTGCCGATTCACGTCTGGGTCGACGAAACGCGGCCCCGCAACCAGGGCGCGCACCTGACCGCGTGGGAGTTGGGCCGGCACGGGGTGCCGCACACGCTGATCGTCGATAACGCGGGCGGCCATTTGATGCAGCGGGGCCGTGTCGATCTGTGCATCACGGGCACCGACCGCACCACCGCCGCCGGGGACGTGTGCAACAAGATCGGTACCTATCTCAAGGCCCTGGCCGCGCACGACAACGGGGTGCCGTTCTATGTCGCCCTGCCCGGGCCGACCATCGACTGGACCATCGAGGACGGCCTGGCGGACGTGCCCATCGAGGAGCGCGACGGCGGCGAGGTCGCGGAGGTCATGGGGCGCGCGGCGGACGGCACTATCCGGAGCGTGCATATCGCCCCGCCGGATTGCCCCATCGCCAACCCGGCCTTCGACGTGACCCCGGCGCGCCTGGTCACGGGCCTGATTACGGAACGCGGCGTGTGCGCCGCTTCGCGCGAGGGGCTGCTCTCCCTCTACCCGGAGCGCCACAACCGGCCCGGGTCGGGGCGCGGGGAATAAAGGCACGCCACCGGCCAAGTCACGCAATGTACAACGCCGGGCGTTGAGAGGCCCGGCGTTGTTCGTCTGATATCGGGTCGATGGCCGTCAGGCGGGTGCCGGCCCCTCGGTGGTGTCGGGTTCGCCCGGGCCTGCCGGGCGCTGGCGCTGCGCGGCCATGAACTGGTCGAACTCCGCCTTGTCCTTGGCGTGGCGCAAGCGTTCCAGGAATTCGAAGAATTCCGTCTGCTCCTCCTCCAGCCGGCGCAAGGTCTCTTCTCGATACTCGTCGAAGGCCCGATTTCCGCTCGATTGGGCCTGTCTCTTGCCGCCCCGCCAGGACCCCGAGCCGGGATTCGACCGGTGATTGCCCTCGTTGTGCCAACGGCCCGGGCCGCGCTTACCCCAACATCCCATGCGTCCGCTCCATATCATATATGCCAAGATGGCCAAGCCGACGGGCCAGAAGACGATAAAGCCCAGGACCATAGCCCCGATCCAGGCCGGCTTGCCGTAGTCGTCCATTCTGGTCTCAAGTCTCGACGCGAGTCCCATCGGTCGCTCCATGTAAATGTATTTTACATTCACAAAGTTGGCCATTATGGGCCGCCGTGTCAAGGGGCGGTTGAAGGCCGGCCCAAAAAATCGCTTCCGCGGACTCAAATACCGTCCAGGCCGAGGCCGCGAAGGTAGAGCAGTATGCCGGCTTCGAGCAGATCCTCCGGCGGCATGGGCAGCTTGCGCCGGGCCGGGTCGCCGCGGGCGAAGAGGGAGGCGACGCCGTGTGCCATGGCCCAGATATGCAGGCTCATCATCATGGATGGCGGCCGCTTGTCGGGCGGCATCAGGGCGCACAGGGCCTCGCAGGCTTGGCGCAGAATGCCAAAGGCCTGATCCCCGGCCTGGGACAGCTCGCGGGTCTTGTCGGGGGGCAGTTGCGCCTCGAACATCGCGGCATAGAGCGCCGGTTCATTGCGCGCGAAGGCCAGGTAGGCGCGCCCGACGTTCTCCAAGGCCCGAAACGGATGGGGCTTGCCATCGTTCCAGGCGCACTCCAGGCTGGCGCCGAAGCGCTCGAAGCCCCGTAGGGCCACATCGGCCAAGAGGGCGTCCCGGTCGCGAAAATGTCGGTAGGGCGCGGCCGGGCTGACTCCGGCGGCGCGCGCCGCGTCGGCGAAGGTGAAGCCGGCCGGCCCTTTCTCGGCGATCAGCTCGAGCGCCGCCGCGATCAGCGCCTCGCGCAAATGGCCATGGTGATAGCCGCGCCGTCGCCCTTGCTTTCTGGACCAACTCATGTGAAGGGCTTTAACATGATTCGCCACTCGGACGCAGCCTTCTTGCGCGCGGCGCGATGAGCCGCCCAATCGCCGGCATCGACCACGGGATCGTGGGCGTCCGAGACCTGGAGAGCGCGCGCCGGGCCTTCGCCCATCTGGGGTTCGCCCTGTCTCCGCGCGGGCGCCACACTGGATGGGGCACCGCCAATTACTGCGCCATGATGACGCGCGGCTATATCGAGCTTTTGGGGATCGTCGATCCCGCCCGGTTCACCAACAACCTGGACCGCTTTCTCGAAACCCGCGAGGGGGTGCTCGGCCTCGCCCTAGCCAGCGGCGACGCGGCCGAGACCGCGCGCGCCCTGGCCGTGCGCGGGGTCCCGGTCGATGGACCCAAGGACCTGAAACGCACCATCGAGTGCCCCGATGGCGCGGTGGAGCCGGCGTTCCGCCTGGTTCACCTGCCGCCCGAAGCCACGCCGGGCGCGCCGGCCTTCGTCTGCCAGCACCTGACGCCGGAACTGGTCTGGAACCCGGCATGGATGACCCATCCGAACGGCGCGGTCGCGCTGGCCTCCATGACCGGGGTGGTCGCGGATCCGGGCACGGCGGCGCTTGCCCATGGCGTGCTGTTCGGGGCGGAGAACATTAGCGTGCGCGACGGGGTCGTCGAGGTGGCGACCGGGCGCGGGCGGCTCCGCCTGTGCGCCCCGGACGATCTCGCGCGCCTTTATCCCGGCATCGTGGGTCTGCCGGGGGGGCTTGCCTCGGGCCTGGTGGGGCTGCGCGTCGCCGTTGCCGACCTTGCGGCGAGCGCCGCCTACCTGAACCGGGCCGGTGTGCCCATGGTGCGCGACGGGGACACGCTGCTGCGCGTGCCGCCTGGCTCGGCTTGCGGTGTCGCTCTCGAATTCGAGCCCGTGTCCTAACGACCGCCGCGGTCCTCTTGGATCATATCGGCTGCTTTTTCGGCGATCATGATGACCGGCGCGTTGGTATTGCCCGAGGTGAGGGTGGGCATGATCGAGGCGTCGACCACCCGCAGGCCCGCGATGCCGTGGACGCGCAGGCGCGCGTCCACCACCGCCAGGGGATCGGCGCCCATCTTGCAGCTTCCCGCCGGGTGGAAGATGGTGCTGCCGTGGCGCCGCGCCGCGGCCAGCATCTCGCCGTTGCTACGCACCTGCGGCCCGGGGATCACCTCGCGCTTGATGAGGTCGCGTAGCGGCGGCGTCGTGGCGATCCGCCGCGCCAGTTTCATGCCCGCGACCGTGGTGCGCCGGTCCAGGTCCGTGCTCAGATAGTTGGCCCGTATCTCCGGCTTGGCGAACGGATCGTTCGAGCGAATCCGGATCGTGCCCCGGCTTTGCGGGCGAAGCTGACAGACCGTGGAGGTGAAGCCGGAGAAGGGGTGGGGTTTGCCGCCCGCCTTGTCCGCGCTCACGGTGATGAAGTGGAACTGAACGTCCGGCGTGTGCGCCTCGGGCAGGGCGCGGGCAAACAGCCCGGCCTGACCGGCCCCCACGGTCAATGGGCCGGTGCGCTTGAGCGCGTATTCCAGGGCGAACGCGATTTTGCGCGACCAGCGGCGCAAGTCGTCGTTGAAGCTGATCGGCCGGGTGCAGTCGTAGACCGCGCGCACCTGCAAATGATCCATCAGGTTCGCGCCCACGCCAGGCAGATCGTGTGCCACCGGAACGCCACATTGGCGCAGCACTTCGCCCGGGCCGATGCCGGAAAGTTGCAGGATCTGCGGGGAATTGACGGCGCCGCCGGCGAGTAGCACCTCGCCCCGGCACCGGACCTCGACGGGCGCGCCGCCGCGCACGCAGGCGACGCCCACGGCGCGCCCGCCCTCGATCAGCACCCGGGTGACGTGGGCGCGGGTCCAGACCGTCAGGTTGGCGCGCCGCCGGGCCGGACCGAGAAAGCAGGTGGCCGTGCTGCCGCGCCATCCGCGCCACGTGGTGAGCTGAAAGTACCCCACGCCCTCCTGGGCCGCGCCGTTGAAATCGTCGTTGCGCGGGAGGCCGATTCTTGTCCCCGACTCGATGAACGCCTCGCACAGGGGATGGCGCAAGGTGAGGTCGCTGACGCCGAGCGGGCCGTCGACCCCGTGAAAACGATCCGCCCCCCGTTGCTGGCGCTCGGACTTGCGGAAATAGGGGAGTACGTCGTCGAAGCCCCAGCCAGGGTTGCCCAGGTCGCGCCAGTGGTCGAAATCCTCGCGCTGGCCGCGCATGTAAACCAGCCCGTTGATGGCGCTGGTGCCGCCCAGCACCTTGCCGCGCGGCCAGGGAATGCGCCGGTTTTCCAGCTCCGGCTCCGGCTCGGTTTCGTAGCCCCAGCCGATCTTGGGATTGAAGATGTTGCGGTAATAGCCGACCGGGATGTGGATCCACGGGTTCCGATCCGGGCCGCCCGCCTCCAACAGAAGCACGCGCGCCGTGGCATCCGCGCTCAGGCGGTTGGCGAGCACGCACCCCGCCGACCCGGCGCCGACCACGATGTAGTCGTACCCGCCGTCGCCGGCCGGCCGGTCCTGGCCGCGGTTTCGAGTCATGCGCTGGTGATTAGCAGGAATCGCGCGACCCGAAAAGCGGCGGGCGCGGCGCCGACCGGCGCTCGAAGATCGCCAGCACGATATCCTGGGGCAGATGGCGGAGTAGCGGCACGAACGCCGCGACACCAATATAGAGCCCCACCGCGTGGGGCACCGGCCACGACGAGCGCAACCGTCGCCACAAGCCAGGAATGGCGACGGAGGGCAGGGCGCACCGTTCGCGCGGGACGAACGCGCCACTGGATTCGACCAGGCGCGTGAGGTTGGTGGGAGAAAAGTACGAACGATGTGGCGAGGGGAGCCCCTTTTGCCATAGGCGCTCGAGCGGCGAGCGCACGCCGACGCGCGCCAGGACGCTTGCCGCGCGGTATAGGGCGCCGTCGCTGCTGGGCAGATTGAGCGCGAGCAACCCACCGGTCGGCAGAAGCTCGGCGCACCGGGCAACGGCGTCGCGGGGCGCTGGAATATGCTCGAACGAATCGTTGAAGACCACGATGTCGAACGATTCCTTGGTATGCGGGGCCGCGGGAAATAGCCCGGTTTCGATCGAATGTCCGCGCCCGTGCGCGTCCGCCGCCAGGTCCGGGTCCGGTTCCAGGCCAACGCAATCGACGCCCCGGCGCGCCGCGGCGTCCAGGAACCAGCCGCGCGCGCAACCGACCTCCAGCAAGCGTGTTCCCGCCAGCGGTCGCAGCGTCTCCAACCGGTCGAGAAGTCGCTCGAAGTTGGCTTGGCGCAGGTTTTCCAGCCCCTCGACCGATGCGCCGGCGCCGGCGGCGAGGTCGGAGGCGAGGAAGCCGCAGGCCGGGCACACGCCAAGCCATGGCGCGATCCGTACCATCGCCGCTGTACAGCAATCGCAGGTCCGGGCGAGCGGGGTCTCGGTGGTGCTCATGGGCGCGGTAACGGGGCGGGTGGTTCGCGGTCATGGCAGGGCGGCGGACATCAAGATGCGCGTCTGTACGTCGCCGGGCAAGGCCCTTGCACCCGCCGCCACCCGTCGGTTTTCACTTTGACGGTGGGGCCAATCGAAAGTATCCCTGAAGTCGCGCGGACGCATGCGGAATCGGAAAATGGGGGTCGCCGATGACGGGCACCAAGGCGCGTATCTTCGTGAACCAGCCTGCCGCGGAACCGGCCGCGGGAGAATACGCCGTCTCGGTTGTGCTGCCGTGCTACAACGAGGCCACGACCATTGCCGAGGTTGTCGGGGCGTTTCGCCGTGCGTTGCCGGAGGCCGCGGTCTATGTCTACGACAACAATTCCACGGACAATACAGCGCTCCTGGCACGTGACGCCGGCGCTGTAGTGCGCCGCGAGACCATGCGGGGCAAGGGCCATGTGGTGCGCCGCATGTTCGCCGACGTGGAGGCCGACGTCTATGTGATCGCCGACGGCGACGGCACCTATCCGAGTAACTATGCCCGCGCCATGATCGATGCGCTAGTCGCCGATAATCTGGACATGGTGGTTGGCGCGCGTAGCCAGGATGATCGCGCCTATCCGCGCGGGCATCGGCTTGGCAACCGCGTTTTCAACCGCGCGGTCGCCTTGCTGTTCGGCCGGGGCTTTACCGACATTTTCTCGGGCTACCGAGTCCTGTCGCGGCGTTTTGTCAAGTCGTTTCCGGCACTTGCCACCGGGTTCGAGATCGAAACCGAACTCAGCGTCCACGCCTTGGAGCTGAATATGCCGACCGCCGAGCTCGTCGTGCCCTACGGCGCGCGCGCGGCGGGTTCGTCAAGCAAGCTGAGCACCGTGCGCGATGGCCTGAGGATCGCCTGGACCGTAGTGCTGTTGCTGAAGGAGGTGCGCCCGCTCGGCTTTTTCAGCGTCATCGCCGGGGCGCTCGCGGTGCTCGCTTTGGGGCTTGCCTATCCGCTGCTGCCCACGTGGATGGAAACCGGTTTGGTGCCTCGGTTCCCGACCGCGATCCTGGCCACGGGGATCGTGCTGCTGGCGTTTCTCAGCCTGACGTGTGGTTTCGTGCTCGATAGCGTGGCGCGCGGCCGGCGCGAGGCCAAGCGCATGCACTATCTGGCCATCCCGGGGGTCAGCACGCGGCCGTGACCAGTGTCATCGCGGGGATAAGCGCGCGCTTGGCACTATCGCGACGGGCTTTCTGGACGGCGTTCGCCGTGTTGTTCGGGCTTGCCCTCGCCGTGCGCGTAGGGTGGACGTTCATACTGGGCGCGCCTTATGTGGTGCACGATTCATGGGGTTACGTCCAGGCGGCGCTGAGCGGCGGGGCGTTCCCCATGTCCGAGGTGCGCACCGTGGGGTATCCGGCGCTCGTATCCATCGCTCTTGCGCTGTTCGGCGATCCCGTTGGGATTCTGATCGTTCATAACGGGTTTTGGGTGGTTTCCACGTTGGCGATCGTCCTCGTGCTCTATCGCTGGCTAGGCCTGCGCGTATGGGCGCTGGTCGCGCTCGCCTATCTCGGGTTCGCGGGCAAGAACCTTGCATTCGAGTATCTGCTTCTGTCCGAGCATGTGGTGCGTGCTCTCTACGTTCTGGTGCTTGCACTTTTGATCATCACGGCGGTCGATGGGCCGCGTTGGCGCGTCACGCTCGCGCTCGCGCTTTTGATCGTTGCCGCGACGCTGACCCGCCCGCCGGCAATCGTGCTCGTGGGCGGGGCGATGGTCTGTTTCGCGGGGCTTGCGGTGCATGCGCGGCGCACCGCGCTGGTCCACGCCGCCGTTGTCATGGCAATCGTCGCGGTGGGTATGGCCGGCTATGGTTTGGCATTCAAGGAACGCTATGGGTCGTTCGGTCTAACCAACTTCACCGGTTACAACCTGTTTGCCCATTTCGGGCACCGGACCGTCCTCGACTCCGGCAAGTATCCGGACATAAAGAAAGAATTGGCCGCGTTCTTGCCGCGTTACGTGGCGCGATACAGCGCGCGGGGCATCTACAAGGGTAATTGGCTGGTGTTTGGCTCGCGCGACCGGACCCTTACCGCCGATTTCGGCGAGCAAAGCCCCGCGCGCGTGGTCGCGGCCTACGCACGGCGGATGAAATCCACCGAAAGCCAAACCGCGCGCATGAACCGCATCTACATGGACTTGGCGGTGGAAGCGATCCGCGCCCATCCAACGGAATACGTTTGGTACTCCCTCGGGCGCGCGGCGCGCGTCGCCACCAAGGGGCTTTCGCTGACCTACGGCGATTATTTTCGTGATAGGTCCCGCTCGCGCCACGGGGAGGGCGCGCGGGAGTTGGCGCGCCGCCTCGCTCCATGGATAGGTTCGGAACGCGCCTCGCCACGCTATGACACCGCGCTCGGCACAACGCTGTTTGCCGCGCTCTCGACGGTCACCCAAGCTCTCACCCACGCTGCCCACGCGCTTATGCTTGGCGCCATACTCGCGACCATGGCGTTGGGCATTCGAGCCCTTGCGCGGCGCGACGCACCGATTCCAGCCTTGGCCTACGCGGGCGCGGTGATCATGGCCGTCGCGGCCGCTACGATCGCCGCGCACGTGGGCCTGCACGGATTCGTCAACGCGCTGGAGCCGCGGCGCTATCTATTGCCGGCCCAGGACTTCGTCTGGGTGTTCTTCGCCGCTTGGTCCGCGCGCCTAGGCGTCGCGCGCGCGTAGCGCCCCAGCGCGATAGCTGACCGCTGCTCACGGCATGGCGAGCGGCCACTCCGCGACCGGGTTGAAGCTCTTGGCCTCGAATCGGTAGAAACCCTGGGATTCGATTGAGTTCTTGGCCAGCTTCTCGTCGAACGCGGCGCGGCTCGGACCCATTTCCGCGAACACGCCGACGATTTCCAACTCATCGTTCGAGCCGGGGCAGACCGCGGCGGTCACCTTGTCCAGATGGGCCTCGTCCGTGACGATGAAATAGTCGCGGTCACGTCGGCACTGGAAGACATGAAATTCCATTACGCCCTCCTTCGTTTCCAGAGTGAGTTACACAATGCAACATTGAACCGGGTGGGATGCAAAGCCACCACAACCCGGGCCCGCTCCGTGCCTTGTCTCGATATGGGTGCCGGGCGGGCGCGGGGCAAGGGCGCCCGCGGCACGCGCGCGCCTATGCGTTGACGTCGATCACCATCCGCCCGCGAATTCGGCCCTTCAGGATTTCGTCGGCCAAGCGCGGCAGGTCGGCCAAGGTGGCGATGCCGGTCATGGCGTCCAGCTTGTCGAGGGGCAGATCGGCCGCCAGGCGTGCCCAGGCCGCGTGCCGGCGCGGCACCGGGCACATCACCGAATCGATGCCCAGCAGGTTGACCCCGCGCAGCAGGAACGGCAGCACCGTGGTCTCCAGGGTACTGCCCCCGGCCAGGCCAACCGCGGCGACCGAGCCCCGATAGGCGACCTGGGTTAGCACGTGAGCGAGGGTCGCGCCGCCCACGGCATCGACGCAACCCGCCCACCGTTCCTTGTCCAGGGGCCGGGCCGGTGGCGAGGCCAGATCCTGGCGGTCGACGATCGCGGTGGCGCCCAGGGATTTGAGGTAGTCGTGGGCCTCCGCCCGGCCCGTGGAGGCGGCGACCCGGTAGCCGAGCTTGGCCAGCACGGCCAGTGCCACCGAGCCGACCCCGCCGGCGGCGCCGGTGACCAGAACCTCGCCGCCATCCGGGGTAAGCCCGTGATCCTCCAGGGCCATGACCGCGAGCATGGCGGTAAACCCGGCGGTGCCGATCGCCATGGCCCGGCGGGTGCTCAGGCCCTCCGGCAGGGGCACCAGCCAGTCGCCCTTGACCCGCGCCTTTTGGGCGTGGCCGCCCCAGGTGAGCTCGCCTACCCGCCAGCCGGTCAGCACCACCCGGTCGCCGGGACGGTAATCCGGGTGACGGCTCTCGGTAACGGTGCCGGCAAAATCGATTCCAGGTACATGGGGGTAGGCGCGCACCAGCCGGCCCTGGCCCTTTAGAATCATGGCGTCCTTGTAATTGAGGGTGGAGTATTCCACCGCCACGCAGACGTCGCCGCCGTCGAAGGCGGGCAACCGGCTCTCGTCCACATCCTGGAGCGAGGCGGCGATTTTTCCGTCCGATTCATCCAGCAGAATTGCCTTGAACATACCCGATTCCTCCCGTTCCCGGCCGCGCCGGAGATTTTGGAAAATATTGCGCCACGGCGAATATTAAACCTTGCAGGCCAGTGGCTTCTTGCTCATATTGTGCAGTGCGGCATATGTGATGGACGCCCGTTCGTCGCTTGCCGCACGCCTGTTAGGCGTTTCCTCCCTAAACTCGGGCCGCGCATGACGCGGCCCCTTTTTTTATGCGTCCCCGGCGACCCCCGAATTCCGGCTCTTCCGCCAATACCATACCTCGTTCAGCGTGGTGATGGCGTAGCGTCAGGCCGGCGATCCCGTGGCTCCGGCGGCGCGGTATCGCCGGAGCCGAGGGGGCGTTGCATGTAGACCGAATCCACCCATCGATTGAACTTGAAGCCGGCCGCGACCAAGGTCCCGATCCGGGTAAATCCGAGGCTTTCGTGAAGCCCGATGGAGGCGGTATTCCCGCTGTCGCCGATGACCGCCACCATCTGCCGATAGCCGAGCGCCTCGCAACGCGTGATGAGAGCCTCGAGCAGCCGCCGGCCGATGCCTTGGCCCCGGTGTTCCTCGGCGATGTAAAGCGAGGTCTCGACCGTATGGCGGTAGGCCGGGCGGGAACGATAGCACCCCGCGTAGGCGTAGCCGACGACCGGCCCGGTCGCCGCCTCGGCGACGAGGAATGGGTACCCCGCGCCCACGGTCACCTCGAACCGGCGGATTATCTCGGCGACATCCGGAGGCTGTTCCTCGAAGGAGGCCAGGCCGTTACGCACGTGATGGGCATAGATCGTCTGTACCGCGCTCATGTCTTCCGGCCGGGCGTCGCGGATCGCAAGGCCGTGATCGGCGCCGACCGGCTTCATCAGGCCGCGATCTCATGGGCCTCGACGCCCCCGAGGCTGGCAATGAGATGGCGCAGGTCGTCCGCCAGGCGGGTCATGTTCGGGCCGCGGCCATAGGTCGATTCGTGCATGTAGATGGCCCGGTTGATCTCGATCTGCAGGCCATGCACGCCGCGCCCGGGGCGGCCGTAATGGCGCGTAACGTAGCCGCCCGCGTAGGGTGTGTTGCGCGCCACGCGATACCCGCGGCTGGCAAGCGCCCCATGCGCCGTCTCGATCACACGTGGGCTGCATGCGGTGCCGTGGCAATCGCCGAGCACGATGTCGACCCGCCCTTGGCCCCCGTCCGGCGCCAACGGGCACCCCGCGGACGGCATGGAATGGCAGTCCACCAGGATGCAGAAGGCGAAGTCCCGCCGCGTGCGCTCCACCAGGTCGCCGAGCGCCCGGTGATACGGCCAGTAATAGGTATGCAGCCGATAAAGCGCGTCGGAAAAGCTCAGCTTGGCGCGATAGATGTCGGCGCCGTTGGCGACGATCCGCGCGATGGTGCCCAGGCCGGCGCCGACCCGCGGCGAGCGGGTGTTGGCGTAGGGCGGCAGCCGGTCCGCGAACATGGCCGGATCGAGCTCGAAAGGCTCCCGGTTCGGATCGATGAAGGCGCGCGGAAACAGCGCCCGTATGAGCGGCGCGCCCAGGCGCGGCGCCCACTGGAACAGTTCGTCCACGAAACTGTCCTCGGAGCGGCGCAGCGCCAGCGCGTCCAGCCGCGAGGCGGCCAGGAACTCGGGCGGATAATGGCTGCCGCTATGGGGCGAGGCAAAGACGAGCGGCAGGGTCTGCCGCTCGGGAGCCGCGATCTCGTAGGAGGCGATGTCGATGTTCGGCGGCGTTTCGGCGTCCATGGCATCCGTCTCGAATGGTCGCCCAACGTGTTTAAAAGAAAGCGGCCGCTCTGTCATGGGGTCTTTCGTCGCTGGCGCCCGATGCCCGCGGCGCCGTTAAGTACTATTTTAGATACCGCCACCTAAGGTATAGTCTCGCCTGGGACATCTGGTTTGGTGTTCCATAGGCATCTTTTCGGGTTGGCATTTCAAACTCCTAGTCGTGGCATGGCGCAGATCCTTCTCGCGGAAGACGATCACAGCATGCGTGAGTTCCTGACCAAGGCGCTGCGCCGGGCCGGGCACGACGTGGTGTCCGTGGGCGACGGCCTGGACGCCTTGGCCCAGCTCACCGACACGGAATTCGATCTGCTCCTGGCCGATGTTGTCATGCCCGGACTGGACGGTATCGAGGTGGCGCGCCGCGCGACCAAGAAGCAGCCTGGCCTCAAGGTCATGTTCATCACCGGATTCGCCGCCGTCGCGCTGCGCGCCCGGGAGCAAAGCCCGAAGGACGCGCGCGTGCTCTCGAAGCCCTTCCACCTGCGCGACCTGGTCGATCAGGTCGACGTCATGCTGCAGGTTTGATCGGGCGCGGCGGCGCGGACTTGAAAACAAGGGACGATGGTGCTACTTGGCCCGGACCCGAGGCGCTCTCGGCCGGCGATCCAGGCCCGGCGCGGCGGGCGCCATCCAAGACGCGCTAGCGCATGGCCGAATTGGGCGCATAGCTCAGCGGGAGAGCGCCTCGTTGACATCGAGGAGGTCCCTGGTTCAATCCCAGGTGTGCCCACCAGCCTTTTGATCCATTGCGGTCTTTTTTGAGCGACGCGCCGCCGCCCTCGGCGAGCGGGGTGTGGGGCTCGGTAAGCCCGACAACGCCACTCCCGAGGAGCGCGCGCCGCTTCCAGGGCAACGGACCTGCTGCCCGTGGTCGAGCGGCTGCGGGCGGAGGGCCTGAACGGGCGCGGGGTGCCGGCGCCGAGGGGCGGGAGGTGGTCGCCCGCCCAGGTGTCGCAGGTGCTGGCGCTGGCCGAGGGGGAGTAGCCGCTCCGCCAAGTCAGCACTTAGGTATTACCGATTGTCTGTGTAAGCGTTGCCATGGACATTCGCTTACACAGACAATCGGACATACCCGCAGAACGCCTGACAGCCCTTCGGCTGCAACGGATTGCAGATCTGACGCGAAGCAGGCGATTGGGATCACGATGCAATCAACGCTCTGGTTCCCGCAGCATCGCGTTTGTCCGAATCTGGCTAACCGGCCAGGCCCAGAAACTCCTTGAAGTTGTCGTGGGCCAACTCGAAGCTGCTGTCCGTTATTTCGTTGAGGCGGCGCGCGCCACCCGGCAAGAGCCGACCATTTTGTGTACGAAACGCCACGTTGACTACGGACTTTCCGGCGTCCTTGACCGCGCGAACAGCAGGAACGAAGTCCTGGTCCCCAGACACGATGACGGCTACGTCATAGATGTCCCGCAACATGATCAGATCGGTCGCAAGCATCACATCCACTGCCTTCTCGTCTCCAAGGTTCCGAGTGAACAGATCGTAGCGGATGGCTCCTGCTCTCCGGAATTCCACGGCCCTGTGGTGGATCGCGATCCCGTCCTGTATGACCCTCCAGCCCTTGAAGCGGTTCTCGAACGTCTGCTGCGTCTTTTTCAGTTGATCGACCATCTCGTTCATCTTGCACAGCCGCGCTTCGCTGTCGAGCCCACCTAGCTCGTCCCTGAACGAACGATTCTTGCTGAGAACTTTGTGGAGCGTATCTGTCTCACGGTCCGCGCGCGGCAGGCGGTAGGGGTAGAAGTCTACCTGCTCAATGACGTACCAGTACGTTCGCAACCTCTCAGCACTCTGCGTGCACGCTTTGCCGACGAGCCAGTCGAAGAATTCTCCCCACTTTGCCCGCTTTGGCAGGTACTCGTTCCTGTCGAAGTCAGTCGGGAACAGATCTCCGATACTCCGACGAAAGTTCTCTCCATCTACGAAGACGCACGCGGTTCTCATGCGGATTCCCCAAACGCGGCGCGGGGAGCACAAGGCTCCCCGCATTCCGAGAGATGCCCGAGATCAACCCGAGCTATTAAACCGTTTTGGATAGCCGTGATTTTGGGCCAGCGAGCGTTTATGTCAAGTTAAATTCTGCACCTGTCGTAGCGCTTCCGGCTGCAACCTGTTGCACCCCGGTGCAAATGGGACTTTGCCCGTGGAACGGTCAGGGGCTACTGTACCGCACTGCGGAGTGGGCGGAGAGCCGCAGGAATCCTAGGTTTTTGGGGGAACCGCTGCTTCTCCCAGGTGTGCCCACCAGCCTTTTTCACGGAATCGTCGGTTCGGGCGCGTGGGCTCTATAGGCGCGCGCCGTCGGCGTCGGCGACCAGCTCGTAGAACGCCGGATCCATGAGGGTGCGGCACGAGATGGTCTTGACGCGCATGGGGTCGTCCGTGCTGATCAGCTTCGCGTGGGGTATGGGGACCGCGCTTGCGTGAATCGCCCCGACTTTCCAGACCACCGCGTGGCTTTGGGGGCGCGGGCGTTGGGTGTAGCGCTGTCCTTCCTTCACATCCTTGCGGGTCATCGTGGCTCTTTCTCTGGAGTGGCTGTGTCTCACGCCTTCCAGCTTTTGCCGGCCGTGGTTAACAAAGTCCTTATGACGCATCGATGACACGGGCCGCGCGCCGCTACATGGGGCGCGCCACGCGGCGCGCCACGATGGCGAAGCGCCAGCTCAACAGGACCACCGCGCACACGAGGCCCAGAAACAGGCCCCAGAACAGGCCGGTGACGCCGGCCGGGCCGCGCAGGCCGAGCAGGTAGGCGGCCGGGACCGCCACCGCCCAGAACGAAATCGCGTGGCAGAGGGTGGGCAGCACCACGTCGCCCGTGCCGCGCAGGGCGCCGAGAACCACCGCCTGCATGCCGTCCACCACCACGATCATCGCGGTCACCGCCAGCGCCGGAACCGCCAAGGCCACCACGCCCACGTCGTTGCTGTAGAGTTGGGCAATCCAGTCGCCCGTGCCACGAATGGTGGCGGCGACCAGAACCATCAGGATCCCGACCAGGCCGATGCCGACCCATCCGGCGGTCGCCATGCCCACGCGGTCGGCCCGGCCCACCGCGTTGGCGACCCGTATGGAAGTCGCGTTCGAGAGCCCGATGGCGAGCATGAACACCAGGGTCACCACGTTGAAGGCGATCTGATAGGCGGCGAGCGGCACCTCGCCCAGGCGTCCGGCGAAGGTCGCCACCGTGGCGAAGCTGGCGGTTTCCAGCCCGGCCGCGATCGAAAGCGGTGCCCCCACCCGCAGCAGCTTGCGGGCGATGGCAAGCCCCCCGCGCAAGCCCCGGTCCAGGCCGTGCGCGGCCCGATCGGTCATGCCGAGGGCGTATCCGATCAGCGCCGCCAGCATGACCCAGCGCGTGATCGAGGTGGCGAGCGAGGCCCCGGCCGCCCCCATCTCGGGCGCGCCCAGGTTGCCTTGGATGAGGACCCAGTTGAGCGCTCCGTTGAGCAGGTTTGCGCTCAGCGCAACGACCATGCCCGGAGTCGGGCGGCCCAGCCCCTCCAGGAAGAAGGTGGTGGCGATATACATGAGGATGGCGGGCATCCCCAGGGCCGACATGACCAGTGCCCGGCCGCCCCCGGCGGCGAGCGACGGCGGCTGCCCGATGGCCAGCAGCAGGTGCGGGCCGCTCAGCAGGATCAGGCCGCCGAGGGTGCCCATGCCCGCCGATATCCAAAGAGAGGTCAACCAGATCGGGCCCGCGTCGGCGCGCCGCCCGGCGCCGTCGCTTTGCGCGGTCAGGATTACCGTACCCACCAGGAGCCCGATCCCGAGGACCAGCAGGGTCGTATGCGGGGCCAGGCTGATGGCGTAGAACGCCAACTCGGCGGCCCCGGCGTGCCCGGTCATGATGGAATCGACCGAGATCATGATGATCAGGCCCGCGCGCCCCAGCATGACCGGGGCGGCGAGGCGCGTGCTGCGCCAGACGTGCGCCGACAGCGGCAACCGGCCAGCCGTCACCGTCGCCGGGTGCTCCGGTCGGGCGGTCATATCGTCAGGGGCTCCCTCCGACCCGGTCGATCCGTGCCGGGCGCCGGCATCCGAATGACCGGACATTTAACCGGTATTTTACCCTAATCCGATATGCGTAACCACGATGCATAAAAGGTAAATCCGCCCAAGGCGTCATGGGGGCCCCACACGACGGACGCGGAGATGAGAGCTTGGCCGTCGCGAAACCGCAGGTAAAGACCGCGCTCGACTCGGCGAGGCCCTCCTTCACGGAGCGTTTCATCGCATGGTGGGAGGGCTACGAGTTGGCGACCGGCCGGCCCGCGCCCATGGGCACCGCCGCCATTCACGACGTGCGCTACGCGCAGGCATCCGAGCATTGGGAGACGGCCCGCCTACGGCTCGCGCAGCAGGTCTGGGGCGAGGGGTTCATAGGCCCCGGCGGCGAGGAGCAAATCCTCTCCATGATCAAGCTCTTCGGCTTGGACCCGGCCATGAGTGTCCTCGACCTGGGGGCCAGCCTGGGCGCCGCGACCCGATGCATGTCGGACAAATTCGGCGTTTGGGTCAGCGGCCTGGAATCCGATCCGCAACTCACCGAGGCCGGCATGGCCCTATCGACCAAGGCCGGGATGGCGAAAAAGGCGCCGATCCAGTTGTTCGATCCGGGGACTTTCGACCTCAAGCCGAATTCGGTCGATTGCGTGTTCTCCAAGGAGTTTCTGTTCACCGTGGCGGACAAGCAGAAATTCTTGAAAGCGGTGGAAAACCTACTCAAGAGCCGGGGGCAGTTCTTGTTCACGGATTACATGCTTGGCGAGAACCATAAGGCCGGGCCAACCTTCGACAAGTGGCTGAAGCATGAGCCCCGGACCCCGCATCCCTGGTCGGTCAACGACTACAGGGAAGCCTTGAGCAAACTGCACCTGGATATTCGAGTCGTCGATGACAATACGGACGCCTTTCATAAGAGCGTGATCGCCGCCTGGGCGGACTATATCCAAGCAATCAGGAGCCGAGGCGTGGACGACGAAACCGCCGCCGCCCTGGTCGACGAGGTCGAGCTGTGGACCCGGCGCATGCAGCTCATCGAAAATGGAGACCTCAGGATCTGCCGCATCCACGCTCTCAAGAAGGACACCAAGCGGCTGATGTCCAACTGGTAGGCGCCTTGGGCGGGCGCCCTTCGCCCGGTTGACAGGGGCCGGCCGGCTGCCTATGTTCCGCCTCGCCTTGGGCTGGCTCCGGCCCGGGGGACGGGTTGGCCGAGGATACGGCGATGAAGGTTCGAAATTCCCTGAAAACCGCCAAGGTGCGGGAAAAAGGCTGCCGTGTCGTGCGCCGGCGAGGCCGGGTCTACGTGATCAACAAGAAAAACCCGCGCTTCAAGGCGCGCCAGGGCTGACCGAGCGCGGTTCCGAACTCGGGATCGGGCGACCGCCCGGCCCTGACCAATCTCTCCATGCACCGATGATCGCGCGCCGCGACCGCGTGCGCGCGCGCCATGTTTGTTGACCGGTCCGCCCCCGGCCGCCATAGTCGACGGTAATTGGTCATACCAATTTAGCGCCCGCGTCGACGGGCGGGAGAGCCCCCATGCTGATGCCCGAACCGGATCGGGACGTGATCGACCGCCGCGGCGAAATCGCGGCGGCGCTTGGCCGAATCGTGCCCGGGGAAGGGGTGATTGTCGACGAGCGCGAGCGGCGCGCCTTCGAGACCGATGGATTGACCGCCTACAAGCAGCCGCCGCTCATCGTTGTCCTGCCCGAGACCACCGCGCAAGTCGGCCAAGTTTTGAAATACTGCCACGAGAACCGCGTCAAGGTGGTGCCGCGCGGCGCCGGCACCTCGCTTTCCGGCGGGGCGCTGCCGCTCGCCGACGGCATCCTGCTGGCCATGGGCAAGTTCAACCGGATCCTCGAGATCGACCTGGACAACCGCTGCGCCGTGGTTCAGCCCGGGGTGACCAACCTTGCCATTACCGACGCCGTGGCCCACGCCGGCTTCTATTACGCGCCCGATCCCTCCAGCCAGATCGCCTGCACCATCGGCGGCAACGTGGCCGAGAACTCTGGCGGCGTGCATTGCCTGAAGTACGGCCTGACCACCAACAATATCCTCGGGCTGGAGATGGTCCTGATCGACGGCACGGTGCTGCGCGTGGGTGGCCGCCACCTGGACTCGGAAGGCTACGACCTGCTCGGCCTGATGACCGGCTCCGAAGGGCTGCTGGGGGTGGTGAGCGAGGTCACCGTGCGCCTGCTGCGCAAGCCGGAGACGGCGCGCGCCATGCTGCTCGGCTTTCCCGGCGGCGAGCAGGCCGGCGACTGCGTGGCCGCCATTATCGGCGCCGGGATCATTCCCGGCGGCATGGAGATGATGGACGGCCCGGCGATCCGGGCGGCGGAGGATTTTGTGCACGCCGGCTATCCCCTCGACGTGGAGGCGCTTCTGATCGTCGAATTGGATGGCCCTCAAGTCGAGGTCGATTATCTGATCGCGCGCGTGGGCAAGATCGCCCGGGCCAACGGCGCGGTGATGGATCGGGTCAGCAACAACGAGGACGAGCGGCTCGCCTTCTGGGCCGGGCGCAAGGCGGCGTTTCCCGCGGTCGGGCGCATCTCGCCCGATTACTATTGCATGGACGGCACCATCCCGCGCCACAAGCTGCCGGTGGTGCTCAACCGCATGCGCGAGATGAGCCGAACCTACGGGTTGCGGGTCGCCAACGTGTTTCACGCCGGCGACGGCAACCTGCATCCCCTGATCCTGTACGACGCCAACGAGCCGGGTGAGCTGGAGCGCGCCGAGGAATTCGGCGCCGAGATTCTCAAGCTGTGCGTGGAGGTGGGCGGGGTGCTGACCGGCGAGCACGGCGTGGGCGTGGAAAAGCGCGACCTCATGGGCACCATGTTCAACGAGGCCGATCTCGATCAGCAGCAACGGGTCAAGTGCGCGTTCGATCCGGACGCGCTGTTGAATCCGGGCAAGATGTTTCCCGAGCTGCACCGCTGTGTCGAGCTGGGCCGCATGCATATCTCGCGCGGGCAACTGCCGTTTCCCGATTTGCCCCGGTTCTGACCCATGAGCACGACCTTCAAGCCCGAGAACGCCGATCAGGTGTTGGAGGCGGTGGCCTGGGCCGCCGACGAGGAGACGCCGCTCGAGGTAATCGGGCGCGGCTCGAAGCGCGGGCTCGGCCGCCCGGTGCAGGCGGGCCACGGCATCGACCTGTCGGCGTATGGGGGCATCACCCTCTATGAGCCGGAAGAGCTCGTGCTCTCCGCGCGCGCGGGCATCGCCATGGCCGAGATCGAGGTGGCGCTTGGGGAGAAGCATCAGATGCTCGCCTTCGAGCCGGCGGATCTGGGGCCGCTGCTGGGCGGCGCGGGCGGGGCGAGCAGCATCGGCGGCGTGCTGGCCTGCAACCTGGCGGGGCCCCGGCGCATCAAGGCCGGGGCCGCGCGGGATCACTTCCTGGGGGTTCACGCGGTCTCCGGGCGCGGCGAGGCGTTCAAGTCCGGCGGGCGCGTGGTCAAGAACGTGACCGGCTACGATATGTGCAAGCTCCTGGCGGGCTCCCATGGCACCCTGGCCGTGCTGAGCGATGTCACGGTCAAGGTTCTGCCCGCGCCGGAGAAGACCCGTACCGTGCTGTTGCTCGGCCTGGACGACGCGGCCGCCGTGGGGGCCATGACCCGGGCAATGGGCTCCGCGCACGAGGTGTCCGGCGCCGCCCATGTGCCGGCGGCCCTGGCGGCGGGCTCGGTGGTCTCCTACGTGGCGGGCGCCGGCGGGGCGGTCACCGCGATCCGGGTCGAGGGGCCCGGCCCGTCGGTTGAATACCGGGCCGCGATGCTGCGCGAGGACCTGGCCGATCTGGGCAAGAGCGAGGAGCTCCATAGCGCGAACTCGGCCGCCTTCTGGCGCGAGGTGCGCGACGTGGCTCCGCTCCACGCGGACGCGCGGGCGGGCCGCGCGGTGTGGCGCGTTTCCGTGCCGCCCGCCACCGGCGCGGACACGGTGCGGGCCATGGCCCTGGGCCCCGAGGCGCATTATTACTTCGACTGGGCCGGCGGGCTGATCTGGCTGGCCTGGCCCGCCCAAGGCGGCGCCGCCGGGAGCACCGATGGAGGCGCGGCCGCCGTGCGCGGCGCGCTGGCGGCCCGTGGCGGGCACGCGACCCTGGTTAGCGCGCCGGAGGAGATGCGGGCCACGGTTCCGGTCTTTCAACCCCAGGACCAGGCGAACGCCGCCCTGACCCAGCGGATCAAGGATAGCTTCGACCCGCGCCGGGTGCTCAACCCGGGGCGCATGTACGCCGGCGTCTGAGGGGCGGAAGCCGAAGGCGCGATGCAGACTAACTTTACCCTGGCGCAGTTGGCCGACCCGAATATCGCCGAGGCGAACGCGATCCTGCGCGCCTGCGTGCATTGCGGGTTCTGCACGGCGACCTGCCCCACCTACGTGCTGCTCGGCGACGAGCTGGACAGCCCACGGGGGCGCATCTACCTGATCAAGGACATGCTGGAGAACGACCGCCCGGCCGCGACCGAGGAGGTCAAGCATCTGGACCGGTGCCTCTCTTGCCTCTCGTGCATGACCACGTGCCCTTCGGGCGTGCATTACATGCATCTGGTGGATCAGGCCCGGGTGCACGTGGAGCGGACCTATCGCCGGCCGGTTCTCGATCGCCTGCCGCGGGCCTATCTGGCGTGGCTGGTGCCCGTGCCCTGGCGGTTCCGGCTGGCGCTCTGGGGCGCGCGGCTGGCGCGGCCCCTCGCGGGTCTCGCGGGCGGGCGCCTGGGCGCCATGCTGGCGCTGGCCCCGGCCACGGTGCCGGCGCCGAGCGCGGTGGACCGGCCGCAGGTGTTCCCCGCCCAGGGGCCCCGGCGCGCCCGCATGGCGCTCATGACCGGCTGCGCCCAGCAGGTGCTGGCGCCCGAGATCAACGAGGCCACCGTGCGCCTGCTCACCCGCCACGGGGTCGAGGTGGTGGTGGCCGCCGGCGCCGGGTGCTGCGGCGCGCTGACCCATCACATGGGCAAGGCGCCGGCGGCGCTGGCCAGCGCGCGCGCCAACATCGCCGCCTGGAGCCGGGAGATCGAGGGCGCGGGCCTGGATGCGATCGTGATCAACACATCGGGCTGCGGCACCACGGTCAAGGATTACGGGCATATGCTGCGCACGGACCCGGCGTGGCGCGAGGCCGCGGCCAAGGTGTCGGCGCTCACCAAGGACGTGGCGGAGGTCATGAGCGATCTCGGCCTGGCCGACCCGACCCGCGCGACCGCGCTGAATGTGGCCTATCAGTCCCCGTGCTCCATGCAGCACGGGCAGAAGATCACC
>Ga0114931_10002877_pt1 | contig 21876 bp, 21 predicted proteins | sample 2SBtaG_FD_89579 | JGI IMG/M metagenome (GOLD analysis project Ga0114931, IMG submission 89579) | Deep subsurface microbial communities from Kolumbo volcano to uncover new lineages of life (NeLLi) - 2SBTROV14_V59a metaG | ecosystem: Environmental > Aquatic > Marine > Volcanic | place: Kolumbo... | reverse complement strand
TATCAACTTCTATTGGTCTTTCATTAATCATCACTCTATTTGGTATTTGACCCCTTTGATGCTTCTTGTTTAATCGCTTTTTTCTCCATCTACGAGCGGTTCTTAAATGTTGATACAATAAACTGGGACTGCAACCCAAAACTGTGGATGCATTTGTTCAGGAAGAATTAGACAATTGGAAAAATATAGGAGTATTAGGGCATCATACAGGTAAAGAAAATCAATGGATGACTTACCATGAGTTATTGAGTGATACCAGTGCAAAAATTGTTGGAGCCCAACCAGAGGAAGTGGTAATTATGAACTCTTTAACGGTGAATTTGCACTTGATGATGGTTTCTTTTTACCGTCCTACAGCTACACGCTATAAAATTCTTATTGAAGAAAGTGCTTTTCCATCAGATCAATATGCCGTTGCTTCACAAGTAAAATTTCATGGTTTCGATCCTCAAGATGCCATTATAGAGGTAAAGTTAGATGATACATTAGCGGATATTGAAAAGTTGCTTGAAGAAGAAGGTGATAGCATAGCATTGGTAATGATGGCAGGAGTTAACTATTATTCAGGACAGGTTTTTGATATGGAAAAGATTACTGCTAAAGCACATAGTAAAGGCTGTTTGGTAGGTTTTGATTTGGCTCATGGAGCTGGAAATATTGAATTGCATTTGCATGATTGGAATGTCGATTTTGCTGTTTGGTGTACTTATAAATACTTAAACTCTGGACCAGGTGGAGTTGCGGGTTGTTTTATTCATGAACAACATGCTAATGATGTGGATATTCCCCGGTTTACAGGTTGGTGGGGACATGAGAAGGAAAGCAGATTCTTAATGCCTTCTGAGTTTAAACCAACTGTTGGAGCAGAAGGTTGGCAACTGAGTAATGCGCCTATTCTGTCTATGGCATCACTTCGGGCGTCATTGGAAATTATAGAAGAAGTGGGGATGGAAGCCATGTTGGAGAAGTCTAGAAAATTAACGGGCTATTTTGAGTTTTTGATCAATGGGTTGGAAGATGATAGAATAGAAATTATCACACCAGCAGACCCTTCCAAAAGAGGTTGTCAACTGTCAATATGTATTCAGGGAGCTACACGAAAATTGGCAGAAGCATTAATTGATGCGGGAATAATTATCGACTGGAGAGAACCAGATGTGGTTAGAGCAGCTCCGGCACCGTTATATAATAGTTTTTTAGACGTGTACCTGTTTGTAGAAATTTTGAAAGAACAATTAAAATAAAGCATACGCTAAACCATATAATTCCCCCTCTTGAGAGGGGGAAGGGGTGTGTCAATAGAATATTTTTAGAATACACTATAATTAAATTTTTATGAATAAAGAAAAAATCATCATTGTAGGAGGAGGACTTTCAGGTCCCTTATTGGCAATTATGTTAGCCAAAAGAGGTTATGCGGTTTCACTTTATGAAAGGCGTCCCGATATGCGTGAAACGGAAATATCTGCCGGACGTTCCATCAATTTGGCTTTGTCAGAACGTGGAATAACAGCCTTGTCTAAAGTTGGAATGGATGAAGTAGTACTGGAAAGTACTGTTGCAATGAATGGGAGGTTGATTCATGATTTGGAGGGGAATACGAATTTACAATCATACAGTGGTCGAGAGGGAGAGTGCATTAACTCCGTTTCGAGAGGAGAGTTAAACATTAAGCTAATGGATGAGGCGGAGAAAAATGGTGTAACGATATGGTTTGATATGCGCTGTACGGATGTCAATTTTAAATCTGGAGAGGTAGCATTTTGGGATGAGGTAAACAATAAAACAGTTACGGATAATGGCGATGTGATTTTTGGAACAGACGGATCAGCTTCTGCGGTTCGGAATGAAATGATGAATCAGGGAGCGAGGTTACGTTTCAGTTATTCGCAAAGCTATTTAGAGCATGGCTATAAAGAGTTAACTATTCCAGCAGGAGAAAATGGCAGTTTTAAGATAGAAAAAAACGCCTTGCACATTTGGCCTCGGGGAGGGTATATGATGATTGCCTTACCCAATTTTGATGGCAGTTTTACGGTGACGCTCTTTTTACCCTTTAAAGGAAAAAATGGTTTTGATGAGCTAGATTCACCAGAAAAAGTAAGGGCCTTTTTTGAAGCAGAATTTAAGGATGTATTGTCTGTGATGCCAACCTTGGTGGACGATTTTTTTAATAATCCAACAGGTTCACTGGCAACTGTTAAGTGTTACCCTTGGCAGGTAGATGGAAAATCACTTTTGTTAGGTGATGCGGCACACGCTGTTGTCCCTTTTTACGGACAAGGAATGAATTGTTCTTTTGAAGATTGTGTGGTGTTGGATGATTTTATTGGTCAATACGAAGGGGATTGGACACGTATCTTTGAAGCGTACCAAGAGCATCGTAAAAAAGATACGGATGCCATAGCAAATTTAGCGGTAGCGAACTTTTTCGAGATGAGAGACCACGTTGCTGATCCTGTTTTTAAGAGAAAAAAACAATTGGAGTTAATGTTAGAACAAACTTACCCAAGCTATTTTTCGAAGTATTCTTTAGTTACGTTTAAAGATGATGTTTCTTATGCTCAAGCTGAAACTCAGGGGAAAAATCAGGATGCTTTTTTAATGGAATTGTGTGCTGGTGTTGATGATGTTAAGTCTTTAGATTTAGAAGAGGTCTATCAACAGGTAAAAGGGTTGGCATCATCTCATCATAGCAGCTGAAGAGTTACTTTTGATCTTAAAACAATAACAATAAAAGATTATTGTTATTGGTCTATATGACGTTCTTTTTTCTCTTCATAGATATCGGCTACGGTGACCAATATCCCCGTTTCTTCCACTCCTCCGAAATCTGGATTAATAGCTGTTCCAAATGATTTCATGGTAGGAGATAATTTCATGTAAGTATTGATAAGAGGAGGTATGTTTTCATTGTATTCTTTTAAGAATTGATTTAAGAATTTAATTCCTTCATCAAAATCTTTCCCTTCCAATAAGTTAGTTATTTCAGTTAAATCATCTTTGATTACTAGTGGATGTATAGGAGTTACTAATTGGTTCTTGTCAGGAAAATAGTAATCCATAAAATATAGTAGTGCGTTTCGAGCGGTAGTATTGTAACTAGGATACATGGTTACCTTACCAAAAAAATATTTCATGTGTGGATGGCTAATAACAAGAGCTCCTAGTCCGTCCCACAAATTATCTAAAGCAAATATTCCTTTTCTAGATATCTTTGTAGATTGATAAATAGGTTGAACCCAAGATCTACCCAGTTCTATCGTGTAAGGTAAGTAATCGCTAATAAATTTTTTGGAGAAATTGAAGTAATGTTTAGTGGACAGATCAATGTTAGGATATTGAGTAACCTTCGCACAATCAATGAACCGATAACCACTTATAATTTCTTTTTTTTCAGGATCAAAAACGATGAGTTGATCATAGCAATTTTCAGCAGTGTCCATTTCATCTAAATCCATTTCTTTTCCAGTACCGCCACCAGCAGCAGAAAAAGTGACTTCTCTTAAACGACCAATTTCTTTTACGACATTGGGTGCGTTGTGATAATTAACAATGTAAATCTTATTTTCCCCTTTATTGGTGTTTTTGACAAAACAATTTTCGTTGAGCTCTTGCTCAAGTATGTCTTTATCTATTGGAGGTATGATGTAATTTTTGTTTGACATTAAACTTATTTACGCTTTCAATTGATACACTTTGTTTTTTACCCACTTTGCCCATTCTTTATCTGTTTTATTTTTATCAAAAAAAGATGGAGCAATAGGCTCTCCAAAAATAATTTTTATGGTTTTATTTTTTTGCCTAAACGTTTCTTTCGCTAAATATAACATTTCTATATTGGCTTTTATACCTATAGTTGTTCTAAAATTAGATAAGTTGTAAAAAAAGCTAGTTAAGTTACCTTCTACGTAAACAGGAATAATTGGTTTCTCGTGTTTCTTTGCTCTTGTAATAAATGTTTTTTTCCATTCTAAATCTTTAATCTTTCCTTTACGTCTTCTACTTACTAATCCTGCAGGAAAAACAAAGGTGGCTTTATCGGAGCTAAATAAATTACTCACATTATTTAAAGAGTCCTTCGAGTTGGCACCATGTTTATTTACTCCAACAAATAATCCTTTTAAGTTGTTAAGATTCAATAAAATGTCGTTAACAATAAATTGAATATCTTTTCTGTAAGGGTTAATGGCTGTTACAATAGCAAGGGCATCCATTCCACCTAGCGGGTGATTAGCAGCCAAAATGCAACCTCCCTGTTTGGGAATATTATCTAGACCTTCTGTTTCAATTTTGATGTTAAATCGTTGTATAATGTCTGTACAAAATTCATATCCAAATTTGTCTTTATTTTCTAATAGGATTTGATTGATATCTTCTTGGTGAATTGTTTTCTTCAAGTAGTTTAAGAGAAATTTGGGAGTCCATTTGAGTAATGCTGGATTTTTTCCTTTAATTATCTTTTCAACATCAATAAACTTTTCTTCCATCTTTAAAATAAGTACTTGCTTTTAATTCCATATTACTCTTAACATTAATCCATGGTGCATTGCAAAAGGGTTGAGGTTGTCATTCATGTTAATTTTGGTGTAATATAAGTTGTAGTTGAGGTCAAGAATGAGATTTTCCGTTAAATTGTATTTAAAACCTAACCCTGTTCCACCACCGTATCCTATTCCTCCAGGATTACCTCCAGATTGTTGAGCTGAATTATGACTGATTATGTATTCTTGATTATTGATAACAATATAATTCCGTTCTAATTTAACACTATTAAAATTTCCAAAAAGTGCAAAGTACGCAAGGGAATTCTCTCCATTATATAAGTTGAGTTGCGTTCCTAAATTCAAATTAAAACGTTTTTCTTTACCAAAAATTGGAATTTGTTCATAAGTGGGTTCAGGCGATTTATTTAAAGGATTATCTATTGCTATAGTAAAGGTTTGTTCATATTTTAATTGAGCAGTATTGATATCTATGTATATAGCTGCTTCATTCCCTATGTTAATACCAGCATGAACTCCAATGTCTAAAGCAGTACTATAGCCTGGGCTTTGAGGGAATTCCGAAACAGTATACGGGTGCTGAAAATAAGCGTCAAACGTGGTTTTATAGGTGGGTATACTTAAAATGTAATTTATACCATAAGGAGTTGCAGCTGGAGAGCCACTATATATAACAGCAGTGTTGTTATTGGCAAATAACCCTCCAATGTTTATCCCTGCAAAAAATAGCGACTTTTTTTTAGACTCTTCTTTTGTCCAGTCTTCATAATCTTCTTCTTGCGCCCACAAATTAGAAGATATAAAGAAAAAACTGAGTAGGTAAAGTAAGGCTGTTTTTTTCATAAGTTATTTAAATAATCACACCGTCCTTCATGGTTAATTTTCTGTCGGCCATATTGGCTAGCTCTTCGTTATGCGTAACAATCACAAAAGTTTGATTTAGTTCATCTCTTAATTGAAAAAATAAGCTGTGTAATTCTTTGGCAGATGATGAATCTAAATTCCCCGAAGGTTCATCTGCTAATATGACGGCAGGATTGTTCATTAGGGCTCTACATACAGCAACACGTTGTTGTTCACCACCAGAAAGTTCTGAAGGTTTGTGGTGAGCCCTATCTTTTACTCCTAAATTATCCAATAATTCTAAAGCTCTTTTTTCTGCTGTAGTTTTATTTACCTTTTGAATATAAGCAGGAATACAAACATTTTCTAATGCAGTAAATTCAGGAAGCAGATGATGAAATTGAAAAACAAACCCAATATTTTTGTTTCGAAACAAGGACAGCTCTTTGTCTTTTAATTGAGCAGTTTCAGTTTCATTTATTTTAACAACACCTTGGTCAGGTTGATCCAGTGTGCCGATAATTTGAAGTAAGGTAGATTTTCCTGCTCCCGATGCACCAACAATAGAAATGATTTCACCTTGTTTAATAGATAAATTTACTCCTTTGAGCACTTCAATATCGCCATAAGATTTATGTATGTTTTCGGCTTTAATCATTGTTATTGATGTAAAGAAAACTTACAATACGTCATTGCGAACGTAGTGAAGCAATCTTATTATATTTTGTAATTAATTAAAATAAGATTGCTTCGTTCCTCGCAAAGACGAGGTTAGAGCGTTTTCTTTTTGTTGTTAATTAACAATTGCTAAATTATTAATTATTTGTTGAAAAATTGACATTGAATTCCCAATTAAAACCGTTACTTTTGATTGATAATTTTGAAAACTATCAATTCATGAATATACACGAATATCAAGGAAAATCATTATTAAAAGGATTTGGGGTTGCCATTCAAGAAGGAATTGTTGCTGATACTCCTGAACAAGCTGTTGAAGCTGCAAAGCAATTAAATGCTGAAACTGGAACTGAATGGTTTGTGGTTAAAGCGCAAATCCATGCTGGTGGAAGAGGAAAAGGAACAGTTACTGAGACTGGATCACATGGTGTTGTTTTAGCAAAAGGATTGGATAAGGTGGCCGATATTGCCAAAGGTATTTTAGGAGGGCATTTGGTGACTGCACAAACCAATGCTACTGGAAAGAAAGTAAACAAGGTGTTAATTGCGCAAGATGTTTATTATCCTGGAGATGCTGAACCAGAAGAGTTTTATATGTCTGTTTTGTTGAATAGGGAAACAGGTAAAAATATCATTATGTACTCTACTGAAGGAGGTATGGATATTGAAGCTGTTGCTGAAAAAACACCTCACTTGATATTCAAAGAAGAAATTAATCCTCAAATAGGATTACAAGGGTTTCAAGCAAGAAGAATTTCCTTTAATTTAGGGTTATCAGGAGAAGCATTTAAACAAATGACCAAATTTGTTTTTGCATTGTATGCAGCTTACGAAGGAACCGATGCTTCTATGTTTGAAATTAATCCAGTATTAAAAACATCAGACAGTAAAATTATTGCGGTAGATGCTAAAGTAAATATTGATGATAGTGCATTATATAGACATAAAGATATCGCAGCAATGCATGATCCTTCTGAAGATAATCCAATTGAATTGGAAGCAGCTGAGGCAGGATTAAATTATGTAGACTTAGATGGAAACGTTGGTTGTATGGTAAACGGAGCTGGATTGGCTATGGCTACGATGGATATCATTAAATTATCTGGTGGAGAGCCCGCTAACTTTTTAGATGTGGGTGGTACAGCTGATGCAGAAAGAGTAGAAAAAGCATTTAGAATGATCTTGAAAGATCCGAATGTGAAAGCAATTCTAATTAATATTTTTGGTGGTATTGTAAGATGTGATAGAGTAGCTCAAGGGGTGGTAGATGCTTACAAAAATATTGGAGAAATTCCAGTGCCAATTATTGTTCGTTTACAAGGTACTAATGCCGAAGAAGCGAAAAAATTAATTGATGAATCGGGGTTAGATGTTAAGTCTGCAGTATTGTTAAAAGAAGCTGCTGAAAAAGTGAGTGAAGTTTTAGCTTAACGCTCTTGTCATCCTGAGCGTGCGAAGGATCTAGACCATAACTAGAATAATCTTATAAAAAAAGTCCCGATGAAATCGGGACTTTTTTATTTTTTCCACCTTTCTAGCCGTGGAATACCTCGGGTCATGATCCAAGCTAAAAAACCATTCATACCTTCTTTTTTCATCATTTTAATACACATCTCTTGCATTTTCTGAGGGGTGTCAATTTCGTCTTTCATAAAGAACTCACCATTTTGATAGCAGTAAGAACAGTATTTGTCTGACTTAGAACCATCTTTTTCTGTGCCTCCATTGCCTTTATCTTTACTTTTAGGCATGCCGCAACTTTGGCAAAATTTATAGGTTTTCATTGTTAGTTAGTTTTTTATTAACTCTTCAGGAACTTCTCCTGTAAGTGTCTTTAAAAAAGTAGTTATTTCGTTGATTTCTTGATCAGTTAATTCTTTATTTACTTGAGTTTTAGCCATGATTCGAATGGCTTTATTCAATCCTTCTACACTACCATCATGAAAATAAGGTGCTGTTTTTTCTATATTTCTTAAAGAGGGGACTTTGAAAACGTATTTATCACTTTCATTTTTCGTCACTTCGTACTTTCCTTCATCAATTTTTTCACTCTTAGTATGTTCCCAATAATTACCAAATAACCCAAACTTCTGATACATGTTTCCTCCCAATAAGTTTCCTGAATGACATGCAATACAACCAGAATTGATAAATGTTTGAAGACCTGTTTTTTCTTCTTCATTTAACGCGTCATCATTGCCTTTAATGTATTCATCAAATTTTGATGGTGTAATTAATTTTCTTTCAAATGCTCCTATTGCGTTTTTTAAATTTTCGTAAGATATTGGAGTTGATTCACCTGGGAATGCATTAGAAAACAAACTAACATATTCTTCAATTTTTGATAACCTGTCAACAACTGCCTGTTCGCTTGACATTTCCATTTCTACAGGGTTTAATATGGGACCTCCAGCCTGAGATTCAACATCTGGTTCTCTTCCATCCCAAAATTGGGCAATATGCAAAGCTGCGTTTAAAGTTGTAGGAGAGTTTCTTCCACCTAGGCCTCCATTATTACCTTCGGAAAAAGATTTATTATCAACTCCATAAGTGTTTAGGTTATGGCATGTGTTACAGCTCTGAGTGTTGTCTTTAGATAATCTTTTATCAAAATACAATGCTTTTCCTAACTCTACTTTTTCTTCAGTAATCGAGTTTTCAGCATTTTCAGCTACTTCAGGAAGTACGCCAAACAACTGTCTCGCTTGTAAATTTAAATCTTGAAATTTATCCGAATTGCTATCTGCTTCGGATATTTCTTTACTATCAATTTGTTCTGGTTTATGCTCTCCACAACCGAAAAGCAGGGCAACAGTCGTTGCAAAAATTAAGGATCTTTTCATTTTATCAATCATTGTTATAATTACTCGATTACTTAGCATAAAGTTACTCGATTATTATAAATATATGAAGCAAGAAGTACAAAATAATCGGAATTTCTTTTTGAAATTTCGTTTTTAGAAAAAATATAAATTATGGTACTGCTTAAGTGGAACTTAAGCAGTACCAATGGAAATGAAATTTTACTGAATTTCGGTAACAAATATGACTTCAATATCGGTTTCTCCAGGTGCACAAGTACCATCTTTAACCCCAGGTTGATGCCTTAATGTAACCGTAGTTTCACCGTTAGCACTTGCACCAGTTGACCAAAATGTTGTAATACCTACCTCGTAAGTTCCATCAGAATCAGTTCTTACAATACTAACATTTGTATTTGATGGTGCGTAGCAAAATAAATGCTGATCATTCTCATCCTGAACTTCTAGCGTAATGTCTTCTGCTGGATTTACAGTTTCATTTAACAACTGAATTGTTGCATTATAATAAGTGTTTGCAACTAATCTAATCGTGTCATGTTGTGTTGGTGCATTACCTCCATCTCCATCAGGATCTCTAAAGGCATATTGAACCGATGGTTGGACTCCTGCTGTGTCCACGAAAGAAAGAATAGCACTTGTTATTACTTCTACTTCATTAACGGGAGAAGTATTGCTTGATGGTTTTGGTGTGTCTTTATCTTTTTTACACCCCGTTACAAATAAAGTAAATAATGTTATTGTTAAAATTGAATATGTTTTTATTGTTTTCATTGTTATAAATTTTAAAAAATTAGTTTAAGTTTAAGGGTATAATTTCTACCCATTTCATCAGTATAATATCTAAACCTATCTAAATAGTCTCGATAAACTGTATTTAATACATTCTTAATTTTAAAGTCCACTATTAATTGTTGTTTTTTTGCTACAGAAATACCAAACCCCAATCCAGCACTTAATAAATTGTAAGCATTTGGAGGGGGTGAATAATCACTATTAGCAGGAACATGATTTTGCTTTAAAACATTTTGAATACCAGTTTCCAAATAAACATCTTTTAGTTTTTTAAGTTTGGACAACTTATATTCTAAAATATTTTCAAATCGGTTAGCAGGCATTCTTACGAGCCATTCATTAGTTGTTAAATTATAAGCATTTAAAAAGGAGGTTTTACCCGTCCAAGTTAAATGATTCACAAACTGATAACTCATTTTTAAATCAACTCCAGTTAAAGCCGCATCTACTTGTGTGTATTTAAAGGTTGGAAAAGCTCCCCTAATTGTTAGCGTAGCTGGAAATGTTGGTTTTAAGTAAATAAAGTTATTAATATAATTATAATAGCCCTCTACTTGAAGTAGAAAACTTTTATTTACATAATCAACAGCAAGAATGGTATTGTAAGCCTTTTCTGCAATTAGATTAGTATCACCAAACTCTACCGCTCCTGCTCCATGATGTAAGCCATTACTGAATAATTCACTTACATTTGGAGGTCGAAAAGCCATTCCAAAATTAACCCTAGTCGTTAACTTATCATTAGGCTTATAGATAGCTCCTACACTTCCTGATATATTATTATAAGTGTAATCATAACTATTATATTCCCTTTCTATGATATCCCATTTATATACTTGTTGAAAGATGTAATCGTACCTTAAGCCTGTTTCCAATTCCAATTTAAAATCATCACTCCTCCATTTTTCTATTAAAAATACACCTGTTCCATATTTTATAAAAGCAGGTATAAATTCTCTTCCTTCAAATGTATTCCCCTGATGAATTGTAGCTACTCCTATTTGGGTGTTGAAAGCTCCATTTCTATTTTGTTTCCAACTTAATTCTCCCAAGTGAGTCGTTATTTCAAATTGTAATTCAGGTAAATTTAAAGCAGCCAAACTATCATTTCTTGGTAAATGCTTATCATATTCTTGTCTTAAATTATATTGACGGGCATATGTAAAGTTTAATTTCCCGATATCTCCTGTTAACCAATAGGCTTTTACCTTAAACAACTCATGTTCTATGTGTTGAAATGGTCTGTTTATCTCATAAGTGAAATTAGCAGATTCTAATGGTTCTTCAGCATCTATAGCTCGTTGCAAATCGGTTAAATTTCCAATATGGGATGCAGAAAATATTCCAATATCAGTGTTAAACTGACTGTAAAATGTTTCTATTCCATATTTTAATTTATTGAAACCTAATGCCCAAGAAAAATTATACTCTCTTAACCCTGTATTTTTTAAATAGTAATTTGGTGCAGTTACATTTCCAGACCTTTTTAAAGTACCTTGTAACCTCCAACTCAATCCTTTTAATTTACCTATATTTCCATCTAATGTAGCTGAAGAAACACCCATCCTTCCGTTAGAAGCCCCTGCTAAATTTAATTCAGCATTCATACCAGAAGAATCTCTTAATGCACGAGGTTCAACTAAAACGACTCCAGCAATAGCATTTGCTCCATACCGAATTCCATCAGCTCCTTTTATAACACTTAATTTGTCAGCGATATAAGGGTCAATTTCTGGAGCGTGTTCATTCCCCCATTGTTGTCCTTCGTGCCTTATTCCATTGTTTAAAATAAGGACTCTATTACTATGTAAACCATGTATTACTGGCTTGGAAATACTACTTCCTGTATTTAAAGTGGTTACACCTGTAATTGTTTTTAAACTTTCCCCTAGAGATTCACCTCTAGATTGGTTCAATTCTTTTACAGAAAGTTCTTTTTTTGCAACAGAAGTTTCTTCCTCACGCTTTTTTTCCTGAAGTGTAAATTCTTTTAACTCCTCAGAATGGTGTTCTGGATAAAAATTATGTTTTATACTTTTTGTTAAGGTAATTGTTTTGCTGATGGGCTCACAACCTAAATGGTTAACTAAAACAGTGTAACTTCCTTCACACAAACTATCTATTCGATAGTTTCCTTTATCATCTGATACAGCTCCACGTTCTATTTCCTTGACGTAAATTGTAGCATAAGCTAAAGATGTTTGATCATGCTCATCGATTACCTTTCCTGACAACGTATAACTACAGGTTGTTGTTTGTGATAAGCAAGTATGAGCACCTAGAAACAAAACCAAAACAAAAAGTAAACTTTTATTAAGCATACTATTTTGTTGGTAAATAAAAAGATTAAAAAGAAAATGTAAGTTTTTCTTAAACTACTATTAAAATTAATAGCGGACTAGTTTGTATACAGGAGGTCCCCTAAGAGAGATTAAATTGGTGCAAAGATCTTTTGTTAACAGTAAGAAATGTACCTTAATTTTATTCTCTTGGTAAAGAATAAAATCTTTAAGACCAGAGGAAAAATTCTTTAAAAAACTTGCAGAAAAATTAAAGCTACAGATGAAATCAGGGTGTGCAATTTCTTTTTCGCAAAAATGAGTAATCCCTCTCATGTCACACTGATCGATTTTATGATTATGTTCAAAAATTTCGTGTGTGACTTTTCCAACGATTACATTAAAAAATGCAAGAACAATAAGCACCGATATGAAACTTTTCATCTTTTCCACGGTGTAAAGATAAGTTTTTATATTTAGAACTCGATCTTCGTTTTATTTCAAAAAAGAAGCGAGCTCCACTTTTTGAAACTCGCTTGATCTTGAATCTTTTTTTGATTCATTTGTGACCCTGTAGGGATTCGAACCCCAAATCTCCTCGGCCGTAACGAGGTGCATTATCCAGTTGTGCTACAGGGCCAATTCTAATACGAGTGCAAATATAAAAATTTATTGAGGTTTAATTTGATAATTTACTATTTTTAAAATTCCTTAAAAAAGATAATAGAATGGCATTTAATACAGTTACTCCATCATTTATTAAACAGTTAGTTGAAATAGTTGGGAGTGAAAATGTTTTATATGATAAGGATACATTCGAAAAATATGGGCATGATGAAACGGAAGATTATCTTTTTTATCCGGAAGTAGTAGTGCTTCCTCGAACGCCTCAAGAGATATCAGCAATATTAAAAATTTGTAATCAGGAGAATATTCCTTTAACTCCTAGAGGAGCTGGAACAGGATTGAGTGGTGGAGCTTTGCCAGTTAATAAAGGAGTGCTCCTTTCTATGGAGCGTTTTAATTCCATTATTGAAATTGACGAAAGAAATTTGCAAGCAACTGTTGAACCGGGTGTGATTACTCAGGTTTTTCAAGAAGCAGTGCAAGAAAAAGGATTGTTTTACCCACCAGATCCTGCAAGTAAAGGAAGCTGTTTTATAGGAGGGAATTTAGCAGAAAACTCCGGTGGACCTAAGGCAGTGAAATATGGTGTCACTAATGAATATGTACTTAATCTAGAAGTAGTGTTGCCAACTGGGGAGATTATTTGGACTGGTGCCAATGTATTGAAAAATTCAACAGGATATAACCTAACACAATTGCTAGTAGGTAGTGAAGGGACGTTGGGGATTATAACAAAAGCGGTTTTTAAGTTGTTGCCCTACCCACAGCACGACTTATTAATGTTGGTCCCTTTTTATGCTGCTGAAGAAGCATGTAAGGCAGTATCAGAGATTTTTAAAGCAGGCGTTACTCCTTCTGGATTAGAATTTATGGAACGAGATGCTCTGATTTGGGGAGCTGAGTACATTAATGATAATTCCATAACTATACCCGATAATATTCAGGCACATTTGTTAATTGAAGTGGATGGAAACGATAAAGAGGTGCTTTACAAAGAATGTGAAACTATTTATCAGGTATTAGAAAAATTTGAGTGTGATGAAATTTTATTTGCAGAAGATGCTACTCAAAAGGATAAGTTATGGAAAATAAGAAGAGTAGTGGGGGAGGCTGTAAAAGCAAAATCAATTTATAAAGAAGAAGATACTGTTGTGCCAAGAGCTGAATTGCCAGTTCTTTTAAACGGAGTAAAATCAATAGGTGAAAAATATGGTTTTAAATCTGTTTGCTATGGTCATGCTGGAGATGGGAACTTACATGTGAATATTATTAAAGACAACATGAGTGATGAAGACTGGGATAACAAATTGCCCGGTGGTATTCGAGAAATTTTTGAACTGTGCGTTGATTTAAAAGGAACACTTTCGGGAGAACACGGGATAGGCTACGTTCAAAAAGATTATATGGATATTGCTTTTAGTGATGTTACTTTAAATTTACAAAAAGCAATAAAGACCAATTTTGACCCTAAAGGAATTTTAAACCCTGGGAAGATATTTGAATAGAAAAAGCCCCGAATAGTTTCGGGGCTTTTAATATAATATGGGAGATGTATCTATTTTTAATTACCTATCTAATTAACTTTAAAACCAATCTCCGTAACTAATACGTATTTATACCGAAAAAGGTTGCTTTGGTCTTTTATTTTAATGCCTTCTATCGAAGTTTTTCTTGATTTCTTGATTTTAAAAAATTTCTTTTAAGGAATATGTACATTTGCATAAAATCAATCATTCAATGAGTAAAGAACCAGTTTTAGCCTTAATTAACCAGTCTGTAAAAGATCAACAACTGCAGGCTATTGCTCATAAAGTATCTCAAAATGAGAGAATAACAACAGAGGAAGGAATTTATTTGTTTGAGTATGCAGAGTTAGGGTACTTGGCAGTTTTAGCCAACTATATAAGAGAAAAGAAGCACGGAAATAAAACCTATTTCAATAAGAATTTTCATATTGAACCAACGAACATTTGTGTGTTCGATTGTAAGTTTTGTGCTTATTCTAAGTTTTTAAGAGAAAAAGACGATTATGATGCTTGGGAAATGAGTGAGGAAGAAATTTATGAAGCGATTAAAGCATATGATGGGCAAGATATCACAGAGGTACATATAGTAGGAGGAGTTCATCCTAAAATGGGATTGGAGTACTTTAGAAACTTAATCTCAAACATTAAAAGTATAAGATCAGATATTCATGTTAAGGCATTTACGGCAGTAGAATTGGATTACATGTGTAAAAAGGCCAAAGTGAGTTATGAGGAAGGGTTAAAAATCTTAATGGAAGCAGGTCAAGGTTCATTACCTGGAGGAGGAGCAGAGATATTTGATACTGAGATTAGGAATCAAATATGTAAAGATAAATGTACTTCAGAAGAGTGGTTAGCCATGCATGAGGCAGCACATAATGTAGGGATGCCATCAAATGCGACTATCTTATATGGTCATATTGAAAAACCAGTTCACTTGATTGATCATATGAATCGATTAAGGGAGTTGCAAGATAAAACGGGAGGTTTTAATGCCTTTATTCCTCTAAAGTTCAGAAATGGAAATAATCAAATGTCTGATGTGGCTGAAGTAAGCATTATTGAGGATTTAAAAATGTTTGCTATTTCGAGAATATTCTTAGATAACTTTAATCATATCAAGGCATACTGGCCTATGATTGGTAGAAAAACTACCCAATTATTACTTTCTTTTGGGGTGAATGACATTGATGGAACGGTTGATGATTCTACTAAAATTTATAGTATGGCCGGAGCCGAAGAACAAAAACCTGTAATGACTACTGAGCAAATGATTGATTTGATTACAGTTGTTAAAAGACAACCTATAGAGCGAGATAGTGTATACAATGAGTTGAGGGATTATTCGGAGACGGAATTAGTTTAAATTCTCTATATTTGAGTTCCTTTAAACTAAAAAACCTAACTATGAAAATATTAAAGATTGCAGGAGGAGTTATTTTATCCTTGATAGTGATTTTTGTTCTTTTAGCGATAATAGGTCCATCTGGATATAAAATAACGAGAAGTATTGAAGTAAAAGCTCCAGTTGATGTTGTCTTCAATCAAACATCAAAATTTGTTAACTGGGCAGCTTGGTCGCCATGGGCAAAATTAGATGCCAATGCTAAATATGTTATTGAAAATGATAATCAAGAAGTAGGAGCGAGTATGAGTTGGGAAGGAAATCCTGAGTTGGTCGGGACAGGAAAAATGACAGTAACTAAGGTTGAAAAAAACAAAGAATTTTTATACGATTTGGCTTTTCTTTCCCCATGGGAAATGACTTCACATGGAGGGTTTATTTATGAAGTGGAGGGTGGAAAGGTGAAATTAACGTGGTATGATAAAGGTGAGTTTGCTTTTATGTCAAGGCCAATAATGCTGTTCAAGGATATGGAAAAACAAATAGGGCCTTCTTTTGAGCAAGGTCTTGCAGATATCAAAGAAATATGTGAAAAAATGAAAACAAAACCAGCTATTGAAATTACTGAAGAAACAGTAGAAAGTTTACCTATTTTATTTATTAAAGAAAGCTCCAGCATTATGCCTAATGCAATAAGTACTAAAATGGAAGCTGCCTATGGAGAGTTAATGGCATTAATTGGAATTGCTAAACTAGAAATGACAGCTGCTCCACGAGCAATAACTACAAAATACTCAATGGAAGATATGACATGCGAATTTAACCCTGCTATACCTGTAGTATCAATACCAGAAGAATTAGAGTTGTCGGGAAGAATAGAGAAAGGAGAATCTTATGCAGGAAAAGTATTAAAAACTGTTCATGTAGGTAATTTTATGAACTTAAAAGCAACTTATGATGCCATGCTGAAGCATATTGAGGATAACGGATATGAAACCAATGGATTTAGCTGGGAAGAGTATATTGATAAGCCAGAAGAGGTTGCTGAAAAAGATCGAAGAACAATTATTTACTTTCCGGTAAAATAGTTTGACAACTCAAAATAAAATAATAGTCACGGGGCATCGTGGAGCAGCAGGATTGGCTCCCGAGAATACATTAGCCGCTATCCAGTTAGCACTCGATTTAGGTGTAGATCGGATAGAAATAGATGTGCAGCAAACTAAAGATAATGAAATTATTGTTTTGCATGATAGAACGCTTCGTAGAACTACTACCGGTGTGGGCTTTGTAAAGCAAAAGACTTACGAGGAGATATTGGAATATAGTGCTGGGTATAAGTTTAATAAATATTATATAAAGGAAAAAATCCCTACACTAGATCAAGTAATTGATTTGATTGATGGTAAAGCTGAATTGTTGATAGAAACAAAATATAGCTTTATGTATTACCCTAATATTGAGCGTCATTTAATTAACATTATCAAAGCAAAAAATGCTAAAGATTGGTGTAAGGTAATTTCATTTAATGATAGAGCTCTATTTAGAATTCATAAATTAGATAAAGAAATACGTTTAGGAAAATTGTTTGTAGGTAAACATGCTAACTTGCCTTTATCTTTTGATAAAGGGGTAAACTTTAAGCCCTTGAGAAGGTACCATTTTGCAGATGAAATTATTGTAAAACACGCATACGCCACTCAATTAATAATTGACAAGGTACATGAATTTGGTAAGGAGTTGCACGTATGGACGGTTAATGATGCTGAAACTATAGCAAGGCTAGTAGAGCGAGGGGTAGATGGAATTATTTCTGATTATCCAAACTTACTGATGAAGTATAAAAAATAAAATTCTCTTTGGATTAGAATAAAAAGATCACTCTATGTCATGCTGAACAAAAATTATAGAAAACTTGTTTTCGTAATAAATTAAGTGAAGCATCTAATATAAATGAGATACATCATTTTGTTTTATACCGAAATTTTAATTTCGATAAAACTACATTTAGTATGACCATGTATTACAAAATAAAACCCTCTCTAGAATCGAGAGGGTTTTTTGCACTAACTAAACAGGTGGGTCCCGGTTCCGATAGCTATCGGAATATCGGGATAAGGTGAGACTTGCTAACTATCTTTTTAGCATAAATAATGCCAATTTTATTCCTGAACTTCTTTCAATATTTCTAGATTATCACTAGTTATACCATCAATATCATCACAATCTAAACAGGTTAAACCATCCTCTAGCATAATCCATTTTTCGCCAATCATGTAACTATCATGTGTGTTGGTAATGTTGTCGATGTCGTATATGATGTCACGAACAGATTCATCCAAATAAATGGTTTTTCCTATAGGTAAAAATATGGTGATGTATAATTTTTGCCCTCTAATCTTTCTTTCTATAGGCGTTCTTAAATAAGAAGAAAAATCAAGAATGCTATCTTTAACAACATAGTTGTAGTTAATTGCCTGAATGTTTTCGGCAGCATCTTTTTTAGATTGTCCTCTTGACTTGTAATTTATTTGAACGCTGATGTCTTCATTTTTACTTTTCTTAACATTGATGTAAATGTCATCTGAGTAAATAAAATCTTCGTCTGTATAGATATCAAAATCAAAAGCCTCTAATACTTCATTTCCTGGCATGTATTGATCGGATGACTGTATACGATATTCTTGGAATGAACAAGGGAATGCTTCAACTTCTTTGTAGTTGTTACTTGAATCTTGATGTTTGACAACATTAACTACTAAAAATAGACATCCAATAACACCAAACAACCAAAAAATAAAAAGACTTAAACCAACACTAAAGTGAGTTTTAATTTTAAATAACAATTTAATTCCGGCATATACAATTACGATAATTGGGATACATAGGGTAATCAATAATGCTGTTATAAAAAAGTAATATTGATCTTCTGATGGAAATAGCAAGTTAAATAGTTCAATTGATTCCACTCCACCGAAGACTCCATTGTGGGATACTGAGAGAAAGACAGCATCACCAATAGTTAACCAAAGTACAATGGATATTAAAAAGATTAAACCAACAACGAGAAATGCAACACCTATTACATTTCCTAGAGCATTGAAAATAACTTCTAAAAATGAGCCTAATGCATTAAAGAAAGTATTTAGTCCAGATTCAGCTTTTTTAATGTATTTCCCGGTATCAACATTTTTTAAGTTTTCACTTACTTTATCAGCTTCATCTTTAAATGTTTTTCCTATGTTATTAATATTTACAGCTTCTCCTTTCATTTGTAATTTATCGGAAGCAGTTTTCGCTTCAGGTATTACCATCCATAAGATAATGTATAAAAGGAATCCAAATCCTATAAATAAGGCGCCAACAAATAGTAGCCTTAACCAGACGGCATCAATTCCAAAGTAATTGGCAATACCAGCAGCTACCCCTCCAACTAATCGGTCATCAGGATCTCTAAAAAACTTTTTTCCAGTACGGTAGGTGTTACTAGAAGAGTTTTTCCCCTCGTGAGCAACTTCCTCCTCGTCAATATATTGTTCTGGTTTACCCATTACTTCAATTAATTCGGCAACATCACTATCTTTAATAACTTGGTTCGTTTCGTTGAGTTTACTCGAAAAAATTTCTGCAATTCGTCCTTCAATATCTCTCATTATTTCTTCTCGCTCCTCAGAGTTGTTGAAATAACTTTTAATCTTATTCAGGTAGTTGGTCAAATTATCAAAAGCATCTACTTCGATATGAAATACAATTCCTCCAATATTTGCGGTTACTGTTTGGTTCATCTTGTTGCTATTTATTTTGTTTACTTGTTATTTTAACTGCTTTTACCAATTCCTCCCATGTGCTTTCCAGTTCTTTTAAAAACTCTTCTCCTTTCTTAGTGAGTTCGTAATATTTCCTTGGTGGTCCGGAAGTAGACTCTTCCCATCGGTAAGTTAAAATTTCTGCATTTTTCAATCGAGTTAATAATGGATACAGCGTTCCTTCAACTACTATCAATTTTGATTTTTTCAATTGATCAATAATTTCTGAAGGGTAGGCTTCTCCATTTTGAAGTATAGATAGAATACAATACTCCAAAACTCCTTTTCGCATTTGTGCTTTTGTATTTTCTATATTCATGGTTAAATTAATATCTTATACAAAGATATAGGTTTTAAATTGTATTATGCAATACATAGTACTGAAATAAATTGTAACTACCTGATAATCAATAGGAATAATTTTTTGTTTTGGTAGAGAAAACGGAATGTAAACTTTCTAAAAAAAGAATGTACCATAAAAACACACGTCCTATTTAGCAAAAAAACTAAAAGGATATGCTAGAAATCCTCGGAGAAAACACCTATTGAAGCAGTTGACCGACTGGTAAAAGAATTTTATTAACTAAAGAAGGTTATTATTTGTCAACGCAAGTACAACCATCAGATATCATAACATCTACTTCATCATTGAAGTTACTTGTTTTTTCAAAATCATCTTCACAAAGCGTTGCATTAGCTTTTGTTTTACAGTTAGTACATTCCTTACAATTATCTTTGCTACATGACATAAAGCCAATAGTTAACAAAAAAAGACCTACATAAAATATATTTTTCATAACTTCTTAAGTTTAAGTTAATCAAAAGTACCCATTATTATTCTATTGCTATAAAACTTCTTTCGAATTGAGGTTATCAATGTATTTGCCTTTCAATAGAGGTGTGATGGATTTCATTTTCCCTTTTGATAAATTCTGTTCTATCTCTCTTATTTTAATTTAAATATTGATTTTGACCTTTTCCCCTAAGAATTTAGGTTTTTTATTGATAATATAAAGGTCGATAACGGCCTTGGTTTTTGCAAAATACTCTCTAATATGAGTTTTTAAAGAGTAGTTTTCAGGAGGGTTCAGTGCAGCATATCCTATGGCTTCTATGTTGTATTTTTTAGCAATAAATAATGCTCGTTCTACATGAAATCGTTGAGAAATGATGATAATTTTATTTTGCCCAAACACTTTTTTACATCTAACAACAGAGTCTAGCGTTCTAAAACCAGCATAATCTAGAGTAATTGCATCTCTAGGTACACCTAGCTTAATTAATGCTTGTAACATTTCCCTTGGTTCATTATATTCTTTTAGTGCATTATCTCCACTAACTATAATGTGATCTACTTTTCCTAAATCATATAAATCTGCAGCTGCAGCGATTCTATATTTAAAAAACAAATTAGCTGTACCCTGTGTTGTATATCTGCTGGTGCCTAGAATTAATGCAACTCTTTTTCCAGAAGGAGTTTCGGAAATGGTAGTATAAATATCCTGTTCAGTCGAGTTGATAATAATAACATTTGAGGCAACGATAAATACAATCATAACGGCACACAAACCCATTGTCCACTTATTAAAAAGCAGGTTTTTAAGTTTTATGATCAATGATTGGTTCTCCATGTAGTAGGTCGTAATTTAAAAAATAACGTATAAATCTAGTAAAACAAATACAGCAAACAAAACACTGGCTATACCATTGGTGGTGAAAAAGGCCAAGTTAACTTTGCTTAAATCATTTGGTTTTACTAAATAATGTTGATACGATAACAACCCAATAAATATGCCAGAACCTATCCAGTAAAATAATCCAAGCTCAGCATAATAACCTGCATAGAGTATAAAAAGGGCAGTTACTATATGTAGTATGTTAGATAATAGCAATGCATTTTTCTTTCCTAATAAAACAGGAATTGAATGTAATTGTTGTGTTTTATCAAACTCTTCATCTTGTAAAGCATAAATAATATCAAATCCACTTACCCAAAACAAAACTGAAAAAGAAAAGAACAAAGGTAGCCAATGAAACTTCCCTGTTACAGCTAAGTAAGCTCCAATAGGTGCTAATGACAGGCCTAATCCTAACACTAAATGACATAAAGCTGTAAAGCGTTTGGTTAGGCTGTAGCCTAGTACTATTAATAATGCTACAGGAGATAAATAAAAACATAGCGGGTTGATAAAATAAGTGGTGGCAATGAAAAGAATACAGTTAATAATCACAAATAGTAAAGCTGATTTTGATGTGATTGTTCCGTTGGGGATCTCTCTTATTTCGGCTGTTCTTGGATTGGCCTTATCTATATCTCGATCTATATACCGGTTAAAGGCCATAGCTGCACTTCTTGCAAACACCATGCATAAAACCACATAAATTAGTGTAACCCAGTTAATAGCAACAGTGTTAAAGTGAATTGCAAAAAAGAAACCAATTAATGCAAAAGGCAATGCAAAAATGGTGTGACTAAATTTGATGAGCGATAAGTAGCTAGAAAAATTCACTTTATATTTATTCAATATGATACTAAGTTCAAACAATAAGTGCAACAGATAACAAATATCGGAAAGCTAGCTTTCCGATATTTGAAAAAAAATCTGAAGCCGATGAATTACCGACAATTAATCGACACTCAAAGATACCAAAT
>Ga0114931_10002876_pt1 | contig 21883 bp, 20 predicted proteins | sample 2SBtaG_FD_89579 | JGI IMG/M metagenome (GOLD analysis project Ga0114931, IMG submission 89579) | Deep subsurface microbial communities from Kolumbo volcano to uncover new lineages of life (NeLLi) - 2SBTROV14_V59a metaG | ecosystem: Environmental > Aquatic > Marine > Volcanic | place: Kolumbo... | reverse complement strand
TTCATCTAAAAAGAATCACCCGAGTAATCACATGATCATTGGGTGATTCTTTGAGTTTGTGCTGAAATACTAACCTTTGCTCGAACTTATTTTGAGAAAGAAGCCTGACGCACGGCTCCGACAATACAGTAATTCCAACAAAGAAAGCGGAACGCTCCGCATATTTTCTCTCGCGCCCTCTGGGGCGCGAACAACCAACTCATCCGCGCCACTCGCCTAGCAAGCTCGGCGAGCCACAAAAACAAAATTTGCCTTTTCTTTTTTCAAAAAGAATTGGGGGGGGCGAAAAAAAGGATAAAAACGCAAAGGCAATTTTGATAAACGACGTAGAGTGAGCGAAATGCCAATCTGAAAGATTGAGCATTTCCGAACCGAGGAGTTTATATAAGACGAAGTGCTTCTATTTTTATGGATTCGCTACAGAACTAGAAAATAATTCAGCACGAATTGCAAACATTATTTATTTTTCTAGCTGTGAGATAAATTGCTATGAGCATTAGAGTTATAATTGCTGTCACAAAATAAAATCGATATTCTAGAACAAACAAAACTCCACCAAACCCAATACCAAAAAGAGCGAACAATGGAGCTAGGCAGGACGCACAAAAAGCGGTTCCTGCAACTCCGGCAAATATTGCTCCTACCCCTCCTCCAACTGTGGTTCCTAGGTCACGAATATTCTTTTTCTGTCGCATTGCGAATATCTGCATGGTTACAAAAAGTGCGTAAAGGATTGAAAGAAAAACAGTTACACTAAAGTCTAATGGAGAAAAAAGTGAAAGCTGGTAAAAGAAATCATTTCCTGGAACCGAAACAGTTGGAATAAGTACAAAGAGAAAAAATATAAAGAGCGATACCCCGACAAATAAAAGCTTGTATTTTATACCTTCCAAACTTTTCCTTATTCCAGAGATTATTGTGGTAAGTATGTTCATATCTTTTTAAATCCGTTCATTCTATAAATCAAAAAAATCATAAGGGCGACAGACAAAACAAGAAATACCCAGCTTATCCTGCTGAGATACACGCTAACTCCAAGAGGGAGAAAGAAAGCCAGAACTGGGATACAAGCAGGACATGCACCAAGAAGTACGCCTCCAAAAAGGCTGGCCGCACCTGTTTTTTCAGAACCAACGATACAAGTAGTACATATCGTTTTATTGTAAACATAAATACCGACATACAGACCCGAAAGAACAGTTAGTATCGCATAGAGAATATTTTGAGGTGAGTAGTAATAGAAAAATTGAAGCCAGTTATATACTCCCTTTAACGGAAGCGACGGCCAGAAAAACACAACAAGTATTGTCGCGATTGCTGATAATGCAGGCCATTTATATTTCCATAGTTTTATAATTAGTATATTTTCCATGGCTATATATTTTTTACCACACCTCTAATAACATCGAGGTACTTTTCATTGGCTATTTGTAGATCAATATTTTGAATTACACCACTACTATCAATCAAGTATTTTGTATCCAAGAATTTGAGATTGATTTTTTGAGCTAGTGCATCGGCTTGACTGTCAAAAGCTACAACCCAATCTTCGTTTGCAAAATCCTGTTTCCATTTTCGTAAGTCGCTTTCATTTTCACGAGGATCCACAAAAACAACAAATACATCAAAAGCATTTCCGCCAAACTCATCGTCAAGTTTTGCAACTTCCTTTGCTCCAATTTGACATGGTACACACCATGAGGTTGTAAACCATATAATTGAGGGTTTATCTGAGAATGAATCTCTTGTAAATGTACCGCCATCAACATCAACGAGATTAAATTCTGGGAAAATTTCCCCAACAGCTAATTTTTCTGAGCTAATGTTTTGTATTGTATTTTCATTTGGTGCTGTATTCGACTTTCCAAAAAGTATCAAAACGGCAATAAGTATAACTGCTCCAACAATAATAAATATAGTATTTCTTTTCATGTTTTTATATACAACAACTTAATTTTGATAAATCTTTCGTAAACGCCAAGGCGGCATACTTAAAACTTTCAGAAAGCGTTGGGAACACAGGCATAGAATGCAAAACATCATCAATAGTATTTTTGTTTTTTATAAGTATAGCCGCTTGGGCGATTAAATCGCCGGCATTTGGCGCGAGAATGTGAACGCCGAGAATTTGTTTTGTTTTGGGATCAATGTCCATTTTAATCAACCCCTCTGTGCGACGAATAATTTGCGCTTTGGGGATAATTTCAAAAGGTACGGTGCGACAAGCGCAAACTCCTGTTTCTTTCATTTGTTTTTCTTCCGTCCAGCCGACACTTGCAAATTGCGGGTCGGTAAAAATAGTATATGGCACGCTATTATAATCAATATTATTTTTCGCACTCGAAATTATATTTTCAACAACAAGAGTTCCTTCATGCCCCGCCGTTGTTTCAAGTCGCAATGGCGCGTTTGAAACATCGCCAATGGCGAAAACATGCGCTTTGTTTGTTTGAAAAAATTTATCTACCACAACTGCATGCCTGTCATTCACATCAACTCCGACATTTTCAAGCCCCAAGTTTTTAGTGTTTGGCGTCTTGCCTGCCGCCAAAAGTATTTCGTCAGCGGAAACTTCCTCTTGTTTGCCTAGGGTTTCAAAAATAATAACTTTTTTGCCATTTTCTTCTTTGGCGCTTTTTATATCAACATTTGTTTTAATGGTAATACCTTCGCTTTGTAGAATTTCCGCAAGACGAGCAATAAGTTCCGGTTCGCCATTGCCAAAAATACTTTTACCCTTTTGCAAAATTGTTACTTTTGTTCCAAAGCGAGAGTACATCTGGGCAAACTCAAGCCCGACAGGTCCGGCGCCAACAACCACCAATTCTTTCGGTTGTTTCTCAAGTTGCAAAGCTTCAATATGAGTAACAAAACCGACTTCCTCAATATTTTTTATTGGCGGAACATTTGCCGTTGATCCTGTGGCAATAATAAATTTTTCGGCAGAGATTTTTTCGCTGCTTACTTCAATTTCTTTTTCCCCCGTAAATTTTGCAAAACCGTCAATAAATGAAACATGCTCAAGATTGGCAAGCACTTTCTCATACTTATCTTTTCGCGACATTTCAACCATTGCCATTTCATCTTTTACCACTTTGTCAAAATTAAACTTTTTTACTTCAAGTTCAATTCCGCCAACATTGTGGTTTTTTGCCATATGTAGAATTTCACCAGCATGAAGAAGTATTTTTGACGGCAGACAGCCGACATTAACGCAAGTTCCGCCAAGCGGAAGTCCTGCATTTATAATCGCAGTTTTTACTTTTAGTTCATTTGCGCGGATAGCGGCGGCAAATGCGCCCGCTCCTCCGCCGATAATAATTAAGTCAAAATTTTCCATAAATTCTTAAACAATTATTTGTTAATATTACAAGCCTGACATTCTTTTTTATATTTTTTATACGACCATAAGGTTAAGATGATGAACAATGCTAAAGCCGGAAACAAAATAAAATCCAGATATGGAGTAAAAATACTGAGTCCTACTATTCCCAAGGCAATAACCAATAGCGGAGTAAAACAACAAAGAATCATCAAAACCGTTCCTGTTATTGAGGTATAAAGTGGTTTTTTTGATGGTTTTTTTGTCGTGTTGTCCATAAGCTTAAATTAAAAATATTTTGAATTATTTACAGCAAACCTTTTTACAAAATTGATTTACATGCTTATCTATTAATTTTAAAAGACTGCCAATAGTTTCTTCGTTAAGCGAGTATATTCTCTCCGTGCCGTTTGCTTTCATTTTTATAAAACCGCAAGTTTCCAAACGCTTCAAATGATGCGACACAAGACTTTGTTCAAGTCCAAGGTTGTTCGCGATGTCGGTAACTCGTAGCGGACTTTTTTGTAGAATATGAATAATATCCCAGCGAGCCTGGTTGCTGAGAGTCTCAAAGAAAAACTTATGCGGTTTATCCAAATCAATATGCTTCATATATGAATTGTATTTCATATTATATTTTAATGCAAATCAAATTATACACAGGGAGCTTTGATCCGTCCCCTTGAACCCTCCACGCCTTGCCCGATTGCCGGACGGAGGCGGAAAAAGTCTACGGCAAGAACGGCTGAAAGTCAGGAGTAAATTTGACTTCAAACTTTTCTGTTTTGGAAACTTTGCCACCATGAAGAGTTATTTTCAAAGCGAGCCCGCGCCTTGTGTCTTCTGAAAAATTTTGGTCAAAAACAAAGTTTTCCAAACTGTAGGCAATGTAGCCGCCGTTGTATTCTTCAGTTTCTTGGATAACATAAGGGTGGTGTCCGATGATAATGTCGGCTCCGGCGTCAATGAGGGCGCGGGTGAGCATCTGTTCTCTCGGATGGGATTTTGTTTGGTATTCTTCGCCCCAATGCCATAGTAAGACTATCGCGTCAATTTCGTTGCGGACTTTGGCGACGGACGCCTTGATGTTTTCAAGTGTTGAGACGCCAACTCCGCCTTGTTTTTCTGTTGCCTACAAAGTTTGCGGGTACAAATTAGTGTAGGAGAAAAAGGCGATTTTAACGCCATGAACCTCCGCGATATGCGGTTTGTTGGCTTCTTCGAAATTCCGTCCGGCGCCAACTGTCGCAATTCCTTCATCGGCTAAAATATCTATCGTATCTGACAAAGCAACGCGCCCCCAATCAAGAATATGGTTGTTGGCGATTGAAAGAATGTCAAAGCCGGAATATAAAAGACCCTCGACGGCTCGAGGGTCTGCTCTGAAAGAGTAAATACTTCCTTGGTCGACGCCTCTTGGAGATATCGGCCCCTCAAGGTTGCCTATGGCTAAAATCAGCGTTTCTCAAAAAATCAGCCATTTTCAGAAACGGATACTTTCAGTCGCTTTTTTCCTCCATTATGTCGCCGATCATTCTTGAGAGCATAATATCGCCGACAAAGATGAGATTTATCTCCGAATCTTCAAGGTTCAGCAAGTCATTTTTAATACCCCAAAAACCGCTTACATAGCCGGTTGTAAAGTCGCGGTTGGAGCTAAAATCGCCAGTGTTAGAAATCTGCAAATCCACATTGTGATTTGCGCCTCGTGCTTCAAGAAAAGACATTAAAGCAACGAGTGCTTGGGTTGAATCAGCTTCAACCAGTCCGTCGAATTGGGATGTTACCGTGCCCAAAACATTTGCTGAAAGATAATCAAGAGGTCTTGCCTGTGCTTCGGAGAGATAATGAGAAAAATCCACGCTTCCGACAATAAACACATCATCTCCGGCAACCTCCGCAAGAACTTCGCCAAACGCTCTTGCGGTTTTGTTGCTAATGTTTGAGCGGAAAACCAGTGGCACGACGCGGGCGTCAGGAAAAAGTTTACTTATCAGTAAAAGCTGTGAGTCAATGGAATGTTCAAGATCAAAAGGCGTTTCATCGTAAGTAATGAAGCCGGAACCTTCAAGTTTTCCTATGATTTCCAAATCCGGCTTTACCATCGTAAAAGGCGTAACAAACGCGGCTTTAGAAACATTGATTTGGCCTCGGCCCCTGTCAAGATGGTCCGGACCCAGAATGATAAATGTTTTGACCTCGCGCGTGTTTTTAAGCTTGGCGTAAAACTCCGCCAAAAGCGGAATCGTCATCGGAACATGATGCGGCGTTACGCCGCCAAGCACCAAGTCTAACTCAATTTTTTCATTACTTCTTGCTTGCTGAACAGAACTTTCAACAAATTGAGCATGCTCAAAAAACTGCGATTGGTGGTAGTTTCCGACGACTTCTGGAGTATCTGTTTTTGTCAGAAAAAAGTATAGGCCCACAACCACTAGCACAGCCAAAACGCCAGCAATAATAAATTTCGCGTTGAGAAACTTCATCTAACTGTTATGTTGGCTCCATTGGAAACATTGGAACTTTCCGCGCTTTTAAGGGATTGGATAAGCGCAGGCTCGGCTTTGTAATCTCCTTTGGAAACAACTCGCGCGTAGTAAAAGAATGGCCGCGGAAAACTCTTCCAGACAACAAAAGTAATCTTTTGGTCTTCAATGCTTGAGGGGTAGCGCGGATACTGCCTGTCTTGGCGGAACGGCGCTGTTTGGATATTGGTTACGGCGCGCAAGCCGCTGGGCAGATAGTCAACAACTTGGTACGAACCCTCAAGAGAGCCGGGGCCGAAATTCGGCGCAAGGTCAATCCGCACAAGATCGCCCTCGTTAAATTGAGTCGTTTGCCGGCCATTAACCGAGTATGTTCGGGAAACACCGATTGCGGTATCTTTTTTTGCTTCCTCGGGCGTTGACTCTTTTTCAAAACTACTGACAAGCCCGATTCTGCCGGTTATATCGCTGAATCTAATCGCGGCGAGTTCTTCGCGAGAAAGTTCAAGCTGGAACACTTCACCTTCTTTAAGCGTCTTTGTGCCGGTCTTTTGAAGCGTTTGATGCGAGAAACTTACATCTCCGCCTTTCAATAACGGTAAAGCCGCTTTCATATACAAAAGCATCTCAAAATTCTTCAAAGTTTCCTTCGGATAGTTCTCTATTGCATAACTGCCAAGACCATCCGCCTCCGGCTCTGATAAACTTACAGTGAGACCAGCAAGCAAAACCGTCGCGATGATGTTTTCGTCTTGGGTTTGCAGACGATTTACGAAAATATACGGTTCTCTCGAAGTTAGAGTTGATTTAATTTCCGCTCTGTAATAAGCTCGTGCTTCTTCTTTGGCTCTCAAGTTATCCAAAGCAAAAGCGAGATAAATTTTATCCTTCAAAGTCAGGTTGCGGTCGTTTTTGATATTTTGAATCGTAACAAGCACTGGCTCTTTGAAGGCGGATAGGCCGTAAAGTGCGCTAGAAATACGGCTCAAGTCGGCCTTCCGATCATTGAGCGATGAGTAAAGATATCTTTTAAGTCCTTCGGAGTCGGCAGTAATCAGCTCTCCCTGAATGAGATTTGCAAACTTCGCGGACAATTCCAGGTCAGCGTCGCTGTAAGGTAAAAGGGTTGCTCCGCCTTGATACTGATAGTTCAAAGCGTCGATGTCCTCTAACTCGTTGGTTTCGCCGAAAAATCTGTTCAGGTAGGACTTGGCGAAAATTCCGGCAAATTTTTGATCAAACCGCGCGCCGTTTTGGTAAGACAAAGGACGAAGCTGGTTGTAAAATCTTCCTCTTTCGTAAGAAGTGAATAACAGAGTTGTGCGCCCCTTCGTTGCACCTTGTATATTTGCGAGATTTGGCGAGAGTTCGTAAAACTCCGATGCGTTTTGCGAAAAGTAACTTGTCAAAACATCAAGATTGCGGACAATTGTGTCGCTGTAGCTTCCGGACCTTGCCGATATTTTTATTTGGTGATTACCGGCTGTAAGCGCGCCGAGAGGTATTTCAATGACATTTCCGCCGGTTCTTTCAATTTTTCCAAACGGCAAGGTCTCACTCTCAATCGTATAGGTTATGTTGCTTTGGACATTTGCCGTTCCAAACACTCTTGCCCGCAAATTAAGATTATCTCCGACAAGGTAGGTTCGGTTGAGCGCGCTTTCTACAAAGAAAGGCAATCCCACCGGAATAGAATCAACATTCTTTCCGGCAAATAAATCTTTGGTTACGGCCTGGGCGGTAATGCGCCACGAGGTCAGATTGTCGGGCACATCAAAAGAAACTTGCGCTCGGCCACGGGAATCAGTTCGAACTGACTCGTAAATGGCGAGGTCGCGGAAATCGGCTCTTTCCATGCCGCCGCCTTTTTCTTCGTTGTGAACATAAACGCCGTCCGCAAAATAAGTGTGGTAGTCCTCAAGCTCAATATTATAGACGAGCCCCCATTCTTCAATAAAACCAAGCGATACGACTTTTTCGGTGTTGCCGTTTTGAGCAACAAGAGTATCGCCAATTTCTATTTCTCCGGCTCGCTTCCAAGTACCATTTACAAAAAGTTGATGGTTTAGCGTAAGGCGCAGTTTGCCGTTGACGACAAGGTATCCATCCACTAAGTACGAGCCAATTTGTTTGATTTTTGTTTTTACGAGTTCCGGCGACGCTTCGCTCTTGCGAGTCAGAATTTCATCTCCTACTCGCAAATCCTCAATCGGCCTTTTGCCTTTTGACGTCAAAACCATAGTGCCCGGCACAAAACAGCCACCGCCTTCGGTTCCCGATTCAAGCGGCGTAAGGTGAGAAGAACGGATGGCAAGCGAGGTGAACACATTTTGATAAAGTAAGTTAGTTATGTCTTTTTCAATTGGGTTTAACGAGAATACAGCTTCGTCAATTCCAGCCACATTAACTTCTGCTTGTTTCGGATTGCCGTTTTTATCCGTAACTTGAATCTTCAGATTAACTTTGTCGCGCGGTCGGTAGCGGTCTTTGTCTTTTGTAACTTCAACATTAAGGCGGCGCTCGTCGGAGTCAAAAGAAAAGTTAACACCTTGGCTGAAAAAGCCCGGCGAGGCGACGACAAAACGGGAACCTGAAAACCAAGACCCCACTATTTGAACATTAGGAATATAAGAATCCTTAAATGTGTCGCTGTAATTTGGCGAATCCGTAATTTGATAAGAAGCGATGCCGTTTACCATTCTCACGAAAATAAACCTTCCTGAACCCGACTCCAAAACGTTGCCGCCGATGTCCTGCATTTGAAGCCGCATCCCGTCGCCGAGTTTGTATTTGCTTTTACCCTCGTCAAGATTTTTCAGCACCGCTCCGCGGGCGTCGTAAAATCCGAAATATGAGAATGCGCCGCCATAGACATAATATTGCCGACGAACCTGTCTTCCGGTAGTGTCTCTTGTAGTAAATGTAACGCGGTAGGTTTTGCCTTCTTCGGCTGTCCATTGATAGTTGGCGTTTCCAGCTCCGTCAGTTGTCAAAGTATCCTGCTTTACAGGCCGCTCGTCGGTAGAGTAGCGATAAATCGGGTACATGGTTTTATTGATAACATCGTAGCCGGTGCCGACTTGTTCCTGGCGATAAATAATTTCTATAACGTCGGCTGTGATATTCCAACCGGAAACCAGGTCGCCGAGATAGTTATCCGAAACCCACCACGGTTCGCCGCTCTGAACTTTATCCAAAACTACATTTCGCAGGTTTAGGTTGAAACGGCTCGTTCTTTCGCTTACGGTTTGCTCGCTTCGCAGATCAATCCGCGGCCCGAAAACCAAAACCGACGTGTTGGCGGTAATTTCACCTTCCTCGGCTACGGCCGGAGAAACGGTCAAACCAAAATATCTTGGCCAGTAGCCATATTGCGTTTCTTGGTAGTCGGTTTTTATTGGAAACGAACCCTCGCCGTTTTGGTTGAGCTGAACTTCGCCACTGATTTGTCTGTTTAGATAGCCATTGTATTTTAATTTCAGATTGGCAACCGGCGTGCCTTCAAAAAACTCTGCTTTTACTTTGTAAGTTATGGTGTCCTCGGCAAAGACAGCGTTTTTATCTGGAGTCACAGTTAATCTGTAGGCGGGCTTGATATAAGTTTTGATGTTTATGGCTTCTGAAACAATAACTTCATCGCCCCGCTTGACACTTAATTGGTAAAGGCCGGGTGTTAAATCGGAAAAAGTTATATTGCCGGTAAGAGTGTAAAAATCACTGATAACCGAGTCCGTCTCGCCATAGACGGTTATGTCATCCTTTGATGTACTGCCCCAAAAGGGATTGGTAAGTTGAATAGTAATTTTTTCTCCCTTAACATCCGTGCCGTTGCGTTGTTTGACAATTCCCCAGAAATGAACTTTATCACTGGGCAGATAAACGGTTTTATCTGTAGAAAAATATTCCCACCAGGAATCCGGCGGATTTACTTTTGAAAAAGAGCCGAACTCGTTTTCAGTCGGGATTGCCAACTGTTTGCCGCCGGAACTGACAATATAGAAATATGCCGTCGACGCGGAGTACCAGTATGACTCGCCGCGCTCCCTGACTAACTGTTGCGGCGTATCAAACATCGCAACACCGTCGCTGTTACTTCTTCCGACATTTTTTCCTTCAAAAGAAACTTCGGCGTTGGCGATATTGCCGTCGCTTGACAAGTCCTTGAACCACAAAAGCGTTTTTGTGCCACTGATGGCGGAAAAACTTGCGATCGGCGTTATCTGAAACCAAACCTGCTTGCGCTCGTTATTTATTGTCGTTTCGGCCACATAAAACCCTTCGCCGAGCTTTTGTGGCATACGAATAAACCGCACGCTGGCTTGTTCTTCAATGGCAACATTTGATTCAAAAACTTTTTTGTTGTTTGGGAGGTTAGCCGGTTTGTAACCGTGGTAATGGGCCCAGCCGCTTTCCAGCGTCAAGGTGCTTTTATACATATCAATAAATTCGGTTATATTATCCAGTTTATAAACATTAAGCGATACCGTGTTTGCTGAAAGGTTAGAATAACTTACTTGGAAAGCGGCTTCGGTATCCGGTTTGAACTCCCAAAACCTTTTTGAAAAATCAAAGAACGGCCGTGGAATGCCGGTGTATCTCTCTCTGGTTTCAAATTTTATTTCCAAATCCTCGACTAGTGTGTCGTCGCTGTCTTGAACCTTAAGGTCAGATTTAATTTTGATTGTATAAAGAGTTCTTGGAGCTAATTCTTCAAGCGGAACAAAAACGAGAACATTGCGGTGAACTTCGAATCTTCCGCGAACCGAGGGCGAAATTTCAAACGACGATTGAGGATTAACGAAATTTTCGCGGTTGAAAGTAATTTCAATGCTGGTGTTCGTTGGCACAAAAGTCGCTCTGTCTCTTGGAAGCGACCCCGTAACATGGAAAGGGGCTTTTACCTGATAGGCCCAGCTGTAAGTTCGCGCCGCAATCGGACCCTCGGCTATCGCGACAGAATAAACGACATTTTCCGAAAGATTGTTGACCGGCGTTATTTCAAAAATACTGCTTCCACTCCCGATTTTTTTGATTTTATATTCAACATCCGGATCAAATTTGAGGTATCTTTCTACAACCGTGGCACTAAGGTCAGCGCTGCTTTTCAGGATAAAAGATGTTTCCGGTTTTACCCCTGCCGCGTCGACAATTTTTGGAGTTAGTTCAAACTCGGAAAGCTCCTCCTTCAGAAAAATTTTTTGATATAAAAATAGCGATGCGAATACAACCAAAACTAAAGCGCCCACAACATAAAAAGCTCCGGGGTTTTTGAAGTGTATTTTGAGATAATCAAAAAATTTTTTAACGGAGCTTGGTTTCTTGGTCGCAGTCGTCGCGGGAAATTCTTGCGGCGGAGCCGAGGTTTCTTCAAAATCGCCGAGAGCTTCGTTAATATCTGATTCGAACCAACCGGCTTCAAGCAAAAAACGGCGAATTTCTTCTTTCGCTTGCCCCGCCTTCAAAGCTTCTTGAATATAAGTTTTAAGTTGTTCGTTTACCACAAATATAGTTTACCACAAATATAGTTTCTTATCACTGTGTCAAGTAGCCTTGGTAATGTGCACAGACTTATGGCGGTTTTCCCCAGAGTATAGTATATACTCTTTATATGTACAAAAATGCCAAAAACAATAAAAGAAGAAAGGTTAAGATGGGTACTTCCCATATATAATAAAGAAATAAAGTTGGTCGACGCCGCCAAGATCTGCCCTCATAGTCAAAGAACATTGGAAAGAGATGGGCGTCTCTGTATAAAAAGCATGGAGAAGAGGGTTTAGAGTCTAAAAGCACAGCTCCAAAAACAAATCCGAAAGAAATACCAATAGCAATAAAAGAAAAGGTCATTAAATTGAGAAAAGATACAAAGCTTTGCGTTTTAAAGCTTCATTGGAAGCTTTAAAAAGAAGGTTTGAATATCCACAAAAGAACAATAGGCAAGATATTGAAAAAAGAAGGCTTGGTTAAAAAATACAGAGTAAAAAGAGTTAAGTATAAATATATTAAAGCAGAGAGAAAGCCCGGAGAGCTTGTCGAGATAGATGTTAAATATGTGTCAAAAGACATTGAAAACAAGCAATGTTATCAATATACGGCCATAGACACCGCTTCCAGATGGAGACACTTGAATGTATATGACGAACAATCGTCGTATAACTCCATTCGTTTTTAAAAAGAAGTTATGAAAAAAGGTTTCCGTATAAAATACAAACCATCAAGACAGACAATCATTCTGCCTTTACCAATTACTATGTTGGCACGAATAAAGGTTCCCCGATGCAAGCATGCTGGGTATTGCGCCGACCCGCTACACTCGCTCAATTTCGGGAGAAGCTTTAGAGGTATTGAACCTGTAGTTTCAGCGCTCGTTCGAAAATGTAAAGCTTCGCTTTGCTTCGCTTCCCATTTTGCTCTCTCGCTTGAAAATAAAAGATCTGATATGACCGTAAAGACCATACATGCCTTGGATAGATTCTGTTCATAAAACAATATGGATCATTATCTGATAGATTCGGGAAAGCCTGCTCAGAACGGAAGAGTTGAATGAAGCCATAGAGAGGATGAAGAGAATTTCTATCAGAGAAACGATTTCAATTCCGTAAAAGACTTAAGAGTTAAGATAAGAAATATGGAACAATTATTACAATGATCTTGAGCATTGTTCCTTGGATGAAAAAACACCAAATGAGATGTTATTATTAAAAACATAAAACCGACAAATGTCTGTACCTAAAACACCTTTTTCCGCCTCCGTCCGGCGAGCCATAGCCGCGCGAAGCACAGCTTGGGGTGGGAGCGGCGGCACATTTTTGCGTCAGCAAAAACAAGCGAAAAGAAAAATTCCCATTCCTTATTTGAAAAATTTTTTAGGCGCGCGCGAAATCTAGTTCTGGTGCGCGGAAGAGGACTTGAACCTCCACGAGACTAGTCTCACACCCCCCTCAAGGGTGCGCGTCTACCATTTCCGCCACCCGCGCATATTTTAAAACTTATAATCTATAATAACCAAAGAGCTGCATATTTGCAACACAAAAAATACCATGTGTTTGACGGTCGTCAAACATGTGGTAAGTTTCAAAATCTTTCTATTCGTAAAAACATTACTAAAAACAAAATCCGCCTCTGGCGGATTTTGTTTTTAGAATATTTATATTATTTCTTTTCTTCCTCTTCTTTCTTTTCTTCCTTTTTCTCCTCTTCTTTGTCTTCCGTTTTTTCCTCCTTCACTTCTTCTTTCTTTTCCTCTTCTGCTTTTACATCATCCTGCTTCTCTTCTTTTGTTTCTTCAACGGCTTCCTCTATTTCCTCTGCCTCATCCGATTCTTCCTCCGCTACTTCTTTAACTTTTCTTTTTATTTCTTTCAATTTACCTTTTCTTCCTGTTGCTTCTCTTATGTAATAGATCTTGGACTGTCTTACCTTTCCGCTCTTTACGATCTCTATCTTTTCTATTGCCGGCATATGGACAGGAAATATCTTTTCTACTCCAACTCCAGAAGTTACTTTTCTTACAGTAAAAGTACCGCTTATGCCTTTTCCATGTTTTTTTGCTATAACAAGACCTTCAAATATCTGAGTTCTTTCCTTCTCTCCTTCCTTTATCCTTTGGTGAACTCTTACCGTGTCTCCAACCTTAAAATCCACATGAGTCTTGAACTGTCCTTTGGTTATTTTATTTATCTTATCCATATTTTTTAAAAACTATTAAGTTCTGATAATATATCAGATTTAGCTTTATTTTGCAAGACCCTGTACAGATTTAAGATTTAGGAATGAAGAATGAAGATTTAAGATCAGAAATACAAAGCCGGCAATTTCAAGTTATTTTAATCCTCTTATTATAATATCCAAATCCTCCGGAATATCCGCCTTGAATTCGAGCTTTTTGCCGTTCAAAGCGGTAAAAACAAGCTCTTTTGCGTGTAAAAAGTGTCTCTTTGAGGGTATTTTTTCTAAAAGCTTCCCAGGAGCATATTTCTTATCTCCGACCACCGGATGTCCAATATGGGCAAAATGGACGCGTATTTGGTGCATTCTGCCTGTTTTTGGCAGTGCTTCCACCAAAGAACAATCTCCAAACTCCTCCAAAACCTTGTATTTTGTGACTGCCTCTCTAGTTTTTGTAACTTTCTTTTGCCCTCTTCCTCTTTTTAAGGTTACTTGCTTCATCCCCACTCTTCCTATCGGAGCGTTTATCTCCCCCTCCTCCTTAGTTAATTTTCCAAAAATAAGGGCAATGTATTTTTTCGTAACCTTTCTTTCTTTGAACTGTTCTTTCAACCAAAAAAATGTTTCATTGTTCTTCGCTACCACCATAAGACCCGAGGTTTCTTTATCCAACCTATGCACTATGCCGGGACGCAGAGGATCCTCGCCAACGCTTTTTATCTTAGGCCATTTTGCCAAAAGCCCATTGACCAAAGTTCCTTTTTTATGAGTGTCGCTCGGATGCACCACAAGCCCGGCGGGTTTGTTTATGACGGCAAGATCCTTGTCTTCATACACAACTTCAAATTTCACTTTCTCGTCCGGCTCTAGACTCACCTCCTCCGGCTCCCTCAATAAAACGGAGACCTTATTGTCTTGTTGCAATTTGTAACTTTTGTCCTTTTTTACTCCGCCAACCAAAACAAAACCATCTTCTATCAGCTTCTGAAGATGGCTTCTTGAGTACTGCGGCAATTTTTCAGAGAGGAATTTATCAAGGCGCTTTTTATTATCCTCTTCTGAGACCTTAAAATTATTTTCATTCATATATCTAAGCCAAGCAAGGCGATTTTTAAATATTAAAAGATGTCAGATGCCAGGCGCGGCGAGCGACGAAGCTGAGTCGTAGTAAGTGCTGTGACAAATCAAGGAGTCGAAGCCTCAACAAAGCAGATGGCATCTTTTTATTTAAAAATTGTTGGGTAGTCATATTTCATAGCGCCTCTAACAAGCTTCATTGTTTTTTCCGCTTCTTCTGTCGCCTTTTCTGTTCCCTCCATCAGAACTTGAGAAATGTATTTTTCATCTTTTTCAAACCCCGCTCTTCTTTCTCTGATGGGATCAAGAAAATTGTTTATAACCTCAGCTAGTCCTTCCTTAAACTCTTTATATCCAAACCCTTCATATTCTTTTTCTATATCTTTAAATTCCTTGCCTGAGAAAAGATGATACAGCATCAAAAGATTTGCCAATGCCGGCTTTTCCTCTTTGTCATAAACTATCTCTTTTCCGGAATCAGTAACGGCACTTTTTATCTTTTTAAAAACCTCATCTTTTGTGTCTGATAAAAAGATGGCATTGCCTCTGGATTTTGACATCTTATTCTCAAGATCAAGCCCCATAAGTCTAGGTACACTCGAGATCATCGCCTCTGGCATCTTAAAGGTTTTTTTAAATTCATTATTGAAAGTCTTTGCTATATCTCTTGTCTGCTCCAGATGCGGAAGCTGATCTTCGCCCACCGGAACAATATCAGCGTTAAAAGCCAAAATATCCGCCGCTTGCGAGACCGGATAATTCAACATCCCCAAAGACATTCTTCCGCCGCCCGTTGCCTGCACTTCCTCTTTGACAGTCGGGTTCTGGTTTGCGCGAGAAACAGTGATAAGCATAGAAAGATACATAAAAAGCTCTGAAAGCTGAGGCACTTTTGATTGTATAAAAATATTTGTTTTCTTAGGGTCAAGCCCCAAAGAAAGATAATCCAAAGTAAGATTCTTAATATTTTCCTCCACCTTATCTGTTTCCAATCTGTCAGTAAGCACCTGAAAATCGGCTATGATATTAAAAAGTTCATAACCCTCATCCTGCAGTTTTATTCTGTTTTGCAGCGACCCGACATAATGCCCCAAGTGAAGCGGACCGGTCGGCCTATCGCCTGTTAGAATTCTTTTCCCTGTAGAAGAATTTTGAATATTGTCACTTATTTTCATAAAAGTATTCTTTTAACCTTCTTTTTAATAACCTTTTACCTTGTGTTGTTTTTAAATAAACCTCTCTTCTTTTTGCATATTCTTCACTTATGCAAGCTTCGTAATATATTAATTTCCATGGCATGTATCTTTTAGTTGACCTACTAACCCCTCTATTATATTCTTTTAGTCTTCTTCTTAAATCTGTTGTAAATCCTGTGTACAGCTCTCCATTTTTATGCTTTGTAAAATATAGTTATAGAACATAACATTCAAAATTTCTCTACAGGGTTTTTTCATAGTTTTCTCTTGCTAATCTATTTGCCCTGTATAAAGACTCAAATGTGCCAGCATCCGTCCAGCTTCCGGAAAGCACAGAATAGGACATCTCGCCCTTTTTTATGTATTCATTATTTACGTCTGTTATTTCATATTCACCTCTCTGAGACGGCTTTATACTCCTTATTATATCAAAGACACTCTTATCATACATATAAAGTCCCGTAACAGCAAGCTTTGTCTTTGGCTCTTCCGGCTTCTCTTCTATATCTACCACTTTATCTTCTTTTATTTCAGCTACTCCAAATCTCTTTGCATCATCCACCTCTTTTAAAAAGATCTTTGCGCCTTTTTCTTGTTTTTCAAAATCCTCTAAATCTTTTGAAATATTATCTTCAAATATATTATCTCCCAAAATAACCGTAACATTTTCATCATCAGCAAAATCCTCAGCCAACCTAAGAGCATCAGCAATACCCAAAGCACCCTCCTGAACCTCATAAGAAAGCTTAACTCCAAACTCGGAACCAGAACCCAAAAGATTCAAAAAATGCCCGGCATGATCTTGTCCTGATACTATCAATATCTCTTTCACTCCCGCATTCACCAAAGTCTCCAACGGATAATATATCATCGGCTTGTTATAGACTGGCAAAAGATGCTTATTTGTTACTTTCGTGAGCGGATGCAGACGCGAGCCTGTTCCACCTGCGAGAATGATTCCTTTCATAACTTTAAATTTCTAAGTTGTCATTCCGAACTCGTTTCGGAATCCCACAAATGGGATGAAATCCTAAAAAAAGTTCAGGATGACACTATTATTAATATTATTTATAATTTTTCAACACACCTCTTATGGCCTCATGAATTTCCGGCAAGTATATCCCTTCCTTTTTCAATTTATCTGTATTTAAAATGCAATTCGACCTTCCGGCTTTGGTGACCTTTGCCAACTCATCAAGATCCATAAGAATATATTCAAAATCAGGATCGACAAGCTCTTTATACATATCCAATATCTCTTTATGGGTTATACTTCCGGGATTTGTTACATTATATATACCTGTTTTTCTTTTTTCAATAAGCTTTATTGTTGCATCAATAAGATCGTCTATAACCGTCATAGAATTTGATTCATTTATGACCTTTTCATAATTTGTTATTTTTGTAATAAAATTTCTTGGACTCCTATGACTATCAAGCGGCATTCTTAAACGACACTGCAACACAGGAAATTGCTTAAGCATATACTCTGAAATAAATTTAGTAAGAGAGTAAAAGCTGGGGATCTTTTTCATATCCGCAACATCATTTTCAGAAAACCCCTTCCCCTCATTATCACCCTGATATATACAACCTGAACCAAGGTGCACCATAAAGATACCTTTATCAAAACAAGCTTGAGCCAAAACCAATGGACCTGTTACATTTGAATACATCGTTTCTTCTTTGTGATCTTCACACCAGTCTATATTTGGTTTACCTGTCTTGCCGGCGCAATTTATTATCACATCCGGATTTTTTTCATCCAGAACATTTCTCACTTCATCTATATTACCAATATCAACGCCTGTTATCTCAGCGTCTTCTCCTAATGCACCTTTGAACTTGTTACCGATATACCCATTTCCAAATATTAAATATTTCATATTTTTTATTTAAATTTATACTTCCAAATATACTTCAAATAACTCACTATGTGAACTCTGGTCATTTTGTTTGTTAAGATGTCAAAGCCTCCTTTGCCGCTATGCGATGCTCTTTTATGATAGTGAGTGAACTCCGCTGCCGGAAAATACACTACCTTATAACCTAAAGCTCTCATTCTCCTGCAAAGATCAACATCCTCAAAGTACATAAAAAATCTATCATCAAAAACCTTCTTCCCGAACTTTTCCAAAACATCCTTTTTTACAAGATATGCAGATCCCATAAGCCACCCTACTTCCTTGGGCTCTTCTATGATACCATATTCACAATATGTAAATCTACACACCTCTTTTTTACCAATATTTGTCTTGCTAAAAAATGTTCTTCTGGAAAGAATGGTCAGAGGAGTGTATTCTCTAAAGTACGTATGTTGAAAAGAATAATCTATGTTAAAAAGCTTTGGACCGACTATCCCAACATCGTCATTCTCTTCAAGGTACCGCATCATTTTTTCCAACGACTCATTATTTTTAAAAACTATATCGGCATTTATTATAAATAGCATTTCTCCGTGCGCAATGTCTATAGCATCATTTACAATCTTCGAAAAACCAACATTTCTTTTATGTTCCAAGAAAATGACATCCGGATATAATTTTGTTATTTCTTCCTTAACGGGTCTTTCTGTTTCGCTATCTGTTACTATCAGTTCGTGTTCTATGCCTGCTACATATTTTGTTGCTGAGTCAATGCACATTTTCAGCACATCCGGTGTTTTATAGTGATTTATTATTATACTTAATTTTAGTTTATCTTTATTCATATTTTCCAAATCTTCCTTTATAAAAATCTCTTATGCCACACATTATCATTTTTGCTGAATCTTTTCTTTTTGGCATTATGACCATCTTTAATATCTGTTTCAAATAATGCATTGCACTCCATCCATATATCCCCGCCAATACTATCTTGGGAGCCTGTCTCTTGGAAAGCAAGAGTGCATTTCTTACATGATAATAATGCACAGTTGGCTTTGTCATGGCCTTATTTGTAGATCTTGAGACCTTATGCCAAATATGTGACGAAGGCACATACAAAAGCTCAAAACCTGCCTTTTTAGCCCTTAAACTATAGTCTGTGTCCTCATAATACATAAAAAAGCTCTCACTTAAGTAACCTATTTTCTCCATTACCTCTCTTTTTATAAGCATCGCGCATCCGGAGACATACTGGGTTTTCTTTACATCCTTTTCGCTCGGATCTTTATCTATTTCTTCATACTGTAAAGGCTTTCCGCCTCCAACCCAAGAGAACTTACAAACAGCATGCCATATCATTTTTGGCTCGTCGTAAAAATATATCTTCGGCGCAAAAAGACCTGCTTTTTTATTTTTTTCCGCCGTACTCACAAGCTCATCTAAAAAATCTTCTTTTACTTCTGTGTCATTATTTAAAAGCAAAAAATAATCATACCCTTCTTTATAAGACTTCTTTAAAGCAATATTATTACCTGCGGCAAAGCCGCCATTTTCTTCACTTTGTATAAGGTCTATCTCTGCATTTTTTTCACAGTAAACTTTAAGAACATTTCTAGATCTTTCTTCCGAAGCATTATCCACTAAAAATATCTTATAATTCTTATATGTGATCTTTTTAAAACTTTCAATACAAGCTATGGTGTCTTCTTCCCCATTGTAATTTATCAAAATTATGGCAACTTTAGGATATTTTTTATATTCCATTATTTTTTAAGATGTTTCACCCACTCTTGATTCTTTAAATACCAATCAATGGTATTTTTTATGCCCTCTTCAAAAGAAACTTTTGGACTCCAGCCAAGCTCACTCTTTATCTTAGAATTATCAATCGCATATCTTCTATCGTGTCCAAGCCTATCACCAACAAACATTTTAAGCGACTCTGGCTTTTTTAAAGTATCCAATATAATATCAGCCATCTCTATGCCATTTTTTTCTGACTCCCCGCCCATACAATAAGTCTCTCCGATCTTTCCTTTATGAAGTACAAGATCAATACCATTACAATGATCTTTTACAAAAATATAATCTCTCACACTTTTCCCATCTCCGTAAATAGGTAAAGACTTATCTTCCATGGCGTTTAAGATAAAAAGCGGAATTATCTTCTCCGGAAATTGATAAGGCCCGTAGTTATTTGAGCAGTTTGATATAGTAACGGGAAGAGCATAGGTATGAAAATAGGCGCGCAAAGATGATCGGAAGATGCTTTTGAAGCCGAGTAAGGACTTCTGGGATCATACGGCGTTTTTTCACTGAATTTTTCATTTCCATCAAGACTCAAAGAACCAAATACCTCATCAGTAGAAACATGATGAAATCTTTTTTTGTTATGCTTGAGCGCCGCTTTTAAAAGCGTATGCGTTCCTAAGATATTGGTCTTCAAAAAAATGTCCGGATCTTCTATGCTTCTATCTACATGACTCTCTGCCGCAAAATGGACTATCGCATCAACACCTCTCACCAGTTCATCAACCAGACCCTCATCGCAGATATAACCCTTAACAAACTCATACCTCCCCTTAAACTTTTCCTCTGCTTCTTTTAGGTTATCCAAATTACCGGCATAAGTAAGGGCATCCAGATTAATAACTTCATAATCTGGATATTTCTCCAATATATGATAAATAAAATTGGAACCGATAAATCCAGCTCCTCCTGTAACCAACAACTTCATATAAAAAATTAAATTTTAATTTTTAAAAATCTTCTCTTGCCAACCTGAACTATTTCACCACCCTTAAACATTAGTATTTTTTTAATATCTTTTTCAACTTCATCATTTATTCTTACCCCGCCCTGTTCTATCAAGCGCCTGGCGTCGGACTTGCTTGTTGCAAGTTTTGACTCTGTGAGAAGCTCAACCAAAGAAATTTCTTTTTTTGGTACTTTGAATTCTTCTATGTCTGTCGGTTTTTCTTTCCTAGAGAATACATTTAAAAATTCTTCCTTTGCCTTTTTTGCATCATCTTTAGAATGATACATAGAAACTATTTTTTCTCCAAGTTCTAATTTTACATCTCTTGGATTCTCATCGCTCTTTAATCTCTTTGATATCATTTCGATATCGCTCTCGCTTACATCGGTACACAGGGAAAAGTATTTTACTATAAGATCATCAGGAACGAGCATAACCTTCTCGAACATAACAAAAGGTTCTTCGGAAAGACCTATGTAATTTCCTACACTCTTTGACATTTTCTTTACACCGTCTGTTCCTTCAAGCAACGGCACAGTTAAGACATCTTGTTCTTTCATCCCATAGTGCCTTTGTATACGCCTTCCTGTTAAAAGATTGAAGATCTGATCTGTCCCCCCTATCTCAACATCTGCTTTTACCTTTACAGAATCATAACCCTGAAGCATCGGATAAAGCATTTCATTCAATGTTATTTCATTGCCCTCATCAATGCGTTTTTTAAAATCAGCTCTTCTTAAAATTTGCTGAAAAGTTACCGCCTTTGTAAGCTCTATTAAGTCTTTTGCTCCTTCCTTTGAAAACCAATCATTATTGTAAACTATTTCCGTTTTTTTAAGGTCAATGATCTTTTCTGCATGCTCAAGGTAGTTTTTCATATTTTCTTTCACATCCTCGTCGGTCAAAGGCTTTCTTGTCTGATCTCTACCTGTCGGATCCCCTATCTTTGCCGTAAAGTCCCCGATAAGCAAAACCACTTGATGACCCAGGTCTTGAAATTGTTTTAACTTTCTCAATGGTACAGAATGCCCCAAATGAAGATCCGGCGCGGTAGGATCAACCCCAAATTTTACCCTTAACCGCTTACCGGAAAGAAGCGCATCTTTTAAATGCTCTTTTTCTATGACCTCCTCTACACCACGAGAAAGAAGTTCCTCAATTTTTTCTTTATTTGTATCTATTTGCATAGATATAATCTAACATTTTGAGCATATTTCTTCAAGCAATAAAGGTTCCCCGCTAAAGAGCTATGCGGGGCATTATGACGACCTTCCTCCAGAGACGAACAGGCGCTACGCTCGCTCAATTTCGGGAGAAGCTTTAGCGGTATTGAGCCTGTGGTTTCAGCGCCTGCCTGCCGGCAGGCAGGCTCGCTCTCCAGAAGCGGACAGGTTCGGAAATGTAAACCTTCGCTTTGCTCGGCTTCCATTTCACTCTCTCGCTTGAAAATAAAGGTTTGTTGACCTGTAGTTTCTGCGCTCGTTCGGAAATGTAAACCTTCGCTTTGCTCGGCT
>Ga0114931_10002875_pt1 | contig 21884 bp, 20 predicted proteins | sample 2SBtaG_FD_89579 | JGI IMG/M metagenome (GOLD analysis project Ga0114931, IMG submission 89579) | Deep subsurface microbial communities from Kolumbo volcano to uncover new lineages of life (NeLLi) - 2SBTROV14_V59a metaG | ecosystem: Environmental > Aquatic > Marine > Volcanic | place: Kolumbo... | reverse complement strand
CGCGGATCTGGGCAAGGCTGATGCCAAAGTCCTCGAGCTCATAGCGGTGAGAGCCATGCTTGCCGCGCGGATTGTCGGCTAAGAACGAGCGCATGCGGTCCTCGATGTCGGCGGACCAGGGCATGCCGAAGCGCTCATAGACGCGGCGCAGAGCGGCAACCGGATCGGCGACCACTTCTTCGAACTGAATATCCAAGAATTGATCGGACTTGTCGCTGTGCGCGTCCCGCGCCGCCCTTGCTTGATCGAGCGAATCTGCCCACCACTTCAACTGTTGTCGCCCAAGCTCATGCGGGTCTACCGAGTCGCTGGCTAGTCCACGAATGACGTAGATGAGACTCGCAAGCGAAGGGACGGTCTTGGCGGGGTCGCGGTGGGTAAAAATGATGCGCGCGTCCGGATACTCGCGCAGCAGGGCGCCCAGCGGGCGTAAGTGCATAGGGCTCTTGAGTACCCAGCGATCCTTCATGTGTCTGCTTTGCAAGTGTTCGAGGTAGTGTCTGTGATAGGCGTAAGCTGGGGTGTGGTCCTGCTCGTCCACCCAGGCCTGGTAGCTCGGCACGTTGAAGGTCACGTTGAACTGGGGGCCAAGCATGCTTTGGGCGACGATGGGCATGCACTCTTGGGGAAGCTCGGCGCCAACCTCGTGAATCGACGCGAGCGATGGCGCCATGGTGTCCATGTGACCAAAATACGTCCGCGCCTTGGCGATGCGCGGATCCGTACTGAAGGTCGCTGTTTGCGGAGGCGGATCGGGGAACTGAACCTCCCAACCACGGGGCACCCGATTGCTCGGGTCCTGAGCGAGCAGATTGAAGAGAATCGTCGTTCCGGTCCGCGGAAAGCCCACGATGAACAAGGGACGCTCGATCGGAACGCCTGCGACTTCGCAATGTTGGGCGCGGTGCCGGTAGATAGTGAAACGATTCCGAAGAAATCCGAGCAGCGACTGGCGGTACATCACACGGCCGAGCCAAGACAGTTTTGCTTCGCGCGCGATCGCGTCGGAGAGCACCGGCAGCGCGTCGAGAAAGCTTTCGTCGCCGAATTGGTCGGACTTGGCCGCACGCGCGGCGGCGCCAACGATGTCATCAGGATTGAGAGAGGGCCAGCGGGGCGCTATCACGGGCCCTAGGCGATTCAGCACGCGCATGGTGCGGGTTCTGTGCGGAGGGGCTACGGGCATTGCTTTGATACGCCGACAGGGCTTGTTGGCCACCGGGTTGCGTCGAGTAGCACGGCCCTGCATAGCCGGCAAAATGTGGAGCGCGCATGAGTGAGAACGAGAAGCCAGAACGAGTCGCCATCGTGACCGGTGCCTCTTCGGGTATTGGAGAGGCTACTGCGCTTTGCCTGTCCGAAGCAGGCTTTACAGTCGTTCTGGCGGCACGCCGGGCCGACCTGCTCGATGGCATCGTCGCGGACATCGAGAGAGGTGGCGGCAAAGCCTCGAGCGCGCCCACGGATCTCAGCGACGCCGCAGAGACGTCGGCCCTCGTGAGGACGACGCTCGACCGTTTCGGTAGAGTCGACCTGCTCGTCAACAACGCCGGATACGGTCCACCCTATGCGCTCGAGCAGCTGGATCGCACGGGGATGCGCCATGTTTTCGACGTGAACCTGCTGTCGGGAATGCAACTGATCGGGGAGCTGACACCCACGATGCGTGAACAAGGAGGCGGCCGCATCGTCAACATCAGCTCGCTTTCCCGGTACGTGGGCGCTCCCCTGGCCGCAGCGTACGCCGCGACCAAGGGCGGGATGGAGGCCATGACGGCCTGCATGCGGCTCGAGCTCTCGCCGTGGAACATCAAGCTCAGCCTGATCGTGCCCGGCTTCGTCGATACGCCGACGTTCGATAAGTCCCGTGAAGCGGGGCAGCACCTAAGGGACGATCCGAGCAATCCCTACCGGCAGTTGATGGCGGATCTCGATGACTTCGCCGCCGAGCAGCTCAAGAGCGCGGTTCCTCCGGAAGATGTGGGCAAGGCAGTGGTCGAGGCAGCTACCGCGCGCTCACCGAAAACGAAATACTTCGTCCCCAAGTCCGCGCGAACTGCAGCTCGAATGTTCGGGATCTTACCCGACCACGTCGCTGACAGGCTCCTGCTCAAGATGTATAAATGGGGGCTATCGTCGTGAGGTCGCCGGTGGCGGGCGAAAGACGAAAGCGGATTCTGGTCACCGGAGCCGCCAAGGGCATCGGCGCGGCCATCGTGCGCCTCTGCGTCGAGGCTGGGTATGGCGTCACGGCAGTCGATATCGACCGAGAAGGCCTAACACGGCTTCACAATGCGCTGCCGGGCGTCGAGACGGCGATCCTCGACGTGCGCGACCTCGTAGCCTGGGAGCGGGTGGTCGAAGACGCCGAAGCGCGAGGAGGCCCGGTCGACGTGCTGATCAACAACGCCGGCGTGTGCTTACCGGGCCCTTGTGACCAGGTATCGGCCGACGAGGATCGGCTTACCGTCGAAGTCAATCTCATCGGAGTCATGAACGGTGTACGCACAGTCCTCCCGCGGTTTCTGGCCCGCAAGCGGGGTCACGTGATCAACGTGGCCAGCATGGCGGCCTTCGCGCCAGCGCCCGGCCTCGCAGCATACTGCGCGACCAAGCATGCAGTGCGCGCCTATACCCACAGCTGCGCGCTCGACCACCGTCATGCTCCGATCCATTGGACCGTGGCATGTCCGAGCGCCGTCGAAACGCCGATGCTCCAGGGTATGCGTGAACGGCGCGCCGGCGTCGTCGTATTCACGGAGAAACCGATGGCACCCAAAAAGATCGCAGGCGCCATCGTCGACGCGATTCGAAAGCCTCAACGCGAGGTCTTGGTGCCCAGCACACGGGGAAGGCTCATCCGCTTCATCGGGCTGTTTCCGGGCCTGCTTTCACGGGGCATGGACGACGCAGAGCAACGCGGCCTCGAAGCGCTCTAGGCGAGTGGTTCTTCGTAGAGATAGCCCAGGACATCTTCGCGCGAGAGGATGCCGACGATCTTCGAGCCATCGAGCACGGGTAGACGGCCGATATTGTGGGCCTGCATTTCCTGGAGCGCATCGGAAAGCAAGGCATCGGGCCCTACGCTTCGCACTGCGTGCGACATGCAGCTCTTGACCGCGAGCGACCCTCGTCCCTCGCGCTGCGCTCGTTCGACATCGCGACGAGAGATCACGCCCACCAATTTCCCACCTTCGACGACCGGTGCGCCGGTATGTCCCCACTCGTGCAGTGACAGTGCCAGCTCGGAGAGCGGCATCCCTGGCGCAACGGTTCGGACCGGGCTCGACATGAGGTCCCTAACGAATTGCGGATGACGACACGAGCGCTCCACGCTCCCATGGAGTCGTCCCACGACCTCGTCGAGCGATGCGCCTCGAACCACGGCCGCACCCGCACCGGCGTGCCCGCCTCCGCCGAGCTCTTCGAGAATGGCGCCTACCGGAACCGTGTGCGCCTGCGCCCGCCCAATGATATGCGTTTTGCCATTCGGTAGCTGATAGATACAGAACAGGGCATCGTGCGGTAGAATCCGAAACGCCTCGGTGGACACACGCGCGAGGCCCGCTGGCGCCCTCGCCGTCTCTAGCGCAGCAACGCCGATCGACACCCCAAATTGTGGCAGCTCCTGCACTGCCCCTAGGAGCCGAACCAGAAGCTCGCGCTCTAGCGCGTCTAGCGGGGGCCTCAAAAACCGCTGGAGAAGACCCGGTTGCGCGCCATGGCCCAGCAACCAGCCGAGCGCCATCGCATCGCGGGAGCTCGAGCGCGCGTATGCGAGAGACCCCGTGTCCTCGTGGATGCCCAACGAAAATAGGGTGGCCTCCTCGCGATCGACCGCCACTGCGCGCACCCTCAGCTCTTCAACTAGTAGCGTCGTCACGGAGCCAACCGGCTGCACGTGCTCCTCATCGGCATGCAAATCATCGGGCGCACAGGGATGATGGTCCCAAACGAGAGTGCGCACGCTGCGAGGGTTCCTCGCGGCGCGTTCGAGCACCTCTTCGACGTGAGCCAGCCGGCTGCGCCTCCGAACATCGGTCACGATCAATAGGTCGACCTGGGATAGATCGAGGTCTTGGCAACGCCGGGTTCGGAATCGATCGCTATGAATCGTGAGGTACTGATGAACGTTTGGCGCAGCGCCACCGCTCAGCCCGATCACCGAGCCGGGAAACATCCTCTGCAGAGCCACACACGATGCCAACGCGTCGAAGTCGGTGGTTTCGTGCGAGGTGATCAGCTTCACGTCCCTGGTTCCAGCATCTCCTCGAGCACGCGCAGCAAGTCCACGTAGCTCACGATACCGAGCAAGTCACCGGTATCGGCGTCAGCCACTGGAATGGCCCCGACGCGATGCAACAGCATGAGCTCGACGATTTCCCGAACGTTGGTTTCGGGGTCGATCTTGACCGGCTCGGTATTCATGAAAGCGCCAATGGTCGCCGACTGCGCGCTTTCCACGGCATCGATCACTTCACTCTCGCTTGCTTTGGTGAAGCCGGGAAGGTCGCGGTCGCTGATGATGCCTACGAGCTCGCGGCCACGGACGACGGGCAGGTGCCGGACGTCGAGCGCGTACAACAGCCCAAGCGCTTCGGCTACCGACATGAGCTCGGTCCCGGTCACGGGGTTTTCAGTCATGATGTCTTTTGCGAGCACAGGCTTCTCCTCTCCAGGTCGTCCGCTGCGAAGCTAGAACATGGGAAATGGTAGGGTCGGATCTACCGCATCCAAATCCTGAATGATTTTTAAGGTCGTGACCACCGCTATTAGGGAGCAAAGATTCGCGGCGACCAGGCCCCATCCCATGAGACGAAGGCGGCGGGCGGTGGGTTGAAAGAGCGCCATCGTGAGCACCACCAGCGCCACGGGCACCGCTGCCGCTAGAACCCAAAGACCCTCCCGAGACCCATACGGCGCCGCCACGCCCACCGCGATCACCAGCACGCACCCGAAGACCAACAGCCTTTGCCTCAAGCGTACACGCTGGAGCTCTGCGCCAGCCTTGGCCTTGGTTCGTGCAACCGTGAGCCTCACCAGAGCGGTCCCCAAAAGGGAGGTCACCGTCCAAATGAGGGCTACCGCAAGCGTCTCTGCGCGACCCAACCCCGCGGAAAGCCCTAGCGGAATCGCAAGCGAAGAAAGAGCGGCCGAAGCGAGCGTTTCGCCAAACACGCTCCTCTCGAGCCCCTGAATCGCCAGCAGTACGAGACCGGCGCCGAGAACGAGCGGCACGCCAGTCGCGTACTGTACCCCTGTGGGCGCCAGGAAAAGCCCTGCAACGCCAGTGCTGAGCCCAAGCAAGACGAAGATCAGCAGCGCGCGTTTGGCCTGCTCGCTCTCTTGGCGTTTCACGCGGGTTCCGCGGTGCCCGAACACGACGAGAAGCGGCTCGTTCGCCAGGAAGCCAGCAATCGCCGCAGCGGCCAAGAGCCAAGTGGAGGCAGTCGGCACCCCCGCGAGGAACACGGTGACTATCGGAAACAAGAGCTCCGCGTACGCGCCATGCTCGCGTGGGACCATCTTGCTTTGTGCGGTGCCCATGGGTTCTTGGAGATAGCACCCACTGCCATACGATCCATCGCATTTTCTGAGTGTCCAAAAGGCCGTCGCGCAAAGTGTGCGTCTTCGGCTATAACGAGGCTCGCGATGCAGTGGTATGCCGGTTGCAAAGTGACTGATCGGACGATCGACCCTAGGAAAGCTGTATGTGGACGGCCGTAATTGCCGGCGCCGCCGCGGGCCTGGCGTCGGTTCCGCATTGCACTGCCATGTGCGGACCACTGGCTGCATACGCGTGCAGTGGGCGGCCCGGTGTGGCCGGACAAACCCGCTACCAGCTCGGTCGCTTCCTCAGCTATTCGGTGCTCGGCGCGATTGCGGGGACGATCGGGGGGGCGACCGCGGTGGGCCTTCCACGTGCATGGGGTGGCGCGCTCCTGAGCTGGTCTCTTGCGCTTGGTCTAGGCCTGGCCGCATTTCGCCTATGGCGCCGCCCTGAACGGCCGCTGGTCACCCTTCGGGCCAAGCAAGACGACCCGAAACCATCTCTTATTTCCCGAATGCTTGGAGCGCTGGGCCGCTATCCGTTCTTTGTCGGTCTCGGCACCGCGCTGCTCCCTTGCGGCGCGTTGGCTGCTGCGGTGCTAATCGCCGCGTCGACGGGATCCACCGTACTTGGGTCCCTGAGCATGCTCGCGTTTGCTGCGATGAGCGGCATCGGCTTGGTGGGTGCGACGTGGTTATTCGAGCGCTTTGCACGCCGTCCCAGGTTGGCCACGTCGCGGATCCTCGCGGTAGTGCTAGCTCTCGGGTCGATATTGTTCGTGATCCGTCCAGTTCACGCCCTGCGCACCGGCGACACCTCGTCATGTCACGCGCCCACGGATGGCCAACCAGATCATCGAGCACACCATCACCAGCTCCAATCTCCATGACTGCCTCACAGCCAGCCCTTTATGAGGTCCCTCCCCTGCAGTCCGCGGCTTCGGCCGCTCACTGTGCTCACTGCGCCCAACCGTTGGTGGATGACGCCTTCGCTCCGTATTGCTGCCGAGGTTGTCGCACGGTGCATGCAATCCTCACCCAAGGGGGCCTGACCCGGTACTACGACCTTCGCCGGGGCCCCGGGCTTCCCCCGGCCGATCTCGACACACGCCGAATCGACCACAAATGGCTCGAGCTGATCGAACAAGCCCGCGCCCAGCAAAGCGGGGTCACGCGCATCGAGCTCGACATTCAGGGAATCCACTGCGCCGCCTGTGTTTGGTTGATCGAGGAGCTCTTCCGGCGTCAGGGCGGCGCCCGGGCCGGCATCTTGTCGGTCAACCCCGCGCTCGGACGTCTCGAGCTCCGCGTCTCTCCCAGCTTTCCCCTTTCTGACTGGGTCGACTCGGTAGAGGGGCTCGGATACCTGCTCGGGCCTGCGCGCGCGAGGGGAGCGCGGCCGTCCGACGACCTCCTGCTGCGGGTTGGCATCTGCGCTGCTTTGGCGTCGAATGTGATGCTCTTTGCCATCGCGACATACCTCGGCCTGCACGAGGGCCCGATCTACGAGCTCCTCAACCAACTAAGCTACGCCGCAGGAGTGCTGTCGGTGATGGTGGGTGGCTCGGTGTTCATAGGCTCGGCGTTCCGCGCCCTGCGGTGCCGCGTGCTCCATCTCGACGTCCCCATCGCGCTCGGGATCATGCTGGCGTTTGCCGGCTCGACCTATTCCTTTTTCTTCGCGTCGGGTCAGGCGACCTACATCGACACGCTGACCGTGTTCGTCGCGCTGATGCTCGCCGGGCGGTGGCTTCAACAAAGGATGCTCGAGCGCAACCGGGCACAGCTGCTCGCCGATGACGGCACCGAGAGCCTACTCACGCGCCAGGTGCACGACGGCACCGTTCGCATCGTCCATTGCATCCGTATCGAGGAAGGCGACCGGCTGCTCATTGCGCCCGGGGATCTCGTGCCGGTCGAGCTTCGGGTGCTGGACAACCCGGCGACCTGCTCACTCGACTGGATCGACGGCGAAAGCAGACCCCGGCCCTTCGAGGTGGGCGATGCCGTACCCGCAGGCGCCTTCAACGTGGGTGACCACGCATTTTCCGGTATCGCAACGACCGATTTCGCCGCGTCGTCCCTCGTTGGACTGCTCGGACGCGACCCTGCGTCAGGGGGGGACGGCCCCCTCGCGACCCGTTGGTGGGCGCGCCTCTCGCGATACTACGTCGTCGGAGTCACCAGTCTGGCAACGCTTGGCATTGGGTTTTGGTGGTGGCGCACGGGCGAGCCACTATTGGCCATCGAGGTGGGGACTGCGATCCTGGTCGTCACCTGCCCCTGCGCGTTTGGCATCGCAGCGCCGCTGGCCTATGAGCTCGTGCTCACGCAGCTCCGGCGTGCTGGTCTCTTCGTACGGGCCGGCGATTTCCTCGACCGCGCGCGCGGAATGACACGCATCGTCTTCGACAAAACCGGCACACTCACCACGGGCACGCTCGAGCTGGTGAACAGCGACGCGCTCCAAGCGCTTTCCGATCAAGAGATCCGGGTTCTGTACAATATGGCTGCTCGCAGCGCGCATCCAAAGAGCGTGGCGGTCCGGCGTGCGCTCGAAGGACATCCGTCTGCCCGCTTCACCGAGCTCGAGGTCGAAGAAGAAACCGGCTACGGCATCCGTGCCGAGCGCTGGGGCCTTGAATACAAGCTCGGCGCTGCTGGCTGGGCCGGGGCTGCTTCACCCGCGAGCGCCGATCTCGTGTTCTCGGTCGATGGCCGCGTGCTGGCTAGCCTGCTCGTGGACGAGCAACTTCGCCCGGGCGCCCGCCGCGAAATCAAAAAACTCGAAGATGAAGGCTACCAGCTCGCCATCCTCAGCGGGGACGCCCCATCCCGGGTGGCGACCCTCGGGGCCAGTTTGGGCATGCCCCGAAAGCGCTGCATCGGCGGCCAGAGCCCTGCACAAAAGGCGAGCTATGTGCGCGAGCACGGTCCAGCTCAGACCTTGCTGGTGGGAGACGGGATGAACGACCAAATCGCAATGCAAGAAGCGGCATGTTCCGGCACCCCGGCGGTCAATCGGCCTTTCATGGCCTCACGATGTGACTTCTACTTCGTGTCGCCGGGCTTGCGCCCCGTGGCGCAAATTTTGCGCGCGTCAGACATGTTGGCGCAGGTGATCCGGCGCGTCCTCGCCTTTGCCATCGCCTACAATTTGGTCGCTGTTTCACTCGCAATGGCGGGATTGATGAAGCCCTGGGTCGCAGCTGTGCTAATGCCCCTCAGCTCCCTGGTCACACTTGCTTATACGGTGGTGGCATTGTCGAAAAGAGGCCTTTCATGGAAATCTTGATCTTGCTGATTTTCGTTTGCGTAGTGTTGGTTGGCGCCGCGGTGGCGTTCTTCGTGTGGACTGTCCGGCAAGGGACGTTCGACCACGTCGATCGCCTTGCGCTGCTGCCACTTGACGATGAAAGCCCGGTGACCCCAACGGTCGAGCGGGAAACCGAGAGGAAAGAAGACGAGTATGGAGACTCAACGGATCGTCTATAACGACAAGGTCGTCCGCCAGTTCCTATGGGCGTCAGTGCTGTTTGGCATCGTTGGCATGCTGGTCGGCATCATCATTGCGCTTCAGTTGGCGTTCTGGCCGGCGAACCTGGCGCCATTCTTTGCGTTTGGTCGCCTGAGGCCGTTGCACACCAACGCGGTGATCTTCGCGTTCGTCGGCAACATGCTCTTTTCGGGCGTCTACTACTCGACTCAGCGGCTGGTCAAAGCGCGGCTGGCTTCGGACGTTTTGTCTGCGATTCATTTCTGGGGCTGGCAGCTCATCATCGTTGCCGCGGCGATCACCCTGCCGCTCGGCATTACGGTGTCGAAGGAATACGCTGAGCTCGAATGGCCGATCGACATCGCGATTGCGGTCATCTGGGTGATCTTTGCCATCAACTTCTTCTGGACTCTGGCCAAGCGCAGAGAAAAGCACCTCTACGTTGCGATCTGGTTCTACATAGCAACGATCATCACGGTCGCGGTCCTGCACATCGTCAACAGCCTCGAAGTCCCGGTGAGCCTTTTCAAGAGCTACTCGATCTACGCAGGCGTCCAGGACGCACTGGTGCAGTGGTGGTACGGCCACAATGCGGTCGCATTCTTCCTGACAACGCCGATTCTCGGGATCATGTACTACTTCCTGCCCAAGGCAGCAGAGCGCCCGGTCTTCTCCTACCGCCTGTCGATCGTCCATTTCTGGGGATTGGTCTTCATCTACATCTGGGCGGGACCTCACCACTTGCTGTACACGGCGCTGCCCGACTGGGCGCAAAGCCTGGGCATGGTCTTCAGCTTGATGCTTTGGGCGCCTAGCTGGGGCGGCATGCTGAACGGCCTGCTCACGCTACGCGGCGCTTGGGACAAGCTCCGTGCGGACCCGGTGCTGAAGTTCTTGGCTGCCGGCGTGACCTTTTACGGCATGAGCACCTTCGAAGGGCCGCTCCTCAGCATCAAGGCGGTCAGCGGCCTCGCCCACTACACGGACTGGATCATCGCGCACGTGCACGGCGGCGGCCTGGGTTGGAACGGCCTCATGGCAGCCGGCATGTTCTACTGGCTCGTTCCACGTCTGTACGGCACGAAGCTCCACTCGCGCGGCGCCGCCAACTTTCATTTCTGGATCGCGACCGTCGGAATCCTCTTGTACGTCGTGTCGATGTGGGTCGCCGGCATCACCCAGGGGCTGATGTGGCGCGCGGTCAGTGACACAGGCGGCCTTCTTTACCCGAACTTCGTCGAAACCCTCCTCGCCATTCGCCCGATGTACTGGACCCGGCTCATCGGCGGTCTCCTCTATCTCTCGGGCTTCCTCCTCATGACGTGGAACCTCATCAAGACTGCCCGGGCCGGCTCAGCCGTGAACGGCGAGCTCGAGGTGCCGGTGGTGACCGAGCCCCGGGCCAAGACCATCCCCTGGCCCAAGCTGGTCTTCGGACAGCCCATCATCGCCTCGATCATCGTGATCGGGCTTCTGTTCGCCACGACATTCTTCGGGCCCCTGGTGAGCACGATTCTGGCCATCACCGCGGTCATGTGGATCGTCGCAGCCGTGGCGATCGCGATCCGGGATCGAGACTCCGAAAAAATTCCATGGCACCGCGCCATCGAGGGTCGGGCCGGCATCTTCACGACGCTCGTCACCCTTGCGATTCTGGTCGGAGGCATGACCGAGATCATCCCGGTGGTGATCTCGGTGCCGGAAACGATTCGCACCACCCAGAACGTACCCTATACGCCCCTCGAGCTCGAAGGCCGTGATGTGTTCATCCGCGAAGGCTGCTACACCTGCCATTCTCAGATGATCCGCCCCTTCACGTGGGAGAGCGCGCGCTACGGCAAGGTCTCCAAGATCGACGATTCGATCTTCGATCATCCATTTCAGTGGGGCTCGCGCCGCATTGGTCCCGACTTGGCTCGAGTCGGGGGCAAATACGCCGACGTCTGGCACTACAAGCACCTGACCGACCCGCGGGAGATCTCGCCTGGCTCGAACATGCCGCCCTACCGGCATCTGTCGCAGGAGGCGCTGGACTTCTCGCAAACCCCGAACAAGTTGCGGGCGCTCCGTAGCGTGGGTGTGCCATATAAGCCGGAGCAGATCCAAACCTCCGAGGAGGCTGCGCGGACCAGCGCAGCGGCAATTGCTGCCGGCCTGGCCAAGACCGCAGGCATCGCCGTGTGTGAAGAGCCGAGCCCGGACTGCGATCTCTTGGTCAACAGCCGCATGGTGGCACTCATCGCGTACTTGCAACGCCTGGGCCGCGTGCCCGCAAAGGAGCCTGTCGCGGTCGCCGGTACGAAGGAGGTGCCACGATGAGTCGGCTTGCAGGCGAATTGTTTGCGCAGAGCCCCGCGCTTCTCTATCCGTTGATCGCGCTGGTTCTGTTCTTCACCGTATTCCTCGTCGTGCTCGTTCTCGTCATGCGAATGAAGCCATCTGAGGTGGATGAGTACGCGCGGCTTCCGCTCGATGAGGAACTGGAGGTGCCCGATGAATGAGGTGAAACGAACGGACCAAATCCAAGGCGATATCCTCCACGTTTATGACGACATCGAGGAAGCCGACAACAAGCTCCCCACCTGGTGGCTGCTCACCTTCTACGGCGCTATCGCGTTCGGCCTCGTCTACTGGTTCTACTATCAAGAGTACGGCATCGGGAAGTCCCAGCTCGAGGTGTATGACCAGGCCATCGCCGCAGCGGAAGCCCAGCGGAGCATCGTCACCGACGAGTCGCTCGATGCGCTTTCACTCGACGAGAGCGCGGTTGCGGCCGGACGCGAAACGTTCATGACGCAGTGCGTGGCGTGTCACGATACGAAAGCGCAGGGGCGCGTGGGCCTCGGAGCGAACCTGACGGACGCATACTGGATTCACGGTGGTGCGCCCACCGACATTCACGCGACGGTCACCCATGGCGTGCCGGCCAAGGGCATGCCGCCCTGGGCGCCGATTCTAGGTGAACAAGGGGTCAACCAAGTGGTCGCGTACGTTCTCACCCTTCGCAACACCAACGTCCCGGGCAAACCGCCCGAGGGCGAGATCTGGCGACCGGGTGACGCTGGCAATACGGCGACGGAGGGGCAACCCGAAACCGGCCAATGACCACGAGACTGCCCGTCATAGAAGAACCCGCTAGCTCCCTTCGCTCGGACGGCAGCCGGAACTACGTCCATCCAGCCGATGTCCACGGCCGCTTCACCCGGCTCCGCCACATCGTCTTCGCCGTCCTCATCGCGATCTACGTGATTCTACCCTTCGTGAAGATCGGAGGTCATCCAGCGGTCTTCATCGACATCGTGGACCGCCACTTCTATCTGTTTGGTGCCGTGTTCAATGCCCAGGACTTCTGGCTGGTCTTTTTTCTGCTAAGCGGCGTTGGACTCGCGCTACTGATCGTCACCACGGTCAAGGGCCGTCTATGGTGCGGCTACGCATGCCCACATACGGTGTTTCTAGAAGGCGTCTTTCGGCGGCTCGAGCGGTGGATCGAAGGCCCTAGAGCCCAACGTTTGAGGCGGAACGCCGCCGGCCTCAGCTTTGACAAGCTCTGGCGCAAGGTCCTCAAGCACTCGATCTACATCGCGCTCGCGCTCCTGTTGTCGCACGTGTTCATCAGCTACTTCGTGTCCCTCCCGTCGGTCGTCGACATGGTGCAGCGCAACCCAGCCAAACACCCGACGGCGTTCACATGGGTCGTCGTGATGTCGGGCATCCTCTACTTCAACTTCAGCTGGTTCCGCGAGCAACTGTGTTTGATCATCTGCCCATATGGCCGCCTGCAATCGGTGATGACCGACCGCGACACGATGGTCATCGGCTACGATTGGAATCGCGGCGAGCCCCGCGGAAAGGCCAGCAACCCCCACAATGGGGACTGCGTCGACTGCAAACGCTGCGTCGTCGTCTGCCCGACCGGCATCGACATCCGCAACGGCCTCCAAATGGAGTGCATCGGCTGCGCGGCATGCGTCGACGCATGCGACGAGATCATGGACAAGGTTGGGAGGCCCGAAGGCTTGGTTCGCTACGACTCGCTCAACGGGCTCGAGAGCAAACCCAAGCACCGCGGGCGGCCTCGGCTGTTTTTCTATGCAGGGATCGTGGCGCTTTGGCTCGTCGGCTCGGTCTTTGCCTTCGCGGAAAGCGCGGCATTCGAAGCCAACGTGCTTCGGCCCCAGGGGGCGCCTTTCTTCGTCAGCGACGGGCAGATTCGCAACTCGCTGCAGATCCACCTCGTCAACAAGACGGGCAACAAGCAAACCTTCGTCGTCGAGCCGGAATCCGAGAGCGGCATCGAGTACGTTCTGCCGAGAAAGCGCGTCGAGCTCGAATCCCTCGGAAGCACCTATCTCCCAATCCTCGCCGTCCTCCCGACCAAGCAGATGCGACCCGGCTTGAAGGCACGGGTCACCATCTCCATGCAAGGGCGCAACGACCGCAAGTCGAGCCGCGTGGTCGAAGCGCCATTCGTCGGCCCTGGCTCCTAGCCAGCCGGTCCTACGGCACAGACATCACGATCGCGCCGCTTTTGTGTACGAGCTCGTGCGACACGCTACCAAGCAAAGTTCGCGCTACCGCGCCTTTGCCAGTCGTGCCGCAGAGAATGAGGGGTGCATCGATGTCGCGAGCCATCGCCACGATCGCATCCGCAGGATGGCCGCTCACTGCATGGCATTGAATCTCGAGGTCGTCGCTCTTTACCGTCCCGCAGGTCCGCATCTCGAGGAGTTGGCGCAGATCTTCGATTTCCTTGCTGGCAGAAGACCCATCGGACTCGCGGGAATCGAGCACCGTCACGACGTGGACGTCCGCTTTCAGCTGGCGGCCCATGAACACTGCAAGCTCGAAAGCGCGCCGTGCCGGGTCGGAGAAATCGTAAGCCACAACCAAGCGTGGAATCAATGACACGAGCTATTCTCCACCTTCTGGCTCTTTTGCATGCCGGACGCGCACCACAAGCACGGGACAGGGTGCATGACGTACCACGCGCTCCGCGACGCTGCCGAGGAACGCTCGAGACAAGCCACTTCGTCCGTGAGAGCCGAGAATGACGAGGTCGGCTCCCTCGTCCTCGGCCATTTCGACGATGGCGCGGCCAGCAGACGGATGCTGGATGACGCTGAGCTCCACTTCGGGGACTTCTTTGAGAAGCTCGGCGGTCTTTGCGGTGAGCGTCTCGCGAATCGCCTCTTCGATCTCGACCCGAATACTCCGCTCCAGGAGATCGGGGCGGGACCAGACGACCGGAGGGACATTCGGTGTCGGATCGAACACGTGCGCGACCAAGACGCGCGAGTGGAAAGTCTTGGCGTAAAGAGCCGCGGCCCGGAGCGCTTCATCCGAGATATCGGAGAAGTCCGTAGCGACGAGGATGATCTGTGGCTTGTCCATTGCGTAGCCTTCCATATCAAGCTTCGTGCCAAACGTTTGACGCGAATTTTGGGTCCAAAGCATAGCGAAAAAGGCGCAGGTTCTGCAGAAGATTCTCACGGGGCGCAGAACTTGCGCGCCGGTCCGAGCGAAATGCTGCTAAAACTTTGGCGCAGACCTTGCTAAACTGCTCCGTGCCCACACGTTACGAGAGGACACCATGAGCGACCAACCGTTGATGCCCTCGGAAGTTCGTCGAAAGGTGCTGAGCCAGCACCGGGAGATCGAACAACTGCTGTCGGAGCTCGAAGCGGGCGTCGCCCAACTCGATGAGGGAAGCGTGGATCCCAAGCAGGTCAAGCGTGCGGCCTATGCCCTGCGCGGCATTCTAGAGCTTCACATGAGGTTCGAAGAGGCCCACATGGCGCCTGCCATCCGCGAAGCCGACGGCTTCGGCCCTGAACGGGTCCGTCACCTGCACGCCGAGCATGCAGAGCAACGAGAAGAGCTGGATCGGTTGGCGGATGCTATTCAGGAAGCCGGATCGCCCGATGACCTCGCCTCGGGAGTGAAGAGGCTCGCCGAGATGCTGCGCATCGACATCGAGGAAGAGGAGCGCGAGTACGTGACTGACAAGCTCCTGCGCGACAGTATCATTCCCACCGATACGTTTGGTGGCTAGCTGGCTCACCATCGAGAGGACGGAAGGCTCCCCATGCAGATCAATCAAATCCTAGTACCCACGGATTTCTCCGAAAACGCGCGAGAGGCGCTGAGCTACGCTATCGAGCTGGCCAAACGATGCTCCGCCAAGCTGCACCTCCTGCACACCCCCGTGATCCCGACCTATCTGCTGATGGACCTGTCATATAGCCCGGGCCCGGAGGCCGTGACCCGCATCCTCAACAGCGCACAGGAGGCTCTCGACAAGCAAGCCAAGAGCATTGCGGATGCCGGCGTGGAGCACTTCGCTGCGATTCGCGAAGGGACGGTCCACGAAGTGATCCGAGACTACGCCAAGGAGCACGGGGTCGACTTGGTCGTGGTCGGCACCCACGGCCGGACCGGCGTCTCGAAACTGATGTACGGCAGCGTGACCGAGCGCGTCCTCAAAACGGTCCACACACCGATCATCGTCGTCCCACCTGGCGGAGACGAGATGCCAAGCTCGATCGTCATGGCCTATGACTTCTCCGCTCCGGCCAAGCGCGCGGCCGAGCTCGCACGCGCGATCCATGGCGTCTTCCACGGGCCGCTTCACATGATTCACAGCTACCTGGACGTCTGGGGCGAATACACCGACCGAGGCGCGGTAGTTGGGGAGGCCGCGGAAAAGCGCCGCGAGGCCTTGCATCTCGGCCTCGAGGAGATGCTTCAGGCGGACGCCAAGGAGCTCTTTTCGATCGATGCGCAGAATGTCCAAACCCATCTGGTCGCCGGAGACGCGGCCGAGGGCATCATGCACGTCGCCGAGGAGGTCGGCGCAACTCTGATTTGCGCCGGAACGACTGGCAAAAGCGGCATCGAGCGTCTCCTCATCGGCAGCGTCGCCAGGCGGCTCCTTCACGACAGCAGGGTGCCGCTGCTGCTCGCGCACGACGAGGGCTGAAAGAGCAGTGTCTTGAATGAGCGCTCGGACAGCGCATGATAGGGACGTCATGGTCGGGCAGAGCATCGGGGCGGGCATTGCGCTGGGGCTGGCGGTTGCATTGTGCAGTGGCTGCGACTGCGAGCCAAAACGCGCCTCCAACGACGCCGGAACGCCGAAAGGCTTCGACGAGGTCATGAAAGAACATGCCGCGCTCTCGATCGTGGCGAGAAACGCGCTCATTCGAGGGGATCTCCCAATAGCGCAGCAGTCGATGCGCAAGCTCGCTTTCTTCATGGAACACGTCCCCTTCCCCGAACAGGGCAAGGAGTACGCGCGCATCACCGAGGAGCTCGCGGGCCAGGTGCGGGAAGCCGGCGACCTCGAGGAAGCATGTATGGCCTTCGCGAGGCTCTCGTATGCATGTGGGCAGTGCCACCATGCGCTTGACCGCGGGCCTCCGATCAAGCTCGAGCCCGCGCCCGGCGGCGAGGGCTTGCAAATGCACATGCGGCGGCACTACTGGGCAGTCGAACGGATGTGGGAGGCGCTTCTGAGCGACTCGCCCGAAGAGTTCCAATCCGCCGCCGGGGTACTGGCCGAATCGCCGCTCCACGGACAGCAGAACCCCGACAGTGAGAATCCTCCGGGCACGACCCGCCTCGCCTATGAAGTTCACGACCTTGCATTTGCGGCGGCAGTCGAGGGCAAGGCGCAGGAAGATGAGTACGTCCCGAAGCCTGGCGAACCGGTCGAAGGCAAGCCGACCAGCCGAGGGCAGGCCGAGATTTTTGGGCGTCTCTTGTCGGCCTGCAGTCAATGCCACACCCTGGTCGACGTGAAACCGGCGCTCACGCCCAAAGAACGCCGACGGGGGTCTCCGTGAGCTCCTTAGCGCGCACCCTGGGCCTTGGTGCCTGCATGGCGAGCCTCCTCACCGCCTGCGCGAGCGGCCGTGTACGGGGCGCTCAGGGCACCGAGATGCGGCAAGCCGAGGCGTACGAGCCCGAAACCAAAGTGGAACCGCCCGAAGGCAACGTGGATCGAACCTCAGGGCCCCTGACGATGCCCACCCCCGCCCCGATCCTCGAAGTCGACCTCGAGCGACGCCCCGCACCCCCTCCGGGGCAGGAGCCTGAGCCAGCACCGGAACCCGAGCCCGCTCCCCAATCCGGGACCCCAGCCAAATAACCGAAGCCATATGTCCAAGCTCTGCTCTGCGCACCAAGCGGTCAACCACGTCAACTCCAGTCAACGCGTGTTCGTTCACGGGGGCGCAGCGACTCCAACCGCCCTGATCGACGCCCTGGTCGATGAGGCGAGCCGCCTGCGCGACGTCGAGCTGATCCACCTGCATACTTCGGGAGACGCGCGCTACGCCGATCCCGAATACGCTCATTCATTCCGGGTGGCGAATCTGTTCGTAGGGCAGAATATGCGCCGGAAATTGGATGGGGATCGCGTCGACTACCTTCCCTGCTTCCTCTCGGAAATCCCGCAGCTGTTTCGGTCCGGGCGCAGGGCGCTCGATATCGCTCTGGTCCAGGTTTCGCCGCCCGACAAGCGCGGCTATTGCAGCCTCGGCGTCTCAGTGGACGTTGCGCGAGCGGCGGTCGACTCGGCCAAGGTCGTCATCGCTCAGGTCAACCGACACATGCCACGCGTACACGGCGACGGGTTCGTGCACATCGACGAGCTCGACTGGCTGGTGGAACACGACGAGCCCCTGCCCGAGTTCCCGCCCTCACCGCTGAGCGAAGAGGAACGAGCCATTGGGCACCATGCCGCCGAGCTCATCGAAGACGGAGCGACCCTGCAAACGGGCATTGGAGCCGTCCCTGACGCCGTTCTGGTGGCCCTGAAGGGCCATCGCCATCTAGGAGTACATAGCGAGATGTGGTCCGATGGCTTGCTCCCTTTGCTCGAGTGCGGCGCAGTCGACAATAGCCAGAAAAAGGTGCATCCGGGCCGAACGGTGTCCGGTTTCGTCGTCGGAACGCAACGCCTGTACGACTACATCGACGACAACCCGACGGTCACTCAGCACGACATCGGATACGTAAATCGAGTCTCGGTCATCAACCGGAACCCCAAGGTGACCGCGATCAACTCCGCTGTTGAAATCGACCTCACGGGTCAGGTTTGCGCCGACTCGATCGGCCATCGCGTGATTTCCGGGGTCGGCGGGCAAATGGATTTCATTCGTGGCGCGATGACCTCGGAAGGAGGCAAGCCGATCATCGCGCTCACGAGCCGCACCCGAAAGGGTACCCCCCGCATCGTGCCCACGCTGCGCCCTGGCGCGGGTGTCGTGACGACCCGGGCACACGTTCGCTTCGTCATCACAGAAAACGGGGCGGTCGATCTTTACGGGAAAACGCTGAACGAACGCGCGCAACGGCTCATCTCCATCGCGCACCCCGACGACCAAGAGGCGCTCGAGCGCGCATGGCATGACGCTCGGATCTAGAGCCTACGCGCATTGGCTGCGCCATCTGCCCACTCGCCTGAATATCTTGCGTCTCGATCCGGATCTTGTTGGCAAGCTGTAACCGAACGGCGTGGATTGGTATGTCAGGCTTTGGCACGCCTCCTGCTTGCTGCTTACACGTCTCGTGCTTAATGAAAGGCTTTCGACCCAACCTCGCGTTGGGTGTAAGGGGACTACGATCATGATCCTACCGAGTTGGTTTCCATCTCGCTCTGACAGCGCGTCCGGGCTGCGCCTTCTGAGCAAAGCGCCCGGAGCTGATCAAGATCCTACTGCCGCTTCCACCCTTGCGACCACGCCCGATGCGGAATGGTTGAGCACCAACGCGGGCGGTTCCTTTGCAATGGGAACGATCGACCGGTGCCCTCGCCGCAAGTACCACAGTCTTCTCACCGTCCGCGAACCGGGCGTCGGCGGGCCGCTCAACATGGTCGCGGAAGTGGAGGAATGGTTCCAGGTCGGCGACGGCGAGAGGGTCGCCCTACACAGCTACAATTGGGGGAACGCCGTCGAGCCGAACGGCGTCGATTACCTGACCCGTTTCGAGCCGCTGCCCCGCTGGACCTACCAATTCGCCGGCCTCACGGTGACCCGCGAGCTCTGGCTCGAAGATCGTGCGGACGCCGTGTGGATCCGGTATTCGATCGAAGGGCTGACCGGGCCTGTGGACCTGAGATTGCGTCCGCTGATCCGGTGTCGTCCCATCCACGGCCTGACGTTCGCCAATCCCTTTCTCAACGGGGAAGTCGACCTCGAAGACGGCGAATCGCTTCGCGCGATCATGCATCCGTACAAGAACGTGCCCCCTTTGATCACGAGTTTACACGGGGTTTCAGGCAGGTTCCGGGCCGACGGCCACTGGTACGAGGGGGTTCACTACGAATGGGAACACGAGCGGGGTTACGATGACACGGAAGACCTCTTCACCCCCGGTGAGCTTCGCGTCGACCTCGAGCATGATGGCGCCTTTTGCATCCGGCTTGGAACGACGCCGGCGGCCAGCCACGACCCGCAAGTGCTCAGCTCGATACTCAGCCCACGCCGGTCCTTCGTGCAGGAGCTGGACGAGGCCGCCGATGCGTATTTGGTGGAGCTCGAGGGCAAGCGTACCGGCGTGATCGCAGGATATCCCTGGTTCGGTGAATGGTCGCGCGATGCCTTGATCGCCTTGCCGGGCCTCTGCTTGGCCCGAGGCGAGGTCGACCAAGCGCTCGGGATTCTCGAATCCTTGGCGGACCGCCTCGAAAGCGGCTTGGTGCCCAACCTCCCGCGAAGCGGCGATGTGCCGTCGAACCCGAACTCGGTCGATGCGTCACTTCTGTTCATCCGGGCGACGGCCCTGACCGCAAAACGCACGCGAAGCCGCCGCATCGCCGCGCTGCAGAACACCTGCCTCGATCTGATCGACCGGATTGCCGCCGGCGTAGACCCGCGCGTGCATGTGGATGGCCAGGGTTTCCTGTTCGTCGACCAAGGACCTTGGGCGCTCACCTGGATGGACGCGCTCGTGGACGGCTGGCCGGTCACACCTCGTCAGGGCTACGCCGTCGACGTCAATGCCCTCTGGTTGTCGGGCCTGTGGACCACCCTGCGCTGGGCAAAGAAGCTTCGGCCGGAGTTCATCGAAACGTGGAGCGAAACAGCGAAGAAACTATCCGATCACTTCGAGGAAAAGTTCTGGCTTCAAGATCAGGGCTTCTTGACCGATACGCACGACGGAGACGGCCCCGACGAACAGTTGCGGCCCAATCAGCTTTGGGCTCTCATCCTGCCCGGCGTACCGATCGACAAGGCCCACAAGAAACAGGCGCTCGCAGCGGTGCGCGACAAGCTTCTCACGCCGGTGGGTTTGCGGACGCTCTCGCCCGACGACCCAGCTTACCAGCCGAGTTACCGTGGCGCACAAGTGGACAGAGACCGGGCATATCATCAGGGTACGGTCTGGCCATGGCTCGTCGGCCTCTACGCCGACGCGGTGGTGGCGATCGACGGCCGCCGCGCCGCAACCGAAGAAATGATGCCTGTGCTCGCTGCCCTTTGCTCGCACTTCCGAACAGAAGGCTGCATCGGCCAAATCGGCGAAGTCTTCGATGGGGATACGCCCCACCGACCCGGGGGCGCGCCTGCCCAAGCCTGGAGCGTATCCGAGGTGCTCCGGGTCGCGAAGATGGCGGGGCCATGAAAATCCTGATGCTCGGCTGGGAGTATCCTCCCCACATCAGCGGCGGCCTAGGAACGGCCTGCGAGGGTCTCACGACGGCGCTCGCAAGCCGAGGCATCGACATCGACTTTCTCGTGCCCAAGCTATACGGGGAAGAAAACGCCCCACACATGCATTTGCTCGGAGCAGCCTCGGGAAAGCCGATGGCTCAGGCTTCAGTTCAGCCGTCCGACCCACTGCTCGAATTGATCGCGGCGGAACCTGCGCTGGGGACCGACCCGATCCTCATCGCGGCGGCCGAAGCCGCGCAGTCCGAATCTCCGCATCCCGCCGAGCCCGGTGTCCGGATGCTCCGCGTGCCAGCCATGCTCAAGCCGTATCTCGACCAGGCGACCTACCGGGAGCTCATCACTACCGGGGCGCTCGAGGACAGCGCCGTCCCCGAGATCGCAGCGACGCAAATCGTGCACCCGCTGCCCGAACCGCCTTACGAGGTCATGCGACTGGAGCACGTCCACATTCCTGGCACCGATCTACCGTCCGGCGAAGAGGCGCCAACGCCAGCGCACTACGGCGAGGACCTCTTCGCGGAGGTCGCCCGCTACGCGATGTCGGCGACTCGGCGTGTCCATGGGCAGAGCTACGACGTCGTCCATGCACACGATTGGATGACCTTCCCGGCGGGCATCGAGATCGCACGCCGCGCAGGCGCGCCTTTGCTGGTCCACGTGCATAGCCTCGAGTATGACCGGGCCGGCCAGGGGGCGGATCCGGGCATCGTCGCGGTCGAGCGTCAAGGCCTGGAAAATGCAACGCGCGTCATCGCGGTCAGCTATTACACCCGCGCTCTGATCCACCGCATTCACGGCGTGCCCCTGGACAAGATCTCCGTCGTGCACAACGGCGTATATGCACGCGAGACCGTCGAGGCCTATACGGAGCAGCGCAGCTCCACCGGGCCGGTCGTCCTCTTCCTCGGCCGGATCACTTTCCAGAAGGGGCCTGAGTACTTCGTCCAGGCTGCCGCGCGGGTCCTCCAGCACGTGCCAGACGCGGTTTTCGTCATGGCGGGTTCCGGCGACATGTTGCCGCGCATGAAAGCCTTGGTGGAAGACCTGGGCCTCACCGAATCCTTCCGTTTCCCTGGGTTCGTTCGTGGCGCGGAGCTCGAACGCACGTTCTCGACGGCTGACGTCTACGTCATGCCATCGGTGTCGGAGCCGTT